>Ga0209321_10002241_pt1 | contig 12996 bp, 13 predicted proteins | sample Rifsed16ft4_FD_184012 | JGI IMG/M metagenome (GOLD analysis project Ga0209321, IMG submission 184012) | Soil microbial communities from Rifle, Colorado, USA - sediment 16ft 4 - CSP-I_5_4 (version 2) | ecosystem: Environmental > Terrestrial > Deep subsurface > Rock core/Sediment | place: Rifle... | reverse complement strand
TCGGCTACGGCGTCAAAGTGGTGGATTCACTTTGCGGGCACGGGGCGCAGGTGATTGTGAATGTGAACGCGTCTCCCTACCACGACAAGATTCGGGAGACTCGTCTGCGGATCTTGAGAAGAAAGGCAAGCAGAACACGCGTGCCGATATTCTATGTCAACATGGTTGGTGGACAGGACGAGCTGGTGTTCGATGGCGAAAGCCTTGCCATAGACGCCAAGGGTAACCTGATTGCTGTAGGAAGACAATTCGAAGAAGACCTCGTCCTTGTGGACATCAAACTGCCAGAAGGAGTAGGCACAAGCAATGGAATCTCCGAACCGCGCTATGATCGAGAGCAAGAGATGTTCAACGCTCTCGTCCTGGGCGTCAAAGATTATTTCAGAAAAACAGGATTCAAACGAGCCTTGATCGGTCTCAGCGGTGGAATCGATTCGTCCCTCGTCGCCGTGATCGCAAGCGAAGCGCTCGGCAAAGAAAATGTAACAGGAGTCTCTATGCCGTCACGCCATTCCAGTGAACACAGCAAGAGCGACGCCGAAACACTAGCTGACAACGTAGGAATTGAGTTTCTCTCGATCCCCATCGAAATCGCCTTCAACGCATACGAACAGACATTAACCCCGCACTTCAAGGATCGACCAGCTGACGTAGCAGAAGAGAACCTCCAGTCTCGCATTCGTGGAAACATCCTGATGGCGCTATCCAACAAGTTTGGTCACTTAGTATTGGCTACTGGTAACAAAACTGAGCTCGCATTGGGTTACGCCACTCTGTATGGTGACATGAGCGGCGGACTTGAAGTGATCGGCGACGTGAGCAAAATGGAGGTCTACGCTCTAGCTCGATACCGCAACAAGAAGGCTGGAAGAGAGGCCATTCCAGAAAACTGTTTCAAGAAAATTCCCTCAGCAGAACTGAAACCGAATCAATTCGACCCCTTCGACTACGCGGTCGTCTCTCCTCTCGTGGATGAGATGATTGAGAACCGCCTCTCCAGGGCAGAACTAATTCAGAAAGGATATACAGTACAGCTGGTTGATGATGTCCTTCACCGCATCAGGAACGCCGAATACAAGCGGAGACAAGCTCCGCCCACCATTAAGATTACCAAGAAGGCCTTCGGCTTGGGATGGAAGATGCCGATCGTCAACAAATTCACCGGTTGAAGCGCCCGAACTGTTTTGTCGGGCAAAGCGGCAAAATCATTGCAATACCGCTTTTTTCTTCAGCTCATTTCCGTTTGGGCTATGATGCAAAATCTCTCTTCTTTGCAGTCAAGTAGCCAAGTTCTGTCGTTGAGGATCTTTCTCCCTACAAGGGAGCGTTCCGTCCCTATTGCGAGCGTCGCGTAAGATATGCCTAAGTCCGGTTGAGATAAATTTAGGGCGTATACTGGCACTTCACGGTTGCCTGCTGCGGTTCTCACGAGAACCGTTCCTGCGGGCGTCAGACGAAGCTTTTTCACAACTTCGATGCCAATTGCCAACGAACCGTTGAAACCTGTGTCAACTTTAGGGCTGATGGCTGCATTGCGATCGGCTGATGAAACGTTCAGTTCAATAGTTGGATACGGAGGCTGCTCGTCATCGCTGAAGCGCCAGCATTTTCCAATATTCAAATGAAACCCCACACTCCCTCTTCGTATCTAAACCTCAACCGTTATGATCTTCTTCGGCACGCCAACATTGGTCACGACGATCCTCCCTGGCGCCTCTCTGTTCGAGAAAACCCTCTCCCCGAGCCTGTAAAGATCTTGGTCATGGTCAATAATCTCGAATCCATCCAAGGCGACGTACTCACCAAAGTACTTTGACCGAAGACCCATGGCATTGAGTAGTTCCTCCTTATCCTTTCCTCCTCTGAGCACGATGTCCCTGACCACTCGCGGGTTGGCCCTGAAGGTCTTCTCTCGTTTTCCGGCCCTTGATTCAGGCACAAGCAGACCCTGCCGTGTCGCTTGGCTGAGGAAGTTTCTTACATAACCGCTTGCGTAGCCAAGCCTTTTCACCAGATCGGTCGACTTAAATGGTCCCGACTTAAATGCCCGCACGGCTTCAAGGAACGGTTTTATCATTATTGTCACATTACGCATGTGACATATCTACCATTTAAGGGCATACTTCATTTTTCCAAATGGCGATAGGTTCACGATCCAGTAAACCTGTTATCTGAATTTGGAGAGAAGATTGGCTTAGAGTAGACCTGTAACAACCTTCGCGATTCTCCGAGATTGCTCTGTAAGAACGAACTTTCTCAGCGATGGTTCAAACGACGAGATGAAAAGGTCCGCCGAACCCAAGCATGCTCGAAGGTATCCTCGGAGCATATTCAATGAGCCCTTAATTGCGAGATATCGACCAACCATGTTCTTTGCAACCCTGCCTACGACGTAAAGTGGATGATAGCCCAGTGAATGCATCGCAGCCCCCCAGTATTCGAACTGATGTTTTGCACCCCTCGGTCGGGCATGATGAAATGTCAGGTCGCGAAACAACTTTACCTGAAATCCTTTCTCCAGTGCCTTGCAGAGAAGCCAGGTTTCCCATCCCGCCTTGATCGGATACCTCCCGCCAATGTCGTTCCAAAAGGAGCACCTAATCATACGTCCGCTACCGGAAGGAGAGTGCTCCTCTGATAGGTTTCCTTCCGTTGATGAACGACCGCTGGCTACCGCAATTCGCGATTCGGACGTCATTCTTGCGATATGTTCCGCGACGTAATTGCTTGGGTATGTACAATCGTCTCCGCTGATCATGAAATATTCTGTATTCAGACCTAACGCAGCCGCAGATCGGTAGGCAAGATTGATGTTTCGTGGGACGCGACGAATATCGTATCCGTTGTCAGGTAGCGTCAGGACTCTCAGAAGGTTGGGATAACGTTTCACGTAATCCAAGAGGAGTTTTCCGGTCCCATCATTGGACCCATCGTTCACAATCACAAGTTGTTTGGGCTTTAGGGACTGATGAATTAGTGAATCGAGTGTTGATGGCAGATGTTTGGAGGCATTCCTTGCCACTATCGCAACCCAGTAACTCACATGTCATGCCACCAGGGCATCTACGTCGAGGCTCGTTGAACCCGCTTTCTCACTGTCTATGAATATTCTGTGCCAGAAATGGAATCCGAGGAGCTGCCACAGAAGCACGTGGTACCTTCTGTCTTCAGGTGAGAATGGTCTCTCGATCAGACGCCGAATAGTCCCTTCATTGAAGTATTTCCTAATCACTTCAGATTCGGGGAGGATCTGCTTTACCAGTTCGCCGAGCTCGCCGTTATACCAAGCGGATACGTTGACGCTGAACCCCCATTTGGGTTTGCGCAAGCTTTCATGCGGAAGCAAGTCTTGAACGGCCTTTCTTAGCAGCAGCTTGCCGTAGGTCCCTGGTTGGTATTTTAGCTGCCACGGGACGGTACACAAGACGTCGACGATTCTGTTGTCAAGTAATGGAACCCTGAGCTCCAATGAATGCGCCATACTCATCGTGTCGTCTACTGAGAGAAGATCATCAACGAGTTTGGTCCTAAGCTCAGCATTCATCAGTCCTTGCATGAAATCTGAGGTCTCGAAGAACGTTGAGTAATGATCTCTCAGTTGATTGGCCCCGGGCCGATCTTTGAAGAGTGCGGCGTTGAGAGATTCGGGAAAAGCACCTGCCAGTAAAGTGTATTCCGTGGCGCCGTCTCCCAGGGCGCTTAGGACTCTGAATCGGTTTTTCATCTTGAGGTTGTGGAAGATTGATTGTGACAGGTTCCCGACTCCTCTGAGCAGTGGAGCCAACGGGCTCTTCGAAATATTCCCAATTCTGACGGCGTTCTGGTATCTTGCAAAGTATCCCCCGAATACCTCATCACCGCCATTACCACTCAAGCAAACCGTCACATGCTTCCTTACTAGTTCGCACACAAACCATGGGTAGAGGTTGTACTTCGGCGACTCCATATGCCAAATCATTTTGGGATAGAGCCTCATCCCAAGCGAGCTGTCGACCATAAGTTCCTCGTGTTCAGTTCCAAAATGCTCGGCGACGGCACGGGCATCTCGAAATTCATCCGTCTCTTCACCGAAACCCATACAGAAAGTCTTCAACGGTTGCGTTGAAACTCTCGAAGCCAAAGCCACTATGGTGGAACTGTCGAGACCTCCCGAGAGGAAGCATCCGATTGGGACATCCGCAACGAGTTGACCTTGTACCGCTTCTTCAAGGACAGGAAGAAGTCGCTCCACGACATTGTCCTCTCCCATGCTAGCGTCTATTGGTGGAATCTCCCAGTAAGTCGTGATTTTCGCGATGCCACCTTGGAAAACGAGAACGCTCGAAGGTGGAAGCTTCTTCACACTTTTGAGAAGTGTCCCGTCCCCCGGAATGTAGCCTACGTTCAGAATTGTGAACAAGGCTTCTTCGTCGACTACCCTCGCTAAGGGGGCCTGCAGAATCCCTTTGATTTCTGAAGCGAATAGCAACTTGCCTTTTTCTAGAGCATAGTAGAGGGGTTTTATGCCCATGCGATCGCGCGCTAAGATCAGTTTCTTGCTCTTCGAGTCCCAGAGGGCGATAGCAAACATTCCGTTAAGTTTGCTGACAAAATTCTCGCCAAATTGCTCGTAACCATGGACGATGACTTCGGTGTCGGATTGGGTGTAGAACTTGTGACCGAATGATTCGAGAGCTTTTCGCATCTGCTGAAAATTGTAGATCTCGCCGTTGTATGTTACCTGAATTGTTCCGTCCTCGTTGTGTATCGGTTGGTGGCCGCCTGCTAGGTCGATGATGCTCAGTCGTGCGTTTGCAAGGCCAATGCCGTCATCTACGTAGAAGCCCCTATCATCGGGTCCTCGATGACGCAGAACATCAATCATTCGTTTAAGGAGTGATTCGTCGTTGAGGCCGACGTACCCGGCTATTCCACAGAACCTTGGACCCTCCTGGCTTGCGCTTATGCACCGGTACTCTCAGTGGGTCTTATCAAATTCCTCATACCACGCATTGATACATGAACGTTCCAGAAACGGAACGTTAATATATCATGCCACCCCATCAGCATCCGGCGACAATCATGACCATGGTCTGTAGGATAATCGGCCACAGATTTCAGGACACTTTTGTTATTCGGGAAGATGGAGACTTCTACGAAGTAGCCGATGCTCACTATTGCCGACAGTGCGGCGTTGTGCACGCAAATCGCTTAGCTAGCTAGAACAGTCGCCGCCTCAGCTTTCCTAAGAAGCGGCTTGGTCCTGAAAGCAGGCCTGTACGTTGGACCGTAGATTATTAGGCCTGATTTGCCTTCGTCATCCAATCTCCGAATCAGGGACTCAAGTTCTGTTCCTGGTGTGAGCTCAGGGAAGGTTGCATCGACGATCAGCACTTTACCTTGTTTGAGAATATCAAAGCTGGACGTGAGTCGATCTCGCAGAGTAAGTCGCTTTGCGGAGAGAACCCTTGCGTTTACTGGAAGGGTGCGTTGTTCAACGGGTCCGTTGCAGTCGAATTCGAGGCATCTGTCACGAGCCGGATAGAATACGCGCTGGCATCCATTGCAGAGTGTATACGTCATAGTTTCACCGTTGTAGGGTTCAATCTCTGCAACGATCCTTGGCGCCGCAAGCCTCATCCGGACTGAACCATTCTTGTATTTCCCGAGCTTGTCGTAAGCATCAATCCTAATGTCCCGTCGCCTGTCGAGATACTCCCTAACGCCTGGGACCCTGCCTCTTCGTTCGCGGATTGAATCTTCGATGTGGAGCCATGTGGCGATCGTGTATGCTCCGGACCCGTAGGATACTGCGAGCACGTCCTGACCTGGTTTGGCATGGTCGAGTATGTCGCAGGTGGCGATCAGGGTAGAGGCCGCGTAGGTGTTACCTGTATCGAGCACTCGCAGCCATGGCTTGACTTTCTCTTCAATGAACTGAGGCGTTATTCTTATCCTGTCCTCCACCTCTGGGTTGTCGAGAATGTCTATGTGATCCTGTGTCAGAGTTTTGCATGTCTTCATGGGCATGTAACCGGAAGGTTGATGGAAGGTGACGTGATCGAAATCCCTGAGCGAGATTTCAGGGTGTTTTGACAGGAGCCCTTCGATCGCCCCGATCACATGCTTAATGAAAGCTTCTACTGTGGTCCTCCCGAAATGGCTTGGCACAGTCGCGCCGTCTCTTCTCCAGAAATCCAAAGTTAAGCTTGAGTAGGCAGCTGTATCGACTATCGTGGCAACTGGATCATCTCTGCCTAGGAGGTATGCTCCGGCTCCTGCGCCACAGGCATATTCAAGTGGGTCTCCCACAGGGGCTTGGGCCACGTCGGTTCCAATCGCCAAGCCATACTTGATTCTGCCACTGAGAATTTGGCTCTCAACGAAGGCGGTTGATTGCATTCCCGAGTTGCAAGCGCCTTCCAAGTCTGCCACGTAAACGCGATTTCCAAGCCCTAGGAATGAGGCAACATGCCTAGCAATGGTCCCAACTGCATACGGCTTCGACTCTGAGCCGGCAGCCACAGTTTCGATCTCTCGTGGATCTATCCCCGCCATCTGTACAGCGTTCAGAGCGGCCTCGGTCGCAATAGTAATCGAATCTTCGGTCAAAGAGGCGACAGACTTGTCGCGTAGCAGCAAACCGTTCCTGACTTTGTCGAGAAACTGAGGCAGGTCTCCCCGTTTCCTTTCTCTGGCTCTGACTATCAGCTCGGTCTTGATGCGTTGGATGGGAATGTAGACCCCGTATCCTACAATTCCGACCTTTTCGGCTGCCATAAAACGCTCCTCTGTTTTCGAGGGTTAAAAGTATGCTAGCCGCCAACGGACGATATTTAAAATGGCAGTGCCTACGTCAACCTGAAGCGCAACATTTGTAAATTGTCCTTATTGGTTGACGCCGCACAGATCACAGAAAACTGCTTGCGATGGGATCTCAGCGCCGCAATCCCTGCAATTTTTCATAGTGCGAGTCGCGGGGACCTTGGCTTGCTCAACCGGCGATTGAGAGATGAATTGGGCCGCAGCCTGTCTTGCTTCCGGACTCCGCAGGTTGTTGTCTTTGATGTACTTGTGAACGCCTTTAGAAATGTCTGCGTAGCTGACGAAGTCTCCCTCATTGACACCCAAGATCGATGAGAGTACCCTGTCGGCGTAGACAGCTTTCTTCGTTAGGCCGCTCATCACAAAATCGATATTTGCTTAGACTGCCACCGTATTTAGGGTTGTCTAGGAATTAGAACGAATTTGAGCAAGAAACCCCACACGCCTTCAGGGAGCAAGTCACGCCCAAGTGACAGATGGTTTTCTGACGAGGCCGTAGACTAGGACGAGCCCTCCAATAATCGCGAGTGCCCAGCCAACATATCCTACGCGGGTATCCGGAACCCTCTTGGTTGTGATCTCGTCGTAGGCAATAGTGAGCACAACATACTTCTTGTAAAGGGAGGCTCTGTTGTCGAAGACGAAATGGTATATGCCTCCTTTGTCGATTTTGAAAGTGAAGTTGAACTGACCCTGCTTTTCTTCCGAATACAAGGAACTGGCTTGTCCTCCCGAGTTCCAACGCTGGTAGTTTTCGGCATCTAACACGAGTAAGCTGACGTCACTAGTTCGGTTTGATGGGGCTTCAGTTACCAGCACTGTTCCGATGACATTGGTAGTTGGTGGAAGATTGTACGATCTGTCCACGACATCCCCTACGAGGAATTCTGCGTGCGGTTCAACGGACCGTCGGTGAACTTCCTGAACCTCAACAGTCACGTATGGACCGATCATTGTAGCTACTAATAATCCGAGAACCAGGAGGGCAATGCCGGTCAGAGTCGGCTTGAACAGGACCATTCTGTAATCGCTAAGAATTAGACACATACTGTGTGGTTATGGAGTTTGAAAGCGTTCTTACGTTCAAGATTGAACCTCACCGCAAACCAGATTTATTCGAACGTGCCTCTTGGAACGCGGTATACGCTCTTGTCGAAAGAAGCTTCGAAATTCGTGTCTGCACAGCGTTTTGTCGGAATGCAGGTGATTGACAACAAGGGGTCCTTAGTCGGGAATGTGAAGGATGTATCAGTAGATTTCCGCAACAAAGGGCTTGCATTTCGCGTCACGACTAAGGCTCGAACAGAGATGGATATGTCATGGGAGGATGTGCTCTCTGTCGAAGATGTTGTCCTCCTAAAGAAGGAAGTTGAACTGGCTGCTGCGACATCACTTCCCACAGCTCCTCCCATGGTACAAGCTGTGATGATCTGCCCGAATTGTGGAACGTCGGGTCCTGGTCACGCGAAGTTCTGTCCGAAATGTGGCGCGAACCTCAAGTAGCTACTTGCGCTCGTTTCCCTCGCCGTCTTTCCTGCTTGCCTCCATATCATGGAGTCTTTGGAGTTCGGGTATTCCCTTGAGCCTGTGACGAATGATCGTATTCTCCAGTTCCTCTTTCAACAGATGAAGTATGTTCTTGTGCATGTGAATGAATGAGGAATGCGTTCGATCCCGCGGCCTGCAAAGGTCGACGGTGAAAATCCTCTTGACCTTGGCCGGACGTTTGGATAATACGACAACTTTGTCAGATAGTTCCAAAGCTTCGGACAGGTTGTGAGTTACGAGAACGAAGGTTTTTCCTGTCTCTTCATGTATCTCAGTGACTTCCTCTCTCAGGATATCAGCGGTTACTTCGTCTATCGCACTGAAAGCCTCATCCATTAGTACCACTTCAGGTTCGACAGCCAAGGCTCGGGCTATGCCTACTCTCTGCTTCATCCCCCCGGACAGCTGCTTTGGGTACATGTGCTCATAGCCAGCGAGTCCAACCATTTCCAGGTACTGTCCAGCGATGCCCTCTCGTTCTTCTTTGGGGGTCTTGCGCATCTCTAACCCATATGAGACATTTTCGAGCACCGTCCTCCAAGGAAAGAGACCGAACGCTTGGAAAATCATACTGATCTTTGAGTGTGGTCCGCGAACTGGCCCCCCCTGTAAACGGACCTCTCCAGAACTCGGATCATCAAGGCCAGCCATGATCTTGAGTAGGGTGGACTTGCCGCATCCACTGGGCCCGACAATGCTAACGAACTCTCCACGTTCTATGTCAAAGCTTACTTCGTGTAGCGCGTGTAGTCTTTCTTGGGCATCGTAGAATTTTGTGACGTTGTCCAATTCTACATGAGCGGCCATTATGCCCACTTCTTCATCCAACCATCTAGAGTGCCGAAAAATATTCGGTCAACAAGAACTGCCACGATTGCGATTCCTAAGATGCCTGCAAGTCCACTTTCCAGAGACCCTGCGCTTATAGTATCCTGAATGAAGCTTCCGATCCCCGCCATCTGGGTTGCGATCTCTATTGCGATTATTATCTCCCAGTTGAAATCATATGCTAGTCTTAGACCGCTGAACATGGAGGGCGAGATGGCTGGGAGCACCATTTTCGTGAATGTCGAGCAACGACCAGATTTGAAGATGGTTGTAACATGGAACAGCTCAGGCGGAATGCTCTTCGTTCCCTCCCTTACTGTAAAGAAGATTGGGAAGAATCCGACTATGGACGCCATTATTATGGCCGCAGTGTTTCCAGGCCCGACCCATAGTACCAAGAGCGGTAGGAATGAAAGATCTGGAAGTGCCCCAAACAGCATTACCAACGGTGTCAGAGTCAAATCCAATCTGTTTTTGCTTCCCGCTACGAAAGCCATAGGCAACGCGAACGAGAAGGCCAACACAATCCCGCAAATGAGATTTAGAAAACTATGACCGATCCTTAGCAGAAATGCTGGATCTTGGACCGAAACGAAGAACACTGACAAGACAGCGGAGAAACTTGGTAAGTTTGAGCTTGGAATGAAGTTGAGCCGTGTGACCACCTCCCAAACAGCGAAACCCAGCACGAGAGGTCCCACCCAGAGGTAGTTCGCAAGCTTGTTTTGTGTCAGGACCCTGCTTGTCAGAGACAATGGCAGGACTTTCTGTTTCTCAACAGACACTTGCACTTGACCTCAGGATGCGATAAGCAAGTAGATGTCATGCTAACCATCAAATTAAGGTTCGAAGCAAACTGGTTGGTAGATTGCGGTGAAAATGAAATGAATCCCGCGATTTGGGGGCGCCAATCCAACCGTGAAACGTTCATTGAAACTCGGAGACCCTGAGCTCAATATACAGTTGGATGTTAACAAAATTCAGAGTTCACAAAGCGAAGGAAAACGGAACCATATGTTCCAACGATATCAGAAAGTCACGCAAAAGCACACGATAGTTCGTGGCCCGCAGATGATTTTAATAGCGTACAGAGGCATCTTCCCTATGCGGTATGTGGAAACACAAACCAAATTGATGAAATCCGAAAACCCCAGCATAGGATGAAAAATGGCTTGAGCCAATTCCCCACATTCAACGATTTTGCGAAGGAAATCCGTCGCATCATATCAGTCGCTGACGAGAGAAACCTCACTCTGAGGATAATGGGCGGGGCTGCCATTCGAATGCATTGCCCCAAGCACGAGGATATGTACGAACGACTCAAGCGAGTGCCCAAGCATGATATGGATTTCGTCACTTACAGCAAGTTTCGCCCGCTAACTAAGGAACTGTTCACGGATCTGGGGTACGAACCGTACATCTCGCTCATGATGACAGGACAAGCCGGACGGCTCAGACAGATTTTCAATGACAAGGAAGGAAACAGAGCGATTGACGTTTTCCTCGACAAGCTCAAAATGTGCCACGAAATAGAATTCCAGAATCGGCTGGAACTCGACACACCAACAGTCCCCTTAGCAGAACTCCTCCTCCAGAAACTGCAGATCTGTGAGACAAACGAGAAGGATATTCAGGATTCGATAATCCTGCTGCGAGAACACGAGATCGGCAACGCGGATAAGGACGAGATAAACGGGAAGTACATTGCGTCGATCCTCGCCAACGAGTGGGGTTTCTATTACACTGTGACACAGAATCTGACGAAGGTCGCCGAATTCACCCGCGAATACGGCAGCCTTACCGCCGAGGACAAGGATGTTGTTACGAAGAGGATCGAGAAACTGCGACAGATAATCGAACAGACTCCGAAAGCGCTCGCGTGGAAGATGCGAGCAAAAGTCGGACCGTCCGTGAAATGGTACAATGTGGTCGAAGAGGTTCAGCGGACCTAGCACACAACAGACACACCCTCAATTGATTTTGGAACATCGAAGAAAAACAAACAGAAGTCTCAAATGGGTCAATAGGGGATTTGAGTCGGGAGATTTGATGAATGGTTAAGGTGCGATTCCTTTTCTCTACGGATCTTCACGGATCGGAGGTTGTTTGGAGAAAGTTCCTGAATTCGGCTAAGATGTTCAAACTGGATGCGCTCGTGATTAGCGGCGACATGACAGGGAAAATGATCGTTCCGATCTACAAGCGGCCGGACGGAACTTACAAAGCAACGCTCTTCGGTGAAGAAAGCATTCTCAAAGAGGCTGATCTCCCTGAATACGAGAAGAATATTCGAAAAGTCAGCTATCTGCCTTACAGAACCACTACTGAAGAAGCCGAGAAGATCGAAAAGGACGAGGAGCTCAGAGAGAAGATCTTCGAACAACTCCAGATCAAGGTAATCAAAGAATGGCTAGCTCTGGTTCCAGAGAAGGTACCAAAGGAATGTCGAGTAATCCTCACACCCGGCAACGACGACGTACTCGCAATAGATGACGTCATCCGCGCTGACCCCAACGTAATGTACGGTGAAGAAGAGGTTGTCGCACTCGACAACGAGCACGAGGTGGCATGCTGCGGATGGAGCAACCTGACACCGTGGCATACGCCTAGGGAATGCCCGGAAGATGTGCTCATGCAGAAGCTGGAGAGGACGGTTGCCAAGGTCAGGACAATGGAGACCGCCGTCTTCTGCCTCCACTGCCCTCCATACGACTCACAGATCGATATGGCCGCTAAGCTGACGGAGGATCTGAGACCAATCTATTCGCATGGGAGGCCGGTGATGGTTCCGGTCGGCTCAACATCCGTGCGAGCGATCATTGAGAAATATCAGCCTCTCATCTCCCTTCACGGCCACATCCACGAAAGTTCCGGTCATGTGAAGATTGGTCGCACTCAATGCGTAAACCCGGGAAGCGAGTATGGAGAGGGCATCATGCGAGCCTACTTGGTGGAGCTTGACGGGCCGAAGATAACTCGTCTGCAGAGAGTGGAAGGCTGATCAGGAACCCGTTTTCGCCATTAGATTCATGACATCAGACCTGAAACGGAAAGGATCGAGCTTCAGCTTTGAGGCTGGGATCTCCACGCGACTTTCATCTCGATGTAATCTGACCACGAATTCCCCGCGTTCGTCTCGGACCAGTGATACCTGAGAGAATTCTTTCCATTTGTGGGTGACAGGCGGAGACTTTCCTTTTCTCAGTTCAAAGCCCAAGTCATCATAAGAGAAATCCAGATGATACCACTGCTTGTACAGATACCAACCAAGCACCGCACCCACGACCACGTTTAGAGCCAGTATCTGATATCGGATCGGTTCAGTCAACCCTAAAGGCATGAAGAGAACGATTAGGGCTTGAATCGCGAACATTATGAAAAACGACTTGAACGCGTAATAGAGTTGAAGGGGAGCATACCGCTGTTCCAAAGTCGTTACCAGACCCGCAAGTACCTCTTCAGCTGTCTACCCAGATAATTCTCGGAACACACTACCTGCCTTCTGTCCACATCGACGTAGGCAATCCCGACAGCCTGATCTACCGCTTCCTGAACTTGCTTTGCAAAGGAGTCGCTGATCGTTGATCCGACAAGTACCAGCCACGCCCATTTCATTTCTGCCTTCCGCATACATGACTTCACTGCGAGAATCCATTTCCTCAATCGGCGCGAATTCGGTTCGTTTTCCAGCCCAGCTGAAACGACGAAGAACCCCACCTCATAATTGGGATTCAAGAAGAATGAGAAGAACCGGGAGATGAGAAATCCTTTTTCGCGCGTATTTCCGGAAATGAAGACGTCGAATGTTACGTCTCC
>Ga0209321_10002236_pt1 | contig 13010 bp, 14 predicted proteins | sample Rifsed16ft4_FD_184012 | JGI IMG/M metagenome (GOLD analysis project Ga0209321, IMG submission 184012) | Soil microbial communities from Rifle, Colorado, USA - sediment 16ft 4 - CSP-I_5_4 (version 2) | ecosystem: Environmental > Terrestrial > Deep subsurface > Rock core/Sediment | place: Rifle... | reverse complement strand
GGGCTCGTCCAGGAACTGGCCGTACACGGCGCTTCCCACCGGCCGGTCCACGTCATTCGCGCAGACGCGCTGGAGAACGCCGAGGGCGCCCGGACCGGAGACCTCGATCTTCCCGAACGACGTGAGATCGATGATCCCTGCCCGCTCGCGAACCGCGCGATGCTCCTCCCCCACCCGATCGAACCAGTCGGGCTTCGCCCAGCCGGCGTCGCGCGACTGACGACCGGCGCGTCGCCACGGGGACCCGGGGCGATGCAGATCTGCCCGCTCCCAGCCGGCCTTCGTCCCGAAGACCGCGCCCGTCTCCTGGAGGCGGCCGTGGAGTGCCGAGAGCCGGCGCGGGCGTCCGGCCTCGTCTGCGTCGTAGGGGAAGCGCAGCCGGTAGTAGTCGGCGTAGGTCTCGCGCGCGAGCGCCGACACCCAGCTGGGATCCCGGTAGGTGTCCGCGAATCGCCAGGCGCGATACGGGGCCACATCCACCCCGGGATCCCCGGCCGTCATCCAGCCGGCCAGGGCACGCCCGAGGCCGCCCCCGCCGCCGAACCCGTTGAGGGACAGCCCCGCGGCCACCCAGAAGCCCCGAAGCCCAGGCATCGGCCCGAGGAGGGGGTTCGAGTCCGGGGTCATCGCGTCGGGATGGCAGACAAGGCGGATCGCCTCGGCGTCGGCCAGGAACGGGAAGCGCCGAATGGCACCAACCATCAGCGGTGCAAACCGCTCCCAGTCGGGCGGGAGGGACGCGGCCGCGTGCTCCCACGGCACGCCGTCCAGCCAGCGCGCCTGAGGCTCGGCCTCGTACCCACCGAAGACCATCCCGCCCTGCTCGCTCTTGCCGTAGACGAGGTTGTCCGGATCCCGGAAGCAGGGCATATCGCGCGGCAGCTCGTGGCCCGGCACCGCCTTCAGGGCGACGTGCTGATGGTCCACGGGCGTCGATGGCAGGAACACGCCGACCATCGCGGCCACCTGGGGAGCCCACATGCCCGCCGCGTTGACGACCAGCTCCGTCTCGATCGGGCCACGGTCCGTCAGCACCCGGCGAATCTCCCGGCCGGAGCCCAGCTCGAACCCGGTGACGCGGGTGTTCAGGCGGAACCGGACGCCGAGCGCCCGGGCGGCGTCGGCGACGGCGTGGGTCGCGGTGTGCGGGTCAAGGTACCCGTCGCCCGGGATGTGGACCGCCCCGAAGAGCGAATCCGGCGACATCGCGGGCATCAGGGCCCGGGCCTCTTCCGCGGAGATCACGCCGGCGTCCAGCCCGATCCCGCGGGCGCGACTGGCTGTCCGTTCGAGCTCGCGAAGCTGCTCCGGCGAGGAGGCGAGGCGCAGGCTCCCGACCCGCTCGAAGACGCCGAGCTTCTCGTACAGCTCCACGCTGTACCGGCGGAACCGCATCATCGTGTTCGATGGGTTGAACATCGTCACCAGGCCGGCAGCCTGGCAGGTGGATCCGGCGGTGAGCTGGGCCTTCTCCACGAGCAGGATGTCCGTCCAGCCCGCCTCGGCGAGGTGGTAGGCGACGCTGCAGCCGGTGATCCCGCCGCCGATGACCACAACCCTCGCCTGATCCACGTGTGGTCCGCCCTCCTCAGTTGCCCGAACTGATGCCGCCCTTCGGGGTTGCGGGCTACGGTACCGCCTCAACGGTACGCCCGGGGCGCGTCCGCGCCTACAATCCGCGCATCCCCGGGTCGTGAATCGGAGTCGCCAGCGCCCATGTCCCGCGACCAGAACGCCGTGATCCTTGACCGCGCCGCGATCGAACGCGAGGTCGACCGCGTCGTCGCGGCAGTCGCCGAGCGGGGCCGGCCGATTCGCGTCCTCGGGTCGATCGGTGTCGTGCTCCACTGCCCGGATGCCCGGTCGCTCATCCCGAGCTTCGAGCGGACGTACGCGGACATCGACTTCGTGGCCTACAAGCGCGACGCGAGGGATGTCGCGGCCGCGATTTCCGGCCTGGGTTACATCGAGGATCGCCAGGTCTTCATCTTCTCCGAGGGTCGCCGCGCGATCTTCGAGCACCCATTTGCGCAGATCCACCTCGACGTCTTCTTCGACCGCCTGGAGTTCTGTCACGTCATCCCGATGGCCGGACGGCTCGAGACGGACAGCCCGACGATTCCGCTGGCCGAGCTGCTCCTGTCAAAGCTCCAGATCGTGAAGCTGAACGAGAAGGACGTGGTGGACACGATCCTGCTGCTGCTCGATCACCGATTCGGGACGAACGACGACGACACGATCGACATCGGTCGGATCGCCCGCCTCGCTGCCGATGAGTGGGGCCTGTGGCGGACGCTCACGATGAACCTCGAAAAGGTGGCTGCTCTTGCCGCGAGCTATCCGCAGCTCGAGGAGGCGCAACGGGCTCGGGTCGCCGCTTCAGTCGCCGAGCTGAAGCGAGCCATCGACGAGGTGCCGAAGGCTCTGGCCTGGCGGATGCGTGATCGCGTCGGCGATCGCCGCCAGTGGTGGACCGACGTGGACGAGGTGCGCTGAGGGGCGCGGACCCTCACCCCTCGGCGGCGTCGCGCAGCGCGCGCTCGAAGGCCGGCGTGGAGGCATTGGCGATCAACCGGTCGAAGTGCTCGGTCGCGTAGGCAACGAAGTCCACGTCAAGGCTGCTGATCCCCTGCTGAAGGACGGCCCACATCGCCTCGCGGAAGTCGGACATGATCCGCATGAGGCGCAGCCGCGCCGCCCGTGCCGGTCGTACCGCACCCTCGTAGGCCTCGAGGAGCAGCGTGTCCTCGTCCGGCGTCAGGCCGTTGTTCACCGAGAAGTTCCCGAGGTCGAAGAACGGGTCGCCGAGACCGGCGTATTCCCAGTCCACGATCCGGATCCGCTCCCCGTCATCGATGAAGTTCGCGTTGAGGAGGTCGTTGTGGCATGGCCGCAGTTCCACTGGGGAGGCGAGGAAGGCGAGCTCGATCCGCCGGGCGATGGACATCGCAAGCTCGTACGCGCCGGGGATGGCCACGCCCCTGGCCATCGCCAGCGCCCGGTATGCCTCGACGATCCGGAACGGCATGAACAGGCCGGGGATCGGCGGCCCGTCGTGGAAGCGGCGGATGGAGTCGGCGACCCGACGGATCGTCTCCGGCCGATGGACAGCGTCGTCGGATACGGGACCTCCGACGATGAACTTCGTGACGAGGTAGCCCTCCGGCCGCACGAACGCGACGACCTCCGGCCCGACCCCGACACCGGCTGCCGCGACCGTCGCCGCATGCTCAACCTCGCGGCTGATCCCCAGGAGGTGCGTGTCATTGCCGGCGAGCCGAAGGACAAACCGGTCGCGGGCGCCGGCAGCCGTCACGAGGAAGTTCCGGTTGGTGATCCCGCCGGACAGCGGGCTGAACTCGAGTTCGCGGCCGGCCAGATCGGGTACGCGCTGCATGGCACGCGTGAGTTCTTCGCGCAACTTGCCGCGGAGCGGTTCGTCCTCGGCGGCCGCAGTCATCGCGCCGCCCGTCCGCAAGTAGCTACGCGACGCCCGAGGCGGCCGCTTCGACCACCGACGCGGGCGGGGCCCGGTGCAGCTCCAGGGGCCGGACGAAGCGGTCCACCATCGCGCGTGACCCCACGACCCCGAGCTCGCGGAACAGGAAGGCGATCTTCGCGGCCTGGGCGGCAAGGATCTCGTCCTTCGTGGCCAGGTCCCACAGCTCGCGCTTGAACGGCCCGATCGCCTTCTTGCGGGAGGTGTACACGAACTGCTGGTCGGTCTGGTCCGCCTTTCGCTCGTCGAGCGCGTTCTCGAAGCACCAGCCCTCGATCCTGGCGTGCAGCTCGGCGGGGAACGCCGGGTGCTCGTAGAGCGCGTTCTGGAACCCGGTTGCCAGGTGGATCTCCGCGGTTTCTACCTCGCGGAACGTGTGGAACATCTCATCGGGGAGGGTGGACGCGCCGTGCTGCACGGTCCCCGCGAGCCCGTACTCGGTTCGGGCGACCTCGCCGAGCCGCCGGTGGACGTCGAAGTCCACCGCGACCTTCGCCACCGAGCCGTCCGGCAGGACGACGCCCCCGTGCGATGTCCCGGTCTGGACACTGACCTTGCTCATCCCGATCACGCCGGGAGCGATCCGTGCCAGCTCGCGCTGGAGACCGTCGAGATAGGCATGAAGCTCGCCCTCGGTCGAGTTCGACTTTCCGACCTCGCCGATCTCGCCGCCGATGCTGACCGTCACGCCGTCTGCTTCGAGCGTGCGGATGAGCGCCGCGATCTCGGCCGAGCGCTCGTAGTTCGCCCGCTGCTGCTCCTCAACCGTCGGAAACGACAGATCGACCAGCGTCGAGGAATCGATGTCGATGTTGCGGTAGCCGGCGTCGATCGCGAGGCGGCACGCGCGCCGGATCTCCTCGGTCATCGATTCCGGATCGGCGGCGTACTTCCTGGCATTGAACTGGTAGTGGTCTCCCTGGAGGAAGACCGGCCCTTCCCAGCCGGCAGCCACGGCCCCGGCCAGGCAGGCCGTCGCGTAGTCGATCGGGCGCTGGTAGGTGTAGGTCTGCTCGCTCCGAGCGAGCTCCAGGATGACGGCGCCGACATCGTCGGCCAGGGCCGTCTCGAAGATCACCCGCGCCATGTCGAAGGTCTGGGCCCGGATGTTGATCGCCGGAACGGTGAACCCAGATACCTCGCCCCGGGCGCGCGCCATGTACAGGTCCTGGATGCTTGCCGAGCGCGCACCCGCGACCTGGGAGATCTCCCAGACGAGCCACTGGGCCGCGGTAGCTACCCCGTCATCGGTGGTGAACGCAGCCGTCCAGGCGATATCCCGGATGGCGTCGCCGCGGAGGCGGTCGGGATCGTCGATGACGACTTGGTCGCCCTCAACATGGAGCACGCCGGCTACGCGGGCGAGAAGATCACTGGCGGAGGTTGCGACGTACGGCATCTGGCGGGCTCCCATCGGTCGGTGGCGACCTTCGATATGTCCCGCCCATTATCGTCCCGGCGCGGTCGGCACGTCCGGTGCGAGCCGGCCCTGGGTCAGATGCCGGGCTTGACGACCATCAGGAAGACGATGACGGTGATGAGGCCGGCCAGGAGCATGCCGCCACGCTGGACCTTCTTGATCGCCGCCAGCACCTCCGGTGGTGGGCCGGCGGGAGCGGCGCCAGCCGGAGCGGCGCCAGCGGGGGGCGGACCGCCCGACGTGAGCTCGATGACGCGCCTGACGGCCGGCGTCTGGACGGCGGTTCCATACCCGAGGGCAATCACCCAGAGCAGGATGCCGGCCTGGAGCCAGAGGGCCTTCCCGAGGTCCACGTCCGAGGTGAAGATGAGGCCGAGTCCAGTGACGCCTTGCACGATGGCCAGTGGAGTGATCCTCTGCTTCGCGAGGGCCTCGCCGACGCGAGTCGCGAAGTTCGCATGCATCGGTTCCTTGCCGCCCATGGCTCCGATCACGGGCAATGCGAAGGTTGGTCCGAACGCGATGATCGCGCCGAGGACGTGCAGGAACAGGAAGACCTGGAGCAGGCTCATCGGTGCCTCCATGCGCGCGACCACGCAACGACGTCGCGCGTCAGTGTTTGGGGTGGGACACGCCGGCCTCCTGCCGGCACACGGTCGTATGCTCGATCGTACGCTGGTAGGGGTCAGGCCCGCTGGACCGTTCCGCACTGGCCCGATTGCGGCGTGGGGACGCCCTTCGGCTCAGTGCGCGGCGCCCGACCCGTGCGCATGCCCGTAGCCGACCCGGTATCCGGCGATGAGGCGCCCGACTTCATCGAGGGAGGTGACGCCCGCCGCGGCGAGCCCGCCGACATCGTCGCGGCGATGGTGGAGGTCCGCTTCAAGGTCGCCCGTCCGGCGACCGAGCCGGTCCGCGATCTCCGGCAGGACTCCCCACGCGAAGTGCTCGAAGGCCTGGAGACCCGGATCCCAGGTTGCGAGTACCGCGGGACCCAATAGTTGGGCGTGGCCGTGCTCGTCCCGGTGGAGCGGCCGGACGTAATGGGCAGCAGTGACCCGGATCGCGCGCTCCGGCGCCATCGCGGGATCGGCCGCCTCGATCGGGCCAGCGGCATCCTCCCCGAGTACAAGCACGCAGCCCAGGAATGAGAGCTCGTCGTCGGTGAGGCCGGCCGGGGGCGAGGCTCCAAGGTCATCGCGCACCGCCTGGAGGGAGTCAGCGCGCGCGACGCCGCCGGGGCGCTCGCCGTGGATGATCTCTCGCGCAGATCGCACCGCGAGGGGCGTCGCAAGGTCGAGTCCGTCAGCGCCCGCCAGCCCCAGATCCGGCCGGAGCGAAGCGATGATTCCGCACAGAATCTCGCCTGCCGCGCCGATATCGACGAGTGGTCCGGGCGCTGCGACCAGCAGCGGAATGCGGCCCTCGACGAGGACCCAGACCAGCGCGGCGAGCTCGGCGTCGAGCACGCCGCGCCGCACCAGTTCGACGAGCGACGGGGGCTCGCCCGGCACAGCCGGAGCGGGAAGTGGACGGCCAAGATCAGGGAGTTCCATCGCGGTGGAGCGTATGCCGGTTGGGCCGAACGCGCGATCGCCGCCGCGGACGACCCTCCGCGCCACCAATTGCGGCCGCATGCACAATCCGGGACATGTTGCGCCGGCTCCTCCAGATCCTGCTCCAGGCAATCCTGCTGGCGTCGTGTGCCGCTCCAGGGTCGCCTGTCCCGGCGACGGTGGCGACGCCTCGGATCACGCCGGGGCCGGCACCGACGGCCACGGTCGGGTCCACTGCCACGCCCGCCTCACCGTCGCCGACGATCGCGCCGGCCACCCCCGCGCCGACCTCCTCACCCGCGCCTTCGGCAACCCCGAGGCCATGGTCTCTGGTCGTGGTCGGCGACTCGATCCCCTACAACCACCCGAAGGACTGCCCCGGCTGCACCGGCGTCGCGACCCGATACGCCGCGGCAATCGAGCTCGCAACGGGCCGCGAGGTGACGCTCACGAACCTGTCCGAGTACAACGGCCTCCGCGTCGAGGGGCTCCTCGCCGAACTCAGGTCCGACGCCGTCCGACGCAAGGCGATTGCCGCGGCCGACTTCGTCCTGATCACGATCGCCCACAACAACGTCGTGTGCCCCGACTGGGATCTCGACCGCGAGGCCTGCGCGACCTTGGCCGAGCAGTACCGGGCGACGTACTCGAGGGTTTTCGCCGAGGTCGTCGGGCTCCGCGCGGGCCGGACGACGGCCTACCGCACGGTGAACCGCTACAACGACGTCACGGAGCCCGGCGTGACCGAGGGCGAAGCCGCCGGCTCGAGACTGATCCTCGATGCCTGGAACGAGATGGTCTGCGTGGAGGCGACCGCGAACGGCTTCCTGTGCGCCGACATCTACCACGCCTTCAACGGGCCGGACGGCCTGACGCCGTCCGGAGACCTGCTAGCGAGCGACTACACGCATCCCTCGGATCTCGGCAGTGAGCGGATCACGGAGGTCCTCGCCGCGCTCGGGTACGCGCCGTTCTGGCCGTGACGGCATGGGAGCCTCAGGCCGAGGGTGCATTCGCAGGGTCGAGGCCCGGTAGTCTGTTCGCCATGCTGCGGATCGCCCCGCTCTCGGACGAGACCTGGCCCGCCCTCGAGGCGCTCTTCCGCGAGGGCGGCGACCCACGTTGGTGCTGGTGCCAGTACTGGCGACTGCGCTCGAAGGACTTCGGCGCAGCGAAGGTGCCGGAGCTGCGGGGCCGGCTCCGCGCTCAGGCCGAGAGTGATCATCCGCCGGGTCTCGTCGCGCTGGAGGGCGAAGGCTCGGGTGCGCGAGCGGTCGGCTGGGTCAGCGTTGGCCCGCGCATCGATTTCGAGCGCATCGTCCGCTCGAAGGTGATCCCAACGATCGACGATCGTCCAGTCTGGTCGATCACCTGCTTCGCGGTGTCCGCATCGGCTCGTGGTCGTGGCGTGGCCCGGGCGCTGCTCGATGGGGCGATCTCGTTCGCGCGAGCGCAGGGCGCGGAGACGCTCGAGGCCTATCCGGTCGTCGTCGATGCCGGCGAGGGGGTCCATCCCGAAACCGCCTTCACCGGCACGCTCCCGATGTTCGAGCGCGCCGGGTTCGGCATCGTCGCCGAGCGTGCCTCGGACCCCTCGGCGTCGCGGCTCCGTGTTGTCGTCCGGCGCGACCTGGGATCGTGGACTGCCGGCGCCGGCAGATAAGCCGCGAGCAAGCGGCCGGGGCCACGATCCGGCCATGGCCTCCCACGAGAAACCAGCCGACCGCGGGATGCGCCGCGCCCGGACGATCAGCATCGAACTTGGCCGGGCGATCCACGACGCACGTGTGGACCGTGGGCTGTCCATGGTCGAGGTCGGCTCGGCCGTTGGTCTGTCCGCCGCATCGATCAGCCGGATCGAGCGTGGACTGGTCCCAGGCGTGTCCATCGCCGCGGTGGCGCAGCTCCTCGAGGTCGTCGGGCTCGAGTTCTCGGGGCGAGCGTTCCCAGGAAGCGGCCCGATCCGCGACGCCGCGCACATCCGGCTGCTGGAAGCCTTCCGCGCGAGGCTCCACCGATCCGTGCGGTGGGCGACGGAGGTCCCTCTCCCCATTGCCGGTGACCAGCGCGGCTGGGATGCCATGCTTTCGATGCCGACCTGGCGCTACGGCGTCGAAGCCGAGACCTTGCCGCGCGATGCCCAGGCGCTGGACCGGCGGATCCAGCTGAAGGCTCGCGACTCGAGCGTGGACGGCGTGATCCTGCTCCTTCCGGACACGCGTGCGGCACGTCTGTTCCTGGACGATGCCGGCGGGCACCTCCGAGCGACGTTTCCGGTGCCCGGCCGGCGTGCCCTCGAACTTCTCAGTGCCGGCGTGGATCCTGGCGGCAGCTCCATCGTCGTAGTCCGGGTGCCACCGAAGCCAAGGACCGATCTGCGTCGATAGTCAGAAGGTCCCCTGGCCGTTCCTGAGCCCCTATCGCGGTGGGGCCCATCGCCTCGTTGCGTGGGACGCAAACAACTTCGGCCCTCGAGCGCCGCGGACCGGACGACTCATCGAAACGTTGCGCCCCGTGCAACGAAGTACGGGAGTCCCGGGTCGGCGGCGGCTCGTGGCGCGCTCACCGTGGAATCCGTTGCGTCGGACGCAAAGGAACCAAGCCCCGCATGCCCAGATCGCAAGTTGTTTGCGTGTCATGCAACGCCGGCCCGGTTCTTTGCGCCCAGCGCAAAGAACCGACGAGAAGAGCGACGGGGAGCGCGGTGGCCGGAACGTGGCGGCCCGACCGGCGCCGCGGCTGCGTGGCGACGCCTGCCGGCGTGGCGGCCAGACCGGCGCCGCGGCCGGGGAATCGAATCGCCCGGCGGCAACCCGCCGGGCGTCGATCAGTGCAGCTGGGTCAGATGAACAGGGACACGTCCGCGTCGGCTGCCCAGTCGAGGAAGTGCGTCGCTCCGCAGACCGGATCGATGCCGTCGATGAACCCGTCCTTGGAGAAGCCGAAGACATCCATCGTCATGCCGCACGGGATCATCTTCACGCCGAGCTCGATGGCGAGCTCGACGAGCTCATCGATCGAGGCCACGCCATGGTCCTTGAACTGGCGCTTCATCATCCACGTGGCCATCGGGGTCATGCCCGGCAGCGCCGTCATCAGCTGGGGCATCGGGATGGGCATCGGCATCGCCGGATTGCCGGTGGTGCCGACCTCCAGGTTGCGGTTCTTCTGGAGGATCTTGAGTCCGTAGAAGGTGAAGAAGATGCCGACATCCCAGCCCAGTGTCGCGCCCGTCGTCGCCAGGATGAGCGGCGGGTAGGCCCAGTCGAGCGTCCCCTTGGTGGCGATGATCGCCATCTTCTTTGGCTTCGCCAGGCGCTCCGCCTCCTTGATCGCGAACAGCTCGTCCACCCTGGTGGTGACCATGGCGTCCACGCGATCGCGGATGAGCGCGTCCATGTCCGTCATGGCCCGGTCGGTCGTCTCGACCATGTGCTGGCCTCCCTTTCTATGGCCGGCTTCAGGCCGGCATGACCGTGGAGGTGGCCTGCAGGAGCGCGGTCACCCAATCGTTCGCCGTCACGCCCGGCGTCTCCGGCCGGACTCGTTCGTAATACCCCGAAACTCGCTCCAGGAATGCATTCTCCGCTACAGCGCAACCCATCAGCACCTCCGCCAGCTGTTCCGGCACTTCGGCCGGCCGGGCCGTGAAGTCGCCGCTGAACGTGACATCGTCCAGGATGTCGTCCCGGATCACGGCGACGCACCTGATCATCCCGCCGGGCGCCTTGGTGGCACCCTCCGCTACGCGCACCCCTTCGTGGATCTTCACTCCGGGGCGGCGCAGCCCGCCGCCCTCCTCCAGCCACTCCAGAGACCCGAACCGTTCGTCCAGGCGCTCGGCCAAATCGATCTCGTCCTGGCGCAGCGTGCCCGGTTCGATCGGCCGCCCGAGCGCGGCCGAGCACGTCGCCAGGTAGGCGTCGATGACGACCTGCCGATCAGGGACCGTACCGAGTTCCCTGGTCATCGTCGTCATGTACTCGCTGAGCGTCTGGTAGATCTTGTCCCGGAACTTCTCGGACGGGACCTTGAGGACGCGCGACATGGTCAGGATGTCGAAGTCGAACATGAGGCTGCCGACGACAACCTCCGCGCGATCCATCCGCGCGGCTCCCGTTCCGCCGATCTTCCGACCGTTGACGTGGATGTCATTGACCGGGCGGTAGGCGGCCTCGATGCCCAGCGCGCGATAGGTCTGGACGAGTGTGTCGCAGTACAGGGCGAAGCGCGCCTCGACCGTCGACGGCAGATGCTCCGCGGCGAAGATCCACTGCGTAAACAGCTGATTGCCGTCCAGGTACACCGCGCCGCCACCGATCTCGCGCCGGATCACCGGGAAGCCAAGATCCGCGCAGACCCCACGATCAACCTCCCGGTCCACGTCCTGGTGGCGGCCGATCGAGACATAGGGCGCGTCGGGCGAGACGAGCATGATCGTGTCCGGCGAGGACTCGGTCATCGCGTAGCCGACCGCGTGGTAGATGGTCTGGGACCGCAGTGGACCCACCGTGTCAAGGTCCAGCAGCCGGATAGGGACGCTCGAACTGCTCACTTCCGAACTCCTTCGCTTTCGCTCAGTCTGCACATCGGAGGCATGACACGCCCAGCTCGTCGATCCGCAGTTCGTACCGTTCGACCGCCAGCGGGCCGGTGACCAGACCGATGGCCTCGGGCTCCCAGGCGTCCGGCTCCATGCGTACCAGCCAGCCGAGGCCGTAGGGATCGCGGTTCGCGATGAGGATGTCGGCGCCGAAGCCTTCCTCGTTGGTCTGCACGACGGTTCCGGCCACCGGCGTCGGGAACGGGCCGGCCCACTTCGCAGACTCAATCGTTGCCGCGCTCTGCCCGGCCTCGATGTGGCGGCCGACCTTCTTGAACAGGACGTGGAGCACCTTGCCGGCCCGGGTCTGGGCCGGATCGGTCAGGCCCAGGACCACGGTCCCGTCGTCCTCGGGGCGGAGCCAGACGTCGCGCGGCACGTCGTACCAGAGGTCGGGCGGGATCTCACAGCCGCGATAGGCGGGGGTGTCGCTGAGGCCGATCAGGTGCAACTGATCCCCTCCGCGACCAGGAATGCGGAGTACGCCTCCACACCTGCGGCCCCGGTTGCCAGCTCCCCCTTCTGGGCGTCCCAGGAGGACGGCCGGATCCGAACGATCCAGCCGGCACCGTACGGGTCGCTGTTGACGAGGGTCGGGTCCGCCGCGAGGTCCGTGTTCACGGCGATCACCTCGCCGTCCACGGGCGCGGGCACGGGTCCCACCCACTTGCCGCTCTCCACGGTGGCCACGCTCTGGCCCCGCTCCAGGACCCTGCCGACCTTCTTCGTGGTGATGGCGACGACGCGCGCGGCCAGATGCTGCGCCACGTCGGTGATCCCGATGGTCACCTCGCCGGAGCCGTCGTCGCGGGCCCAGGCGTGCTTCTCCACCCAGTAGTAGAGGTCCTCGGGAATGTTGCAGCCCCGTACGTCGGTCACGGCGCGCCTCCTTCGTTTGTCGGATCGTCGGGGATCGGTGGAAGCCCGACCTGCTCGGCGTGGGACGCCTGGAAATGGTAGAGGAGGAGATCGAACGCGACGAGCGCGATCTCCCGTTCGAACTCCGCCAGGAAGTCAGCCTCGCGGCCACGCGGGTTGGCGACCCGCTCCAGGCCTTCATCGCAGAACGGGCAGTCGAGGGCGAACTTGAGATTCCCCTTGGCCTCGTCGCGGAATGTGCGGACCCGCTCCGGATGCGCGTCCCACAGATGGGCGTGGGTATTCATGCGCGACCCTTCGAGGCGGCAGTACGGGCAGTTCATCTGCCGCCCGCCGCAGTCGCGAGCGAGGTCACCGCATCGGTCGGGAGGGCCGCCGAATCGGCGAGCGCGAGAGCCGCGCGCCCCAGATCGGTGACGGTGATCCGGTCCGACTCGAGCTCCCGGGTCACCAGGCCGCCGGCCGCGAGAACGCCGATCCTGGCCGCCAGCGCAACACGGTCCCCCGGGCGCATCCCGAGCACCCCTTCGGCGGTCAGCTCGGCCGTCAATCGTCCGGAATCGCCCAGCGCCCGGAGGAAGGCGGCGACATCGGTATCGGCCACGACACCCAGGATCCAGCGACCGAGTGCATCGTGGCTCGTGGATGGCGCGATGCTCACGGGTGGCTGGCCTTCCCGGAACGCGAAGGACGTCAGCCGTTCCTCGGCCGCCTCCTGGCGCCCGAGCCACGTCTCAAGCGCGGAATCGAACGCCTGCCTGGCTGCGCTCATCCCGGCAGGACCTCGGCCGCAGCGATCTCTCCGGCGGGGACCGGCTCATTGACGGCCGGGACTTCCAGGGGCAGGTCCACGGCCATCGCGACGAGCTCGATCAGATCGCTGACGAGCAGACGGTCCTCGTGGCCGGTGGCCTTCACCGCAGCCGTGTACATGGTCAGGTCCTTGGGACAGGCAGTCACGAAGTCAGTCACCCCCGTGAGCTCGGCCGCCTCCCGGATGCGCTGCTCGGACGGTCGCTCCGCGAGCCCGCTGTCGTCCATCCAGATGCGGCC
>Ga0209321_10002225_pt1 | contig 13039 bp, 14 predicted proteins | sample Rifsed16ft4_FD_184012 | JGI IMG/M metagenome (GOLD analysis project Ga0209321, IMG submission 184012) | Soil microbial communities from Rifle, Colorado, USA - sediment 16ft 4 - CSP-I_5_4 (version 2) | ecosystem: Environmental > Terrestrial > Deep subsurface > Rock core/Sediment | place: Rifle... | reverse complement strand
GATAGGGGAAAGATTATTGAAAAGCTGAGGGAAATTGTGCCTGACTATAGGACAAGTAACGGTTCATCATGACAATTTAAAAGTTTTCCATAGATTGCCTCATGATGAAAGATCAGTTTACCCTTTTGATGATTCTCTCTTTCCCAAGAACAGACATTATCTTTTTTAATTCTGGTCCTTCTGTTTTTCCAGTAAGGGCTATTCTTATAGGCATCATGAGTTTTTTGCCCTTCAGATTAGTTTTTCCTTTTATATCTGCTATGATTTTATCGGCAATTACTTCTGTAATATTCTCCTCTTTTTCTATCATTTCTTTAAGGAGTTTTAAGACTTCCATTGCCTCAACTCCCCACTCCCCCTTTTCTGGAGTGGAAGGATAAGGGTGGAGTTCGTCAAAAAAGATTCCTGCATACTTATCAATCTCCGATAGGGTCTCTATATTGCCTCTGATGGCATCTACTACTTTGTAGAGCCACTCCCTGTTTACTGCTTCTGTTCTTACACCAGCCTTTACCAAAAATGGGATGGAGAGTTCAGTTAATTCGGCAATATCTTTATTTTTTATATAATGGCTGTTAATCCATTTTAATTTTTTAATATCAAATACAGCAGGGCTTTTTGATACTCTTTCAAGTGAGAAATTTTTTATAATATCGGTTAGTGGCATAATCTCTCTCCCATCTTCTGACGACCAGCCGAGTAGTGACAGATAATTAATAACTGCCTCTGACAAATACCCTTCCTCTTTAAGCTCTGTTACAGATTCTGCACCGTGTCTTTTACTCAATCGGGATTTATCCGGTCCCAGTATCATGGAGAGATGGGCAAATTTTGGTATATCAAACCCTATTGCCTGATTTAGTAAAATCTGCCTTGGTGTGTTTGAGAGATGGTCTTCTCCCCTTATTACATGGGTTATTTCCATAAGGGCATCATCTATTGCTGCTGCAAAGTTATATGAGGCTATGCCGTCTGAGCGGAGGATTACAAAGTCCCCTATATCCGAGCCTTTAAAGCTTATTTTTCCTCTTATAATGTCTTCAAATTCTATCATTCCATCTTTTACCTTAAATCTTGTAGATGGTTTGATTCCTTTCTGTTCGTAACTTGCAATCTCTTCTCTTGAAAGACGGGAGCATTTACCGTCATATCTTGGCGGGAGTCCTTTTGATAAGGATTCTCTTCTTTTTCTCTCTAACTCTTCTCCAGAGCAAAAGCACTTATATGCCCTGCTTTCATTTAGTAATTTATCTGCATATTCCTTATATGTGTTAATCCTTTCGGACTGCCGGTATGGAGCATAACTGCCTCCGCAGTCAGGACCTTCATTCCAGTTAAGCCCCAGCCATTTTAAATTTTCCAAAATGCTGTCTTCATACTCCTTTTTAACCCTGTCAAAATCCGTATCTTCAATCCTTAATATGAAACTGCCATTATGTTTTTTAGCAAAGAGATAGTTAAACAGGGCAGTTCTTACATTGCCTATATGAAGATAACCTGTAGGGCTTGGTGCAAAACGGACACGAATTTTATTTGGCATAACTTTAATTGGACGCAGATGAACGCAGATTTTAAAATTTTTAAAAATATCTGTGTCCATCTGTGTGTATCTGTGGTTTCATTAGTTTTTTATTCTTGTAGCAGATTTTACCTTTTCGTAAACCTCTCTAATTGATATTCCCCTCTCGTTTGCAATTCTCTTACAGTCTTCGTATTCAGGGGCTATATTAATTATCTTTCCATTTTTTTTTCCTATCTTGACTTTTGTACTTCCATACTCTGTCTTTACAGTCTTTATCTCTTTCTCAAGTTTTATCCTCTCTGTCTTATACATCCTCAATCCAAATGATGTAGTCTCTTTTAACAATATATCCGCAAGCTTATTTACATTATCATTATCGGATAGCAGGGTTATCTTTACGGCAGGGCGGTTTTTTTTCATTATTATAGGTGTTAGGAAAACATCCAATGCACCTGCATCAAAGATTCTGTTCATTATATGGTCATAGAACTGTGGATTCATATCATCAATATTTGATTCAATCACTGTAATAGAATCCTGTTCGGAAGGGCTGTAACCCTCACCTATCATAATTCTTAAGAGATTTGGTGAATCTGAAAAATCCTTTGAGCCCGCACCATACCCGATTACATTGGTCTTCATAACGGGAATAGTATTGCTTGCCTTTGCCATTGCTGTAATTATTCCAACACCTGTAGGTGTAGCAAGCTCAAACTCTATATCAGATGAATATGACGGAAAACCTTTAAGCATCTCGGTAGTGGCAGGGGCGGGGACAGGTAATAATCCATGTTCTGTCTTTACCATCCCTTTCCCTGTATTTATTGGTGAAGATAAGGTAATGTCAGAGTTGAGGAGGCTTATGCATATTGAAGTGCCTACAACATCAACAATAGAATCAACAGCACCGACCTCATGAAAATGGACATTGTCAACAGATGTCCTATGAATTTTTGCCTCTGCCTCTGCAATATTTTTAAATATGGAGAGAGAATCCTCTTTTATTTTTTCAGGAAGTTTACTCCTTTCTATCAGCCTCTTTATGTCTTTATAATGTGTATGATGAAGATGTTTCTTCTTATCAACTATTACATCTACCTTTGTGCCTTTTATCCCTTTCCTCTTTACCTTTGAAACCTTTAGGCTATAACTGTGCAAATCAAGTTTTTTTAGTTCCTTTTTTAATGCCTTAATATCAATTCCGGCATCCACCATTGCCCCGAGAATCATGTTGCCGCTAACACCTGAGAAACAATCAAAATATAGAATCTTCATGTTGAAATAGTATCAGAACTTTGCAGCCTATTCAATTTTTAAAGCAAAAATTAAAAAAAATCTTGATTTGGAAAATTTAATGTGTTAATAATAAAAAACTAACTTCTTGCCCCCACACCTATTCCTGCGGGAGTTGAACCGTCTTGAATGGACATCGGTAACCGGCGGGAATAGGTGTGGGGGCTTTATATCCAAAAGGAGGAGATATATGAAACCGTATGAGAGTATTTTTGTTTTAAAGCCCGACCTTAATGATAAAAAGGTTGATGAGCAGATTGAGAAGGTAAAGGGATTTATTGAAAAGAACGGCGGCAAGGTAATTGCTGTTGAAAAGTGGGGGAAAAAGAAACTTGCCTATATTGTAAAGAAGAACAGATTTGGGATATATGTTCTTCTCCGCTTTGAATCAGAACCAGCCTTGATATCTGACTTACAGAGAAACTACAAGCTTAATGAAGATATCATAAGATATATGACGGTTATATATCAGGAGTGCAGCAAAAAGGCTGCTACCCCGGAGGAAGGTGCTGAACCTAAGAGTGCAGAGGGTATTATTAAAGAGACAGATGAGGATATAATGGAGGAGGTTGTATAATGGCAAGCCTGAATAAAGTTTTTCTGATGGGTAATCTGACAAGGGACCCAGAACTTCGCTATACCCCTAATGGTTCAGCAGTGGCAAGTTTTGGACTTGCTGTTAATAGGAAGTATAAACAGGGAGATACGGTTAAGGATGAGACCTGTTTTGTTGATATTACAGTTTGGGGTAAAACTGCTGAAAATTGTGCCGAATATCTGAGTAAGGGAAGAGGGGTTATGGTTGAGGGGAGACTCTCCTATCGTTCTTGGGAAACTGATGAAGGGCAGAAGAGGAGCAAGCTTGAGGTTGTGGCAAATAATGTGCAGTTTCTCCAAAGGGCGGGAGAGAAGACTTCTGATAAAGGTTCAGGTGCGGAAGATGTTGTCCCTGAAAAAGAATCTATAGAAGACGATATACCATTTTAATAATTTCAAATTTCAAATCTCAAATTTCAAATTTTATTGAGGGAGGTTAGATGCCGAAGGAAAAGAAGGTAAGACGAAAGAGGGTTCAATTTATTGTAAAGAGGAATTGTAGATTCTGTGCTGACAAGGTAGATTATATAGATTATAAAGATATTAAGACACTTAAAACCCTTGTTACAGAAAGGGGCAAGATAATGGCAAGCAGGGTTTCTGGAAACTGTGCAAAACACCAGCGCCAGCTTACTTACGCAATTAAGAGAGCAAGGAATATTGCCATATTGCCATTTACTGTGGAGAGATAGAGGAGGAAAGATGAAATTAATATTAAAGGATGATGTGAAGGGTCTTGGAGGTATGGGGCAGGAGATAGATGTGGCAGATGGTTATGGAAGGAATTATCTCATACCAAAGGGATTAGCAATGGTTGCCACTGTCGGCAATTTAAAGATATTAAAGAATGAGATTAGCCAGAAGGGCAGAAAGATTGTAAAACTAAAAGGTGAAGCAGAGGATTTGGCTAAAAGGATAGAGAAGATTTCTTGCAGGCTTGCTAAAAAAGCAGGGGAGAGTGATAAGCTCTTCGGCTCTGTTACATCTCAGGAGATTGCAGACCATCTGAAGAAAGAAGGGTTTGATATTGATAAAAAGAAGGTAGATATAAATGCACCAATAAAGAATCTGGGAACCCATTCTGTCTCAATAAGAGTTTATCCTGGTGTTGTTGCCAATCTTAAGGTTGAAGTGGTGAAGGAATAAAAAGCAGAATACGGAAGTTTGAATAAAAACTTCTGTATTCTGAATTTTGTATAAATAATGGCAAAAACTGATATCTCTCCAACCCAACTCCCTCCTCAAAACATAGAGGTAGAGCAGTCTATCCTCGGTGCTATACTTCTGGAAAATGAGGCACTGCCAAGGTCATTGGAGATTCTCAGGGATGAGAGTTTTTTTTACAGGGATTCCCACCGTAAGATTTTTGCTGCAATAATAGACCTTTTTGAAAAAAATCAGCCTGTAGATGTAATGACCCTCAATGAACAACTGAAGAAAAAGAATCAGTTGGAAGAGGTAGGCGGCTTAGACTATCTTGCCTCGCTTGTGGCATCAACCCCCACCGCAGCAAATATCCAATATCACTCAAGAATAGTAAAAGAAAAAGCAATCTTAAGGAAGCTGATATCAACATCTACAGAGATACACAACAGATGTTATGAGGATACGGAAGATATTGATGAGCTTCTGGATTATGCAGAGAAGCAGATATTTGATATATCAGAAAATAAAATTTCACCGAGTTTTGTAAACATAAGTCAGGTTGTAAATGAGAGTTTCAATACTATTGAAAAGCTCTTCGAGAGGAAGGAACTTGTTACAGGTCTTCCGACTGGTTTTGTTAAATTTGATTCTATGACTGCAGGGTTTCACCCGTCAGACCTGATTATAATAGCAGGAAGGCCGTCTATGGGTAAGACGGCATTCTGTATGAATATAGCCACCCATATTGGAGTAAATAAAAAAAAGACTATAGCCATATTCAGCCTTGAGATGTCCCGGGAACAGCTTGTTATCAGGATGCTCTGTTCAGAGGCAAGGATAAATGCCGGCAAAGTGAGGACAGGGTATCTTTCAAAATCTGACTGGCCTGACCTTACAAGGGCGGCTGGCCTCCTGTCCGAGTCGCCAATATTCATAGACGATTCCCCTGCCCAGTCTGTCCTTGACATAAGGGCAAAGGCGAGGAGGCTGCAGGCTGAGAGAAAGGGGCTTGACCTTATTATAGTGGATTATCTCCAGCTTATGAGGAGCAGGGGGAAGGTGGAGAACAGACAGCAGGAGATTTCTGATATTACAAGGTCTCTTAAGGCACTTGCAAAGGAGTTAAAAGTACCTGTAATTGCCATATCCCAGTTAAGCAGGGCACCTGAACAGAGGTCGGATAGGAAACCCCAACTATCAGATTTGAGGGAGTCGGGTGCAATTGAGCAGGATGCAGACCTTGTTGTATTTGTTTACAGAGAAGAGTTTTATAAAGAGACCCCTGAAAATCAGGGGATAGCAGAGATTAATATTGGAAAACAGAGGAATGGACCTACAGGAACGGTTCCTCTTGCGTTTTTTAAAGAATATACAAGATTTGATAACCTTGCAAGCGAGAGGGAAGAAGTTCATGGAGAGGCTGCATGAATGATTTCAGGGCACCTGCGGCAGCAGATCGCCAGAAGTCAGAAATCAGAATTAAGTCTCCAATTTTCAATCCTAAATCTCTTATTTCAAAATCCCCTACCTTTGCTGAGATAGACCTGAATGCCTTCTCCCATAATTTAAAACAGGTAAGACTTAAAGTTGGTAAAGATAGAAAAATTATTTCTATAATAAAGGCGGATGCCTATGGGCATGGGGCTGTAGAAATTGCAAAAAGGGCATCTGTCAGCGGTGCCGACATGTTTGGTGTCAGTACTGTTGGAGAGGGAATTGAACTGAGAGAGGCTAAAATTGAGTCTCCGATTTTATTGCTCGGCGGCTGTTCAAAAGGAGATGCAGAATGGATTGTCTCTTATAATCTAAAAAGTATAATCTATTCCTTTGATGCAGTCCTGAGCCTGTCAAAAGAAGCTGAGAGACAAGGCAAGATAGCAGATGTCCATATAAAAGTTGATACAGGGATGGGAAGAATTGGCATACAGTCAGATGAAGTTATGGGGCTCGTTAAAAAAGTAAGCTCCCTTAAAAACATAAAAATTGAAGGGATATTGACTCATTTTGCCACAGCCTATGAAGTGGACAGGGAGTTTACTGGAAGGCAGATAAAAACCTTTAAAGCTGTGATAGACGAGCTAAAAAAGTCAGGATTTTCATTTTCATTCATGCACGCATCTAACAGTGCCGCTATTGTAAATTACCCTGAGTCCTATTTTAATACTGTAAGGCCCGGCATAATACTTTACGGCTCTACTCCATTTGATTTCCCTGTGGAAGATTTTTTAATAAAACCTGTAATGAGCTGGAAGACATCAATAGTTCATCTTCATAATACTCCAGAAAAAACAGGAATAAGTTATGGGAGAAGATTTGTTACTAAAAGAGATAGTATTATAGCTACAATACCTGTAGGTTATGCAGATGGCTACAGCCGTTCCCTCTCTAATAAAGTTCAGGTTCTTGTAGGTGGCAGGAGGGTTAATCAGATAGGGACAATATGTATGGATATGTGTATGATAGATGTGACTGATTTGCCAGATGTTAAGGTTGGTGATGATGTGGTATTATTGGGTAGACAGGGGGGGGAGGAAATTAGGGTTGAGGAGTTGGCATCTATTGCAGGGACAATCCCCTATGAAATATTCTGTTCCATTGGGAGAAGGGTGAGAAGGGTATATAAATCGTAAATAATTTATGTTTCGTTTATTTGAAATTATAGGTAAAAAGGTTTTAAAGCTGGTGGAAGAGGGCGGGAAACTTACAATTATATTCTTTAAGACCCTTCTTTGGACATTCCGCCGTCCTTTAAATCTAAAAAATATTCTTACCCAGATAGAAGAGGTGGGGGTAAACTCCATCCCTGTGATTATAATAACGGGGGCATTTACAGGGATGGTCTTATCGCTCCAGAGTCATACCGGCTTTAAGAGATTTGGTGCAGAGACATTTGTAGGGACAGTAGTTGCCCTGTCTATGACAAGAGAGCTTGGTCCTGTCCTATCAGGGCTGATGGTATCAGGGAGGATAGGGTCTGCGATGGCGGCAGAGCTCGGCACAATGCAGGTGACGGAGCAGATAGATGCCCTCTACACACTGGCAACAAATCCAATTAAATATCTTATCGTGCCAAGATTTCTTGCATCAACGATTATAATGCCAATACTTACAATATTTGCAGATATTGTAGGGATAATAGGAGGATATATGGTAAGTGTTTATATCCTTGGCAGTAATCCTACAATATATGAAAGAAGGACATGGGATTTCTTAAAGTTAAATGATGTATATAGCGGGCTTCTCAAAGCCACTGTCTTCGGGATGATAATCGCCATTGTAAGCTGTTATCAGGGATTTACTGCAGAAGGCGGTGCATCAGGTGTCGGCAAGGCCACTACAAAGGCAGTTGTATGGTCTTCGCTCCTTATTCTTGTGGCAAACTACTTTATAACAGCATTGATGTTTTAGTTAGTTCACACCGAAAAATAACCTTTGCCCCTCCCTATGTCATTCTGACCCTGAGTGAAGCGAAGGGGAAGAATCTCGTTTTTCCAAGTAGTTGAAACCCTTCGCTTCGCTCAGGGTGACACGAAAACTGGGTTTTTCAACAACCTGCTAATTTTAGGTATGGTAAATTATCGTCCTTGACTTCTGTATCCTATATGGGATACATTAAAACTAAAAGGGGGTGTATTTTTATGTCAAAGACATCTATGATAAGAGCAAGAACAAACCCTGATTTAAAATCAGAGGTAGAGACTATACTTACGAAGTTAGGTTTAACTACAAGTGAGGCAATTAATATTTTTTTCAGTCAGGTAAGATTATATAAAGGGCTGCCTTTTGATGTGAGAATACCTAATAAGGCTACATTGGAGACTTTCAAAAAGACTGACGAAGGTAAAGAGCTTGTTAAATGTAAAAATGCTGGTGATATGTTTAGAAAATTAGGAATTTAATGTTACTACCCGTTTATACAAAACAGTTTAAGAAGGAGATTAAAAAGATTAAGAAATCAGGGCATAAAGATATTGAGAAATTAAAGACAGTGATGGAAACTCTGATTGATGAAAAACCTTTAGATAGATTTTACAAAGACCACCCTTTAAAAGGAAACTTTAAAGAACGCAGAGAATGTCATATAGAACCGAATTGGTTGCTTGTCTATATGGTTAATAAAAAAGAAAAGACTATTATCTTTGAGAGAACAGGAACACATTCAGATTTGTTTGAATAAATATGCATATGATATATTTAAAAAACTAAAAATCAGGTTTTATATGAACAACGATACTAAAATCAGTGTTCAGGATGTATATAAGTCTTTTGGCGGCAACCATGTCTTGAGGGGTGCGTTTCTGGATATAAAAAAAGGGGAGAGCATGGTTGTTATAGGCGGAAGCGGGACAGGAAAGAGTGTCCTTATTAAGTGTATTATAAGACTGCTGATGCCTGAGGGTGGCAAGGTATATGTTGACGGGCAGGATGTTACTTCTTTGAAGGAAAATGATTTAAATGAACTTAGAAAAAAATTTGGTATGCTGTTTCAGTGGGGTGCCTTATTTGATTCAATGCGGGTATGGGAAAATGTCGGTTTTGGTTTGAAACAGCACACTCGATTAAAGGATAATGAGATAAGGGAGATTGCCATTGAGAAACTTAAGCTCGTTGGTTTAAAAAATGTAGAGAATCTCATGCCTTCAGACCTTTCTGGCGGTATGAGGAAGAGGGTAAGTTTAGCCCGGGCTATTGCAATGGAGCCTGAGATACTTTTATACGATGAACCGACAACCGGACTTGACCCTATAATGGCGGATGTGATAAATGAGCTTATCATTAATTTAAGGGAAAAAATAAAAGTTACATCAATTGCAATTACACATGATATGGTAAGCGCCTATAAGATTGCAGACAGGATTGCCATGCTTTACAAGGGGAAGATAATAGAAATCGGGACGCCTGACGAAATAAAAAGTTCAAAGAGTGAGATTGTCCAGCAGTTTATTCATGGAAGGGCAGAGGGACCGATAACAAGGGAGTAATTTATGATTTATGATTTACGATTTACAATTTATGATTTAAAATCCTAAATCTGAAATCCTAAATCTAAAATCTTTTTAGGGGAGGGTTTATGGGCGGATTGAAGACAGAGGTTAAGGTTGGTATATTTGTAGTTCTCGGTATTTTATTTCTGGCATATATGACAGTGAATATAGAGAAAATTCAGGTTGGGGGTGAGAGGGGATATAATGTGTATGCAATAATGGATACTGCACAGGGATTGGTTAAGCATACTAATGTCAAGACAGCAGGCGTGGAGATAGGAAAGATAACAGATATTTCCCTGACAGACAGAAAGGCAAAGTTGACAATAAATCTCCCCCATCATATAAAACTGCGAAAGGATGCAAAGGCATATGTAAAGATGGAGAGCCTCTTAGGCGAGAAATTTCTTGAGATAGACCCCGGTTCCACATTAGCACCTGAACTTAAGGCAGGAGATGAGATACAGCAGGGGGCGCCGCCACCTGATATGGACAGGCTAATTGTCCAGTTGAACTCAATTGCCGCTGACATTAAATCTGTAACACAGCCTATAAGCGAGGTCCTCGGCGGCAAGGAGGGGAAAGATTCCATTAAGAGTATTGTGGATAATATAAAAGAGGCATCGGCCGGCGTTAATAATATTGTAAAGGATAATGATGAAAGAATTAATAAGATAGTAGCAAATGTTGAAAAGTTTACAGATGACTTGCCTGCCCTTTCAAAAGATGCAAAAGAACTGGTTGCCAGTCTGAACAATATTACAAAGAAAATGGAGGCCGGTGAGGGGACTCTCGGAAAGCTTGTTACAGATGATGAATTGTATGCAAGTGCAAAAGAGGCATTGGACAATATAAGCAGTATCACGAAGAAGCTTGAGAGCGGAGAGGGGACTGTTGCAAAATTAATCAATGATCCGGAGGCATATAATGAAATAATGAAGTTGGTTACAAATGCAAAGGATGCGATGGGTAATCTGAATAGCATAGCTGAGGATGTAAAGGCAGGTAAGGGTTCTTTGGGTAAGCTGATGACTGATGATGCACTGTATGACCAGGCAAGGGGTGCAGTAGAGAGTTTTAATAAAGTTGCACAGAAAATAGAGAGGGGTGAGGGGACAATCGGGAAGCTTGTCAATGATGAAACGCTTTATGTTGAGACAAAGAAGGCGCTTAAGGGCATAACAAAAGCAACAGAGAGTATTAATGAACAGATACCAATCAGTACGCTGGGTGTGGTTATAGGAACTGCAATACAATAATGGAAGAGAATAATAAAAGGGAAGAATGGGGAACGAAGGTTGGGCTTGTCCTTGCGCTTGCAGGGAATGCCATAGGGCTTGGCAATTTTTTAAGATTTCCTGTTCAGGCAGCAGGGAATGGCGGCGGTGCATTTATGATTCCCTATTTTATTTCCCTTATACTACTAGGCATACCCCTAATGTGGGTTGAACTATCAATAGGCAGATTTGGCGGCAACAGGGGGCATGGTTCGATGCCGGGGATGTTCTACTCCATGTGGGGTAACAGGTGGTCAAAATATATAGGCATCCTCGGCATATTCATTCCACTCATCATTACCATTTATTATACATACATAGAATCTTGGACACTCGCCTTCAGCTTCTTTTCCCTGACAGGCAAATATTTTGGTGCAGAGAGCAGGGAGTCCATGGGGGCATTCCTGAGAGGATTTCAGGGTGTGGAATCCAATGTATATTTTTCCAGTCTTACCTCTGCCATCATTTTTTTTCTGATAACCATTTCGATAAACATCTATATAATATCAAAAGGGGTATCGAAGGGGATAGAGAGGCTTGCAAACATAGCGATGCCTATGCTTTTTGTAATGGCTATTGCCATAGCAATAAGGGTCCTCACATTCGGTGCGCCCGACCCCTCTCATCCTGAAAATAATCCAATCAATGGACTCGGTTTCATCTGGAACCCTGATTTCAGTCAGCTGACAAATGGTACAGTTTGGCTTGCAGCATCAGGACAGATATTTTTTACACTCAGCCTCGGCATGGGTGCAATTGCCACATACGCAAGCTACATGAAAAAAGATGACGATGTGGCTACAACAGGCATTGCCACAGCCTCAACAAATGAGTTTGCAGAGGTTATATTAGGAGGGACAATAGCAATACCTGCCGCAGTGGCATTCTTTGGTTTAACAGGTGCTCAAGAGATTGCAAAAGGGGGCGCATTTAATCTGGGTTTTCAATCACTCCCTGTCATATTTCAGAAGATACCCTTTGGGCAATTTTTTGGATTTATCTGGTTTCTCCTTCTCTTCTTCGCAGCCTTAACATCCTCAGTAGCCATGTCACAGCCTGCTATGGCATTTTTACAAGAAGAATTTAGGATTCCAAAAGAGAGGGCGGCGGTTATCGTTGGACTTATTCTCTTTATCTGCTGCGTCCCTGTTATATTTTTTTTAAAGCACGGTTTTTTAGATGAGCTTGACTATTGGGCAGGGACATTTGGTCTGGTATTGTGTGCTTTATTTGAGGTTATTATTTTTGCATGGATTTTTGGTATAGGTAGAGGGTGGGAGGAAATTAACAGGGGTGCAACAACAAAAATTCCAAGGATATTTTTTTATGTCATAAAATATATTACACCCCTGTTTCTTTTCATCGTTCTTGTTACATGGTTTTACCAGAATGCTATAGATGTGCTATTTATGAAAAATATTGCCTCCTCTGACAAACTATATGTATGGGGTGCAAGGATAATGATGGCAGCTATCTTCATCGGACTGGCATATCTTGTCAGAAAGTCGTGGAGGATGAAAAGAGGAATATGAATACAGGTGGATGGGTTTTTATGATATTTGCGTGGGGTGGGATAATCACCTTAAATATATTTGCCTTTGGGAAGATACTGAAAAAAAGTGAATAGTGATTAGTGAACAGTGAGTCATAAAAATTTTTCTGACCACTGACCCCTATGATACTTGGAATAGATGAAAGAGAATTAGAAAAGAGTAAAATAAAAGGGTAGAATATTGATTATAGATATTTTGTGGTTAATTGGAAGTCTTATAGTAATACTTCTTGGGTGTGAACTTTTTACAAACGGGATTGAGTGGACTGGCAAGAAGTTACAGCTTTCAGAGGGGTTGGTAGGGAGTGTCCTTGCGGCTGTAGGGACAGCCTTGCCGGAGACGCTGATTCCAATAATTGCAATTATATTTTCTAATAACACTGAAAGCATTCAGGTTGGGATTGGTGCTATTGCAGGTGCACCATTCATGCTTTCTACACTTGCCTTTTTTGTATCGGGGATAGCAGTTGTTATTTATGCCTTTATGAAAAAGAGGGATTCTGAGTTAAAAATCAACTCAAAGGTCATTACAACAGACCTCCTCTTCTTTTTAATATCATATTCTATTGCAATTGGTGTAAGCTTTCTTCACATCAGACTTGTAAATATAATTGTGGCATGTCTGCTTACACTTTCTTACGGCTATTATCTCTGGCTTACACTTCAA
>Ga0209321_10002224_pt1 | contig 13040 bp, 14 predicted proteins | sample Rifsed16ft4_FD_184012 | JGI IMG/M metagenome (GOLD analysis project Ga0209321, IMG submission 184012) | Soil microbial communities from Rifle, Colorado, USA - sediment 16ft 4 - CSP-I_5_4 (version 2) | ecosystem: Environmental > Terrestrial > Deep subsurface > Rock core/Sediment | place: Rifle... | reverse complement strand
AAGATCCGTTGCCTCAATGTACTGCGTCATCTTCTCGTCAAGTGGGCCAAGTTTTTTGTAAAGACTGACCACTGTTGGGTCGAACCCTTCTTCGACCATTTCTCCAACGGGCATCTGAGCAACATGTGCTTCGTTGATTTGTTCAACGGCCTTAGGTCCCTTTTCCCAAACTTTCTCGATCATGTCGTCGATAGATCCGGCCCGTTTCGGCGGCCTAAACAAACTCGAAAAGAGGTTTCCAGTCTTAGAAAAAACTTCGTGACCGTAAATCTCCTGCTCCGCCAAGGCCCCCGCCCGATTGAACAGGGCCTGCGCAAAGAGGTGCGTTCGCTGCGCCAGTGGGTGTGCAGAGTACCGATGAAGCCCAGGCGCGACAAATTTCTTTGCATCAGCAACCCACCGCGACGTGACTTTGGAAAATTCCTTGATGGCGGTTCCGGCGGGTTCTAGCCTCGGATGAACCCTCACCAAGGCACGCGCGACCACTTCGGACCTGAGCTCGCCGGGAACACCTCGCAAATCAGTGTTTCTCGTAAACACATTCATCACACGATCAGCATAGTTTGTCAACGGGGTTTGGTGCTCGACCGGCGTCTTAGAGATAGCCCGCGCGGTGGCGAAGTACGTTTCCATCGTCTTTTCAAGCTGCCCACCCTGATTAGGAAAAAACATCTTGGGGTTGTCAGTCTTGAAGAAGAGGTAGCGATCTCCCGCCTTCTCGCGCCTTGGCCGCTTAGCGACACGCTTGACGACGACGTAGAGACCATCTGCTTCTTTAGCTATCCAAGCCGTATTACCGATGGCCGCACCAGTACGGCCTTCGGCTGCACGACTAATAGGTTGCAACCCCATCTCGGCCAAGTCCGTTAGGAATTTATCTCGTCCACCCTCGGTAAGAGTTTCGACATGGCGAGGAAATTGCATGTGACTGAGCTGATCGTCCGTCAACCCTCCCACCTGTGCCATTACCTCATCGAGAGTAGTTTGCTTATTGAAGTTTCCCTCACCACTGCCAACGACGAGTTTACGGATGTGAATTCCTCGACTCAGCTTCCCTTCGGCGCCAAAAATCGAGTTCGCCCGCTTGGCATTATTGCTGCCTCGCGCAATATCTACATCCGCGAGCCGTCTGACCATTGCCTCTGCACGAGGTCGTGGCGCTTGAATGAGCACTTCATTGCGCAGTTCCTCCGCCGCCTCCTTCAGTACAGGGTAATAATCACCGAGTTCCTTCTGTGGGTGCTTGATAAAGTATTCACCGATCTTTGCCAGCTTCAATTGGTTTGGGGCAAGCCTGTTCCAATCGGGGAACTTCTCCTGGATCTTGGCCTCGCCCCTAATCTCAGTTCCCCGGAACGGCGCACCCCCTGCGATCGACGCCAGGCCGCCCGAGATGCCGCCAATGAGCGCCTCGTTGAGGATGGCCGATGTAAGCGCCTCGGTGGTCTTGTCGGGGTTTAGGGCGGCCGTCGCGCCCACACGGGCCGCCTCAAGGGGTGCGAATCGGGCCATTTCCCTCAACGCCACCGATCGGCCCGGCGCGGCCGTCGCTAACCCCTCGGCCGTCTTTACAACGCGCCCTAGAAGTGGAAGCTTCGATGCAAGCTTGAGCCCCACCGCACCTTGACCAAGAAACGGAATTGAATAGGGCAAAAGCGTGCCGGCCACCTCCGACGTGAGCGCGGCAATCGGGTGTTCGGCCTGAAAACGAGCAAGCTCAGGTGATGGGTCGATATGGAGAAGGGAAGGGCCAAGGCCGTAAATGAATGATTTGAAGGCACCTTCGGAGAAACTGAGCTGGTCCGCCAAAGTCGGTCGAGGTGGAGAGGCATACGCAGCTTGGCCCAGCGCCTCAAGCTCAGGCAGGGCCGAATACCGAGGGCGCCGAGAGCGTTCTTCCTCGTCAAAAGGAATGTCGATCTTAGTCATCTATTACCCAAGGATTGTAGCTGCTCCTGTTGGTATATCCTAAACACGTTCTCGGCCAAGTTAGGATTTTCAAGCACCATGCGTGCAATTTCATCTGCAATGATCTCTTTTTCAAAAGCACGCGCCTCTTCAAAAGCACCTTGCTGGCGTAGCAGCACGAGACGATTCCGATACGTTTCCCCGGTTGGGTCGATGCCAGGGCTGATTCCCTTTGCCGAATCTCCGTTGAGCGCGCGATTCAGTGCCGCTTGACGAAGTTCTGGCAAATTCCCTTGCTCCACCAACATCGTAACGAGAATTGCCGGCTTCATCACCTCCGGAGCAGCTTGGAAAGACGCTGCTCGGGCAGCGGCCTTGGAATCAGCAGAAGCGTTCACGCCGAGGAGGCGATCGTTGACGCGAAATCGCTCCAACTCAGTTTTGTAAGCATTCAAGATGGTTGTGCTTTGGTAAGCCTGCCGCCTTGCATCACCCGTCATCGCCGCGTTTCGTGCTGAATAGGCACGAATGGCGTTTGCCTCAGCCTGCAGTACAAGCGCTCTATCCCTCGCATCAAGCTGGGCCAAATTCGTCGCGCCCAGCATTTCGAGTTGAAGCGCCTTGAACTTCGATTCCTCTTGAGCTGATTTGAACTTTTCTGCTTGAAGCCGCTCTTCTCGTTTCAACTCCGACACGGCTCCAAGACCAAATCCGCCAGCGCCGCTAAGTACCGCCGCAGTCGCGCCCTCTTCATTCTGCAAGCCTCGTTGCGCCCCAAGGGCCGCGGCCGAGAGGAACCTCGCAAGGCGTTCGGAGAAGTTGGCCTTTTCGGGAGGTTCGATGCCTCCGCGAGCGCCTGTAAGCTGCTCGAGAATGTCCATGATGCGTTGCTGAGCAGGGGAGCGGCCTTGTGCGGCGGCGATTGCAGCAGGATCAACTGGCTCAGACACCTCCATCAACGCCGCACGGCTTGTTGGCGAGAGAGCCTCTGGAATGGCTTTTGGTCCAGCTGGCCTCGCAACGGCCACGCCCCCCCGAACAGGTGGTGCGATTGGCGGGGCCAGTTGTTCCCTAGGTGCAGGAGGCGGTATCAGACCTTGAGCCTCCGCAAGCTGAGGATCTGCTCCAGTCTCCGCCAACAGCGGCGACACTCCAGCAAGTGCTCTTCCGATGCCTTCTTTGTCCGTAATAGCCGCAAATGCTCGTTCTAGCATTGGGTACGCAGCGCTTCCGATTCGGCTCAGCCCTTGTCCAATGGCTTGTCCTGTCTGAGTTCTGCCAAGTCCGCTCAGAATTGTACTCAGGGCTGAGCCGGCTCCTTGCCCAACTGTACTATAGAACTGGCTTAGCTGGTTTGGGTCAGCCAAGACGCCTAGATCAATCAGTTGCTGCTGAAGCCCTCCAGCCTTCGCTGTTGGACGAGAGGGCGGAGCTACGTCGGCAAGCGCTTGGCGTTGGGAATTAGCGAATCGTTCGTAGGCAGTTTTCTCCAACTGTGCTACCCGCACCACGTCGCCCCTGTTCCTTGCGCGAAGATGCTCCTCACGTTCTTCAGGACGCAGAAAATGGAAGGGCGATGAGCCAGAAAGAATCTGTCCAACCGACATCTACAGAGTCCCTCCTGCGCCCCCAAGCAGCGCACCGATGATTGCCGAGAGCATCGCGTTGTTTATGCCAAAGCTTGACTCACCCCCAAACCCACCTACGTCCGCAACACCAGCACCGAGCGCCGCACCACCGAGAGCACCGGTAATGCCCTGCGCCACTCCAGAAGGACCGCCAGTCGAAGTGGTTCTGCCGACCGTCCCGAGATTTCCTCCTTGAAGAATAGTTGCAAGAGGAAATAGCGGTTCAAACGGTGCCGCTTGTGCTTCGCGAAACGCTTGTCTTTCAGCATCAATCTGCTCTTGAGCCAACTGACGCCGAATGTCGCCGACCTGCCCCAAAAGTTGGGGCTGGAGCTGCGAGAAACGCAACCCGGATTCAAGGAGTTGCGGTGCTTGAAGCTGAAGTCCCCGCTCGCGCTGATAGTTCTCATTCGCGATGCGCGAGGCAATATCGAACGCACCCTGCGATGCCCCCGCCACCGCTTGACCCGCGGCTAGTCCGGGCCTTGCACCGCCAAAGGCGCCTTGCTGAATGGCGCGGCTCTCAAGGCCAGGTAGGATATTTGCCTGGAGGTTTTCAAAAATTGGCCGAATTCCCGCCTGGATTGTGGAGGCCAGAAACGGATTACTCTCTGGCGAGAGGTAGGCCCCACCCAGCGTAGCAAGGCCCTGTTGGTACAATGGACCTGAAAAGTCTGGTGTCCCCCTCGCAACCGACTCGAAGCCTTGAAGGGACTCCTCCTGAATCGGGTTTACGGGTGCAAGGATGGGTCCAGGTGGAGGACCTGCAGGCGCGCCAAGGCTTGCCTGTTCTGATCTTCCAAAGAGCCGCTCAAAGTATGGCCTGAACTCCGGAGGGATCTCCGAAGAAGTAGCTTGCGTTCGAGTTGACCCACCTCCCATTACTTGACCTCCCTTATCAAAACGATGTATGCAGGGGAGAAACCGTGGGCTTGTAAGAACCGAGCTACGCCAGGGATGCTTTGACTACGAATGAGACGGCAGCCCATAGCGCGAGCAAACTTGTCGAGGGTCTCGATGAGGACCTGCCAATAGATTACCATATTGCGGCCCGCCAGCAACCAGACGTACAACTCAGTGCCATACGCCAGTTCGTTTATCATCGTCACAAGTATACCGTGCGCGTCCTGTGCACGAAAGCGCCAGATTTGCACCTTGTTATCAACGGCTAAGTGCATCAGTTTCGCTACGTCGGTACCTGTAAAATCCGTTGCCAAAGCTCGTTGCAAAAGTGTTAGCTCGTGCTTGCTCAAAGCAATCGGCGGGATGATGCTGATTTCATATTCCATCAAAACGTCATCCGCTCACACCATGAGCCAGCATGAAGGGTAACACCTGAACCAGATACCTCACTCTGAACGGCCCAGGCTACTGTACCAGAGTTTGCTCCATTGAAGAGGATCATGTTGAGCTGGTGGACTGTTCGAAGATTAGCCGTTGCGGCCGAACCTGCTGCACCATCATCAGTAGACGAAGTGTGAAACGCATTACTGTGGTTTGTTGTGAGGGCAGTATTCGAGGCGTTGTTATATTCTCTTGTCCACGAAATCTCTGTCGGACTCGCTGGTCCTTGAATCTGGATCTGTACTCCAGTCGTACTTACGACTGCGCTCGTCAAGAGGAGGCAACGGACGCGATAGTTTGTAGTAACAGCCGCTGTAAAATTGAGCGCAGATGCCGCTGAATATACTGTGTTTGACGTGGTAGTAATATCGGTTGCTATGGCTGCACGAGTCCAGGGGTCGCCGCCACCAACAGGCGCTGCCCATGTGTTGTCTCCACGCCAAAACACTGTTGCATCCGGCGTGCCCGTGATCCCGATCTGGGTGTCGAGCTCGGACAGCGAATCCAGCTCGGTGCTGATGATCGGATCGAGGCACGCCTCGGCCACCCCGGAGGCGTTGATGCCTCCCGCGCACGAGCCGGCCGAGCAGTTGGCAGGATCGACCTCAAGCGCGTCGGCCTGCACAACCTCGTAGCCAGCCGAGAGCGAGCCGCTCACGTCACCTGCCGCCGGGCTCTCACTGTCGCGTGACAGGCTTGCGGCCACGTTCGCATCCGGCAGCACGCCTGTCACGGCGTCACCGTCCGCGAGGTCGAGCGGGCCGTCGATCCAGTCGCCCGCACTCTTGATGAGTGTCGCCCCAGTTGCTGGAGTCGTCAGCGTTACGTCGGAGAGGTCGTTTAGCGCACCACCTCCACTACTAGTAAGCGTACAATCTGTCCGCGAGCCAGTGTCAATACAAGTAATGACCGTTCCGATAAAGTTTACCCCGCCGGACCTTACTGGCAGAGCAACACCCTCTTCCAAAATGGGCTGGCCCCAGGCCAATTGAGGGATCAACGCAAGTACGGCAATAGGCTTTTTCATCAACAGGTCCACCAGTTGGAACCATCCGAAAATACTCGAGCCGCCTGAAATTGCGCGACTAAAACCAGCGTTGCGGCCCCATCAATGTTGCCTGAAAGTCCCTGTATCGTAACGTTTCCTGCTGCATTGATTCGCTTCACCACACGAAGGCCCTTTGTGGTTACTGCAGGTAATGTCACGGTAATCTCCGCATTTGCGATGATGAAGCGATCATTCGACAGCATTTGATAATTGATTGCTGTCGTAACAACCTTTACGTTATCGCAAAGTTCCCTCCACCGCGTTCCATCACTATACCCAAGCGATTCATCTCCAACCACATCATAGAGCATCAACATCAGACCGCGCTGGGCCGCTTTCGGCACTACCGCGCGTGCGTAAACTGGAAGCCCTCTAAATGGATTTACCTCGGTGAGCTGCTCAAGCGAGTCAACGAGCTTCTCCGCCCACTGCCGAAGGTCGCCAAAGAACTTTGGCCTTGGAAAAGCCACTACATCCGCCTGCCTGCCTCACCGCCGAAGATTGCAAACCACTTCAGCTTCCACCGAGTCAACAACAGTGTATCTTCGAAGCGAAGCCGATAAAACACCGCGTCTTCTGGGTGTACTGGAATCTCGTCTGGCGAGTTGAGGAGAGATGTGATATCGGCAGTTTGAAGCTCCTCATTCAGCCCGTTCCTGAACTTGACTGTTACCCTCATGTTGAGGAGCAAATCTCGGTCAGAGATATCAACCACGAGGTGTTCGAGGAACTTATAGAATTCCTCCGATCCCATGTTGAGATCTTTCGTCTCCACGAAAGCCTGCGACGTGTCTTGACTCTGCCCCACCTGTACAACACTACCATCTGAGCGGGTGTGCTTGAATATAGCAAGTCCACTAGCCGCTGGCAACTAAAGTCCCTCCATAGCCAAGTTGGCCGTAACCGCCCTGCCCATAACCCATCGAGGCTTGCAACCTAGGTGAAGCCATCGACAGTGGCAAAGCCCCCGTAGCAGTGGAAGGCTCGATAACGTCCGAACCTTGCTGGTAGATGTTACCTTGCTGGTCGAAGGTAATTGGGAATGGCCAAATCCTCCCCGACGTTGCGGCCGTTCGCGCAAAATCGTAGGGGCAAAACGTACGGTTGAGCGTATTATAGCCAATGAGCCTATCGTTGAACAGAGAATTCTTCGATGGCCAGGAAAAGAACACGACCTTCGTCGCAGTATCATACCACACAATCACCTTCGAAAGCTGGGTCCTGTTCAAGTCGTTGTAGATAAAGTCGTGGATGATTCCTTCATCAATCAAATCAATTTGCGCGCCATTCGTCCTGAATAGGTTTCGGGGGCCAAAGCCAAAGTGCTCATCACCTACGACTGCGATCGAGTTTTTACTCACCGCGCCAACGCCGCGAAGGATGGGACCTTGAAAACCGAAGTAGAATGGCGAGCCGATGAATTCTCCAATGTGAAGCTGATCAAGCCCATAGATTCCGTGAACTCTACCCAGCGGCTCGACAGCTACAACCGGCCCACCCAAGTTGCGGATGAAGTGGTTGCCGGCAGCATTGTTCGCTGCCGGCGTAAATAGCTCCACGTTGTCCGTATGACACCACTCTACCATTGCGTCGCCGTTACTGGTATGGTAGGCAAGTACATAAGGCCCCAACGTCCTTACGATCTGAGCCCAAGCAAATGGCAATGCCACGGGTGAACCAGCCGGATCTTGAACCCAATTGGCGAACTCGGTAAACCCATCAGGCGAACCGATCGGGAAGAAATCCGTGTTTGGTGGAATAATTGTGGGTTTCCAAATCTGAGGCACGTCTACGCCATTCGCAGCAAGGAGAAACTGGCCCCAATTTGCAAAGCTCCATCGAGTGGAGGGCGTCGAAACGGTCGCATCTTGGATACCTGTGTAAGGTACTTGTGCGCCGACGTTACTGCGAGTAACCTCAATCAGGGCGCCACCACCAGATATGTAGCGATACAACTTTGTCGCTGTACCGAAGAATAAATTCGGCACCCCAGCAATTATCGCTTCGACGGCTCCTGCAATTGGATTAGTCTCGATTTTGCCGACAAGAACCAAATGAGGAGGAAAGGGCTGCACCACGTTCTCAGTAAAGAGCACGTTGAGCCCATCGGCCCAAAGAGGAATAAGATTGTTTGGCGCATCTTTGTAAACGCCCGAATCAATCTTCTCTGTCTCGAAAAGCTTTTTCATTCAATTCCTAGATCGAAGCTGCTAAGTTTTACTCCAACATGCAGGCCAAACCCGCCGCCGATTGAAGCGTCTTTGCTGTGAACCCGTAAATTCCAAGTGTGGCTGGCATGACTAATGGCAGTTTGCAAAAACACGATCTTGCCTGATACAGCAGCCCCAGACGTAAACAAGCTGAAAGGACCATCCGCTCCAGCAGCTCGGCCGGAAATCTTCTGAATCGTCGCGGCAATTACTGAACCATCCATGTAGAGAGCCCAATTCATGTAGCGCAAATAGTTGTCGGCCCCGAAAACCGTAGAAATATCTGCTTCATGCAACACCCGAGAAGTTTGGCCAACACGCCTTGCTGAAAAGTCATGACTGGTGTTTGCCGTTAGAACAATTGGAAGCGGTGAAGAATCACTAATCGTTGCATCTCCGCTGCCGCTGCCAGCATCCGCTGGGATTCGACCACTTGCATCGTAGGAAATCGGCCCAGCAATAGACGCAGCAATGATTCGGCCCCGCACAAAATCATGCAGACTGCCTGCACCAGTCATATTTTCATGGCGATCTCGATGGAGATGTGCCTGAAAAGCATTCACTCCATCAGTAAGCCAGTTTTCGCCAGCAGGCACCTGCAACGTTTGACCACTCGACAATGTTACGCCTGCTGCAAGAGTTGGTCTGACGTTGAAGTTTACCGGAGATGCCGCAAACGTCGCGGCTCCATTGAACGTGATTGGCCCAAGAAAGTTCGACAGCTCCTCCCATGCCCCAGGGTTCGCGACATTAGTCGCCACATACAGGCGCTTATTTGTTGTGTCCCAACAGAGCTGACCAATCCAATGGCTCTGCAACACGCCGTTGGGGTTGCCTGCTTGCGTGCGACGAAGCCTCGTGTCGGCATCATCGAATCCGCTGTTTAGACCTGTGTGCCAACCAGGATCGTTGAAATCCTGCTTCTTGAGCCCCACTGCAAGTTGCGTAATTGCCATCGGTTATCCTATTGGAAGAGTCCAAGTCACATCCAATACCTCAGTATTGGCTACGTTGGTAACTGGCGTGAGGAGAAACCTGGAGAACATGGTGCCGCCTGCACCTGCGTTGAAAATGCCAATCTCGCCGACGTTCCACGTTCCTCCACTAGAGTTTGTAAAGACCCGTCGATAAGTCAACTCGTTTCCATTGACTGTATTCGACGTAAAGGTCGCGCGAGACCCCGCAATCTCCGCCACTAAGGCAGTTTGTGACTCTGCTGGCGCTGTCGTACCCGATCCAAGCGCCATGTGAGAAGGGCGAGAACTAGAAGAGCTGAGGATAGATGCGGCCAGAGCCTTACCAGTGGACACCACGAGGTTTTTGCCGCGGATTATACGTAGCACCCTTCCGTATTTGTCTTTATAAACAACCTCAACTCTTCCAGTAATTCTCACCGCTTCCCTCGAGTCTTTTCACGGTGGGCCTCGTTGCGGATGCGAGCAGATGCTTGGGCGTCTTTCTTTGATTCCGAATGGCCCTTGCGTTTACCGCTAGCAACCTCAACTATGTCATAGCCGCCCTTTGAGGATTTCCTGACTTCGACAGGCATGACTTAGTTCTTCGGCGGGTTCTTCTGCCCCGCAGCCACCATACCAGCTAGCATACCAAGCCCGGCAGTGGCGAAGCTTTCCCACGTAAGCCCTCCGGGCATAGCCGCGGCCTGTGATGCCAAAAGCGCACCTCCGAGCAAAGTGCCACGCATCGAACGCTCGAAGAAGGCTTGGTTTGAGAAGAAATTCCTAAAAAATTCTTTCACTTGAGTTTTCCCCCGTAGTAACTACGCTCATGGTTTCTTCACTTCCCTGCGGATCTCTTCTAGGATTCCGCGCTGAGACTTCTGCTCCTCCTTGACCTCCCCCACAACCTCTTGCGTTCGCTTCTGCTGCTCCTCGATGCGGATGATTCTCTCACGCACCTCCTGCCGCTCCTTGGCCTCGACCTCGTGCTGGATCTGATCATCCGCGAACGCCTCGCTGAGCATTGAGACTTTGGCGCCGAGGTTGATCGCGGTCACAAGTCCACTACCACCCGCGATTGCCGCTGCCGTGATCAGCGACCACGCGAGAGCTGCTGGAATCCGAATTGAATCCAACGTCACTAGATTTCCTTCACGCGGATCTTCACATTCCGCTGCCAGATTTGAGGAGGAGAACCCTTATTCGTCGTTACCGTAGCAACTAGCGTATAGACTGTTCCTGCGGTTCCGCCACTCAACTCTACTTGGGCAACCTTGCTACTAAATGGAGTAGCTTCGATAATCAAACCTGATGGCGACACGGCCCAAGAATTGGCTGAGACGGCCTCATCGGTGTCAAAAGCCTCAGTAAAGTCGAGACCATAGATCAGACGATCACCAGGATCTTTGTTTGGAAACTGTAGAGGCACTATTGAATCCTCTGATCCAAGACTTTATCTTGAATGCGTAAAGTTCGAACCGCTTGAATAGGCAATGCCCTTTGAGTAGAGAATAAGCGCAGTTCTCTATCTTCATCCAGCACAGGAATGTTAGCACTCCAATCGTCATCTTCGACAGCTAAGGGACCTTGTTCGTAGATTCTAACTACGCCTGCACCATCGAAGGTATAAAACTTGTTGCGGCTTTGCTGATCTGCCACAAGACCCGTAGCATTGTTACCTAAAGTCAATGAACCAAATGGTGACTCTCCATAGACCAGACCCACGGGAGCAGCTAAAATCGTTGCAAGTGCAGAAATGGAACCGTCTTGTGACATAAAGAGCTTGCCGGGCTCCAAAATGAAACTTGTTGGAAAGGCCGAATAGCTATTTAGCCCTCGCTGATACAAGAAATTGCTGCGGGGCGTCGAGAGACCTAGAAAGTTGTGGTGGGCCGACTGAATGAACAAGATGTTTGGAATGGCAAGCCCAAACATTGGAGATTTCGACTCTTGATCAAGATACGCGGCCGTAAACAGCCCACCATCATAGCCAAGAACAGGAACGGTTGCTGCATTGTGATCGGTGCTGATCTCGAGAAAATCCTCGTCATCCCACGCGATACCTTCATACTTCGTTCTCTCTTGTGTTCCATTCAGATTCTGCCAAGTATCGCCACCGTCGTGTGAGGCAGCGACAAACACGTCAAACTGGTGCATCGCCGCGCCGCCGGCCCATAGGTAATGTCTACACCACAAGATAAATATGGAACGCTTACCTACGCGCTGGTAACCTAATACAATTGCTCCACGCCCCCTTGAATCGCCCGGAGTGCCAGCTCCAGGTGGCTGACCTGTTGCGCCACGAACCAACACATAAGGGCCATCTGTTACATTACCAGGAAGAATTCGGTAGTACGACAGCCCTCCACCTACAGCCACGGGCACACCAACGTCGAGCGGACCTACTGCTTCACAAGAAAAGAGCAGATGAAGTGTTTGCGTCAACTCGTCAAACACCCCAGCCGGCGCAAACTGCTTAGCCAAAGTCGGAGCATCAAATCCTGCAATAGAAGATCGACTCGGCAACCCCGCTTCTGGTGTCCATCCCACATCATCCTCGAGCGAGGTTAGAAACCTGTGGCGAGGTGGAAGGCTGTTTGAGCTCAGATTAAGCGCTGCTTGACCATCCCAATCTAATAGGGCCAAATATCCTTCTGCCGTTGGAAAGATATGAACCCCTTCAGAAGCATTTGCGGCTTGCAAGAACAACCTTCGCGAAAGAGCCACATCATCTGATTCAAGATCTACTCGAACCAAATAGGCAACATTCGAGGCATTCTCGCGATAGACATAGGCCAACTCGCCATTCTTGGCTGCGATGGCGCTGGGGATGACAGAATATCCTCCCTGTACGTGCCCAGCGGCATTATCAACGCAGGAGAAGGTTTTCTGAACAACTGGCAAACTCATCCGATATAAATCCCCATAGCGTGAGAACCGTCCTTGCGTTCCAGCTCTTCATCGGCCAACAGCTCTACGCGAACGGCCTCGTCACGGAAGGCTTTGAACTCACCCATCCTCTCCGCCGGCAACCTTACAATCGGCGAGAGCAGGATCAGCGTTTGCCACAACAACAAATTTGCGGCGTGCTCGATCAACCACGGACGCTTCGACAAATCCGAGGGCCAGTCGGAGTAGCCGTAGTAACATACTTCGGCGACATAATCCTGATCCGGCTCTGATGCCAGTTCAAAATTTATTACCGGAGAATTTTGCTTGAATGAATAGCCCCAAGGCTTTTCGGACCTGCGCTTCTTGAAGTCCTCTGGATCACCCTTGTTGACGAAGCTATAGCGATCCTCTTCACCCTCAGTCACGATACGAATGTATTCGACTGACTTGATTCGAGATCCAAGAACCACTTCAGCGTCTGCCACACCAAGTGTGATCTCTTCGATGTTCCTCATATAAGCCAAGCTGTAGTTTTTCTCGATGAAATCTACTGCGAGGCGAGTAAAATCTACAATATCGGCGTCGTACTTCGTTCCACGATTTAGCGTCCGCCTCACTAAACCGTGAAACCACGAAAGTGTCCTCTCACCCGTATCGCCAGAGGCGGCTTCAACAACGTCAGTCTCAACGTGCGAGCGAGCAAATCCAGCAAGCGACGCTGTAACCACCCGAAAATAAAAACTTGCACCGGCCTCTACCGGCACATTTCCAGAAACTGCCACCCCCAGGAAAGACCCCGCCGAGATGGACGCCTCGATGAAAGCGCTAGGATTCGCTCCAGGTCCGTTCTGTACCCTAAGAATACAGGCCGAACCAGAGGGGGCGCTGCTCACTGCCGGAGCAAAGCGCGTAATGGTGAAAGCGTTCAACAGGCCAGGAATCTGGATCTCTAGGCCGTCGCTCAGCTCACCTGCGAAGTCAATCGGAATGAGGCCCATTGGGTTATAGCCTCCGGGTGTGGCAGGTTCGGGCGGAACCAGCCATACACCAGTTC
>Ga0209321_10002219_pt1 | contig 13060 bp, 9 predicted proteins | sample Rifsed16ft4_FD_184012 | JGI IMG/M metagenome (GOLD analysis project Ga0209321, IMG submission 184012) | Soil microbial communities from Rifle, Colorado, USA - sediment 16ft 4 - CSP-I_5_4 (version 2) | ecosystem: Environmental > Terrestrial > Deep subsurface > Rock core/Sediment | place: Rifle... | reverse complement strand
GCTCTTTCACGCGTGCGAGCGTCTTCACGTAATTCGAGCTTCGTTCGAGATGCTCGCCAAGTTCTTTGTTCTCAACTTTTACAATAGCGGCAATCTGCACTGATGGCGCGATGTTCATCTCCCCCCGGATGTTGCGGATGGCGAGGATCGCATCCATCACCATCTGCATATCCCGCTCGATCTCGACATTGATCATCTTCTCATCCACGATCGGCCACGGGGCAACCATGATGGACTCGATGGTGCTTTTTCCTCCCTCCTCCTTCCTCCCTCCTCCCTTCGGTACTCTCTGCCATATCTCCTCGGTGATGAATGGCATGATGGGATGAAGGAGCCGGAGCGCTGTTTCGAGAACATGGACCAGCATGGTCTGGGTCGCTTTACGTTCAGCCGAGCCCTTTTCCCGGCCCAGGGCGGACTTGGAAAGCTCAAGGTACCAGTCGCAGTACTCGTGCCAGATGAACTGGTACAGCGCTGATGCCGCGTCGTTGAAACGGTATTCCGCAAGCGCGGACTGTACGTCCTTGACGATCGAATTCAGGCGGGAGAGTATCCATCGGTCGGCGAGTGATGTGTTCGGAGCAATGAGTTCGGAGTTCGGAGTGAATCCCTCTTCCAGGTTCATGAACACGAACCTGCTCGCGTTCCAGATCTTGTTCGCGAAATTGCGATAGCCTTCGATACGTTCGGGAGAAAGCTTGATGTCCCGGCCCTGGGCCGCGAACGCCGTGAGCGTGAACCGGAACGCGTCGGTGCCGTACTGGTCGATCATCACGAGCGGATCGATGACGTTGCCCTTGGACTTGCTCATCTTCTGTCCCTCGGCATCGCGCACGAGCGCGTGGATGTACACATGCCGGAACGGCACTTCGTGCATGAAGTGAAGCCCCACCATGATCATACGCGCCACCCAGAAGAAGATGATGTCGAAGCTTGTAACAAGGACCGAGGTTGGATAGTAGGTCGAAAGCTCTTTGGTCTTCCCGGGCCAGCCGAGCGTGGAAAACGGCCAGAGGCCGGATGAGAACCACGTGTCGAGCACGTCCGTCTCCTGCCGGATGTTCTTGCTCTTGCATTTGGCGCAGGCCTTCACTTCCGTGCGGCTTACGGTGATCTCGCCGCAGTCGTCGCAGAACCATGCAGGGATGCGGTGGCCCCACCAGATCTGGCGAGAGATGCACCAGTCCTTGATGTTTCGCATCCAGTCGAAATACGTGTTCTCCCATCCTTTGGGAAAGAACTGTATCCGCCCGTCCTCAACGGCTTTGATCGCCGGCTCGGCGAGCGGCTGCGTCTTGACGAACCACTGGGGAGAGAGGTACGGCTCGACCACGGACTTGCATCGGTAGCACTTGCCGATGGAATGGCTGTGGTCTTCGGTCTTGACAAGGAAACCCTGTTCCTTCAGCATCTCGACCACCATGCCGCGCGCCTTCTTGGCGGGCTTTCCCGCGATCTGTTTGAGCGCTTCCAGGCGTACGTCCGGGATGTCGTTTACAATCTCGGCCTTTTCATCAAGCATCTTGATGCGCTGGAGCGGGGGCGTCTGCCTGATGCCGGCCTCGTAATCGTTGAAATCGTGCGCCGGCGTGACCTTCACCGCACCGGTGCCGAATTCAAGGTCAACGAGAATGGAGTCGCCGATTATCGGGATCTTCCGTGTCGTCAGGGGAAGGTCCACGGTCTTGCCGATCAGATCCTTATAGCGCGGGTCGAGCGGGTGCACGGCCACGGCAGTGTCGCCGAGCATGGTCTCCGGCCTCGTTGTCGCCACGGTGAGTCGAATGTTGTGATCGTGGCTCAAAGGATACGCCAGGTGGTAAAGCTTGCCCTTTTCGTCCTCATGTTCAACTTCGATGTCCGAGAGAGCCGTGTGACAGCGGGGACACCAGTTGATGAGCCGCTCTCCCCGGTAGATAAGCCCCTCTTCGTAGAGCGTGACAAAGACCTCGCGCACGGCGCTTGAAAGTCCTTCGTCCATGGTAAAGCGCTCGCGCTGCCAATCGCACGACGCACCGAGCCGCTTGAGCTGGCCGATGATCCTCCCGCCGTACTCCTTCTTCCACTCCCATACCTTTTCGATGAACTTCTCACGGCCGAGCGCGTGGCGATCGATATGTTCTTTCGCGAGCTGACGCTCCACCACGTTCTGCGTGGCAATCCCCGCGTGGTCGGTCCCCGGCACCCAGAGAGCGTTCCTCCCGGACATGCGCATCCACCGGACGAGAATATCCTGGAGCGTACTGTTGAGCGCGTGCCCCACATGGAGCGAGCCGGTCACGTTCGGCGGCGGAATGACGATCGAGAACGGCGCGCCGTCCGAGTCGACATCGGCATGAAAGTAGTTCTTCGCGACCCAGAAGTCGTACCAGGTCTTCTCGACGGCATGGGGCTCGTAGGATTTGGACAGTTCTTGCGACGACATCGGTAGTGCTCTCCTTCATGTTGCGCACTGAAAATTATGAGATCAATAATTTCGATAGGCCTGCGCTGCAAGAATAAAAAAATAGGGGACCGGGTCCCCTACGGCAAAACTTCCACAATCCATGCACCAATGTGTGAATAAATTTCTCTTGCCGGACATCCAAGCTCTTTGGATTTTTTAAATTTGGATATTATTTGAGATTTGTATTCTGGGATTTGGAATTTGCTCTTACATCCCCGTCTTCAGCCGTTGGATCTCTTCCTGGATCAGCCGTTCGGCCAGGTCGGGGATCACTTCCCACGCCACTTTTTCGAGTACCTCTCGCGCGATCCTCGCTATGGTTTCTTCAGCAATGCCCTTTATCGCCTCCTCCGGGACCGTTGGCTGCTGGAACAGCTGCATTACCGGCGGGGGTTCCATCGATGGCGGCATATATTCCCGGGCGCCCGCTGTCGCCGCATCGAGTGTCTCAAAACTCGTAAGCTCGGGCAGTCCTTGCTGGGGCCGTTCCGCGAGGCCGAGGCCTGAGCGCATCTCTTCCACTGCCTTCTCTCCCACCGGCAGGACCATCTCGGCATCATGGACGAGCGGCGGCGCTTCCATTTCCATGACAGGCTCAACCTCATACTCCGATCCATCAGGGGATAACGCGGGGGCAGGCCCGGTATCGATCGCCGCAGGTTCGGGCGCCTCGCGAATAATATCAAAAATATCAGACGGCACGGCCGATGATGGCGGTTTCGGCGCAGCAGCGGCTGCCGGAGCCATTGCGGGCCGCGGAAGAGGAGGCGTCGGTTCGCTGAGTCGGGGTGGGGCGACAGTCAGCGCTTTTTTCACCTTCCCTATGAGATCCTGTGATTCAAAAGGCTTTGCGATATGGTCGACTATGCCGGCTTCTTTTGCCTTTGCTTCATCGAACACATCGTCCCTGCTCTGCATCAGGATGATGGGGGTCTGCGCAAGCGCGGGTTTCTGCTTGAGACGCAAGGCGAAGCTGTATCCGTTCACTCTCGGGAGGTCGACGTCGGCCAGGATCACATCGGGAACGACCCTTGACGCCTCGTTCAGGGCGGACTCGCCGTCGCTGACGCAGGTGACCTCGTACTCCTTGCCCGAGAACAGCATCTCGATGACCTTTTGGATGGTAATGCTCTTGTCTGCAAGCAGTATCTTAACCGGCATGGAATAGTAACCTTTCAAAGTCGAGGATGATGATCTCCTGGTTGTCGTCGTACGCAATGCCCTTGATATAGTGCGGATCAAGACCGCGGGTTTGCTGCGGAACCGGCGTCAACTCATCAAACTTTGCCATTTTTACGACACTGTCCACGGTAATACCGAACACCATTTTATTCTCCTCGAGCAGAATGATGCTTTGCGGGGCTGTGGATGGCGCAGGCCCCTCGGCAATAAAACCCATGGGCTCCAGCGGTTTCAGGCCGAGGCGCTGAAAAAGATTGACGACAGGGTAAATAACACCCCGGTAATCTATAAGCCCTTCGATATACGAGTACGACAACGGCACCCGCCTGCCAGGGCGCCACGGCATGATCTCCACCGCCCCCTTGAGCTCTGCACCGAAGATCCTTCCGGACAGAAGGAAGAGCAGGTAGCCGGCTGTCATAACAGTCCGTCCTCGTTCAAAAGCAGAACCAGTTTGCCCTTGTGCCGAATGATCCCGTGGAAGTACGGCAGAGAGGGATTCAACACGGCCTGCGGCATCGGGAGCGGTTTTTTGTCGGCATCAAGGATCTCCGTCACCGCGTCAACGAGCATCCCGATATCTCCCTTTCCGCTCTTCACGATCAGCAAAACGCTTCCCGGGCCCCCCGGCAGCTTGAACAGCTTTCTCAGGTTCAGCACCGGTATCCTCTTGCCCCGAAATTCAACCTGTCCCTCGAACACCTCGGTGAGGTCTCCGCTCCTCTGCATCTCTCGAGGCACGGTGATCTCCGCGACCCTGGCAATGGGGATAGCATAGCCCTCCCCGTCGAGCGATAATATCAGAAAACGCGTCTCCGTGCCCATGTCCTATTGTACAATGATTACGCGTGACTTGCAAGGGCGGCGCCGCTTAAAATCTTCTTAAGCACGTTGACCATTTCCTGCTCTTCAAACGGTTTGACCAGGTAGTCCTGCGCCCCCATGTCAAGGGCCTTCTGCTTGTGCTTCTCTCCTGCCCGTGAGGTCAGAACGATTATAGGAATAGTTGCGTGCGCGGGATTTCTTTTCATCTCGGCCATAAGATCGTAGCCGTGCATCACCGGCATTTCGAGGTCCGTGATCACCACGTCATATTTTGCCTTTCCCAGCGCGCCGAGCGCCGCCATGCCGTCGGCGGCCACGTCCACTTCATATCCCACGCGATCGAGGAACCGCTGCACAAATTTCCGGATGCTGATCGAGTCGTCCACCACCAGGATCCTCGGCTTCCGTCTGGTCGTGGCTGTCTCGGCGGCCAGGACCTCTTTTGCTGGAATAAAACTCGCCTTCGCGCCAAGGGCCTCATCACCGAACATGGCCGTAAGGTTGATGATAAGCCGCACATTGCCTTCGCCCGAGATCGTGGCCCCGGAGAACATTTTGACGGTCTTCAGAAACTCTCCGAGCGACTTTACCACGATCTCTTCCCTGCCGACGATATCTTCGACCATCAAGGCGAGGCGTTTTTCCGCCGTCCCGAGAATCAGCGTCGGGTGCTGGAATGCTTCGTCCTTCTTCGGAAACTTTCCGACACCCAGGAGATCGTTCAGTTTGATGAGCCTGATAAGCGTGTCCCGGAGGTTCACCATTTCTTCGCCCGCCACCCGCTGGATATCCTTGTAGGAGAACCGTGTTGTCTCTTCCACAATGCTCATGGGCACGGCCAGTTCCTGGTCCTTGAACTTAACGATCAACGACTGTGCGATCGCGAGGGTCAATGGAAGGCGGATCACGAATTTCGTGCCGACGCCCGGTTCGGTCTTGATCTCGATCCGGCCGTTTATCTTCGCGAGCTGGTTCGAGACAACGTCCATGCCCACGCCCCTGCCCGAGACCTTGCCCACCGTCGCCGCGGTAGAGAACCCCGGCTTGAAGATCAAGTTGATCGCGTCCGCGTCGGTCAGCGCCTGGGCCTCGGTCGAACTTAAAAAACCTTTGTCCGCGGCCGCCTTCCTGAGGACAACAGGGTCCATGCCCCTTCCGTCATCCTGGATTTCGAGAACGATATGGTTGCCCTCGTGACGGGCGTTCAGAATAAGCGAGCCCGACGGGTCTTTCCCGATCTTCGTCCGCTCCTCAGGCGTCTCGATGCCGTGGGAGATCGCGTTCCTGATCATGTGCATCAGCGGATCGGAAATAACCTCAAAGATGGTCTTGTCGATCTTGGTGTCCTCACCCGTAACCACCATGTTCACCTGTTTGTTCTCCGACTGGGTCAGATCGCGAACAGGCCGCTGGAAGAGCTGAAAGAGCTTGTCCATCTCAACCATGCGCGCCATGGTGATCTCGTCCTGGAGGTTGGTCGTGATCATCGATATCCTGGAGGCATCCAGTTCGAATGAGTCGAAGAACCCCGCGAACTCGGTCATGATCTCGTTCGTATCGTTCGAGATCTCGGTCAACTTGCGGGACAGAAGGTTGAAGTCGTCGTACCGGTCAAACTCCAGCTCAAAAAAATCGTGGGCTTGCTCAACAGCCGGCTGGCTCGGCGACTGATAGTTCAGCGTATATTCATACTTTTCCTCAAAGTTTTTGACCACGTTGATCAGCCGCTTCTGGCTGAACGTGATCTCCTCCCTGAGCTCTTTGATGAGCTCGACCTGCTTCACGAGGCGGTTCCGGTTCACCACCATCTCGCCGACAAGATTCATGAGATTGTCAAGGCGTTCGATGTTGACGCGGATGAACTGTTTCTCCACATCGGGAGCGTCCATGGCCCGGCGCCCGAGCCCCCGTTTTTCAAGGAGCCCTTGCTTCTTGGCCTCTTCGATGTCGTGCTGGAGAGACCCCTGCTCCGGCGCCGCGGCATCGGCCTGCGCTGAAGGGGCCGGCTGGACGGCCGGAGCCGTCTCCTCTCTCGGCGGCTCGTGCTTTCCCTGGGGCTCGATGTCCTCTTCAAGGGGCTCTACCGCTATGGGCTCTTTTTCAATATCAAAGGTCTTTTCCCAGGCAATATCAAGATCGTCTTTCGGTTCCAGGACGGGCTGGGGCTGTGATGGTGCCGGTTTCGGGGTCGCTTCGGCTTTGGGAACGGGCGGTTTTGTCTCTTCTTTTTTCTGCGCCGCGTCAGGCGCTTTGAGCAGCTTCGCAAGAACGTCTTTATACGCCTGGGTGATGCTCTCGATGAGGAGGGGGTCTTCAGGATTCTTTGCCGATATCCCGTCAACCAGAATTTTAACGGCGTCAACGGTGTCGAAAAGAAAGTTCAGGGTGGCCTTGACGATAGGAACCGAGCCGGAGCGAAACTGGCCCAGCATGTCTTCGGCCTTGTGCGCAACATCGCTGACGCCCTGGAACCCCATCATGGCGGCAGAGCCCTTGAGCGTGTGCGCTGCACGAAACAGCTCGTCGATCGTGGCCCTGTTGACAGGGTCCTTCTCGAGGGCCAGGAGTCCCGCATTCAGGTTCTGAATGTGCTCTCCCGCCTCCACGAGAAAAAAATCTATGATCTCTGATTTGTCGAACGGCGCGGCCATAAGGTCTATTCAATAAATCCGAGTTTGATCTCCTCGTCGCGCGTGGTGATGTTCTCCGCGAGTGGGGAAGGGTTCTCGACCCTGGGACGCTGGGCTTCACCCGGCTGGGCAAGACGCTCTTTGCTCAGCTTGAATCTGCCGATAGCGTCGGTGAGTTGTTTGGAAAGTTCCGCCAGCTTGCCGATGGTGGAAACGGTCTCCTGAACGCCGAACGTGGTCTCCTCCGTCACCTTGGAAATAGTGTCCATGGAACGCACCACGCTCTCCGTTACCTTCACCTGATCGCCGGCGGCGCGGGTAATGTCCGTCACTAGACCGGCGGTCTGTTTCACGATCTGTTCGATCTCGCGGAGGGCCGCACCGGCCTGGTCGGCCAGCCTGGTTCCCTCTTCCACCTCGCGCGTGCTTTCTTCCATGACCGTCACGGCCTCGCTCGTTTCCACCTGGATACCCTTGATGAGGCCGGTAATGTCCTTTGTTGCCCGCCCGGCCCGCTCGGCGAGTTTCCGCACCTCGTCGGCCACAACGGCGAAACCTTTGCCCTGCTCACCGGCGCGCGCGGCCTCGATTGCCGCATTGAGAGCAAGAAGGTTGGTCTGCGTCGCGATCTCGTTGATCACCTCGATGATGGCGCCGATCTCGAGTGAGCGCTCGCCGAGTCCCTTGATCTTCTTTGAGGTGGATTGCACGGCCGACCGTATGCGCTGCATCCCCTTCATGGTCTCGGTCACGGACGCGCCGCCCTTGACGGCCGCCTGGGTGGCCTTGTGCGAGGTCTGTGTGGCCGCATCCGCGTTCTCCGCCATCCGCTGTATCGTATGGGACATGGCGTTCACCGAGTCCGAAGCGTTCCGGATCTGAACGGCCTGATGCTCCGCGCCCTTCTTCATTCGCTCGGACGCGTGAAGGATGTCCGTTGTCGAGTGCTGTATCTCGAAGGCCACATTGCTCGCGTGAGTAACGAGCGTCATGAGGCCGGTGATCATCAGGTTAAAGGCGTCTGCCACGGACCCGAGAGCGTCTGCGGTAACCTCGGCCTTTATCGTAAGATCTCCTTCGGCGGCGGAACTCACCACGGAGAGGAGGTTCATGACCTGTGACTGCATCTTGTCCCGGTCGGTCTCGGTATGCACTAGGCCCTGGAGCCGGTCGATCGTCCGGTTGAATGTTTCGCCTAATTGACCGAGCTCGTCACCGGTGCTCACGCTGACCTTTTTAGTCAGATCGCCGCGGCCGAGCGACTCGGCCACTTTCATCAGGTCACGCACCGGAGCGACAATAATGTAGGAGAACAGAAGGGTAAAGACGGACAGGATGCCGAGCGACACAAACCCCACGATCATGATGGTCATGAGAAGAGTTTCTATCTTCTCTTCAATGCGCGATATATTCAGCCCTACATGGACCACGCCGAGGGCGCCGCCGCTGATGGGGGTCGCTATATCGGCGACATCGATCAGGAAGCCTTTGGCGGCCATGGTAAAATTTTCACTTCGGGACGGTTCGCCGGGCTTCAGCATGTTCACGCCCCGGAGTTCCGCCGGGACCGCGCCCGACGGGAACGACGACGCCAGAACCCCGCCCGTGGAGTCTGTGACAAAGCAATATTGCACATCCGACTGGCTGACGGCTTCATTGATGACGAGCTGCAGCCTGCCGATATCACCGGCCCGGAGCGGCTCAGCAACCCTCTCGCTCAAGCTTTTCGCGAGATTTGTGGTCTTGCTGACAGCTTCTTCCTTGAATGAAGTGTTTATCTGATATTTAATGAAGAAGAGGATCCCGGAGCCGAAGAGTACGGCCATGCCGAGAATCATGATCACGATCTTTGTCCTGATACTCATGCGATAGAAGATCTTGTTTACCAGCGGTTGTATGAGTGCCATGGGTTACTCCTTCGGTGAGGGGGTTCCGGCTCCTCCCCCTGTTCGAAAATCAACGCGAGCCGGCAGTTGTTATGCGCAAATCCTTACCGTTTCTTGACCGCATCAAAACAGGGTCGGACCTCATGCGAGCTTTATCCCTTCTATGAGCCTGTCGATATCCAAAAGCACCGCCATGCTGTTTTCACGCTGGATAGCGGCCTTAAAAAAACGATTGCGACCGGCGGGAACAGGCTGCGCCGCGCTCTCCGGCGGCAACGGCAGGAAACTGCTTTCCGGGACCGAGAGGACCTCGGATACGCTGTCGACAACAATGCCGAAAACCATGTTGCCGTGTTTGATAAGGGCGATCTGGCCCGGACTGGTGCGCTGCGGCAGAAAAAGGGCCGGCCGTATATCAACAATCGGAACGATATTACCGCGAAGGTTTATTACTCCGAGAACGTGCTGCGGGGTGGTGGGGACAGGAAAAATGTTCTGCTGGAGGATGATCTCCGTCAACTCGCCGATCGGCAAGGCATATACATCCTCTCCGATTGAAAAGAGGCATATGCGTATCTCCTCTTCCGGTATTACATCTACCACCTCGGCGGTGACGTCATTTTCAATATCGGCCAAATGAGGTCTCCAGCTGCTGGGGTCAGATGTATTTTTTAACGGCCTTCACCAGATCCTCCGGCTTGAAAGGCTTGGTTAAATATTCATCCGCTCCCTGCTTCATCCCCCAGAACTTGTCGCTCTCCTGGTCCTTTGACGTTACCATGATGACGGGGATATGCTTGTATTGCTCGTTGCTCTTGATGTCCCGACAGACCTGAAATCCGTTTTTCTTCGGCATGATAACGTCGAGTATAACGAGGTCGATCTTATCGGACTTTACCCGCTCCTCCGCCGCTTCGCCGTCCATGACGGTCACGATGGTATGGCCCATCGGCTGCAGGGTTGCCTGGAAAAGCTGGAGCTCTGCCAGGCTGTCGTCTGCTATGAGTATTTTGGCCATGTTGCACTCCTTTGCGCTCTCCCGCTACGAGTGTTTAGCGAGTGTTTAGAAATTAACATATTTCTTTGGTATTGTCAAGTTTTTGTATAATTCCCACTGGTTGCAATATATAAAAACACTATTTTTTCTTCCTGATAAGATTCACGGAAAGGAGAATAAACATGCTCTTCGCCACATCGAATTCGCCGAGACAGGAAACGTCGATAATAGCCTGAACGCTCCGTTTTCCATCAATGAGGGAAAATACCTTTGTATCAGTATCGCTCATGCCTCGCCGCGTCAGCTCGTCCGCATTTCCTATCAGCGGCTCGAACACCATGGTAAAATTCGGGATTCTTTGCTGGATAAGCATCCACTCGTCCGCGCGCCGGGCCCCCTCCAGGAGAAGATCGTCCACTTTGAGCCGCAGCGGATTGGCAAAAGCGGGCGGCGAAACCTTTTCGAAGACAAAGCTCCCCTCTCTCCAGGCCATGGCTTTGTATATCTCATTCTCTGTGTACCGGTTCAGACAGTCAAGGAACGTTTTGGGATCTATCAGTTTTTCTCTTGCAAGAACAGCGTCGATCGGCTCACTGGTCTTTTCCGCCGTGCGAAGCGCCTGGCTGATCTGATCTTCCTTGAGCCGGCACGCCCTCTTGAGTAGCCCGTCCAGGACCGATGCCCCCCCTGCGCAGTTCGACGCCGCAAACACGACAGCCCCCTCTCTGAAATATATCTCGACATCGTCGCTCCCCCGGGAGATCGCGAGCTTCCCGGTCTGGCGCTGGAGGCCGAGCATCTGCATCACTTCAATGATCCTGAAGTTCGCCAGGTTTCCCTTGATGCCGGCGTTCGGTGCGGACTGGTTTTTCCCGAGTTCCCGCCGGATCATGTCCGGAAGGGCGTTTTTGACGAAATCCTCGAGCGTCCGCTCCACGATCTCTCTGATCGTGGCCTCAAGGCCCGCAGACGGAAGCTGCTGGGGCGGCGAAGAGGTCGGCGAAGGCGGGGTCAGGGGTTTTGCCTCGGCTTTGGGCGCAGCGGGAGTTCTTTTGTCTATGGCTTCGCGTATCCTGGCGAGGAGCTCTTCCGGCTGAAATGGTTTGGTAAAGTACTCGGTAATACCGAGAACATCCACAAACTTACTGCCCACCTTGTCACCCTTGGACGTCACCAGGATAATGGGCGTGTCTTTGAACTCAGGATCATCTTTCAGGGTCTTGCAGACCTGGAAGCCGTTCATCTTGGGCATCACGAAGTCCACGAGAACAACAGCAGGCTTTTCCGCCTTTGCCTTCACGATCCCCTCTTCGCCATCCGAGGCAAGAACAACCTGATAACCCTGCGAGGACAAGATCATGTCAATGAGCCGCTGGACGGTCGGGCTGTCGTCGATGCTCAGTATTTTCTCACCTGCCATATGCCGCGCCCTCACGATAATACATGAAATTATCTTAGCATGACGGGAAAGATATTGTCAACTGCTTATATCCCGGACTTTCTCCAAAATTTAATCAATTGAAGCTTCCTGCAGTCCCGCTCTGGCGGGACGGGGAGTGCGCTCACTCCAGAATTCAAAGCGCGCAGCCCTTGAGCGAGAGACGCGCTTCGGCGTGCCCTTCGCACAACTCAGCGTAATCGCTTCTGGGACAAGCAGAATCGCTTTGTACCTCCATCCGATATACCGCACGCGTGCGCGGCGGAGCGAAGGGGCTGCGCGCGGATGGCACAAAGCCATTTTCCGTTTCAATTATCCAGCTTATATCTTCTTCTCGTCACGGTCCCGCGTTAGACGCGCGGCTATTTCATCAATAAATTCCCGGGTGAGGGCATGTTTATCCACCTTCGGCTCCGCTATCGCGGCAAGGTCCTTGGTCATGACCCCGTCCTCGATCGTCCTGACCACGATCGCTTCGAGCCTCCGGGCGAATGCCGTCACGCCAGGAGTCCCATCAAGCTCTCCGCGCCGCGCAAGAGCGCCCGTCCACGCGAAAATGGACGCCACGGAATTTGTGGACGTCGGGTTTCCCTTGAGATGCTCATAATAGTGCCGCATCACCGTGCCGTGCGCGGCCTCGTACACATACTTTCCCTCCGGCGAGACGAGGACCGACGTCATCAGCCCGAGGCTGCCGAAACCCGAGGCCACCATATCGCTCATCACGTCGCCGTCGTAGTTCATGCATGCCCAGAGCATGCCGCCCTCGGCCTTCATGATCTGAGCCACGGCGTCATCGATCAGCATATAACGGTATCGGATACCAAGCCTGTCGAGCTCGGCCTTCCGCGCGCCGACCTCCTGGTCGAATACCTCTTTGAAGAAGGCGTGATAGATCTTCGAGATCGTGTCCTTGGCCCCGAACCAGAGGTCGATCTTTTCGCCGACAGCATAGTTGATGCAGGCCCGGGCAAAGCTCCTGACGGACTTTTCGGTATTATGGATCCCCATGATAACGCCCGGCCCCTTGAACTCGTGGACCGTGAAGGACGCGCGCTCCCCGCCGTTGGCCGGCGTGAACACCAGCTCCGCGGTCCCCGGTCCGGGCACCTTATATTCAACGGACCGATAGATGTCGCCGTAGGCGTGCCTGCCGATGCTGATCGGCTTTTTCCAGCTCCGGACCGCCGGGGGAATGTTCTTCACGATGATCGGTTTGCGGAAGACCGTCCCGTCCAGGACCGATCGAATGGTGCCGTTCGGGCTCTTCCACTGCTGCTTGAGGTTGTACTCCTTGACCCGCGCCGCATTCGGGGTGATGGTCGCGCACTTGACGCCGACACCGTACTGCTTGACCGCGTTCGCCGCGTCGCTGGTCACCCGGTCCTCCGTCTCGTCCCGGTGCTTGACGCCGAGATCATAATATTTCAGATCAATGGTGAGATGAGGAAGAATGAGGACGTCCTTGATCATCTTCCAGATGATGCGGGTCATTTCGTCGCCGTCCATCTCGACAATGGGGTTCTTCACGGTAATAGGCACGATGGTACTCTCCTGCGAAAAGAGGTGGGGCAAAAGCATTAACCCTTTGCGAACGCTGCGATTTCGCGGTTCAGGCCCTTGTCTGAATCCATGCTTACTCGCAAAACTCCAGGG
>Ga0209321_10002213_pt1 | contig 13077 bp, 10 predicted proteins | sample Rifsed16ft4_FD_184012 | JGI IMG/M metagenome (GOLD analysis project Ga0209321, IMG submission 184012) | Soil microbial communities from Rifle, Colorado, USA - sediment 16ft 4 - CSP-I_5_4 (version 2) | ecosystem: Environmental > Terrestrial > Deep subsurface > Rock core/Sediment | place: Rifle... | reverse complement strand
CCGCAATGGGGAAAATTTTTTCAACACCGAGCTCAAAGAATTCCGCAATATCCAACTCCGACCTTGAAGGAGTATCAATCTTGTTTACGGCGTAGATTGCCCTCGCTCCTGATTCCTTAAGCATTCTGTGAATTTCTTTATCCAGCGGCGTAATGCCGTCTCTTCCATCCATTAAAAATATGACTGCGCTTGCCTCTTTAATTGCAAACAAGGTCTGCTGCTGAATCGCGGCGGTTATTCCCTTCGCATCCGAAACAAGCCCTCCTGTATCAACAACAATGAACTGTCTGCCGCTGTATTCAGCGTTCCCGTAAATGCGGTCGCGCGTCACCCCCGGCTCATTCCTGACAAGCGATCTCCTTCTGCCTACAATCTTATTGAAGAGAGTGGACTTTCCTACGTTCTGCCTTCCTATTATCGCAACCAACGGCTTCACAAATTTATTATCCCCTCTACGAGAAATCTCGCAACGTTCGCCAGAGAACGGATCATAAATATCCCAGCGTTTTCAGCATTCCCCTGTCCCTTGACCAGTTTTGCCTGACTTTTACCCAAAGTTTGAGAAATACTTTGCAATTAAGCAATTTTTCCATATCCCTCCTTGCAGATTCACCAACATTCTTAAGCATGGAGCCTCCTTTTCCGATCACAATCGCCTTCTGGGAATCTTTTTCTACAATTATATCAGCTGAAATTCTGAGAAGGTTCTTATCCGATTCATCAAACTCTTCAACAACCACATCCAGTGAATACGGAATCTCCTGACGGGTAAACTGGAACAGTTTTTCCCTTACCATCTCTGAAACCATAAATCTCTCTGCCTGGTCAGTAACCATATCATCGGGGAACAGCCTCTCTCCAACCGGAAGATATTTCAGGAGCGCCTCTATAAGCCCATCAACGCCATCATTAAAAAGCGCAGAAACTGGAATAATCTCCTTGTACAAGGCTTCTTTTGAATAGTCATCTATAATAGGCAGCATGAGATTTTTTTTAATTTTATCAATCTTATTGACGACAAGAATAGCCGGCGCCTGTGTTTTTTTTAACTGGAACTTAATATCATTATTTGCTTCCTTGAATTTTTTTTCTTCAACATCAATCATATGAATGATAATATCGGAATCAGCAATGGCGGTAAACGCCGATTTGATCATCAACTTATTGAATATCTTCTGTGAAGTATGTACACCCGGCGTATCTACAAGGATAATCTGGCCCTCAGGGACATTCTTTATTCCGAGTATTTTCCTTCTCGTTGTCTGAGGTCTTTCCGTAACAATACTGACCTTTTCTCCTACTATTGCATTAACAAGCGTGGATTTGCCCACATTTGGAACTCCTATAACAGCAACAAACCCGGATTTGAACTTGAATGCATCAGACATAATTCAGAACTTCCCCCGCTACGAGACTTGAATCAGATGCCCTTTCTATCCTGACCCTTACCAGTCTGTTCTCCAAATCCGCGCAATTTTCTATCAAAACAGGGACATAGCTGCTTGAAAAACCCCGCCACATTCCTTTGATATTTTCCCCCTCAACAATTACATCCAGTTCCCTGCCAATTAAGAAATTAAAAAATTCCATGCGTTTTGCCTTGCCGATTGAAATTAGACTTCTAACCCTGTCTTTTATGACATTTCTGGTGAGATTCCCATTCATTGCCCAAGCCCTGGTCCCCTTTCTAAGAGAAAATGGAAAAGCATGAAGATATGTTATCGGGAGGTCATGGATCAGAGAACAGGTATTACGGAATTCCTTTTCACCCTCTCCAGGGAATCCGGCAATCACATCAATTCCAATCCCGGCATCAGGAATTCTTTTTTTGATAGCCATAACCACTTCTGAAAATTTCTCAGGTGTGTAGCCTCTGTTCATATTCCGTAAAACTTCTTTGTCGCCGCTCTGAAGGGGAATATGAAAATGCCTGCAGAACAGATCCGTTTCTGAGACCAGGCGAATAGTCCTGTCTGAAATTTCGTTTGGATCAAGGGAACTTATTCTTATCCTTATTCCGGATATTTTTTCTGCTATCTCCGCAAGAAGATCATCCAGCCTGAAGGAAGGATACAGGTCCGCGCCGTAAGACCCGAGATGCACACCTGTAAGCACAACCTCTTTATATCCAAGTTGGGCGTACCTTTTAAAACCGTGAAGCACATCATTAACAGGAAGGCTCCTGCTTTTCCCGCGCGCAAAGGGAACAATGCAGAAACTGCACCGGAAATTGCATCCATCCTGAATCTTAAAGAATGCCCTTGTGCGTCCGATAAAATCCTCAACAAAATGAAATCCGTTATTTCCTGAGATCATTTTGCTATTTTTGCGCCTGACAACACCGTCCAGGAAATTATCAATATCTTCAGGGGGTATAACCTTTGTGACACCCGGAATTCCCTGTATCTCTTCCCTGCCTGTAACAGCGTAGCATCCAGTGATATATACCTCGGCTGAAGAATTTTCCCTTATTATCCGCCTGATCGCCTGTCTGCACTGATAATCGCTTCTCGCTGTGACTGTGCATGTATTTATTATGCAGACATCTGCCACTGACGGTGCATCAACAATCTCCATGCCGTTTCTCTTAATCTGCTCCTGTATAAAAAATGAATCGCATTGATTGGATTTGCATCCAAGCGTGGTTATTGCAACCCTTTTATTCATTTGTATCCATCACTCTATCCATCCGCCGCCCATCACAACATCGCCATCATAAAACACCACTGCCTGTCCGGGCGTAACAGCGCGCTGCGCCTCATCAAAATCCACGCGCACCCTGTCATTATCAAGCAACTCTACAGTGCATGGCGATTCCTGATGCCTATATCTTATCTTTGCGTTGCACCTGAACCCCTTCTTTCTCCCGGGATCAACCAACCAGTTGATTCCGTCAGCATTCAGCTGCTTACTCAACACATCCTCTGCAGTACCCGCTATCACTGTGTTTTTCTCCGGATCAATTCTCACAACATACATTCTTCCGCTGGCAGACACGCCAAGCCCCTCCCTCTGTCCTATGGTGTAATTAAAGTACCCATGATGGTAACCGAGGACATTCCCCCGGCTATCAAGTATCTCCCCAAGCATATCTGGCATACGCTTCTCTTTCTTCAAAAATTTGGGGTAATCACCGTCGGGAATAAAGCATATTTCCTGGCTCTCGGCCTTCTCCGCAATCATCAGCCTGTGTTCCTTTGCAATCTTTCTCGTCTCTGCTTTTAAAAGTCCGCCCACCGGAAAAATAATCCTCGGCATTGCAGCCAAAGGCATATTGAACAAAAAATAGGTCTGGTCTTTCATCCCGTCCCTGCCCTTTTTCAATACAAGTCCTGAGCCATTTTTTTTAATAACCGCATAATGTCCGGTAGCAATATAATCAGCATTCAATTCATCAGCCTTCATGATTAAATAATGAAACTTCATCCTTGAGTTGCACCACACACAGGGATTTGGCGTCCTGCCGTTCAAATATTCTTTAACAAAATTTTCAACAACATCGCTTCTGAATTCATTCTCAAGGTTAAGCACAAAAAAGGGAATATCCAACTGATCCGCAGCTCTTCTCGCATCATTTATATCTTCAGGAGAACAACAGCCTTGAATCCTATTGTCAATTCCGGAATAACTCCAGAGTTTCATTGTTATACCTATAACTTCAAAGCCCTGTTCTTTCAGAAGAAGCGCAGAAACAGAACTGTCCACGCCCCCGCTCATTGCAACCACCACTCTTTTTTTGGAACGTTTAACCACGTTTAATCGCTGCTGCTTCTCTATAGGATGGCGATATGCGCCTTAATCTTGGAATGACATCTCCCAAAATATCAAGAACATACTTGATCTCTTCGCTCGTATTATTCATGCCAATACTGAACCGCACAGCCGACTCGGCAAGATCCTGCGGCAACCCCATAGCAATAAGAACATGGGACGGCGCTACCGCCCCGGAACTGCAGGCGGATCCGGCAGAAACCGCTATTCCTGTGAGGTCCAGGTTCATAAGAACAGACTCGCTCTCCACACCTTCAAAAGATATGTTTAAAACGCCGGAGATACGCCGGCTGGGATGGCCGTTGAGACAGACATTTTGAATTGATTTAAATATGCCGCTTAACAATTCATCCTCCAGTTTACCGCAACGCACGGACAATTCACGCCTGCTCTCAATTGCAATCTCACAGGCTTTGCCAAATCCGGCAATACCTGCTACATTTTCTGTTCCGGGCCTCAGGCCTTTCTCCTGCATGCCACCAAACATAACCGGCAAAATGCCGACCCCCTTTCTGACATAAAGACAGCCGCAGCCCTTTGGACCATAAATCTTGTGCCCGGAAATGGAGAGAAGATCAATATTATCCCTTGACGGTATCACATCCAGCTTTCCGAAGGACTGGACAGCATCACAATGAAAAATAACCCCACGCTCACGGGCAATCTGCCCTATTTCCTCCACAGGGAATATATTCCCTGTTTCATTGTTCGCATGCATAATGCTTATAAGAAGAGTATCCTCCCTCAGGCTCTTTTTTACATCCTCCGACTTCAGCATTCCGTATCTGTCCACACCAAGATAAGTCACTTCAAAACCTCTGGACTCAAGCAATTTAATTGGATTCAATACGGATGAATGCTCCACTGCAGAGGTAATTATATGCTTCTTTGAATCCGGCGAATTATCCGTAACACCAAAAATCGCAAGGTTATTGGCTTCGGTCCCTCCGGAAGTGAAAACTATCTCCTCAGGTGCTGACGCAAGGGATTGAGCAACCCTGTCCCTGGCGTCTTCAACTGCCTTTCTGGCTTCCCGTCCAGCCCAGTGAATGCTTCCAGGGTTACCAAATTGCTTCTCAAGAAACGGCACCATTTCAGAATAAACTTCATAATGGAGCGGAGTTGTGGCATTATGATCCAGATAAATTTTTCTCATAATTTGATTTTAACCAGTATTGGGTTATTTTGTCAATAATGTTTGTCTGTATTTCAGGGTTGAAGTCCCGGATTTAACCTGCAATCTTACTGATTACCTTCAGCAAAATCTTCTTATCGCTCTCTTCAAGTTTAGATAACTCTTTTATAATCATTTTTTCTATTATACCACCTGCACCATTATAGTGCGCTTTATTCCTTTTATCCTGTATTGTTGATTGACCTGTCAATATCCATTCAATACTAACCCCTCCATATAGCGCTATTTTGAAAAGAATGCCGGCTTTGGGTATTCTGCCCTGCTCATACCTGCTTATGTAGTTTTGTTTTATACCCAGGGTTTTAGCAAATTCAGCCTGAGTTGCTCCCCCCCGGAGAAGTTGAATCCTTTTGCCCATATCAATATTATTAATAAGGGGGAAATGATTTCCTTGCATTATTCCGCCTCCTAATAAAAATATAACATAATATAAAATATTATTAACATTAAAAGACTATTTGTCAATACAATTTTGCTATTCTTATTCTGAGAGATATTTCTCTACAATTTTCAGAAGTTCGGTATAACTGATTGGTTTAGTCATAAAGTAATCGCATCCTGCTTTCCTGCATCTTTCTTCTATATCTTTATTCCCCTTGGCTGTAATAATAATAACCTTTGTATTCTTGAGTGCCTCGTTCTTCTTAATAAACTGACAGACAACATCTCCGTTCATATCAGGCATTGAAACATCAAGCAGAACAACCTTGGGTTTTTCTGTCTGGGCCTTCTTTAACGCCTCGGAGCCATTCTTAGCAACAATAATATCACATCCTGTTCTTCGTAACAGGATGGATTCAAGTTTTAAAACGGTCTCCATATCATCTGCAATTAGAATTTTTGGCACGCTAAGTCTCCTTCTTTACCGCATTACAATTATACAATAATCAAATTTCATCTCCAAAAGATTTATCATCTCAAAGTAAGTTTTATCGGCTCAGGAATAAAACTAAGGACAAATAAAATAATACCAACAATGCCCAATATCTTTCTCTTTCTGTCAAGCGGCTCAAACGGATACACCGGTTGTGGATGACGAAAACCAATTAAGAGACCAAGAAACGCCCATACCAGCCACCCTGTCCAGCCTTTAAATCCGAGAACGAACAGAAGAATAAAGGCGAACCTGGATATCCAGCGGTGCCAGCCCCTGCCGAATAACGCATAAGAAATATGGCCGCCATCCAGCTGTCCGATCGGAATAAGATTGAGGGATGTAACAAAAAGTCCTATCCAGCCAGCATAACCGATTGAGTTTAAAAATATCTGGCTGCCCGCTGGAATCTCTCCTGCAAAAATTCTTTCAATACCATAAAGAATCAAAGAACTTCCAAGCGTTATAGACTGATATCCCTCTGGCAGAGCAGCGACAGGCATTACACGGGACGTAGCAATTCCGTACGCAAATACCGGTATAGCAAGAATAGTTCCAAACAGCGGACCAGCAACGCCTATATCAAGCAGGGTTGAGCTTGTAGTAAATGGCGATTTCATTTTTATAAAAGCACCAAAAGTGCCAACAGAGATGGTTCCGGGAAACACGGGCGCCGGAATAAAGTATGGTAATGTAGCCGTTACATTGTGATATTCCGAAAGGATGTAATGCCCGAGTTCATGTCCCATCAATATTCCCATCAGTGTAAGCGCAAAGGGCACACCCCTGAGGATCTCGTCAGGTCGGTTGACTATATCCGCGCCTTCATAGAACGCGCCAGCAAGCAGTGTTGTACAGAGGGTTAATAAAAAAAGTATCAGATTAATTTTGTACCTTTGCTGTTCCGGCTTCTCTGCATAAATATCGTATATCTTATATCTTTCGCCATTCATAAATTTACCTCTATAACATTATTTTTAGCCCCCGAGCCGACTTGAACGGACCAACCTTTTCCCCCTGAGGGGGTTCTGAGGAGCTCCGCCCCTCAGCGGTTGCTCCGCAACCTGCTCCCCGCTCCCCCTGGTCGGCCTGCTCTCAGGCTTCCCATGATGGAGAACAAAACCGGAGCTTTTAACTTTTCAAAAGCCCCCGAGCCGACTTGAACGGCCGACCTAGGGATTAGGAATCCCTTGCTCTATCCTGCTGAGCTACGGGGGCATACCTTCAAATCAGTCTAAATTTTATACCAATATGAAATAAATGTGAAGATAAATTTAACATACCTATTGCATTTATTGATTAATTGTGTTAAAAAAATCTTGATGTCAAGAGTTTATTTTTTTGTCTTTTTCTTACTTTTGGGGCTGTGTCCCCCATCCTATTCCCAGGAATCGGATGATCCGAATACAAAGATAATACAGATATGGCAGATGTTTGTCCGGCAGAATTCCGATGCGCAACAACCAAATACCGATGGATTGGAAATAATCCGCACGGAATTGCTGAATGCGGGAACACATTCACATCAATACCTTACATTTGCGGCAACCAGAGAAGCAGAAAGACAGGCAACAAAAGGTAATATTGCCCTTGCATTTAATCTGCTTGATTTTGCAATTGAGGTATCCGGTGATTTCTATCCCGAGCCGTATTTTGTTTCTGCAAAATTCTTTATAAAATACAAACATGACTTCCTTTCCTATCTCAGCAGGACAGTTGATGGAATAATGCCCTATTTCAACAATATCCTCTATCTGACAGAAGCAACAGGAAACATTATTATAGTAGTTCTTTTATCCATTGCTTTTTCATCCCTCATTTTTATATTCATAATGTTTATAAAATATATTACAGCAATACTTCATGATTTCGGCGATCTCTTTCCCGGTTTTGTTCCAAGGTTTTCTACCTCCATACTTGCTCTGCTCCTTTTAGTTGCCCCTTTGATTTTCAATGCGGGGGCGATAGTGATTATTCTCTGGTGGATACTTATCCTGGGTGGATATGCTACGGTAAAGGAAAAAACTATCCTTGTTGTCCCGCTGTTTGTCTTTCTTGTTTCTCCATTATTGCTTAACTTCTTTGGCTCTTTTATAGTTTCAGCCTCTAATTTAGGACTAAGAGAAATGGAGTTGCTCCGCACAGGTTACTGGGATAAAAATATAATCAAGGATATCGAAAAACTTGTGGAAAAAGAACCATTAAACCGAAATCTAAAATATTCCCTTGCTTATGTTTACAAAAAAGCGGGCAGATACACTGAATCAATAGAAATTTATAATCTTCTGCTCGCAAAAGACAACAGAAATTCAGATATTCTGAACAATTTGGGTGTTCAGCTGATAGCACAGAAGAAAATAGACGAAGCAGAGAAGATATTCAGAAAAGGAATTGAAATATCTCCTGGTTCAGGCGAAATCCATTATAATTTGGCGCAGATACTGCTCTTTAGGGATCCGCTTGGAACGGAGGGCGAAAATGAATTAAACATGGCAAAAGATGCTTCTCCGGAAAAGATTTCCTATTATACAAAAATATTTGATCCTAATAATATCAATAGGAGCGCCATGGATATACCTTTAAGCAAATGGACGCTTCTCGGGGAGTTTTTCAGTTATTCCACCGAAAAGTCTGAATTGTTTGTTCCGGCATTCACAGCGGCGACAAAAATTTCATCAGTTTGGATGGTTGCTGTTCTATGTATCATAGGAATTGCCGGATTGATTATATTGCATTTTGTCAGACTGAAATACAATCTGTTTTCGGGATACTGCGTCAGATGCGGCAGGGTTGCCTGCAGAAGATGCAATTTGGATAAGGACAACGCCAGATACTGCAATAAATGCGAGAGCATATACATAACTAAAATAGTAACTGACCAAAAACAGATAATGCAGATTGAAAAAAGGGGCGCATTTTTAAGATCAACAAGAAACAGCATCCTGAGGTTTTTAAACCTTATTTTACCTGGTTCAGGAGCGATATACAAAAACGCAACTATTTCAGGCGCGCTGATCCTGGCGGGCATCTCTGCAGTAGCGATAAAAATAGCGTTAAAGAGCGGGATTATATCCTATAACCTTGATATCCAACTAATTCCGCTGTTTTGGAAGAATATTGTAATGGGATGTATGATAGGGGTTTTATTCCTCGCAGCGCAGATCTTATATCGGAGGAATAAATGAAAGGTTCGCTTAAAAATACATCATTTCAGGAACTGATCACAAATCTGGCTGGGGACCAGAAAACAGGGGTTTTGAAAATAAGATCCGGTAAAGTCTGCCGCAGGATAATTTTTAAAGAAGGTTCCATTGTCTACTCAATTGAGGAATCCGTCAGGGACCTTGGCGAAGAACTGTTAAAATGGGAACCGTCACTAAACGTGCACAGGGAGAGGATAAAATCCGAAGCAGAGAAGGGATTCAATTTACTAATAGAATATTTATCTGGAACAGGGGTTATTGATATATCTTCACTGAGAAATTTTTTATACATAAACACAAAAAATCTGATATTCGGCTGCGCCCTCTTGAAAAAAGGCGATTTTGAATTTACCGAAGAAGCCGTAGATTATAATCCATCGGTTTTCTCTCTCGTAAACACCGACTTTATGAATATGGAAACAGCAAAGATTAGAGACGAATGGATTCATGTAAGCAGTTTTTATCCCGGTGATAGCTTTATCATTTCAAAAATAGAAGGGGACCAAAAAATTTCTTCCGAAGGACTTACAGAAGCAGAAAAAAATATTCTTGATAAAAGCGACGGAGTAAGTACATCTCTTGAAATAATCTCCAAAACCCGCCTGCCGCAAATTGAAGCCAAGATTGCGCTGTCATGGCTGAACCAGAAACAACTCATAAAAATTAAAGCAGACGAAAAGAAGCGCGCAATAAACCTCAGCGCTGTCAAGAGGGGAATACTTCAGGGAATCTCCGCTATTATCATCATGTTTTTAGTATTTTTTGGACTATTAATCTCACCGCTCAATCCCGGTAAAAACACGCATTCTCCCATTAAGGTTAAGACCAACACCATTCTGCAAAACATAAGTTCCTTGCAAAAACAGAAAATCGCATTTGCCATAGAGGTTTACAGGTGGGAGACAGGACATTATCCTAATTCATTAAATGATCTAGTAGCATCCAAATTGCTTTTCAAAGATGATTTGACATATCCCTGGGTAGGAGTATATTATTATAATATGAACCAAGAGGGTTTTATACTTCTTGATCCCAGGAGGTAATCAGCTTTTTGAAGGCATCCCCTGCTCCTCTTTCTACATCAGAGTTTACCGTAGAATCAAATGAGATTGCCCGCGTTTTGTTTGGCGAACACGAAAATAATCTCAAAGTAATTGAAAGCACCTTAAAAACCCGTATATATACACGTGGCACAAAGGTTATAATTGAAGGTGAGGATGCAAAAGCAGAATTAACGCAAAATCTGCTTAATCAGTTAATCCAGCTTATAAAAAAGGGTATTTCTCCGACAGCCACTGATATTGAACTGGCTGCAAGGCTGATAATTGACGACAACGAAATATCTCTCGGGGAACTATTTACCGATACGATTCTCTTTTCCACAAGCAGAAAAAGGATAACGCCGAGAACCAGAAACCAGAAAAAATATGTAGAAGCCATAAGAGAATATGATATCGTTTTTGGCATTGGGCCGGCAGGAACAGGCAAGACATATCTCGCAATGTCTATGGCTGTCAACGCCCTTTTAAAAAAACAGGTTGATAAAATAATCCTTACAAGACCGGCGGTAGAAGCAGGCGAAAAACTGGGGTTTTTACCCGGGGACATGTATGAAAAGGTGAATCCTTATCTCCGGCCCCTTTATGATGCGCTCCATGATATGATGGAATACGAAAAAGCTTACAGATTGATGGAGCGCGGAACTATAGAGGTGGCACCTCTTGCTTTCATGAGAGGAAGGACGCTTCACTCGGCCTTTGTTATTCTTGATGAAGCGCAAAATACGACCACAGAACAGATGAAAATGTTTCTGACCCGTCTTGGGCTTGATTCAAAAGCTGTGATAACAGGAGATATAACGCAGACTGACCTGCCGCAGGGAAAGGTTTCCGGACTTGCGGAAGCATATGAAATCATGAAAGGCATCCAGGGAATTGCTTTTATTTTCTTTGATGAACATGATGTTGTAAGACACAGGCTTGTCCAGGAAATCATCAGGGCATACGATCAGAAAAACCATAATAATGAATAAAATGCAATTTGAACATATCAGAAAACTCGCAAAAAATCTTTATTCAAATTCAAATGATTTTTTAAAACACTCTGCTGAAATCTTCAGAACAAAATCTCAGCTGCAAAAGATTATTCTCCTAATAGTAACATCAATAATACTTTCATTCCTTACAGTCCCTTTAACAAATATAAACCTTAGAAATTACAAGATCGGCGATATTGCTGCTAACGATATAAGGTCGCCTATGGACATTACTATAGAGGACAAAGAAACCACAAAAACAAAACAGGAAGAAGCAGCGGCTAATGTTTATCCTGTCTACGATTATTTAACAAACCAGTATGATAGAATTGAGATGAGAATTACAGATGCTTTCAATTGGGCCAGGGAAGAACTATCAAAAGAGACAAACAGCCTGTCCAAAGAAAAATTTGAAGAGTTGCTCTCTATAAATATTGATAAAAAAGATTACGCTGTTCTCGTGAAAAATAAATTTTCTCAATTTATCGAAAAAAACATCAAAAATATTATAAATGCGGCGCTGAGCAGCAAGATAGTCACAAGGGATTACAAGGAACTGGAAAAAGCAAAGGGACTAACAATGAGGGTTTACTATTTTACCGAAGAGGACACCACTGAATTTGGCAAAGAGGTCGTAGCTACTGATCTAAGCCGCATCCAATCATTTGAAGATTCATTATTGATTATACAGAAGTTGGGAAACAAAAATTTTAGGCGGCAGTCAAAATCGGTCAGAAACGCCCTTCTACACATTTCTACACAGTTAATGCAGCCCAATCTTCTATTTAATAAAATAGAGACCGATCAAAGAAGGCAAATCGCAAGTTTTAGTATAACCCCAGTCAGGTTGCAGATTAAAAAAAGAGAGGTGATAGTCCGGGAGGGTGAACGGGTTGGGAAAGACCATCTGGTAAAATTTGAAGCACTGCGTAGTTCTAAAAACTTCATAAGGAGCATTGTCCGGTTTACCGGTTTGTTTTTTCTTATTGGACTTACTTCGTATGTCACTTTCACTTTTGCTCTGATGAGTGTTAAAAAATTTGAAAAAGATATTAAAAATCTTGTCTTCATAGCAACCATGAGCATTTTATTTGTAATATTGCTGAAAATCTTTACCTATATCAATGAAGCAATAGAGATAAAATCAAGCATTGCATTATCCGTTTACAATTACCTTATTCCGGTGGCAACAATTGGAATGCTTGTAAGAGCGCTTAGAAACTCGGAAACCGCTATTGTATGCTCAGGCATACTCGCAGTGCTTTCCTCAGTACTTTTTAACGAGGACATTGCATTTGCAATCTATGTCTTCATAGGTTGTATAAGCGGCGCTCATTTCGTTGCATACTGCACTCAGCGCTCAGTCCTAATAAAAGCGGGTATCAAAACCGGCATTGTTAATATGGGAGCCGTACTTTCCATGAATCTTATAGGCGGCGAAAACAGCATACCAAACCTGATCTTTGGCGTTTCATTCGGTTTTATCAGCGGGCTCCTTTCATCAATTATAGCAACATGGAGCATTCCTGTTATGGAGTCTATATTCGGATATGCAACTGATATGAAATTGCTGGAACTTGTCAATATTGAGCACCCTCTTTTAAAAGAGATTACACTGAGGGCTCCTGGGAGCTATCATCACAGCATAATGGTCTCCTCCCTTGCTGAAGCTGCAGCCCGTGCAATTCAGGCGAATCCGGTTATTGCAAAGGTTGGAGCATATTTTCATGATGTTGGGAAAGTTCGCATACCACAGTATTATGTTGAAAACCAGTTTAATTGGGAAAACAAGCATGACAATATTTCCCCCAGAATGAGCAGTATCATTATAGTCTCGCATGTAAAGGAAGGACTTGAACTCGCCAACCAGCACCAGCTGCCCAATATCATATCTGACATCATAATTCAACATCATGGAACAAGTTTAATAAAATATTTTTATGAAAAGGCAAAAGGGGCATCCGGAGACAATAATGTGAACGAGATTGATTACAGGTAT
>Ga0209321_10002210_pt1 | contig 13082 bp, 10 predicted proteins | sample Rifsed16ft4_FD_184012 | JGI IMG/M metagenome (GOLD analysis project Ga0209321, IMG submission 184012) | Soil microbial communities from Rifle, Colorado, USA - sediment 16ft 4 - CSP-I_5_4 (version 2) | ecosystem: Environmental > Terrestrial > Deep subsurface > Rock core/Sediment | place: Rifle... | reverse complement strand
GACTCGCCCAGGCCCTCCTCGGCGACCCGCCCATCCTCATCCTCGACGAGCCGACCATCGGACTTGACCCCAAACAGATCATCGAAATCCGCAGCCTCATCCGGGATATGCAGGGCGAACGCACGGTGATTCTATCCACGCATATCCTGCCCGAGGTCAGCATGGTCTGTCAGCGGGTGATCATCATCAACGAGGGCCGCATCGTGGCGGTGGACACCCCAGAGACCCTGACCCGCCGCCTCCAGCGTTCGACCCAAGTGCTGCTCCAGATTGACGGGCCACCGGACCAGGTCTCGGTCAGACTCCGCGAGGCGCCAGGCGTCCTGCAGGTCGCGATGAAGGACGGGGCCGGGGCGCTGCGCCGGTATCTCGTCGAGACGGACAAGGACCGGGACCTGCGCCAGGAGCTCGCACGGGTCGTCTGTACCAGCGGCTGGGGGCTCTTGGAGCTCAGACCGGTCGACATGAGCCTGGAGGATATCTTTATACGCCTGGTCACCGAAGAACCCGTGACGGGTGAATAGTGGTTGGTGGTTGGTGATTGAGGGCCAACTCTTCGTTCGTTGCGTCCTCCCCACACTATTCACTAATCACTAGTCACCAATCACCTGAGGGATTCATGGGGACGCTAGCGGTATTCAAGAAAGAGATGCGCTCCTACTTCGCCTCCCCTATTGCGTATGCCATCTTCACGCTTTTCCTCGTCATCTCCGGATATTTCTTTTATTCGATTCTGGCCTATCTGAGTCTCATCAGCGTCCAGGCCGCAATGAATCCAGGGCTCGCCAGGGGCCTCAACGTCACCGATGGCATCGTCCGACCGTTTTTCATCGATCTCGGCGTGGTGCTCCTGTTTCTGATGCCCCTCCTGACGATGCGTCTGTTCGCCGAGGAGCGGAAGCAGGGAACGTTAGAGCTCTTGCTCACCTATCCGCTTCGGGATGGGGAGATCCTGTTGGGCAAGTTCATGGCGGCCACGGCTCTGTATGCCCTCCTCCTCTCCACTACAGCCCTCTATATGCTCCTCCTCACGTGGTGGAGCGAGCTCGAGCTGTATCCCATCCTCACCGGATACCTGGGCCTCCTCCTGTTGGGAATGGCCTTTCTCTCTCTGGGACTTCTCTTCTCTTCCCTGACGGAGAATCAGATTGTGGCGGGGGCCTTTGCCTTTGGCGCCTCACTCCTGTTGTGGATCATCGGCTGGGGGGCGACCCTCGCCGAAGGGGACTGGGGCGCGCTCTTCCGCCACCTCTCCATCGTGGAGCACCTCACGAGCTTTGCCCGCGGGGTGTTGGAGACGAAGGACATCGCCTACTATCTGGGCATGACTAGTTTCTTTCTCTTCGCGACGCTGAAGTCGCTCGAAGTTCGACGGTGGAAGGGGTAACCCATGGGGCGAATGCTTTTACGGCTCCACGAGATGGTGCGTCGTCGGGGGACGCGGTACGGGCTGAACACGGCCCTGGCCTTGATGCTGTTTCTTGCCATCGTCGTGGGGGTCGAGGCGTTAGCAATCCGCCATAACGTCCGGGTGGATCTGACCGAGGGGCGGCGCCACAGCCTATCTGATCAATCTATCAAGCTCCTCAGATCGTTGGAGAACGAAGTGCACGCCGTCGCCTTCTATCGGACCGACGAGCCGGGAAAGGCAGCCGCTCAGGACCTTCTAGCCCAGTACGCCCACTTCTCTCCCAAGTTCCGCTTCGAGCTGGTGGACCCGGACCGCCACCCCGCCCTGGCGAGGCGGTACGGCATTACGACGTACGGGACGATCGTCCTCGAGAGTGGAGGCAAAGAGGAAAAATTCCAGGGGGCCGAGGAGGAGAAGATCACCAACGCCCTGGTCAAGCTCCTCCGCAAGGAGAAGCGAGTCCTCTATTTCCTTACCGGCCACGGCGAGGCAGGGCTGGAAAGCACCGCGCGGCAGGGCCTCTCCCAGGTGAAGCAGGCGCTTACCGAGGTCCAGTACGAGGTCAAGCCCCTCCTGCTGCTCCGCGAAAGGGAGGTCCCCAAGGATGCGGCGGTCCTTGTCATCGCCGGTCCCCAAAGCGATTCGTTGCCAACCGAGCTGCAACTCATCGAGGCCTATGTCAAACGAGGGGGCAAGCTCTTGGTCTTCCTCGATCCCTTCACCGCCCCCGGACTCACCGACCTCCTCAAGAAGTACGGCATCGTGATGGGCAAGGATATCATCGTGGATCGGCTGAGCCGGGCCTTCGGGGGGGATTACCTCCTCCCGGTGGTCACCCAGTACGAGCCGCACCCGATCACGCAAGACTTCACCCTGGCGTCCTTCTTCCCTTTCGCGCGGACGGTGGATGCAGCCAAGGAACTGCCGGCCGGGGTCACCGTGCAGGTGCTCGGACGGACTAGCTCCGGGAGCTGGGCCGAAACCGACAAGGCCGCCCTGGACCGGGGAGAGGCCGGGTATGACGAGGGGAAGGATCGGCAGGGCCCAGTGCCGGTGGGGGCGGTGGCGACGGTCGAGGTGACGACCGATGACCGACGACCGACGACCGAGGCCCCCAAGACAGAGAAGACCCTGAACCCTGAACCCTCAACCCTGAACCAGAAAAAGGGGCGGATTGTCGCCTACGGAACCTCTGCCGTTATTCACAACAATTACCTGAATCTCGCGGGGAATCGGGACCTCTTCTTGAATTCGGTCAGCTGGCTCGCCGAGGAAGAACAACTGATCGCCATTCGCCCGCGGCAGGCCAAGTTCAGGCCGCTGGTCCTCACCGCGCATCAGGCGCGGGTCGCCTTCTGGGGGATCCTCGTCCTCCCGCCGCTCGCGATGATCAGCACCTGGGTCGTCGTCTTTCTCCGCCGGAGACGGTCGGCATGAGGTTTCGCACCACCCTACTCCTCGCCGGCGTCCTCGCCCTGCTCGGCCTCGCCTACTATTTCCTGGAAATCAGGGAGGCTCGGAAACAGGACGAGACGAAGCTGGTCCCGTTCCAGGAGAAAGAGGTCAGCACCCTGAGCATCCGACGCGGGGAAACGGTCATCACCCTGATCAGAGAGGAGCAGGGATGGCGCATGAGCCAACCGGTGGAGGACCGGGGGGATGAAAGGGAGATCATCGCCCTCTTGGGGAACGTGACCCGGGCGAGGATCGAACGAACGTTAGAGGCCCAGGAGAATATCGGCGAGTTCGGCCTCCAGAATCCCGCCATTGTCTTGACCGTTCAGCTCAAGGACAAAGACCAACCCTTTACTCTGGAAGTGGGCATTGCCGCACCCGCCGGCTTCTCGGCCTACGCCCGGCGTCCCGGAGAGAAAAAAATCCTCCTCGTCCCCGCGACCGTCAAGGCCTCTCTGGAAAGAGAGCCATTCGCCTTCCGTAGCAAGGCCCCCCTCTTCATCGATCGCGAAGGAGTGAGGACGGTGAGGGTTTCCTGGAATTCCCTCCAACTGCGCCTCGAGCGCCGAGAGAAGAACGAGTGGTGGATCATTCACCCCCTCGAGGCCAAGGCCGATCCCGCCAAGATGTCGGATTTCCTGCGGGCCGTCACTCAAGACCAGGTGACAACTTTCCTGGACAAACCTCCGGCGAATTTGGGCAGCCTTGGCCTCGACCCTCCCCGAGGCGAGATCACGTTCGCCCTGGAAGGGGAAGCCGAGGCCACCCTCCTCCTCGGAACCCGGAAAAAACCTGGGGGTCTGTATGCGCGGCGGCGGGGTGAGCAACAGATCCTCGAACTAAAGGAGGCCTTTGTCAAGGGCCTGCCGCAGCACGCGGCCGACCTGAGAGACCGGACGCTGCTCAACTTTGACCATGGACAGGTGGCCCGGATCGAACTCGAAAGTCCCAGGGGACGGACACTCGTCACGAAGGAGGGGGACACCTGGAAGATCAAAGAGCCGGAGGAGGCGTTAGCGGATCAGCGGGTGGTCGAGGACTTGCTGTGGGACCTCGTCCGTGCTCGGGTCAAAGAGTTTGTGACCGATAACGCGAAGACCTTGAAGCCCTACGGTCTTGACGCCCCGGCCGTGACCATCCGCCTCTGGGACAAAGGGGAAAAGCCCCTGACCAGCCTCGCCCTGAACAGGGCAGACAAGCGGGAAGGGGCCTATGTCCGGGTGGGCTCCGGTCAAGCGGTCGCCCTGGTAGAGGCACGACTCTTTGAACAGCTCACCCAGGGGCCCTCCGACCTGCGCCGCCGGCAGCTTCTAAGCTTCGAGATGTGGGACGTGGGAAAGATGGGACTCTCCAGGGATGGCCAAGAGATCCTCCTCGAGAAGCAGAAGGACCGCTGGCAACTCAAGAAGCCCCGAGAAGGGAAGACGAAGTATGCGGCCGTGACCGACCTGTTGAACGACATCAAGAATCTCAAGTGGGAAAAGGTGGTGGCACGAGAGCCGACGGATCTGAGCCGCTACGGTCTCGAGAAGCCTGCCGCCACCGTGACCCTCACCAAGACCGACGGCAAGCCCCTCGGGACGCTGCTCCTGGGAAAGACCGAAGGGGATCTGCTCTACGCCAAGACGCAGGATCACCCCGACATCTACGCCGTCCCCTCGACCTTCCTGAAATCCCTCCCCCAAGACCCCGCTGCGCTGCTCGAATAAAGACCCTCATCACCCTTCTGCGCCCTGGACCCTCGCAAATCCATAACGAAGTAATGCCATCGGTCCCCCCCACCGATGGCGAAAATGAAGACCGACCAGCAGCAGGCTCTTTCCGTTCCTGGAGGCGGTGGCAATCAGGCAATGGCCGGCCTCACTCGTAAAGCCGGTCTTCAGCCCCGTGACATCCGGGTTCACGAGAAGACGATTGGTGTTGGAGAGTCGAAAATGTCGCCGTGCATCGATCGTCGAAATCTCTGTCTTGGCCGTCCGAACGATTACGGCAAATACATCATCCTGTAAGGCCTCCTCGGTCAGGATCGCGAGATCGCGGGCGCTGGAGTAGTGGTCCGGGCCATCAAACCCGCAGGCATTCGAGAAATGGGTATCGACCAAGCCGAGGGCCGCCGCCTTCTCATTCATCATTGCCACAAATTCCGCCTCGCTCCCCCCAATGTGCTGCGCCACCGCGAGACACGCGTCGTTCGCCGACGTGATCAACATCGCGGTCACCAGGTCTCGAAGGACAAACCGGTCGCCGGGTCTGACACCAATCTTCGGCCGACGACGCACCACGGACTCGCGGTCTATGGTGACCGTCGCCTCGAGTGAGTCCGATTCGAGGGCGACGAGGGCCGTCATCACCTTGGTGAGGCTTGCAGGGGGAAGTCTTTGATCCTCCGCTTTTGCATAGAGGATCTGGCCCGATTCCCTTTGGATCAGGAGGGCTGCCCTTACCGTGACAGATGGAGATGAGAGCGTCCGGGATTGAGAGGGCCTTGCGAGGGCTTGCGCCCCCGTCCCAACGAGACAGAGGATCACAAGAGGCGAAAGAAACCGTCTGCTCCGATCGAATCCCTTCACTCAGACGCCCCCTGGAAGCAACGGACTCGGGCGCACATCCGGGCCTTGCCTACCTAGGGCACTGATTTCGCGTGATGAACCTCCGGGACGCTGAAGTCCCGCATGGCAGTGTAAGTAAAATCGTTGAAGCCTGTCAAGCTCCCTTGCCACGGCCCCCCGATTGTGGGGCGTCTGCCGTGCCCGGCGGTCCGCACCATCGCCAAGGACGGCAAGGGCTACGCGTTCAAGCCCGCCTGAGCAGCCGCACGCCCAACAACGGGCCGGTCACCATCTTTCTCGCCGGAGGCCCGACCACACGAGCGGGGAGAAAAAGCCTATTTTCCCTTGACAGCGACTCCGCCGCCCGCCTACCGTAGAACTAAGTTGACATAACCCTTGAACCCTTAACCCCTTCAACCCTGGGCCTCGCCACTCATAGCGCTCGCCGGAGCGACCCGATGGCCAAGAAGGTCGGGATTTTTCTCTGCGACTGTAACCGCTCCCTCCCCCTGGATGTCGGCGCCATCACCCGATCGCTGAACCTGCCGACCCAGCCCCAGCTCTATTCCAGGCTTCGGCTGGACGACATTCATCCCCTCAAGTATCAGACCCAGAAGGAGAAGTATGACCGACTGCTAATCGGCTGCTGCGGCCCCCGGGACTTCTTCCTCCAGGAGCTTGGCACGATCGGATTCCAGCCGGAGCAGATCCAGCTCCTCAATCTGAAGGAGGAGTGCTTTTGGGTCCATGAGGGGCGGGAGGCGTCCAACGGGAAGGCGGCCCGGCTGCTGCGAGCGAGCCTCGAGACGGCCGAGGCGCGCCAGCAGATGCCGGAACGGCCGGTCAAGGCGGGCGATCTGATCTTCATCGCCGCCGAAAGCCCCCTCGCCTTTCCCCTCGTGAGAAGGCTCGCCAACCATGCCAAGGTGAGGCTCCTGCTCGAGGAGACCTCGGAGGCCTTCGACAGCTTCCTCCCCTCGGCGCTGCCCTGCGAATTGAACCGTGGGCGGATAACCGAGATCCAGGGGCATCTGGGCGAGTTCAAGGTTTGTATCGAGCGGGCACAGTCCATCGACCTCGACCGGTGCGTCTCGTGCATGCGTTGCGTCCCGGTCTGCCACACCCAGGCCATCACTGCAGGCTTGCGCCTCATCGATGCCAAGTGCGATCGGTGCGGGGATTGCCTCATCGAATGCGGTGAGGTCCGGGCGATCAAGATCCCCCGGAAAGACCAGCAGGTGGTCGAGGCGGATCAGGTGATCCTCTTCGGGAGCCGGGAGCTCCCCCCCCGCCACCGGCGTCCCGGCATCCATCATGTGCCCGTGGTCCGGCCTGAGGACATCGATGAGATCGCCTTCGACGTTATGGCGCTGATCGGCGACTTCATGAAGCCGGAGTTCGTGAAGTACAACATCGGAACCTGCGCGGGCGGCTACGCCGATTTCAAGGGATGCGGCATCTGCATCCCGTCCTGCCCCTACGATGCCATCCAGCGTGACCCGGCGGCTTCCCCTTCCCGGGTCAAGGTGGACCCGGTGAGCTGCGAGGCCTGTGGGGCCTGTGTCTCGGCGTGCCCCACCTCGGCCCTGCAGTTCGCCGAGCCATCCCCCGACTATCTTTATCGCAGGATGCGGGCGCTCCTCGCCCCTGTCAATGGTGGCGATACGGACCGTCCCGTCCTCGCCTTCCACTGCAGCAACCAGGGTCGGGTCGCGCTCCACAACGCACGGGCCTCAGGTGTCACGCTCCCCGCCAATCTGCTGCCGGTCGAGGTTCCCTGTCTCCGTTACGTCTCTGAGGCCAACATGCTCGCAGCCTTCCGCATGGGGGCGGCTGGCGTCGCGCTACTGGGCTGCGAGGAGTGTCCCCACGGCGAGCGGCAGCTCCTTCTCGAGAAGCTGGATTTCACCAGGATCGTCCTCGAGAGCTTCGGATTCGGCGGGGACCGGATCCGCCTCTTCACCACGACCGAGGCGGCGCAGGAGCCCCTGGCGGCCCTCGGTCGCTTCGCCGCCGACGTCTCCCCCCTCCCTCTCAGATGGGACGGGCAGTTTACCGACAAGGTGGAGAACCGCGAGGTCATCACCGATGCGATTGCCACCTTCCTGTACGGCACTGGGAAGGATCCGGGACGGGTCAGGGAGAATACCTCTTTCCCCTTCGCCTGGGCCGAGGTCAGGGCCGAGGGATGCACCATGTGCCGGTCCTGCGTGAACATCTGCCCGGTCCACGCCTTCAAACTGGATGACGACAAGCACACCCTGGAGTTCCGGTACATGAGCTGCGTCGCCTGCGGCATGTGCGAAAAGGCCTGCCCGGAAAACGTCATCACCCTGCGTCGGGATCTGATCCTGGAGAAGGCGGCCTTCGCGTATCAGGTCATGGTCCAGGACGAGATGGTAGGCTGCCTCCAATGCGGCAAGGAGTACATCAACAGGAGGGCACTTGCTGCCATTCAGGCCAAGGTGGGGATGATGGAGGCCTTTCTCGGGGGTCGAGCGGATCTGTTGCTCATGTGTCCGAACTGCCGGGCCGTCAAGGCGATGATGGAGGTGCAGAAGGGGTGGGAGCCGTGATCGGCGACCGGGAGATCTCCGGGTTCCGGCGGGGATACTATGAACTCCTGTCCCAACTCTTCATGGAGGCACCCAAGGAGCCTCTCATCGAGGTTCTCGGCCGAGACCTGGAGGGGCGAATAGAGGCTGCTCAGAATCTCAATCCCTCGCTGGCCAAGGGGTGGCAAGCCATCGGGTCATACCTGTCCGAGCATCGGGTAGACCCTGCCCGGCTTTGCGAGGCCCTCGCTGAGGAGCACACCCTCCTCTTCATCTCTCCGTGGGAGCCCGTCGTCTTCCCCTATGAGTCGTACTACATGGAGAGAGAACTCTTCGGTCCCTCTCTGGCCGAGGTTCGGGGATTCCTCCGGCGGGCCGGCCTCGAGACGAGGGAGGGCTTTACGGAGCCCGAGGATCATATCGCCTGCGAGCTAGAGATCATGGGACAACTGATCGCGAGGCAAGAGGTGGCGCAGGAGCCGCTAGAGGAGGAGCGATGGCTCCACCTCCAGGGGGAGTTTCTCAGGACCCATCTCCTCCCGTGGACGTTCCTCCTCTGTGACGAGCTAGAAAAGAGGGAAAAGGTTATATTTTACAAGGGGATCGCCAAACTGACCAGGGGGGTCATGGAGCTGGAGAGGGAGCTGATGGCTGGGTGGGGTCCTGCTGTCCCTCCCCGGCAGCCTGCCCGGGAGCGAGTCACCCGCTGGAAGGGACCGACCTTTGGCCCCCCAGAGATCGAGGGGACGGGCGAAGAGGGGTCAAAAAATACTTGACAAGAGGGGTCGAGTTTAGGGTACCTTAAGCTCAAAGATCTACCTGCATTAACCAGTCCGCTTTTCGTGGAATGAAAAGATGTCCAAGTCCTGTTTCCGCTCTTTCTTCCATCTGACGGTCTGAGCTTGCAACGGGAGTAGTGTAGCTATCTAGGAAAGGAGGCTGAGCGATGGTAGAGGGGTCGGTGAAGAGAATTGACCCTGCACGCCGTTTAGTGGTTATCGCCACCGAGGAGGGGAAGGAGGTTACCCTTCATCTCGGCAAAGGAAGCAACATCGAAGTCCCGGAGCCTGCCACCGGGGGCTTCATGACCGGTAGCTTTGAATACCTGAAAGAGGGCTATTGGGTCGAAGTGAAGTTCACCGAAGGTGACGGTGTCTGTCATTGTACCTCACTGAGTTGTCGCAGTTAGGGAAAGGACGGGGCGCTATGGGCGAACGGAAGGAAAGCGCAGGGGTTCAAGGCGGGAGGAGGAGCTTCCTGAAGGGGCTCCTGACGGGAGCGGGGGTCGCCGTCGCCCTTGGGATGGTACCGAAGAAGGCTGCGGCCCGGAAGAAACCGGGAGTCCCCGATCCGATCCTCTACCGCCGGACTGAAGATGTTGAGAAGTACTATCGGACCCTTTACAGGTAGGAGGGATGGGGATGACGCTACGGAGAGTTCGAGAAAGCGAAACACTCCGAAGTTCCCCGGTCGAGACACTGAACCCCTTGATGGACCGCCGGAAGTTTCTGAAGTCGGCTGGTGTCGGGCTCGGAGTCGGGGCAGCCGGTTCCTTGGTTCCGAACCCCATCTTCCGGGAGGCCTCTGCAGCAGCGGTCGAGGCACCCAAGCTTGCGCAATACAAGACCATCTGCACCAAGTGCGCGGTCGGGTGCGGCCTGATCGGCGAGGTCAAGGACGGCGTCTGGGTGAGCCAGGAGCCTTGGTTCGAGCACCCCATTAACCAGGGAAGCCTGTGTGCCAAGGGCGCCGCAGCGAGGTCGGCTGTCATCAGCGACAAGCGACTTCGCTACCCGATGAAGCTCAGCGGCGGGAAGTGGCAGCGGATTTCCTGGGACCAGGGCATGTCCGAGATCAGCGCGAAACTCCTGGAGCTCCGGAAGAAGTATGGGCCGGATGCGCTCCACATCAATTTCTCTGCCCACTTCTCCAACGAGCATGGCTACGGCATCCGGAAGTGGGCGGGGATGTGGGGGACCAATAACGTCGACTTCCAGGCTCGTATATGACACTCGACCACTGTGGCCGGTCTGGCCAACGTGTTCGGGTACGGGGCAATGACCAACTCTCAGAACGACATCCGCAACAGCCGGAGCGTGATGATCATCGGCATGAATCCGGCTGAGAACCACCCCATCTCCATGCAGCACATCCTGACCGCCAAGGAGGTCAACCGGGCCGTCATCATCTCGGTGGACCCGCGGTTCACCAAGACGTCTGCCTTCGCCAACATGTATGTCCGGATCCGCTCGGGGACCGATATTCCCTTCATCTTCGGGCTGATCAACATCATCCTGGCCAAGGGCTGGGAAGACAAGAAGATGATCAACGAGCGCACCTACGGCTTTGAAGCGCTCAAGACAGAGGTGGCCAAGTACGACCCGGATACCGTCGCGGATATCACCGGGGCGTCCAAAGAGGAGCTGTTCCGGGTGGCGAAGGCCCTGGCCGAGAACCGCCCCGGCACTGTCATCTGGGCCATGGGCGGCACCCAGCACAGCAACGGAACCGCCGTGGTGCGCAGCTACTGTGCCCTGCAGCTCGTCCTGGGGAACATGGGGAGGCCGGGCGGCGGGTGCGATGTGTTCCGCGGCCACGACGGCATCCAGGGCGTCACCGACGTCGGCGGCGGCCCCGAGCACCTGCCCGGCTACTACGGCATAGCGGAGAGCGCCTGGAAGCACTATTCTAACGTGTGGGACGTGCCGTACGAGTGGCTCGTCTCCCGCTTCAAGAGCAAAGAGATGATGGAAAAGCCCGGCTTCACCGTGGCCCGGTGGTACGAGGGGGTGCTGCTCGATCCGAAAGAGCTCGGCCAGGACACCAACATCAAGGCGGTCTTCTTCATGGGCCACTCCACCAACTCGATGCAGCAGATGGACCGGGTCAAGAAGGCACTGGAGAAGGTCGAGCTGATCGTGGACTTCGACCCTTTTGTCACCAACACCGCGGTCCTGCCCGACAGGACGGACGGGATCTATATCATGCCGGCCGCCACCAACTACGAGCAGCCCGGCTCCGCTACCAACACCAACCGTGACCTCCAATGGCGACAGAAGGTCGTGGATCCGATCTGGGAGGCCCGGACGGACCTGGCCATCATGATCGACCTCGCCGAGCGGCTCGGCTTCAAGAAGCAGTTCATCCACAACTTCAAGAGGGACTGGCGGGGGGTCCCCGCCAGCATGAAGGAGGTCAAGGCGCTACCCGATCAGACGGTGGAGGACGTCCTGCGCGAGATTAACTCGGCGTGCCTCTCGATCGGCTACATCGGGCAGACGCCCGAGCGCCTAAAGCGGCAGCAGCAGTGGGCCCACGTCTTCGACATCAAGACCAAGAAGGCGGAGGGCGGCCCGGTGGACGGCGAGCAGTGGGGCCTACCGTGGCCGTGCTGGCACGACAAACACCCCGGCACGCACATCCTCTACCGCCTCGACACCCCCGCCTCCAGGGGCGGGGCCGGGTTCCGTGCGGTTTGGGGACCCAAGGCGCCCGACGGCGAGACCATGCTCGCGTCCGACGGGGCGGCGCCGGTCGGCGGTCCCAACGCCGGCTATCCCGCCCAAAAAGAGTACGCGACCGACCTGACGCAGGAGCCTATCAAGCAGGCCCTGGCCGAGGGGCGGAATCCATACGGTAACGGCCGGGCCCGGCTCAACGCCTGGAACATCCCGGATCCGGTGCCCACGCACCGTGAGCCTATCCACAGCCCGCGGCCGGACCTGATCGCCAAGTGGCCGACCTACGACGACGTGAAGGAACACTACCGCGTCCCGCAACCGTACAAGAGCATGCAGAAGCCCGACTGGGTGAAGAAGTACCCCATCATCCTCACCACGGGGCGGATCGTCGAGCTCGAGGGGGGCAGCGCCGCGGAGCGGAGCTCCTGGTGGCTGGTCGAACTGAACCCCGAGATGTACGTCGAGATCCACCCCAAGCTGGCCAATGATCACGGGATCAAGCATGGCGACTGGGTGTGGATCGAGACGCCGGAGGACATGGACGACAAGCCCAGCCGCATCAAGGTCAAGGCCAAGGTGACCCGCCGGGTCGGCCCCGACACCGTCTTCCTGCCCTACCACTGGGGCGGTGTGTTCGAGGGCAAGTCGCTCGCCGACAAGTACCCGGAGGGGACGGCGCCTTACAGCGTCGGTGAGTCGGCCAACACGGTGACCACCTACGGCTACGACCGGGTGACGCAGATGCAGGAAACCAAGACGACCCTTTGCCGGATCAAGAAGGCCTGAAAGGGGGTGTGAGTTATGGCCTTAACGACCGCTCGGATGAAGTTTTACATCGACGTCAAGCGTTGCATCGAATGCGGCGGCTGCGAGGTCGCGTGCAAGAACGAGAATAACGTCCCGCAGGGCATAGCTCGCATCCGGGTCGTCACGGTGAACGAGGGGCAGCCGGGGGAGACCAACATCGCCGTCCCCTGCATGCACTGCTCCAAGGCACCGTGCGTGGCCGTCTGTCCGGTGGACGCCCTGTACCATCGGCCGGATGGAATCGTCCACGTCAACAAAGAGACCTGCATCGGGTGCGGGTACTGCCTGTATGCGTGTCCCTTCGGGGCGCCGCAATTTCCCAAGGAAAGCGCCTTCGGGGCGCGGGGCGTCATGGACAAGTGCACCTACTGCGCCGGCGGGCCCGACGAGCCCTTCTCGGAGAAGGAGCGGCGCTCTTACGGGTCGAACCGGATCGCCGAGGGGAAGCTGCCCATGTGCGCCTCGGTCTGCTCCACCAAGGCGCTGATCGCAGGGGACGCCGAAGAGGTGGCCAAGGTGGTGCGCGCCCGCGTGGCCGCCCGTGGCTCTGGCGGCGGCGCCTGGGGATGGGAGACCGCATATCCGGCAGGCCCCCGCTTCTAGCGCGCCGACGGCAGGAACCTCGTTCGGCACGGGAGTCAACGGGATCCCCACCGGCGCCCTTGGTCGCCGGTGGGGATTTCATCTTTAGGAGGGATAGCGATGCCACCGCAAATGCCCTCGCTGGAACAACTGGAACCGATCATCCTGGTCACCTCAAAGTGGGGGGCCAGTTTTCACATTCCCTGGTATCTCTTTCTCGGAGGAATGGCCGGAGGAACCCTTTTGATCGCAGCCCTGGCGG
>Ga0209321_10002209_pt1 | contig 13083 bp, 13 predicted proteins | sample Rifsed16ft4_FD_184012 | JGI IMG/M metagenome (GOLD analysis project Ga0209321, IMG submission 184012) | Soil microbial communities from Rifle, Colorado, USA - sediment 16ft 4 - CSP-I_5_4 (version 2) | ecosystem: Environmental > Terrestrial > Deep subsurface > Rock core/Sediment | place: Rifle... | reverse complement strand
GGGGCGTCATGGTACCGCGCCCGCCGTTGTCTGATAATCCGGAACCATGGCTGTGCTTGCCGGGTCAGATCATTCATGAGCCGCTGCTCCGCTGCACTGATCCTCGCGCTCCTGCTGTTCGCCGCGGCGCCGGCGGTCGTTGCCCAGCTCGAGACCGTGCCGATGAAAGGTCTCGAAAACGAGTGGGTCAAGAAGCTCGACCTGCGCGGCCGCATGGACTGGGAATGGATTGAGACCTATCCGACCCAGGTCTATTTCGCGACGCGGCACGATTCCGAACGCAATGGCGACATCGTGACGATGTGGACGCGCGTCGAGTACCGCAATGTCCAGAGCCCCTCGTCGCACTTCAGCAGCGTCAGCCGCGACGACTGGGACTGCAAGGAACGCCAGCGCTCCACCCGCGGGCTGGTGTTCTACCAGTGGAACAACCTGGAGGACGAGGACCCGGAGAGCCCGCCAGCCAGCCCCGCCCCGACGGGCAATTGACGGGCGTCACAGGCGCGTGACGCGCCCCGGTGTACCATTCGGCATGAAGCTCGCGAGCCTCCTGGTCTCGGATTACATGACGGAGAACCCGATCACGCTGGAGCCCGAAGAGCCGCTGATGCGGGCGCTCGAGATCATCCGGCTGCGCGGCGTGCGGCGGCTCCCGGTCGCCGTCCGACCGAGGTGGCCGCCGACGCGCAGGGACTGGCCGAGGTCCTGGAGCGATTCAGCCGGCAGGCTTGAGGGCAGGCACCGCTGCCGCCCAACGGTCGAACTCGGCGCGCAGCGGGGCGAGGGCGCTCTCGTCGGCGAAGGCCGCGTCGAGGGCGTGGCGGTCGATGCGCCACAGCTCGGCCGGCGTGAGGCGCGCCCGCCGGAGTGCCCGTCCGTACTCCTCGACGAGGGTGAGCGACGACACCGTGCGGTCGTCCGTGGAGAGCGTGACCGGGACCCCTGCGCGGATCAGGGCGCGCAGCGGGTGGGCGGCCACGTCGCGGTAGAGGCCGGCCTGGACCTCGCTCGTGGGACAGATGTCGAGTGTCACGCCGCGGGCGATGAGCTCGGTCAGGAGAGTCGCATCCTCGACCGCCGCGGCCCCGTGAGCGATCCGCTCCGGGTCGAGGCGCATCGCCGCGCGGACCTGGGCTGCGCCGCCCCACTCGCCGGCGTGGAGGGTGATGCGCAGCCCGGCGGCGCGCGCCGCGTCAAAGGCACGCCGGTGCTGGGTCGGGTCCGGGAAGGCGGCTTCCGGACCGGCCAGGTCGAAACCGACGACTCCCGCGTCGCGCGCCCGCCCGGCCGCCTCGGCGACCACGACGTTGTCGGCCGGTTCGTGGGAGCGCATGGCGGTGACGATGAGGCGGGCCGTGAGCGATGCCGCCTCCGCGCCGGCGGCGGCGCCGGCGGCCACCGCCGCGATCACCTGCCCCAGGGAGAGGCCATCCCGCGTGTGGAGCGCAGGCGCCCAGCGGATCTCGACGTAGCGCGTGCCGTCCGAGGCGACGTCGACCACGAGCTCGCGGGCCGACCGCTCGAGCGCCTGCTCGTCCTGGAGGAGGGCGATCGGCAGATCGAACGCACGCAGGAGCTCGGCCTGGTCGGCGCAGCGAGGCGGGGCCACGAGGCGCCGACGCATCGCCCGCACGGTCGTGTGCCGGGGAACGAGGCCGCGCCGGCGCGCCAGCTCGAGCGCAGTGGCCGGCCGGAGCGAGCCGTCCAGGTGGAGATGGAGCTCGGCCTTCGGCATGTCGGCCAGGAGAGCATCCGGCGCCCCTCGGGGGTGCTGCATCACGTGGCCACAGTGCCATACTCTGCTGCCCGTGGACTCCCGATTGCGCCGGCTCGCGCTCGCGCTCGCCTGGCTCCTGGCCGCCACCGTCCTCGGTCTCGGCGGCGCCGGCGTCGTGGCGCGTGGCGACAATTTCGCCGGTGACCAGGCTCGCCCGGAGCTGACGTGGCGCTACGACCAGGCCATGGCTCCCGGGATCGGCAAGGCGACCGAGGAGGCGCGACGGATGGCCGAAGCGACCGACAAGCTGGCCGACGCGGCGCGTTCCGCGCTCGTCCACCTGCTTGCGGGCCAGACCGACGATGTCGCCGACGACCTGGCACGCGGGGAGGTGTGGGGGGCGGACATCACGCGGCGGGGGGTGATCGTCGAGGAGCTCGTGGCCGAGCTGCCCTTCCTCGACTCGCCGCAGCTCGTCAGCTCCGGGACACGCGAGCGGATCGAGGCTCTCCACCAGATCGTGGACGCGACCGGTCCGCTTCCCGAGCGGTGGCAGCAGCTGGAGCAGGGGACGGTTCCCGCGGTCGAGGTGACCGCGGTGCTGCAGGCCCACGACGTGACCGCCTTCGAGGCGTCCCAGGCGGGGGTTCGCGAGGACTACGAGGAGGCACTCGCGATCCTCGCTCAGGCCACCGCCCAGCTCGACCAGGCGGCTGCGATGCGCGATCGCCTCGCGCCCGTGGTGGACGTCACGACCCTGAGCGAGTGGATCGACCGCAACCGCCTGCACGATGAGGCCCTGGGCCAGCTCTACCAGGCGCTCCTCAGGACGGAAGGCCGCGTGACCGAGGAGGTTAGAGTCGCGATCGAAAACTACGATCGAGCCAGGGCGCTCCTGCCGCCAGACACCCGCGCCCTCGTCGTGATCCTCGGGGATATCGCCCTCGGCGGGGTGAACCAGGCGGCCATCGCGATCGAGACCGTCCGGGGGACGGTCGGCGTCGCAATGGCCGCGCTAGACTAGCCCGCGGTGCCTCCGCCGCCAACGCAGCGCGCGGTCGCATCTTCCGCCCCGCCAGCCTGAGAGGAGTCGTCAACTAACGATGCGCGTGCGTGCGGTCGCGGCCCACCCGTGGGAGGTCCCCGCGGACGTCCTGGCCTTTCCCGTCCTCGAGGGGAGTGCCCTGCTGGGCGAGCTCGCCGCGCTCGATGAGCGCCTGGATGGGACACTCTCCCGGCTGCACGCCTTCGGCGAACTATCGGGCCGGCTCGGCGGGACGGCTCTCTTCCCGACCGGCCTCCCCGCGCAGTACCTCCTGGCCGTCGGGCTCGGCCCGCCCATCGCGGGCGACCCGCGCATCGCCGCCCACCGCTTCGGCGCGCAGGCGGTCCGGCGCCTGGCCGGGCGCGCGGTGCACCGCTTCGCGCTGTGGCTGGGGGACGATCCTGTCGACACGGCCGAGCTGGTCAGCCGCGGCGTGGCGGAGGGCGATTACGACCCGGGCACGCTCTACCGGGCGGATCTCGAGGAGCCGCCCGCGGTGATCGACGAGCTGATCCTTGTCGCCCCGCCGGGGGCCGATGTCGGGACCATCGCCGCGGCCGGGGAACGCGGGGTCGTGGTCGGCGAAGGCACCAACCTGGCCCGCGACCTGGCCAACCGGGCGGCCAACGACCTCAGTCCGATGGCCCTCGCCGACGAGGCCGCGGCATTGGCCGCCCGGCACGGCCTGGCGGTCGAGATCATCGGGCCGGACGAGGCGGAGCGGCTCGGCATGGGCCTCTTCCTCGCGGTCGGTCGCGGCAGCGACAACCCACCCCGCTTCATCGTCCTCCGCTCCGGCGAGCCGCCCGGGAGAGGCTCGCCCGATGGTCGTTACCTTGCCCTCGTCGGGAAGGGTGTGACCTTCGACTCGGGCGGCATCAGCATCAAGGCCGCCGACCGGATGTCCGAGATGAAGATGGACAAGGCCGGCGCGGCCACCGTCATCGCCGCGATCGCCACCGTCGCGCGCCTGAGGCCCGGCGTCCGGTTGCTCGCCCTCGCCCCGGCGGTGGAGAACATGCCGGGGCCCCATTCCACGCGGCCGGGCGATGTCGTCCGCGCGCTGAACGGCAAGGTGGTGGAGATCGACAACACCGACGCCGAGGGGCGCCTCATCCTGGGCGACGCCCTGGTCTACGCCGAGCGGCTGGGGGCCACCCACACCGTCGACGTGGCCACCCTCACGGGAGCCTCGGAGCGCCTCCTGGGCAAGGCCGTCACCCCCGCCTTCGGCAGGCCGCAGGGATGGTTCGACGAGGTCGCCGCGGCCGGGCGGCGGGTCGCGGAGCGCATCTGGCAGATGCCGCTCATCGACGAGTACGTGCACGACATGGAGACCTGGTCGGCCGAGCTGAGCAACAGCGGGCCGGCGGAAGGCTCCTTCGTGAAGAGCGGCCTCTTCCTCAGCCAGTTCGTCACCAAGCCGTGGGTCCACCTCGACATCGGCGGCACCGGATACCACCGCAAGGCCACACCGTGGGCCGCCGCGGGAGCGACCGGCGAGACGCACGCCACGCTCGTCGAGCTGGCTCTCGCCGGCGACTGACCTGGACCCGCTCCCGCTCGCCTTCGCCGTCCTGGGCGGCACGTGGGGCCTCGGGGCGGACCGCCTCGCGGCTCGTTGGCCGGCTCACGGCGACGGCCCTCGACGGGCGTTCGACTGGCGCACAGCGGCGGTCGTCCTCTTCGGCGCCGCCGCCGGCGCCGCGCTCGTGGTCCGTTGGAGCGAACCGCGCGACATCGCCATCGTGGCCGCCTACGTCGGCGCCCTCGTCCTGCTCCTGGCCACCGACCTGGACCAGAGGATCCTCCCCGATGCGGTGACCCTGCCGATGATCCCGGCGGCCCTCGCCGTGCTGCTGCTGGGCTGGGATCCGCTGCTCGCCGGGAAGGGGTTCGGGCTGGCCAGTGGCCTCGCGGCGGGTGTCTTCTTCCCGATCCTCCTGTTCGCCGGGAGCGCCGTGTTCCGGGGCGGACTCGGCCTGGGCGACGTGAAACTGCTCGTGAGCGTCGGGCTCCTCTCGGGCGTGAGCGCGCTCCTGAGCGGCCTGTTGATCGCTTCCCTTGCCTTCGGGGCGCTCCTGGTCGCCCTGCTCGCCGTCGGCCGTGTCGGCCTGCGCAGCTACGTCCCCTTCGGGCCGGTGATCATCGTGGCCGCCGCGATCGCCGCCGTGGCGCCGTAAGGCTGGCGAGGGGCTGGACGGGGCCGTGTATGATCGCCGGCGAGCCGGGAGTCGTTCTGAGGCGTGCCCAGGTCAGGACGGCGCAGCGCCGGCGGGCTGACCGATGCGCGTCCCCCCTGACGCGTGGCTGGGAGAGTGCCTGCAGGATGATGCGACCTTGAATAGCCGCCTCGGGAAGCCGCCGCGCCTCTTGCGCGCGCTCCTCGTCGCGCTGCTCGTCGTGCCCCTCGTGGGGACGCCGCTGGCCAACCCGACCGCGATCCGGGGCGACCAGCTCTCCGACGCCTACGCGAAGCAACGCGCCCTCGAGAAGCAGATCGCCGCCCAGAAGGCGCTCATCGCGTCGCTGAAGGACGCTCAGGCCAAGACCGCGGCGGCCCTCGATGCGACCGCGGCCAAGCTCAACGAGGTCAACGCCGACCTCGCCGCGGTGAAGGCGGCGGTCAGGGAGGCGACCGCTCAGCTGGCCGGCGCCACCGCGAGCTACTACGACCTCGTCGAGCAGGTCAAGCTTCTCCACGCCCAGCTCCTCTGGCTGCAGGCCACGCAGGAGCGCAAGGCGGCCGAGCTCAAGGTGCGCCAGGAGGCGCTCGCCCAGCGGTTGGAGGCGGCTTACGAGGACAGCCACGTCCCGCTGCTGGCCCAGCTCCTCGGGTCGGGCTCACTGAACGACGTCCTCGTCACGATCAGCTACAACCTGACGATGGGCGACGCGGACCGTGAGCTGGCCGAGCGCATCAGCGCCGATCAGGCGACCCTGGCCGCTACGGAAGCGACCACGGCCGCGATGCGCGCGCAGGGCGTCGTGCTGCGCGACGAGGCGGCCGAGCAGCGGGCGACCTTAGCGGCGCAGCGCAAGGATCTCAAGGCGGCGCAGGCGAAGCTCCGGGAGCTCCAGGATGAGACCGAGGCGCTCGTCGCCGCCCAGCAGGCCAAATACCAGAAGCTCGCGTCCGACAGCAAGAAGGCGGCCGAGATCCTGGCTCAGCAGCAGAAGGCGGAGCAGCAGCTCGACGCCCTCATCGACAGGCTCATCAAGCAGAACGCGGGCAACTACCGGATCCCGTCCGAATACAACGGCACCTTCCGCTGGCCGATGCGCGGGACCGTCACCCAGGAGTTCGGCTGCACGGGCTTCTATTGGGAGCCTCCGCTGGGCAGCTGCGCGCACTTCCACCGCGGCATCGACATCGCCAACTCCCTCGGGACGCCCATCTACGCGGCGGGCGAAGGCGTCGTCATCCTCGCGGGCAAGAGCCCCTACGACATCTACGGGGCGTACATGGTCGTGATCGCCCACTCGTCACGGCTGACGAGCTGGTACGCGCACGTCAAGACGACCATCCCCGTGCGCGTCGGCCAGCACGTGTCGAAGGGACAGCTGATCGCCTACAACGGGGTCACGGGCCTCACCACCGGGCCGCATCTCCACTGGGCCGTCCAACTCGACGGTTCCTGGGTGAACCCCCGCCTCCTCCTCTAGCCCGTCGGAGGCCCGTCCGCGACCCCGTGCTAGCATCGACCCGCCATGAAGGGCGTCCTGGCGGTGATCCTCGCCGGAGGCGAGGGCGAGCGCCTGTCGATCCTGTCGGCCCTGCGCGCCAAGCCCGCCGTGCCCTTCGCCGGGAAGTACCGGATCATCGACTTCGCCCTCTCGAACTGCGTCAACTCCGAGATCACTGACGTGATCGTCCTGACGCAGTACAACCCGCGCTCGCTGAACGACCACATCGGAGCCGGCCGGCCGTGGGACCTCGACCGGAACCTCGGCGGGGTGCGCGTCCTGCAGCCCTACATCACGCGCGGCAAGCCGACCGACTGGTACCGCGGCACCGCCGACGCCGTCTACCAGAACCTCAACGTCATCGAGCAGAGCGGGGCCGACACGGTCGTGATCCTCGCCGGCGACCACGTCTACAAGATGGACTACCGGCCCTTCATGGCTCTCCACCGGCGGCGCCGAGCCGAGGTCACCATCGCGGTGCGACCGGTCCCCGCCGACGACGCCCACCGCTTCGGCATCCTCGCCCTGGACCCGGAGGACCGCGTCGTCGACTGGCAGGAGAAGCCGGCCCAGCCGAAGAGCAACCTCGGGTCGATGGGCATCTACGTGTTCTCGCGGCGAGCCCTGGCCGAGTGGCTTGGCGACGCGCGCCACGACTTCGGGCGCGACGTCATCCCCGTCATGCTCGAGGGCCGCGGCCGGGTGGTCGGTTATCGCTACGGCGGTTACTGGCAGGACGTCGGGACGGTGCACAGCTACTGGCAGGCCCACATGGATCTCCTCGACGAGCGGCCGGAGCTCGATCTGTACGACAAGGACTGGCTTATCCACACGCGTAGCGAGGAGCGGGCGCCCGCGAAGGTCGGGCCGACGGCCTCGGTCCACCGCAGCCTGGTCAGCCACGGCTGCGTGATCTACGGGACCGTCGAGCGCTCCGTCCTCTCGCCCGGCGTGCGCGTCGAGGTCGGTGCGGTCGTGCGCGACTCGATCGTCATGTTCGACACGATCGTGCGCGCCGGAGCGGTCGTCGACCGGACGATCCTCGACAAGGAGGTCTCGGTCGGGCCGAATGCCGTGATCGGAGACGGGAGCGACGACACGCCCAACCGGAGCGACCCGCGCCTGAACACCGGGATCACCCTCGTCGGCAAGCGCGCGGTCGTGCCGCGCGGCGTCCGGGTGGGGCGGAACGTGCGGATCGACGAGGGCGTCCGTGCTCTCGATTTCCCGGGTCGCCACATCCGCAGCGGCACGACGGTCTCGCCGCACGGCAGGGGACGGACGCCCGTGGCCGCGGTGGTCGAGCAGGTCGCCAGCGCGCTGGGGGCCCGCGTCACGAAGTGAGCGGCGCGCCGCCGGAGAGGCGGTCCGTGGAGCGCTGGTTGCGAGAGTTCGGCCTGCGGCCCGGAAAGCCCCAGGTGAGGGACGGGGTGGTCTCGTGGGACATCCGTTGTGACGGCCGAAGGCGGTCCGGCATCCCGGTTACGTTCATCCTGGCGCCCGGGCTCGGGGGCGTGGTTTGGATCCCCTTCGCGCCGCCGTTGCGGGACGAGTTTCGCAAGAGCTACCGGCGGCTGCTCCGCTGGAACGAGGAGTATCCCTTCGTCAAGTTCGGGGTGACCGAGGACGACCGCCCGGTCCTGAGCGCCGAGATCCCATTCTCCGAGCTCGGACAGGAGCGCCTCGGCGAAACGCTGGCCCGCTGCATCGCGGTTTGCGACCTGCTTGCCGATGAGACCGCGCGGTGGCTCGCCGGAGGCGGGTCCGCACGCGCACCCAGCTCGTCGGCGGTCGGGCTCCTCGAGCGCTACGCCGAGCGGCTCGGCGAGCTCATCGCCGCGACCTGAGGAATCCCCCCGACCCGCTGCTACACTCGCCCTCGGGCCCGGAGCGAAGGAGAGAGGGAGCGTGACCGACGACCTGCGCGGTTCGCGGCGCGTCCTCCCCGAGGTCGCGACGTCAGGCGACGCGGCCGACGTCTACTTCATGCGCGCCGCGGAGATCCTCGAGCGCGAGGGACTCGATCCGCTCGTGGTCATGGAGGTCTTCTCGCGCGCCTCGGGCGTGCTCGCCGGGATCGACGAGGCGAAGTCGCTCCTCGCCACGGTCCTGGCCGGCGCTCCGCCCGAGGAGGCCGTCGTGGAGGCGCTCGCCGACGGCGATACCTTCTCGCCCAAGGAGGTGGTGCTGCGCATCCGGGCGCGCTACCGCCGTTTCGGACTGCACGAGACCGCCATCCTGGGGATGATCGCCCAGGCCACAGGTTGGGCGACCGCCGCCCGCCAGTGCGTCGAGGCCGCGGCCCCGCAGCCGGTCATCAGCTTCGGCGCCCGTCATGTTCACCCGACCGTGAGCGATGTGCTCGACTACGCAGCCATCGTGGGGGGTTGCGTCGGCGCGTCCACGCCTGCCGGCGCTCGCCTGGCCGGGATCTCCCCCACCGGCACGATGCCCCACTCCCTGGTCCTCATCTTCGGCGACACCGTTCGCGCCGCCGAGGCATTCGACCGTCACATCGGGCCGGACGTGCCGCGCATCGTCCTCGTCGACACCTTCAAGGACGAGACCGAGGAGTCTCTTCGCGTGGCCGAGGCGCTCGGCGATCGGCTGTATGGGGTCCGCCTGGATACGCCGGTCGAGCGCGGGCGGGTGACCCCGGATCTCGTCCAGGAGGTGCGCGTGCGCCTCGACCAGGCTGGCTACGGGCACGTCCGCATCATCGTCTCCGGCGGCTTGGATCCCGAGCGGATCGGGCACTTCAAGCAGGTCGCGGCACCGGTCGACTCGTTCGCGGTGGGGGGCTACATCGCCAGCGCCGCACCCATCGATTTCACCGGCGACATCAAGGAGATCGACGGTCGCCCGATCGCCAAGCGCGGGCGGCTGCCCGGCATCACCGAGAACGACCGCCTCCGCCCGGTCGACCTGGAGGCGCTCCGCGGCAGCTGATCGATCAGGAGGCCGGGCTCCGGCCCGCGCGCGACAGCGTCGGCGGGCGGTGGCACCATGCCGCCCATGTCCGACACCCTCCGGTCCGACGCCGCGATCCCTCCGGACGAGCGCGAAGACGCCTACGCGCTGTTGCAGCGCGGGCACGAGCTTCTGCGCCGGCGCCACCACGCCCAGGCGGTGGTCGTCCTCGAACGCGCCCGCAAGCTCGAGCCACGCCGCGGGTCGATCATGGAGGCGCTTGGGCGGGCGTACTACAACAGCGGCGACTACGAGCGTGCGGCCGAGGCCTTCGCCCGCCTCGTGGATATCGATCCCATCGCCGCTTACGGGCACTTCGGGCTGGGGCTGAGCCTCAAGCGCCTGGGCCGGTCCGATCGCGCGCGCGGCCATCTCCGCCTGGCGGTGGCCATGGCTCCCGACTCGGAGCTCTTTCGCCATGCGCTGCGCCGCCTTGATCGATCGCGCCCCGCTCCATGAGCCGGGCCAGCCACAGGATCCCGACGATCGACTTGGCGTCGGCGATCTCACCCTCGTCGACCATCTCCACGGCCCGCCGCCAGTTGACCCGCTCCACAGCGATCCGTTCGTCTTCCGCCGCCTGCCCATCCCCGGCCGTTGCGAGGTCCGTGGCCAGGTAGAGGTCCATCGTCTCGGTCGCGAAGCCGGGCGCGGTCCAGAACGTCGCGAGGTGGCGCCACGTGGCCGCCCGCAGGCCGGTCTCCTCGGCCAGTTCGCGCGTCGCGGTGAGCGCGGGATCCTCGACCGTGCCGTCGGGTCGCGGGTCGCGCGTCCCGGCCGGGATCTCGAGGAGGATCCGCTGCGCCGGGGCGCGGTGCTGGCGGACCAGGACGACCTCGTTGCCGTCGAGCGCCACGATCGCCACGGCGCCGGGATGGTGGACGATCTCGCGTTCGCTGCGCGACCCGTCGGCGAACTCGACGGTCTCGATACGCAGGCCCACGACGCGACCCTCGTAGACCGTGCGCTCGGCCACCCGTCGAGCGTCCAGGCGGTCGTTCATCGCGCCGTACTATAGGCACCGTGCTGCCCGGCGCCGGCCCGGCCGATCATCCCGGCGCCCCCGAGGGAGCCCACGAGAGTCCCGGCGCACTGCACGTCCACTCGAGCTTCTCGTGGGATGGTCACGGCGAGGTGGAGGCGATCGCAGGCGCGGCCCGCGCTGCCGGCCTGGCCTGGATCGGCATGACCGACCACGACACCCTGGGCGCTCGCTATGCCGGATTCGAGGGCCTTCGCGAGGGCGTGCACGTGATCGTGGGCTACGAGTGGTCGCCCCACGGCGGGGACCACGCGCTCATGTATGGGGATGACGAGGCCCTCCCCGAGACGATCACCAACACGATCCCGCCGGCGGAAGCCATCCGCATCGTCACGGCATCGGGGGGCATGGCTTTCGTGGCTCACCCGGACGAGGAACGGAGCGCCCTGCGCAGCCTGCCGCCGCTGCCGTGGCATGACTGGTCGATCCGCGGCTTCACGGGCATCGAGCTGTGGAACTACATGAGCGAGTGGGCCGAGCACCTGACCACCTGGAATGCCCCGCATCATGTCCTCCGGCCGGGCGCGCGCATGCGTGGCCCCACTGCCCGCACGCTGGCCTGGTGGGACGAGCTCAACCGACCTCGCTCGGGCGGCGGGTTCGTGGGCGGGCCTCGCCTGACCGTGGGTGTCAGCGGGGTCGACGCGCACGGCGAGGGCGTGCGGTTCCTGGGGCGCCGCTGGACCGTCTTTCCCTACGCCCGGGTGTTCCGGACGTTCACGAACGTCCTCCTTCTCGATCGACCGCTCCCCGCGGAGCCACTCGCCGCCCGGACGACGATCCTGGCCGCGATCCGCGACGGGCACGTGCTGTTCGCCGACCGCACGCGCGGCGACCCCCTCGGTACGCGGTACGAGGCCTGGCTTCCGAGCCGCCGGCTGGGCATCGGCGGCCGCGGCGTGCTCCCGGCGAGCAGCGTCGCCGAGCTGCGCGTGCGCCTGCCCCTCGACGCCGACATCCACCTCCTGCGCGACGGCGAGCGGATCGCCCAGGCGCAGGGCAGAGGACTCGTGGCCGCCGCGGCGGAGCCCGGCGCCTACCGCGTCGAGGCGCGCCGGTCCGGCCGGGAGTGGCTCTTCACGAACCCGATCGTGCTCGCCCGCACGTAGGGGTCACCTCGACACACCGTCCGCCCGGTCGGGATCACCGGGGGCCGGCGCTACAATCGGCGGGATGTTGGACCAGGTGCGCGAGTTCCTCGGCAGCCTGGACGTCGGCCTGCCCACGATCGTCGACATCGGACTGACGGCCCTGCTCATCTACTGGTTCTTCGTCCTCATCCGGGGCACTCGCGCGCTCCGTCTCGTGTTCGGGCTGATCATCCTGTACTTCGTGTACGTGGCGGCCCAGTTCCTCGGCCTCCAGCTCCTCAGCCAGATCCTCCAGACCGGTGCCGTCATCGGCCTCCTCGCCGTCGTCGTGATCTTTCAGCCCGAGCTGCGGCGGGCCCTCGATCGCATCGGACGGGTGGGCACGCTGCGCTGGCTGGCGCCGACGCCTGCCGGGGTGGTCGAGCACGTCGCCAGCGAGATCGCCGGGGCCGCCGGGGCGCTCGGCGCCGCGGGCCACGGCGCACTCATCGTCATCGAGCGGCATACCCCGCTGGGGGATGTCGCAGAGTCGGGGGTCCCGCTCAACGCCGATCTGTCGGCCGACCTGCTGCGCACCATCTTCCAGCCCAAGAGCGAGCTCCACGATCGGGCCGTCATCGTTCGGGGCGAGATCATCCTGGCCGCCGGGGCGCTCCTGCCGATGCCCGAGACGATGGCTCCCGGACGGCGCGGCACCCGCCACCGTGCCGCCCAGGGGATCACCGAGCAGACCGACGCGGTGGCCGTGGTCGTCTCCGAGGAGAGCGGCGCGCTCTCGGTCGCTGAGCGCGGCCGGATCGAGCGCGTCGCCGATACCGAGCGGCTCGCCAGGCGCCTCGAGGATCTGCTGCACGAGGGCGGGCCGCCTCCGTCCTGGTGGTCGCTCCGGCTCGAGCGGCTCCAGCCGCCGCCGGGGATCCGTCCAGCGCTGCGCGGGCGAGGAGCCGAGCCGCAGGCCCCCAGGCGGTGAGCCGGCTGCTCGGCATCCTCACGAGGAATGCCGCGCTCAAACTGGGAGCCGTCGCGCTGGCCAGCGTCCTGTACGCGGGTCTCGTCTTCAGCCAGAACGTGCGCGTCTGGCCGGGCCCGATCCCCATCGAGCCGTTCGGGCAGGGCCGCGACGTCTTCCTCCTCGACGTTGCGCCGCAGGCGGTGACCTCGATCCGTTTCGTGGCGCCGGGCGGCATCGCCGGCTCGGTGAGCGGGCAGTCGTTCCGGGCGACCGTCGATCTCAGCGGCCTGACGCCCTCCCCGGGCGGGGCGCCGATCACGGCCCCGGTGCGCGTCGAGGCGCTCGATCCGCAGATCCAGGTGACCGGCTGGTCGCCGGCCTTCGTGTCCGTCAGGCTCGACCCTGTGACCACGGCCACGGTGCCCATCCGGATCGACCGGGGCACCGTCCCCGAGGGCCTGAGCGCGGGCGACCCCGAGGTCGACGCGGTGGTCGCCACGGCGCGCGGGCCGCAGTCGGTCGTCGAGCGCGTGGAAGCCGCCGTGGCGCGGGTGATCGTCGACGCCTCGGGCGTCGACG
>Ga0209321_10002204_pt1 | contig 13106 bp, 13 predicted proteins | sample Rifsed16ft4_FD_184012 | JGI IMG/M metagenome (GOLD analysis project Ga0209321, IMG submission 184012) | Soil microbial communities from Rifle, Colorado, USA - sediment 16ft 4 - CSP-I_5_4 (version 2) | ecosystem: Environmental > Terrestrial > Deep subsurface > Rock core/Sediment | place: Rifle... | reverse complement strand
GTGAGCTGCGACGCCGGGTCCATCAGACGATCCGGCAAGTCTCGCACGACCTGGAGACATTCGAGTTCAATACGGTGATCTCCGGCTTGATGGAGCTGACGAATGCCATTGTCGAAGCCCGCCAGGCTGGCCTGGCCGGTCAGGTGGTGTTCAAGGAAGCGATCGAGTCCCTGCTTCTGCTCATGGCTCCGAGCGCGCCGCACATCTCCGAAGAGCTCTGGTCACGCCTCGGCAAGCCCTACTCTATTCACATGCAGCCCTGGCCCGGCTTCGATGCGGATGTGGCCAAAGCGACAGAGATCACCCTGGTGGTGCAGGTGAATGGGAAAGTGCGCGATCGGCTGGTGGTTTCGGCTGACATCGCAGACGAGGAAGCGCGGGCGTTGGCGCTGAAGAGCGAAGTCGTCCAACGGTTCCTGGGTGGGAAGCAACCACGCCAGGTGATCGTGGTTCGGGGACGATTGGTGAACATCGTCATGTGAGCGCGTGTTCCATTGCGAAGTCATGGCAAAGCGGAGAAGGGCGTAAGCGCGGCTTACGCCCTTCTCCGCTTTGCCTCCCCCTCCCTTGCCTGGGGAGGGAGAGCGGCGGCCGGATCTGTTCCACACCTCCCTCGCCAATCGCCTGCTTTGCCCCATGCGGCGGGGGGCGTACAATCCGGGCTCACTTCGAGGATCGGAGGCAGAGCATGCCCACACGAAGGCGTGAGGTGTTGATTGCAGACAAGGCCCCCAAAGCGCTCGGCCCGTACTCGCTCGGCATCCGCTCGACCCCGCTCGTGTTCGCCTCAGGGACAATCGGGATCGACGCCAAGACGGGCAAGCTCGTGCCCGGCGGGGTGGAAGCAGAAACACGCCAGGCCCTGCTCAACCTCGGGAACATCCTCGAGGCGGGCGGCTCGTCACTCAGGCTGGCGGTCAAGACCACGGTTTACATGTGCGATCTGGGCGAATTCAGCAAGATGAACGCGATCTACGCTGAGTTCTTCTCTCAGGATCCGCCAGCCCGGACGACCGTCCAGGTGGCGGCGCTGCCGGGAGGCGCCCAGATCGAAATCGAGGCGATCGCCGTTGTCGGTGAACCCCGAGGCGACTGAGCCGCCCGGGAGACGCTTACTCGCGCCGGCTCGCTCAAAGATGCTCGCCTGCATCCACGACCCGACTCGGAGGATCTAGTGGCGGCGCCTGAGATCGCGATGGATGCCTGAGCTGAGACGGGATTGAGGCGGATAGATGTCCGGTGAGCGCATCCTCGTTGTCGATGACGAGGCCAACATCGTCAGCCTGGTCAGGCTCTATCTCGAGCAGGACGGGTTCAGGGTCGAGGCAGCCTCCGACGGTGCACGGGCGATGGAGATGATCCAGGCTCGCACCCCGGCTCTTGTGATATTGGACATCATGCTTCCCGAGCTGGATGGGTTCGAAGTGTGCCGGAGAACGCGCTCGATCTCAGAAGTCCCGATCATCATGCTCACCGCCAGGGACGATGACATCGACAAGATCGTCGGCCTTGAACTCGGTGCGGATGACTATCTGACCAAGCCGTTCAACCCGCGTGAGCTTGTGGCGCGCGTGAAGGCGATCCTCAGGCGGGTCGAGGGCAAACCGCCCGGCGGTCAAAGCCCCTTGCACGTCGGGGACGTGACCATCGATCCGGCGCGTCGCGAGGTGACGATCGCCGGTAAGCCGGTAGCCTTACGCGCCAAGGAGTTCGAATTGCTGCAGACATTGGCCGAGCATCGTGGGCTGGTCCTCACGCGTGAGCAACTGCTCAACCTCGTCTGGGGTTACGATTTCTTCGGCCAGACACGTACGGTCGATGTCCACATCGCCCACCTACGCAAACACCTGGCGACCAGCGCAAACCTTCGGATAGAAACCGTGACGGGCGTCGGATACAAGCTGGTGGGGTGAAGACCGATGTTCCAGTCACTGCGGGTCAGGCTGCTTCTCACCTATCTTCTCCTGGCGGCCCTCGTGTTGGGGCTTGTCGGGGCTTCTCTGGTCTTCTTCCTGGTGCGCGACCCGCTGGCCCAGCGTCGGGTGATCCAGCGGCTTCAGATCGTAGCCGAGACCGTGGCCGAACGCGAGGGGGATGCACTGAGCCAGGTTGGCCCCCCCCGGCTGGCGCCCACGCTGACCCGGCTGGACCAGTTCGCCGGGGCGCGGGCGCTCATTCTGGAGGCTGAGGGTGAGGTGCTTGGTGACAGTCGCCCGGAAACGGCTCTACCTCAGGCCAGCGCGCTCCGCCGGGCAACACAAACCTCCTCAGGCCGGTATCGGGATGCTTCGGGGATCGTCTGGCTTTACGTTGCACAGCCGCTCTCCGGAAGCCGGACCTTGCTGCTGGCCTCCATCCAGCCGACGATCATCCCCTGGGCGGCTCTGCAAGATGAATTCGCTACGCCGCTCCTTCGAGCGGCGGTCGTGGCGTTGCTGCTCTCGCCGGCTCTGGCCTGGCTGATCGCTCGCTGGGTCGCCGCGCCGCTCCAACGCATAGCGGGAGCAGCCCGCTCGGTGGCGGCCGGAGATTACGATCATCGACTCCCCACCGAGGGGCCGACGGAGGTTCGGGCCCTCGCCGCCGCGTTCAACGAAATGGTTCATAAGGTCCGGGCCAGTCAACAGGCCCAGCGTGATTTCGTCGCCAATGTCTCCCACGAGCTCAAGACGCCACTGACCTCGATCCAGGGTTTTGCCCAGGCGATCCTCGACCGCACGGCCGGAACGCCCGAAGCCCAGAAGCGCGCCGCCGAGATTGTGTTAGATGAAGCCCTCCGCCTTCACAGCCTGGTGGACGATCTTCTCGACCTGGCCAAGTTCGACGCGGGACAGGTGGCCATCGACCTGAAGCCCACGGACATCGCAGCGGTGCTGGATGCCGTCGCCGAGCGGCTGACGCTGCGTGCGCAGGAGAAGCGGATCAACCTGGTGCGACAGCAGGGACCGATGCCGAGTGTGGTCGCCGATGGCGACAGATTGGCCCAGGTCTTCACCAATCTTCTGGATAACGCAATCCGGCATACACCGGAGGGTGGCAGAATCGGCCTCTCGGCCGAGGCGTCATCCGGTTGGGCCACGATCCACATCGAGGACACCGGGCCGGGGATCCCGCCTGAGGAGCTCACCCGTATCTTTGAGCGCTTCTATCAACTGGATCACGCGCGACGAGGGGGGAAGGAGCGCGGTGCCGGACTGGGGTTGGCGATTTCCCGCGAGATTGTGGTGGCCCATGGAGGCGCCCTGACCGCCCAGAGCGTCGTTGGCCGGGGAACCCGCTTTACCGTCCGAATACCCGTCGTGCGCCCGACCGACGAAACTCTCGACCGGAAACGCCGACTGGCGCGGGTATAATCCTCCCACTTTTGGCCCCGGAGTGCACCTGATGGAATCGAAGTCGAACAACACGGCCTTATACGTCGTTGCCGGACTGCTACTGGCGCTGGTTTGCTGCTTGTGTGTGGTCGTCGTGGCGGCGACCGGCGCGTTCCTGGTGGTGCAACGCCCTGAGTTCTCGGCCCCGATCCCAACAATCCCCGTCGCCACACAGGGCCTTTCCCAGGCCAGCGCTACTCCAATTGCACAGCCGGCCGACGGGACGCCGGTTGCGCCGGAGCAAGCGCAGGCGATGCTGGAAGAACTTTCCCGGGCCGAGGTCCCGATCGTCGACCCGATCTCCTTGGCCGAACGGTTCCATGGTCAGAAAGATATCCCGACCGTACTTGAGACGAGTGCCGCGCCCCGCTCGATTGGTGAGGTTGAGCTCTTCTGGGCGAGCGATGTCGACGTGAACAACAACTTCCAGGTTAATGCCGAGCTGGTCTATGCCAGCCCGCATGTTTACTTCTGGGTTGAGCAGGGTGTTGACTACGACCTTGACGATGTCAAGGCGTTGGTGGATGAGTTTGAGGATAAGGCCTACCCAACCGATCGCGAGTTCTTCGGGAGCGAATGGAGCCCCGGCGTCGACGGAGACGAGCACTTGTATGTCTTGTACGCCACCGGGTTGGGGAGCTCGATCGCCGGTTACTACTCGTCGAACGATGAGTTCTCTCCGCTGGCACACGAGTACTCCAATGGCCACGAGATGTTCTACCTGAGCGCCGACAATCTGCTGGACCTTACCGATGAATTCACCAATGGCGTTCTGGCGCATGAGTTTCAACACATGATCCACTGGTATCTAGATCGAAACGAAGAGACTTGGATGAACGAGGGGTTCTCCGAGCTGGCGGCCTACCTCAACGGATACGATGTCGGAGGCTTCGATCTCGCCTACCTTTTCGATCCCGACATCGCACTGACCTTCTGGCCGTCCGAGCCCGGCACGTCCGGGGCGCATTACGGCCAGGCGTTCCTCTTCCTCAAGTACTTCCTCGATCGGTTCGGAGCGGAGGCCACTCAAGCCCTGGTCGCCAATCCGGCCAACGGGCTCGACTCGGTCGACCAGACCCTCGCCACGCTAGGCGAAGTCGACCCGCTCACCGGCGAGCCGGTCGGGGCGGATGACGTTCTCCGAGACTGGGGCGTAACGCTGCTCCTGCAGGACGGCTCTGTGGGAGACGGCCGCTACGTGATGCGCGATTATTCTTCCCAGGACAGGGCCGAGCCCAGCGAGACGCTGAGCGAATGCCCGGGCCAGCCCATCTCACGCGGGGTGAGTCAGTACGGAGTCGACTATATCGGAATCGACTGCGAGGGGGAGCATCACTTGTCTTTCCAGGGCGTCACGACGGCGCAGGTCGTGCCGGAAGACCCTCACTCGGGCGACTACGCATACTGGTCGAACCGAGGCGACGAGTCGGATATGACGCTCACTCGAACGTTCGACCTGTCGGATGTTGCGGGGCCGCTCGAGCTGGACTACTGGGTCTGGTACGACATCGAGGAGGGGTACGACTACCTCTATCTCGAGGCTTCTATCGACGACGGCCAGACGTGGGAGATCATCCAGACTCCCTCGGGCACCGGGGATGATCCCTCAGGAAACGCTTATGGCTGGGGGTATAACGGTCAGAGCGGTGGAGGACTCCAAGCGGAGTGGATCAATGAGAAGATCGATCTCTCCGCGTACGCCGGTGAGAACGTGACGCTCCGCTTCGAGTACATCACGGATGCGGCCGTCAACGGCGAAGGTCTCCTGCTGGACGACATAGCCCTCAAGGCCCTGGATTACGATGAGGGGTTCGAACAGGACGACGGAGGCTGGGAGCCAGCCGGATGGGCAAGGCTGTACAACCGCGTCCCGCAGAGTTACCGGGTGGTCCTTGTCGAACCGGGCGCGACGACCGAGGTACGCCAGGTCTCCTTAGATTCATCCAACCATGGTGAGATCGACATTCAAGGGTCTGGAAGAAGGGGAATCGTCCTGATCGTCATGGGGACTGCCCGGCACACGTGGCAAGTGGCGCCTTACGAAGTCCAGATCGTCCAGTGAACTGAGTCTTTGCGGCCCAAGTGAGACTACACCAGAGTGCGCTCGCATTCGACAGCTGGAGAAGACAGACGGGAGTCGACATCGACTCCCGTCTGCGTTCGAAGTTGTTGGAAGGCTAGCAGTGCTTACTGGATCAAGTTCGCCCAGCTTGCCTCTACGCGACTCGAACTGGTCGTGACTGAATCAGGCACCGGGTGAAGTCTCAGGCCTTGCGGGTCGTCTTGGGTTGGCGCAAGGCTTCGATCTCGGCCTCGAGCTGTGCCACCCGCGCCTCGTAAGCCTCGCGCACATCATCCCGGAACGACGTCGCCCGGTCCCGCGCTCGAACCCTCAACTCTTCACCCGAGGTCGGTGCCAGAAGGAGCGCGGTCAGCGAGCCCACCAGCGCGCCTATCATCGCGCCCATGAGAAAAGACGTGAAGCGACGCATCTTCCACCTCCAGTCGATTGATTATCTCACACTCGGGTGCGGTCGCAAAGAATCGGTGGCCGGTTCTCCGCGGGTTGGCGACAGGTGTGATCATGGGTGAGTCGTATTGCCCCCACCCCATCCCCGGTAAAGTCATCCGGGGCGGACGGCCCCTCCCCCGGCATCGTCGAGCCTTCAACGGCCCGGGTCAATTGCCGGGGGAGGGGGAATCATCAAAATGGAGATGGGCGGAAGCTCTGCTTCCGCCCATCTCCATTTTGATATCTACCTCGGGTTGGAACGCGGGACCAGTGCCGTGGGGAAGGCGTTGCTTGATAGTCCGTTCGTCCGGTAGTACACTCACGGCGCGGTGGGAGATGGAAAGAGTCGAGAGGCGAGAATGATGGACATCACCATCGAATACTGTGCTGTTTGACACTACACCGATCGAGCCATCGGTCTGATGGCGGAACTCCTGAAGCAACTCGAATTCAGTATCAAGAGCATCAGCCTCATCCCCTCCGACGGGGGCCGTTTCGAGGTCACCGTCGATGGTCGACTGGTTTACTCCAAACTTAAGACGGGGCGCCACGCCAACCCCGGCGAGGTCGCCGGGTTGGTCGGCGGCAAGTCTTGACCGGCCGCTCGGCCGAGGATGCACAGTGCGGATTGTGCTGCAGCGGGTCGGTTGGGGCAGGGTCCGCGTCGGCGAAGAGACGCTGGCTGAGATCCGGCGCGGGTTTGTCATCCTCGTCGGCGTCGGTCAGGAGGACACCCAAGCCGAGGCGGACTGGCTGGCAGAGAAGTGCGCGGGTCTGAGGATCTTCGAAGACCAGGAGGGGAAGACCAATCTCTCCATCGGGGACGTCGAAGGTCAGGCGATTGTCGTATCGCAGTTCACGCTCTACGCCGACACACGCAAGGGACGACGGCCGAGCTTCATCCGGGCCGCCCTACCCGAGTCGGCTGAACCCCTTGTTAGACACTTCGCAGAACGCCTCGCCGCGCTCGGTGTACCGACGCAGGCCGGTCGCTTTGGGGCCGACATGCAGGTCGAAATCAATAACGACGGTCCGTTCACGCTCGTGCTCGAGCGGAACCCCGGCGGAGAAGACACCTGAGCCCATCCACGGCCCAACGATACCCAACTGCTATTGATCCTGAGATTTCTACCTGAAGCCCTCAACTGCCCAGCACGGCCTCCGGTTCCGTCCACAACACGCTGTCCAGCTGAATGCCAGAGGCGCCGGCGTCGAGCATCGCACACAAGTCGGATCGGCTGTAGACGCCTCCGGAGCCCATGATGGGCGCAGACAGGCCCGCATTAGCCATCGTCGCCATGGCTTCCAGCGCCAGGGGAAGGACGGCAGGACCGTAGAGCCGACCCCGGAAAGATATCCCCTCCGAGCCAGGGAATGCGCCGCGCGGGGGGCCGAGGTTGATCCCGGCCGCCCCCGCCTCGAGCGCCGCCTGAGCCGCAGCAGGTCCAACGCCGAACGGGAGCCGGGCCGCCGATCGGCTCAGGCTGCGTTGGGATCGGCAGGTGCGGCGGAGTTACCTGGAGCTGTTCGAGGCGCTGCGCCAGAAGCTGAAGGATCCGCCATAGGACACCAGCTTCCGAGCGTTCCAAGGGGAGTCGAGGTTGAGCTGAGAGGCGCTCGGCCTGCCGGTGGCCGGGTCCGGACCTCCGACCAAGGGGAGGTAGCCTACTTGTGGACGGGAAGGTGAGATGCGCTCCTGGCTACCAGCCCCTCGATCATCGCATGGGTCAATGCGTTCTAGGGCGAACACCCGGCGCCGCTCCTACACATCCGCAGTGAGCGCAAATCGTAGGTTTCAAGGCGCTCGTTCACCGGGATCATGCGATACAGAGCCGAGCCCTGGACCCCTGGCCTTCTTGCTAAGGAGCTCTGCAAAATCGTGTTAGCCCGCTTAGGGTGCGGATCTGCCTAAAGGGACCCTGCCGAGAAGTCTGCCCACGGCCCGCTTCCATGCCGGGAGAAGGGCCACCAGCTCGGTGGTCACTACCGCCTTCAGTCTCAGCATGGCAAGCAGCTGCTCCACACAGCCTACACTCCTGTCCTGGCTTAGGATGGCCCGAAATCCGCTGCTTCGGACCATGTGCTCCAGTTCGTACACCGTGTAGAGGTGTGACGGGGCCAAGCGCCTCAGCGGCCCCTTGCAGTCCGAAAGAGCCGACGACCCACGGCACTCGGTACTGCAGGTTCACAGTCCGATTGGACCATAGCCTTGCACGACCAGGGGGTTTGACACCCGCCTGGATCCGTCGTAGAATAATGTAATCTCTAGAGAACAGCGTTCGGCCTACCGAACACCATGGCTCACCTCGTACCTGCCGTCGATCGCGCCCTGCGCATCCTGCGCACCTTCGAGAACGGCCACGCCGAGAACGGTGTGACCGACCTCAGCCGTCTGCTGGGCCTCCACAAGAGCACCGTCCACGACATCCTGCACACGCTGGCGCACCACGGCCTGCTGGAACGCGACGCTGCCACTCACAAGTACCGCCTCGGCCCCGGCCTGCTGGCCTTGGGCGATCTGGCACGCCAGCGAGGTGATGTGCGTGAGCAGGCGCGCCCCTTTCTGCAAGAGCTGACAAGCGAGACCGGCAGCACTTCGCTCTTGGGCGTGTTGGAGGAGGACCTCATCGTCATCGTGGACAAGGCCGAGCCGCGCTCCGTGCTGAAAGTGACCGCGTCGGTTGGGCAGCGGTTGCCCTTCTGCGCCGGATCCTTCGGCCGCGCGCTGCTGGCCTGGACGGAGGAGGCGACGGTTGACCGCCTGCTGAGCTCGCCCGGCCTGCGCAAGTTCACCCCCACCTCGATCATCCACCCGCGCGCCTACCGGTCCAGCCTGGCCGACGTGCGCCGCCGGGGTTACGCTGTCGACGAGAAAGAGGAGTATCTGGCGGGCGTGTGGGCCGCCTCGGCCCCGATCCGCGATCCGGGCGGGGTCGTGGCCGCGCTGACGGTGGTCGATTTCACCAGCCGCATGACGACCAAACGCAGGAACGCCGCCACGGAGGCGCTGCTGCGGGCCACACGACACATCTCGCAGCAGCTCGGGGTATCCAGCGGCAGCGCAGGGAGCGAGCCATGAAGCAACTGATCACATTAGCCGTCAACGGTGAGACCCGCGACGTGTACGTCTCGGTCCATAAGACACTGCTCGAGGTGCTGCGCGAGGACTTGGGCTTGACCGGGACGAAGCACGGCTGCGAGTTGGGCGAATGCGGCACCTGCTCGGTATTGATCGATGGTGCGCCGGCGCTGTCGTGCCTGGTTCTGCCGATCCAGGTGCAGGGCGCGCAGATCAGCACGGTCGAGGCCCTGGCGGAGAACGGCCAGCCGCATCCTCTGCAGACGGCCTTCGCCGAATTGGGCGCGGCGCAATGCGGCTATTGCACGCCGGGCATCCTGGTCACCGCCAAGGCGCTGCTCGACCGAGAACCTGCACCCGACGAACACACGATTCGAGAGGCGCTGGCGGGCAACCTGTGCCGCTGCACCGGCTACGCCAAGATCATCGAGGCGGTGCAGCTTGCCGCTCACCGAACGGCGATCCATGCCTGACCGCGACTCTTCTGCGTGCGCTGCCGCGCAGCGGCGGTGCCGACGGAGACCCACAGGCTCCAGGCGACTTTGTTTCTTGGCGGTAAGCAAGTTCCATGTGCGAGGAGGGGCGTATGTCGGACAACGGTAACCTCAACGTTGTTGGGAAACCACAGATGAAGGTCGATGCGATGGCGAAGGTCATGGGCCAGACCGTCTTCGCCGACGACCTGTCTCTGCCGCGCATGCTGTACTGCAAGATCCTGCGCAGCATTCACCCGCACGCGTTGATCCGGCACATCGACGTCACGCCGGCGCTCAGGCGCCCGGGGGTCGTCGCCGCAATCACCGGTCGGGAGTTGCCGATCAAGTTCGGCATCCTGCCGGTGAGCCAGGACGAAGAGGCGCTGTGCATCGACAAGGTCCGCTACGTCGGCGATCCGGTCGCGGCGGTCGCGGCGCTGGACGAAGAAACGGCCGAAGCGGCGCTGGAAGATATCGTCGTCGAGTACGAGCCGCTGCCGGAGATTATGTCGATCGAGCAGGCGCTGGCCGAGGAGACCGTACGCATCCACGAGTATGCCGACAAGGGCAACATCCACAAGCTCATCGCCCTGGAGTTCGGTGACGTGCAGCAGGGCTTCGTCGAAGCCGATCACATCCGGGAGGACTTCTTCTATTACGAAGGCAACACGCACCTGCCCATGGAGCAACACGCGGCGGTCGCTCAGTGCGGCGCGGACGGTCGCCTCACGCTCTGGTCTTCGACCCAAACGCCGCACTACGTCCACCGCGCCTTGGCCAAGGTGCTGGAGTTGCCGCCCAGCCGCATCCGGGTGATCGCCACACCGGTGGGCGGCGGCTTCGGCGGCAAGAGCGACCCGTTCGCACACGAGATCATCGTCAGCAAGCTTTCCATGCTCACCGGCCGGCCGGTGAAGATCACCCTCACCCGCGAAGAGGTGTTCTACGCGCACCGTGGCCGGCATCCGGTGTTGATGTGGGTGAAGACCGGCGTCAAGCGTGACGGCAGCATCACGGCGATGCACTTCAAGTCGTTCCTCGACGGTGGCGCGTACGGCAGCTACGGGGTCGCCAGCGCTTACTACACCGGCGCGCTGCAGACGGTTAGCTACCCCATCGCCAACTACAAGTTCGAAGGGCTGCGCGTCTTCACCAACAAGCCCGCCTGTGGTCCAAAACGTGGCCACGGCACGCCCCAGCCGCGCTTCGCGCTCGAAGTGCATCTCGACAAGATCGCCGAAGACCTCGGACTCGACCCGGCAGACCTGCGGCTCAACCACCTGATGCCAGCCAACAGCCTGACGGTGAATCAACTGACGATCACGACAATAGGCCTGGGCGAGTGCATCGAGAAGGTGGTCGAGGCGTCAGGCTTCCGCGAAAGGCGCGGCCGGCTGCCGTCGGGCACGGGGCTTGGCCTGGCCTGCGGCTCATACATCTCCGGCGCAGGCCTGCCGATCTACTGGAACAACATGCCGCACTCGGCGGTGCAGATCAAGATCGATCGCGGCGGCGGTGTCACCGTGTTCTGCGGCAGCAGCGACATCGGGCAAGGCTCGAACTCCGTTCTGGCCTACGTCGTCGCCGAAGCCCTCGGCCTGAAGTTGCGAGACGTGATCGTCGTCACCGCCGACACCGATCTGACGCCGGTCGATCTGGGCAGCTACTCCAGCCGCGTGACGCTGATGACCGGCAACGCGGCACTCGACGCGGCTCGACCGCTGCGCGAGAAGATCCTGGCTGCCGCCGCCGAGGAGCTTGAACTGCCGGTTGACACACTCGACATCCGAGACAGTTGCGTGTACTCCCTCGACGACGAACGCCGGGCGATGACGTTCGCCGAAGCCGTGCAGTTGGCCGAGGCCAAGTTCGGCGCGTTGGGATCGATCGGCAGTTACACACCGCCCAAGCGCGGCGGGAGCTTCAGGGGGTCGGGCGTGGGACCGACGCCGGCATACAGCTATTCTGCCTGCGTAGCCGAAGTCAACGTCGATCCGGAAACCGGCGTCTACTCGGTCGACAAGCTGTGGCTGGCGCACGACGGCGGCCGGGCAATCAATCCGCTGCTGGTCATCGGACAGGTCGAAGGCGGCGCCTACATGGGGCTGGGCGAGGCGATGATGGAAGAGCAGGTCTTCCGGCGCGGGCTGCACAAGATACCCTCGATGCTCGACTACAAGAGCCCGACCGCGTTGGACACTCCACCGATCGAAACCATCCTGGTCGAGACGATCGACCCCGAGGGGCCGTTCGGCGCCAAGGAGGCCGGCCAGGGGCCGCTGCTGCCGGTCATGCCAGCGGTCGCCAACGCCATCTACGACGCGGTCGGCGTGCGGGTCGACGAGGTGCCGATCCATCCGGAGAAGGTGTTCAAGGCATTGCAGGACAGAGCGCGCGGCGGCAGCGGCCGACTGGGACCGGCACGTATTCCCGACGTCGTGTTCCCCGACCCGATCCGCGTCGCACCGCCTGAACCTGTGGGAGCCTAGATGACCCACGTGGTCGCGTGCTTGGTGTTGCTCGGCGGCCTGCGTGGAGGAAGAGGTTAGGGTAGTATGCTGCGATTACCGTCTTTCGAGTATCTCGCGCCGAAGACGCTGGCCGAGGCCACGTCGATGATGTCCGATCACGGCCCGGAGGCGATGTACGTCGCCGGCGGCACCGACCTGTATCCCAACATGAAGCGCCGCCAGTTCGAGCCGAAAGCGTTGATCGGCCTGCGCGGCATTGGAGAAATGCACGCTGTGAGCAATGGAGGCGGCCTGGTGATCGGCGGCGGCCTGACGCTGTCGCAAGTCTCGACCCACCCACAAGTGATCGAGAAGTACCCGGCGCTGGCGCGCGCCTCCGGACTGGTCTCCTCGCCGCCGTTGCGCAACATGGGCACCATCGGCGGGAACCTGTGCATTGATACACGCTGCACCTACTACAACCAGACCTATCACTGGCGCAAGTCGCTCGGCTTCTGCTTGAAGAAAGACGGTGACACCTGCTGGGTGGCGCTGAGCAGCCCGCGCTGTATGGCCGTGTCCTCGTCCGATTGTGCACCGGTGGCGATCGCGCTGGGCGCGCAGGTCAGGCTGGTCGGGCCGCAAGGCGAGCGGATGATTCCGGCACAGGCGCTCTACCACGACGATGGCCTGCAATACCTGGACAAAGCGCCGGATGAGATCCTGGTCTCGATTCACCTGCCGGCGCTGGAAGGCTGGCGCATGACCTACCTCAAGCTACGCCGGCGCGGCTCCATCGATTTTCCGATCTTGGGCGTGGCCGTCGCGCTGAAGCTGGAGGGCGACGGCGTGTGCAGCGATGCGCGCATCGTGCTGGGTGCGGTCGCCTCGCGGCCGGTCGTGGCCGACGCCGCCCTGTTCGGCGAAGCGCAGTCGCGCATCCTCGTCGCCGTTTCCCGCGGGCAGCGCGGCCCCCTTGAGGCGATCGCCGGCGGCCTCGCCGTGACCTTCGTCTACGTCGGCCGCGTCACCGCCGAGCCCAGCCTCCGCGTCGGCCCCCTCGACGTCCCGCTGGCGGACATCCGGGACGCCTACGAGAACGGGCTGGAGCGGGCGCTGACGGCGTAGGCTTTCCACTCAATCAGGTGGTCAATCAATGGATTTTCGTATCTGTGTCTGATTGAAATTTTGGGTCTGTATACGGATTTTGATTGA
>Ga0209321_10002202_pt1 | contig 13109 bp, 7 predicted proteins | sample Rifsed16ft4_FD_184012 | JGI IMG/M metagenome (GOLD analysis project Ga0209321, IMG submission 184012) | Soil microbial communities from Rifle, Colorado, USA - sediment 16ft 4 - CSP-I_5_4 (version 2) | ecosystem: Environmental > Terrestrial > Deep subsurface > Rock core/Sediment | place: Rifle... | reverse complement strand
GTTATCTTGGATGGGTAGTAAAGACAAGAACACCCATTCTAGTTGGTGAGATTAAGAACCACAAAGAAAACCTGATCTATTATACAAAAAATATTCCTGTAAAATCAATTCTTGCAGTTCCTCTTATTCTCAAAGATGGAGAAAATGAATCGGTTAATGAGCAGGACACAATCGGCATAGTTTTAGTTGACAGCCTCAAGAAAGACGCCTTTGAAGAAAGGGAAAAGCAAATCGTTATGCTCACATCAAACAAGATAGTTGATACGCTGATCAAATTCCGAATGTCTGAAAGGATTAAGCTAAGTTTGATTGGCCTAACCTCTTTTTATGAGTATACAAATAAACTTAGTTCTACCCTAGAGCTTGATACTATAGTAGATCATGTGGTTTTAGCACTAGGTAAGGCTATAGAAGCAGATATTGTAGGATTAACATTAATAGATAAAGAAACAAACACAAGCATCCTAAAGCGGACAGGAATAGAAAGACGATTAGAAATAGAAGAGAAAACATTCCCAAACCTAAACACACTAGTTGGATTAGTCAGCGAAAGCCAAAAGTATTTCCATTCCGAAGACCTATCGGCAAGAGAAAAGTATAGAAGCGTGTTTGGTAAAGAAATAGATTTTGCCTGGGGAATAAATAAAATAAAGTCAATCTTTATCTATCCCCTTAAAGAAACTAAGAGTAGCATCTTACAAGAAAATGAAAACACAATCGGATGCATTATAATCGGAAGAAAAACAGAGAAGGCATTTAGTGAAGAAGGGAGGAACCTTATAGAGATCATGTGTCAAGAAGCGGCTAATTCTATTTCAAATTCTCTTACTTATAATAGGGCCAAGGAGCTTGCGATAAGGGATAGTTTAACAGGGCTTTACAACCATAGGTATTTTCAAGAAAGGCTGGATCATGAAATTGCACGTTCTGATAGATTCCTTGAAAAGCTATCGCTTATTTTAATAGATGTAGATAACTTAAAGCTCCTTAATGATAAATATGGTCACCAAGCAGGAGATTTGATTCTCATATCCATTGCTCAGTTAATTTCTAGTTCACTTAGAGATATAGATATAGTAGCAAGGTATGGTGGTGACGAGTTTGCAATACTTCTTTTACACACAAATGAGAAGGGATCAAAGGTTAAAGGAGAAAGATTGAAGCATAAAGTCGAAAAAACTGCCCTGAAATTTAAGGGAAAAGAGCTTAGTGTTACTGTAAGCCTAGGAATTGCAACATATCCAGAGAATGCATCATCAAAGGCTGCTTTGATTGAAAAGGCAGACTGTGCATTATATGAGGCAAAACGCCTCGGAAAAAATAGAACTCTCCATTATGAGGATATCGCTGAGGAAGCTGTGAAGTAATTTACGGTGATAGAGAACAGGCTAGTTATGCTTTAAAGGTTGTATATTCCCTGGCTAGCGTAAGTAAATAGTAATTAAGAACGAATTTGAGATATAAAAATTTTTCTTCTTTATCAATAATTTTACTAAAAGAACTATCTTCCCACTGTACACAGCTAACTTTGCTGAAATGAAGCCATAAATAAGCATTAACACAAAAGATTAATTTTCTCCGTATACACTGACTTTCAGAGACAATTATGCTTAACTATAATTTGAGATCAAAGCGCAAAAACTATATGAGACGAGCAATATCATCACCCAAGGAATTCTTTTTGGCGAAAGATATAAAGCCTAAAAAAGGTCTTGGACAGAGTTTCATACATGACAAGAATGTTCTTGAGCGCATATCGGAGATAGCCGAGCTTTCGAAAGAAGACGAGGTGCTAGAGATTGGGGCTGGACTTGGCGCCTTAACACTTTTTCTAGGAAAAAGAAGTAGAAGAGTAATAGCGATTGAAAAGGATAATAGACTTATAGAAAAGCTCAGACAAAATGTTTCTCATCTAGAAAACGTAGAAATAATTTCCGGCGATGCTCTACAAATTGACTTCAGAGAGTTGTACAGGGGCAATAAAATTAAGGTAGTATCAAATCTTCCTTATAGCATCTCATCCCCTATCTTATTTAAGCTTCTAGAAGAAAGGGATATTTTCTCACTTTTAGTTCTTATGCTTCAGAGCGAGGTAGGAGAAAGAATAAACGCTTTACCAGGAAGTAAACGATATGGTTCAACCTCAGTCCTTATTCAGACATACATGGATGTAAGCGTTGAACTCCGCGTGCCACCAGAAGCCTTCTGGCCCAAGCCCAAGGTGTGGTCAGTGGTCGTAAAGTTGATTCCGCTTCCGATGCCACGAATTTATATTCCAGAAGAAAAACTCTTCAAAAAAATCGTTAAAGCGGCTTTTTCATCAAGAAGGAAAATGCTTGGGAATTCCCTTTGTGTGCTTTTTCCAAAGGAAAAGATAAAAGAGATCCTAGAAAAATCAGGTATAGATGGAAAAAGACGAGCTGAAACCCTATCTATAGAAGAATTTGGAAAACTAGCCGTTTCAGTCCTTTAAAATGGGGTAAATTTATAGGCTTGAATCTCTAATATTATCTCTTCCACAACAATCTACAAGCTCCCCAAGCAAACTATTCTGGAAGGAAGTCGCCTTTGATCCAAGCCCGTTAGCCAAGATCGAGAAAACAAGCACATCGCCGCTCTTTGTAAAGAGATACCCTGAAAGCGCGTTTACGTTACTAAGATGACCAGTTTTAGCCATTACCCTACCCTCAACCTCCGACCTCCTGAACCTTTTTTTAAGCGTCCCATCAACCCCACCGATTGAAAGAGAATTTAGAAACTTTAACGAAATAACTTGGTTATTATAAGCGTATTCTAAGACATCAGTTATTGCATTTGGAGAAACCCTGTTTAGCAGTGAAAGGCCAGACCCATCAAATATCTCGAAACTATCCTTGATTCCTATTTCATGTAGAAAGTTAGAAACCACCTCTGTTCCCTTCTCCCAAGTTCCTGGCTCACCAATTATTGTAGCTCCTAACGTTTTAATGATATTTTCGCCGATAATGTTCACGCTGTTTTTATTGAACTCTGCAATTATTAAATACAGAGGGTCAGAAAAGTGGGTGTATAAAACACCCGCCCAATCAGGGACAACTCCCACAGTTACATATCCTTCCACCCTTATACCCGCGTCATCGAGAATCCTCTTAAAGGCGCTACCAGCATATAGTGTTGGGTTTCTTGTGGTAATCTCAAGCGTATACGATGGGGTTCTACGAGATATACTACCATCAAGCTTTATCGTTTTCCCCCCCTCAAGCCAAACTGCAGTAAGCCTCCCCCCTTTATTGGTTGTAATAGCCTTATTTATAACATTGACATTCGTACCTTTCGGTTCCAATGCCACTATCGGTATTCTTCCAGGTTTTGAAGGATAAACTTTTATATAGAAGGTATTGTAGTTAAGAGAGAGCGCACTAATAGGAGGGCTAAAAACATCCCCCTTCCACTTTTCCTTCCACCCCTTTCCGTATCTAATATTGTCAAAATAAGAGTCGTCTACTATTATTCCGCCTTTGATTTCTTTTACGCCTAGGCTTTTAAACTCCTCGGCAATAGTTTCAAGATGCTGAGTGCTGAGCGTAGGATCACCATATCCCTTAATGTAAAGACCCCCATGAATCACACCCTGTGTGACGTCGCCTCCTGAGTAGAATACGGTCTTAAATCTATAGTCAGGTTTAAGAATTGAAAGCGCGGTAACGGATGTTAAAACCTTTACGTTTGATGCAGGCACAAAAAGCTTGTCTGGATTGTACTGAAATATCAGCTCGTCGGTTGTTAAAGACTTTACAACAACCCCGAGCCTTCCGTTACTCAACGCCTCTTTAGGGATTGATTGTAGAATCTTGTGATAATATTCAGAATTACTGTTTGAAAAAACGATTTGACTGGATGAGAGAAGAACAAGGACGAGAAATGTAGCACAAATCCTTTTCATATTCGGGCAATTAGGCTAACACATATCCAAGGGTTTGGAAAGGGTATTTTATGTCATTTCTACATTTGGTTCTTATACGATTTCCGGTAGGAGCGGGGTTACCCCGCCCCTACTAACATCATTTTCCAGACTGTGTAGGCAATGGGTAGAGACGCATTGCAATGCGTCTCTACAATAGGTTGCCATCTAATCCTTAAGCAGATTTCAGTAGATAAGAACCCCTCAATAGAAGGCGAGGTTTTCCAACCTCGCATGGAGTAGGGATTGATGCCCTCATCAGTCCAAATATTAATGCCCGTCCTCATCTGTCATTCTCTCATGCTTTAAGAGGAAATCCATAAAATACATTTGGATGCCCGATTACTGCATTCGGGCATGGCATAGCAAATGCCCGTTCGGGGAACGGGCACTACATGAAAAATCTGCTCGTCATGAGCCCTGAGTTCATCGAAAGGTTGAAGGGTCCAACGATGAACGGTAATTCCTCAATGTGCTTCTGCCCAGTTTTTACCTATTCCAATGTCTACCCTGAGCGGTACCCGAAGTTGCCAGGCCTTTTCCATCTCTTTTTTTATGATCCTAGAAAGATCATCAATCTCACTTTCATGGATTTCAAATAACAGTTCGTCATGAACCTGGAGAATCATCCGAGACCTATAATCTCTCGAAAGCCTCTCTTGGATTTTAATCATCGCTATCTTAATGATATCCGCAGCAGAGCCTTGGATAGGCGTGTTAATTGCAGTGCGCTCTCCAATTCCCCTTGTCGTTCTATCCTTAGACTTAAGCTCTGGAATTGGGCGGCGACGCCCGAGAAGGGTTACTGCGTAACCTTGCCTTTCAGCTTCCCGAATGGACGCTTCAGTGTAAGATTTTACCCTTCTATAGCGCTTAAAATATTCGTTGATATAGCTTTTAGCAATCGTGTTTGATATGCCAAGCTGCTTTGAAAGACCGAATGGGCTAATGCCATAAATGATCCCAAAATTAATGGTTTTAGAACGCCTTCTCATCTCAGGTGTTACCAAGTCTTCTGATACTCCAAAGATTTCGGCTGCAGTCCGGTTATGAATATCACTTCCAGCTAAAAACGCACTCACAAGGCTGTCATCCTCCGAGAAGTGTGCAAGGAGCCTTAGTTCTATCTGAGAATAGTCCGCTGAAAGAAGTAGAAACCCATCTTCAGGGATAAAAGCCTCCCTAATCCTTCTTCCTTCGGGGGTTTTTACCGGAATGTTTTGTAGGTTGGGATCACTTGAGCTTAATCTCCCTGTAGAGGTTCCCGCCTGATTAAAAGATGTGTGAATTCTTCTAGTCCGGGGATTAATAAGCTTTGGAAAGGAGTCAATGTAGGTTGATTTAAGCTTTGAGAGCCCTCTATGTTCAAGCACCTTTTCAGGTACAGGGTGGAACTTGGAAAGCTCTGTTAACACCTCAACATCTGTGGACGCCTCGCCAGACTTAGTCATTTTCTTTTGTGGAAGTCCTAGCTTGTCAAAGAGAATCTCCCTGAGCTGAATAGGAGAGTTCAAATTAAACCTAAACCCTACTTGAGCGTAAACCTCTTCTGCGATTTTCTCAAGGCTCTTTTCAAAATCAATTGATAGCCTCTCGAGAAGCTCTGAATTGACTTTAACCCCGTTCATCTCCATTCGGGCAAGAACCTCTATGAATTTAAGTTCGATGTCTTTAAAAACATCGAGGAGAGTTAATTTCTCTAGCTCACTTGCGAGTTTTTTACTGAGTATCATAGCCACATCAGCGTCCTCGCAGGCATAGACCTTCGCCCTTTCTAATTCTACTTCTTCAAAGTTTATTTTATCCCTGCCAATACCAGTTACGTCTTTGTATGTAATGGTTTTGTGTTCAAGATAGTACTTAGCAAGTTCGTCAAGGCTGTAACTTAACCTTGATGCATCAATAAGATGCGCTGCTACCATTGTATCGCACGAAATTCCCCGGAGCCTAAGTCCATTTCGCTCAAGTACTATAAATTCATATTTTAGATTCTGTCCTATTTTTTTTATCGAATTGTCTTCGACTATAGGTTTTAATTTTTCAAGAACATACTTAGAATTAAGTTGTTTTGTGGAATCAAATACCGTTGACCTATGCGCAACAGGAATATAGTAAGATTCGTGGGAAGCCGGCGAAAGAGCAATGCCAACGATCTCTGCCCTCATTGGGCTCTGTGACGTAGTTTCAAGGTCTATCGAAACCTCCTTAGTCAAATCTATTCTTTCGAGCACCATGTCAAAATCCATTTCAGTTAAAACCAGATGGTAATCATCGTAAGAAACCTTGCCACCAGAGGATTCAATTATAGCAATCTCTTGTTGAACCTTTTCGTTATCACCAAGCTCACGAAGAAGTGATTTAAACTCAAGCTCTTCAAAAATCTCTCTTAGCTTTTCTTTGTTAAACCCTTTATATTCAAACCCCTCTAGGCTTACGCTCATTGGAATAGAGGTCTCTATCGTAACTAGCCTTTTGCTTAAGATAGCACTTTCCTTGTTTGCCTCTAAAAGATCCCTCTGTCTTTGTGGGAGTTCATTCAGATTCTCATAGAGGCTTTCTATAGTCCTAAATTTGCCTATTAGCTCTGAGGCGGTTTTCTCTCCTACCCCACGAACCCCTGGGATGTTATCCGTCGCATCTCCAGAAAGGGCGAAAACATCTATCACGCTTTCTGGGGGTACCCCGAACCTTTGTATGACCTCTTTGATTCCTGTCTTTTTATCCCGCATTGTATCAATGAGTGTGACTTTCTCAGAAACTAGCTGGCAGAAATCCTTGTCACCCGTCACGAGAACAACACTTATACCTTTTTCTTCCATTTCTTTTGCTATAGTTCCCATGATATCATCCGCTTCGTATCCCTCGATTTGAACTTGAGGTATGCCAAGAGAATCAACCATCTCAAATATCTTGGGAACTTGAATCTTAAAGTCATCGGGCGCTTCATCTCTATTAGCCTTATATAAAGGATAGATCTCATCTCTAAACGTCTTACCCTTAGAATCAAAAACTATCCCCAAATACTCTGGACTATAATCCTTTAGAAACTTAAAAATCATGGATGTAAAACCGTATATAGCATTTGTAGGAGATCCTTTCGATGTACTTAGACTCCTTATCGCATGATATGCACGGAATATATAGGAACTCCCATCTATTAAATACAAAACTCGCTCTTTCATCTCTTTACATTGTAGGTTTTTATGGTTAGGGTGTCAAAGGAAGTCCTTAATGATCCTAGGCCATCACGATCCCATTTGCCATTTTTCTATAAAAAGAAATCTCTCAATAAATATTAGATGATTTTCACCCTTCTACCTTCTGTAGTGTTTAAACACATTCCAGAACAGGTTTGGTTAAACTTTTCAAATACCTAGGTTTGACATACAAAATTAAATATCCTAAAATGGTATCGTGGGTACGGGCTAATAATTGGGTTGATAAATTAAGTCCTTATATGCAAATAGTAATTCTTAGTTATTTAAAGCATATATCTAATTCGCTTAAACGTTTTACCAATCAGATAATACCCTCCCTTACGCTTTATGCGATTGTCTGCGAGGGGGAGAGATACCTTTAGGTTTTAACTAAGATGATAGATGAACTCAGCGCTCTTAGGTTGATTAAAGAGCGATTTCAAAAGGTATCAAAAAATATCGCTATCGGGATTGGAGATGACGCCGCTGCGGTTAAAATTAACCCTGAAAACCTTTTGCTAGCCACAGTAGATTCACAGGTAGAGGGTGTTCATTTTGTAAAAGGTGTTATTTCCGCCAAAGAGTTAGGCAGAAAAGCCATTGCTGTATCTGTGAGTGACATAGGGGCAATGGGTGGGATACCAAAATTTTTCCTAGCTTCTGTGGGATTCTCTGGAGAGGAGGATGAAGGTTTTCTCGAACAGTTAATGGATGGATTTCAATCCGGTGCAGAAGAATTTAAAGTTGATCTGATTGGTGGGAACCTAAGTTCGTCACAAAAACTCTTCCTCGACATAACAGTTCTCGGGGAGGTTGAGCAACATCTTATGGTTAAAAGAATTGGTGCTACCCCTAAGGATATTATCTACGTGAGTGGTACACTTGGCGACTCAGCACTCGGATTAAGAGTACTTCAAAGCAAAACGAATAGAGAAAAGAATTGGTTTCTAATTTCAAGACACATTTTACCTCAGCCCAGACTTAAACTCGGAAGAGAGCTTGCTAAAAAAAGGCTTGTAACATCAATGATAGACATAAGCGATGGGCTTATTCTTGACCTTGAACGTATAACAATCGAGCATGGATTAGGTGCAGAGATTTACATTGAACAGACGCCAATCTCTTCTTATTACAGAGACTGTATATCTGATTTCACAAAAGACCTTTATGACCTTGCACTTTCAGGGGGAGAGGACTATGAGCTTCTTTTTACTTCACCTAAAGATAAAAGAGAAGAAATAAAAGAGATTTCAGAGAAACTCAATATCAAAATCACAGAGATTGGGTGTGTAACAACTAAGCCCCGGGTAATGGTATTAGATAGTAATAGAAATGAAATAAAGGTAAAACGAAGAGGATTTATCCACTTTGGCAATTATTAGGTACGAATTGACACAAATTTGCCGATTTTGGATTTCGGAATTGGAATTTCGGATTTTTTTAATCCGCATCCCGCGTAGAGACGCCATTAATGGAGTTTCTGCAAGATAGCAACAAAATGATAGACCTACCCTTAAATTACACCCTTTTTCTAATCGTTATTCTTCTTATGCTCTCAGCCTTTTTCTCTATGTCTGAAGGTGCGCTCTTTTCCCTTGGCAGGCATCAGCGTGAGAAGATAAAAAAAGAGGGGAAAAAAAGCGCAGCGCTGATTGAGAGGTTGCTCAAGGATCCTTACAAGCTGATAATTACGATTCTACTAGCAGATGAGGTAATTAACGTTGCTTATACGAGCATTGTTACTTCAACCTTGAGAAAAATAATTCATTTACCCTCCGATCAGATAATCACATTAATCTGCATTGGAATAGCTTCCCCTACTCTTCTACTACTTGGTGAAATAGGTCCAAAAACGATAGGTGTGAAGTATCCGCGACTTTTATCAACCATTGTTTCATATCCCCTTAATTTATTTCACATAATAATAACTCCATTTAGATGGATAATCATGGTTCTCTCAATAGGGCTCACTTGGCTTCTTGGGGGAAAGATAGAGCATGAACAAAGAACAGGTTTTAACCCTGATGAAGTAAAAGCTCTAGTAGGTCTTGGAAGTGAAGAAGGGGTGGTAACAGATATTGAGAGGAAACTAGTAGGAAGCCTTTTTAAGCTTGAGGAAGTCCCAGCTTATAAGATAATGACCCCTAGCATTGACTGCTTCTTTCTTCCTGTAACCATCTCTTCAGCCGATGCAATCATAGAGGTCAAGAAAAGAGGGTTTTCAAGGATTCCCGTTTACAAGGGTGATAGAGATAACATTGTTGGAATCCTCTATGTAAAAGACCTCCTTTCTGCTACTGCCCCAGATGGACTCACACTCGAGGGTCTTATAAGACCGCCTTATTTCATACCACGAACAAAAAGGGCATTTGATTTACTCCGTGAGTTTCAGCAAAAGAGAATCCACATTGCTATTGTCGTAGATGAGTACGGAAGGGTAGACGGTATTGTTACGATGGAAGACATATTAGAAGAGCTTTTTGGCGAGATAGAGGATGAAAGAAGGGTTACGAAAGAGCACACTATTAAAAAGGATGGAGAAGCTATCCTAATTCCCGGAAGCCTGAAGATAGATGAATTTAACGACACCATTCTTTTTAGCGTGCTTAGGTTTGGAGGGCTTGAGAACCTGGCGGCGGAACTCGAACTATCAATTCTCCCCGCTGAAGAGGATCACGAAACAATGGGCGGGTTTGTATTTGACCTTTTTGGAAGGTTCCCACACGAGGGAGAGCATGTTTCTTACGGCAGTATAATTTTTACGGTGAACAAGGTTTCTGGAAAAAGAATCACTGAGATAAAAGTAGAAAGACTAAAAAAAGAGGGATCTAATGTCGCTTGAGTTAGTTATTATTGTTATTGCAACCTGTCTTCTTCTTCAGGCCTTTTTTGCAGGCTTCGAAATAGCACTAGTTTCTTGCGATAAAATCAAGATGAAATCCCTTGCTGAAGGGGGTTCAACACGGGCAAAGCTCGTGCTTAAATCATTCCTAGAGATTGAGCGTTTTATAAGCACTAGCCTTGTCGGAATAAATCTCTCGCTAATTACTAGCACGGTCATTCTAACCTTTTACATCCAAGACACATACGGAAAAGGAAAGGAGTTCTATGTGGTTTTAATCCTCTCTCCGCTAATCGTGATCTTCGGTCAAGTAGTGCCAAAAGCCGTTTTTCAAAAAAGAGCAAGCACTATGGTTCTCTGGTCAATCTACCCACTCTGGGTTGCATCAAAGATATTCTCCCCTATTCTCTTTCAAATAAACCTCTTTATAAAAGGGCTTTTTAAACTCCTAGGAAGCACTGAAAACCCATTTATAACAAGAGAGGAGCTCCTTCACGCTATTGAAGGTGATGAGACAATACGCCAGGGTGGATACAGGGAAAAGATTATAAAAAGAATATTTAGATTCTCTGAGACAAGGGTTGACGAGATAATGATTCCATTAATTCAGGTCTGCGCCCTCAACGAGGATACTCAAACAAAAGACGCCGTTAAGATAATAAAGGAAACCGGACATTCTAGAATCCCGATCTACCACGAAAGAGTGGATAATATCACAGGCATGCTCCATGCATTTGATCTACTCGGTGCGAAACCAGATGACCCTATAAGGGACTTTTCACTCACCCCGTTTTATGTTCCTGAAACTAAATCTGTTGATGAGCTTCTAGATGAGATGAAAGAGAAATCTGCCGGAATGGCTGTTGTTGTGGATGAATACGGCGGAGCTGTAGGAGTTATAGCACTCGAAGATATTCTTGAAGAGGTAGTTGGTGAAATTGAAGACGAATATGACAAGGGTATTAGGCTATGGAGAAAAATCTCGGAGAGTGAATACCTAATAAACCCGAAGATCGAGATAGAGAAGGTGAATGAAGAGTTAGGACTCGGAATTCCAGAAGGAGAATATGATACACTAAGCGGCTTCCTTCTTTCAGAAGTTGGCTCAATTCCTAAAGTCGGAGAGGAGATTCCTTTTAAGAATCACAGATTTATAGTGACCAAAGCCTCCCTCAGATCTGTAGAGGAAGTAAAATTAATAGCGGGGAACTAGAATGGAGATGTCATCCTGTCCTTCTTAGATTCCCGCTAAAACTTGTACCCGCATGCTTTAAGCGGGTAACATGCGGGAATCACAGCCCTTCTGTCATTCCCGTCCTCAGGTTAAACCGGAGGATCAATCGGGCATCCACCGTTCCTGTCATACCCGAGTGCAGTTATCGGGTATCCATGTCACATATTCCATTATCCGAGGTTACAAAACCTCGGCTATCGTGTTGTGATTATTTGAAAATAACATTCGATAGCAGCGACTTTCTAGTCGCTGATTTTAACAAGAGAAATTTATCGCGTCTAGCCTATCCTGAGCGGGCGGTCAGTAGATTTTGAGCAAGACTTATAATCCACCCATAATAGATGCGCGATGTAAACAAAAAATGGTTATACCAACGGTTTATCACCAGGGGGGAGACCACCAATTCTTTCGATAAACTCAGACAGGCTTGCTGGTGTTCAGTTAGTAGGACATAAGCAAGGCCCGTTGCATACCTAGTATGTTTTTGATCAACTTTCATAAATCCGACAACTTTTTCTTAGTGCTTATTTGTGGCTAAGTAGTCAAATTTCAGATATTATTCTGGCAAATGTTAAGAAGAGCCGCTTTAAAGAAAAAAACCTCTGAGGTAGAGGTTTCGGTTGACATTAACCTAGACGGGAAGGGAAAGTACGATATTGAAACAGGTATTCCCTTTTTCAATCATATGCTTTCACAATTTGCAAAACACGGATACTTTGACCTTACGCTCAAAGCAAAAGGCGACATTGAAATAGACTATCACCACACAGTGGAAGATGTCGGGCTTGCTTTAGGCGAGGCTTTTCTTAAAGCCCTAGGAGATAAAAGGGCAATATCAAGGTTTGGAGAGGCGTTTGTACCATTTGATGACACGCTTGTATTTGCATCGGTTGATCTGAGCGGGAGACCTTATTTTGCATATAAAGTACGTACACCTAAAAGCAAGGTCGGAGATTTTGATATAGAGCTCGGACGAGAGTTTTTCAAATCTCTTTCTAATGCGCTAAAATGCAATCTCCATATCGAACAAAAATATGGCAACAATCTTCACCATATAATCGAAGCAACCTTTAAAGCAGTCGGACGCGCGCTTGATAAGGCTTCAAGCATAGACTCACGCTCAGAGGAAATCCCGTCAACCAAGGGAAAACTTTAACTATTGAGCCACGAATTGACACGAATGACCGCGAATGAAAAGAAAAAATTGAATATAAAGATTTTAAATTTCTTATTCGTGTATATTCGTGCTCATTAGTGGCTAAATAATGGGAAACTCTAATGATTGCTATTGTAGATTACGGAATGGGAAATCTTAGAAGTGTAAAGAAGGCGTTTGAGTCCCTTGGATTTCTACCTACTGTGACAAGGAATCCAGAAGAGACCTTGAACTCAGACGGGCTTGTTCTCCCCGGTGTTGGCGCATTCGGGGATTGTATGAAAAACCTCGAAGATTTCGGTTTAGTAGATCCGATAAAGTCGTTCATAAATACTGGGAAGCCGTTTCTAGGAATCTGCCTTGGTCTTCAACTCCTATTTGAAGAAAGCGAAGAATCCCCAGATGTGAAAGGGCTTCGTATTCTAAAAGGCAAGGTTATCAGGTTTCCGAGATTCGATGAAGAAAGGCTCAAAGTCCCACACATGGGATGGAATCAAGTAGAGGTTGAGCGCACACTCTCGGTACTAAAAGGGATACCTGGTGGGAGCTGGTTTTATTTTGTTCACTCGTATTTCCCAGAACCAGAAGACAGCAGTGTAATTGCAGGAAAAACTCAGTACGGTATAGAATTCACATCCGCAATAGAGAAAGATAATGTCTTTGCCTGCCAGTTCCATCCCGAGAAAAGTAGTACCCTAGGCCTCAGGATTCTTGAAAACTTTGCGGTTATGTGCGGGGAG
>Ga0209321_10002200_pt1 | contig 13118 bp, 14 predicted proteins | sample Rifsed16ft4_FD_184012 | JGI IMG/M metagenome (GOLD analysis project Ga0209321, IMG submission 184012) | Soil microbial communities from Rifle, Colorado, USA - sediment 16ft 4 - CSP-I_5_4 (version 2) | ecosystem: Environmental > Terrestrial > Deep subsurface > Rock core/Sediment | place: Rifle... | reverse complement strand
TGCTTCAAGACGCAGTCCAGCCCGCGATGCATTCATATTGAAATGCGATGCTAACCGGTTGCGCATGATTATCCAAGCTGGAAACAGGGCGTGATTCATACACTCGTCAATGATTCAGCCGCGGCAGGTGAAGGAGTTTGGAAACGATTATCGAAGCAATCCAGGCAATTCAGGCAATTCTAGCACCAGCGGTCATGATCACAGGTGTGGCTTTGCTCCTTCTCACATTCAACGCTAGGCACAGCTCCCTCGTAAACCGAATAAGACTGTTAGACGACGAGGAGCGGGAACTTCTGAGGAGACGCCCAAAGCTAGACAAGATAGAAACTCTGAGACTCAAGAGTATAAAGAATCAGTTGGATCTTCTCCTCTCACGCCTTCTCTATGTCAGAAACGGAATGCTCTGCCTACTATTTGCGGCAACCTTTTTCGTTCTAACCTCTTTCTCAATCGGGCTCGCTTACTTCTCTGCTTCGATAGGACTCACTCAAACCATGATTAATTTCACATTCGTACCGGGGATGCTACTCGTCTTGATTGGCGTCCTCTTCCTCGCTATAGAAGTCCACATCTCATACAGAGTCATTGAGATAGAGGTGATGGAAAACAAACAGCGTGACTAATATCGAAGCCTTAGAGACCTCCGATTGGGGCTGGTGCAGGCTCCCACTTGGTCTGTGGGACGCAGGCCTAGCGGGATCAGCTAGGTTTTCCGGAAAGCGTGTGAGAGTATCCAGACGCCGATGATTACGGCCACGACTGCCCACCAAGATACGGGCAGGTGTATGTTGAGGAGTTCGCCTGCCATGGTTACGATTCCCCATATCAGGACCAAGGCACCAATCAGTAATGGCCAGAAGTGAAATCTCATCTGAATCACGGGGAGAAAAATCAAGTTCGAGTTTTAAGGCTTCTTGCGGTTATTCTCAATGTTGGAGAGAAGTGAGCTCAGCGTACTTTGGGGTAGGCCAGTGTTCGGTTCAACAGAAGCATCGTAGCCCAGTTCATTAAGTAGTAAGTCGTTAGGTACGTGTATCCGTACTTCTTGATCCTGCGAAGCGAGGTGTAGGCCACCATCTCAGGATTGAACAGGATGAGGCCCTGATGCCTGATCCGCAAACTGAGCATTATGTCCTCTGAGAGTTGTCGATGCTCATCGAAACCTCCTGCATCCCAAAAGGCGTCTTTCCTGTAAGCGCAGTTGAAGCCAGCAACATGCGGCAATCCAAGCGTCAATGAGAGACGTTGAAACCAGCCAGTAGCCACATCGTACACAAGTGCGTCCAGACGAGTCCCTTCATAAGGCAGCGTTGGACCTGTGACACCAACCGCCTGCCGATCCGTCTCGAATGCATGATTAATTCCATCTAGCCATTTCTCAGATGCTATTGTGTCCGCGTCGATGAATGCAACGATGTCACCTGAGGCCTGTTCGGCACCGGTGTTCCTAGCGGCGCCTACAGGTTGACGGGGCTTAATCAGAACTTTGTCTGCATATTGCTTTGCGATATCAACGGTTTTGTCGGTGCTTCCTCCGTCGACAACAATGACCTCGAAGGGTACATTGCTACTCTGATTGACGAGTGAACGCAAACATCTGGGCAAGTATTTCTCTTCGTTCCAAGTTGGGACGATTACTGAGACATCAAGTACTGAAGCAACAAGCATGTATCTTATCTTGGATCCCAGCGTCAACGAGCGAGAGTTGATCTCAACGGGCATCCATTCTCCAGACGTGAGCAGTCGCTGGGACAGGTTCTCAAGAACCACCTGTTGCTGGTCTCGCAGAACCAAAATAACGTCAAGGTGCGACCGAATGGCGTGGTATTGAATGAGTTTGGTAAGTTCTGCAATTATGATCGCCATGATCTCAGGCGTCTTCGGGGCTAACGCGATCAAGATGGAGATTGACAAGATCAATGGTATTGCAGGGATCCTAATTTTCTGCACTCGTTCAACCATCCGTGGGGCTTTCGCCATGTGCCTCTTGCTCTTAAGTGTACAACTATGGCGAGCGGATTCTGAGAAACAACCTAAGAAATTTCCGCATCATGAAACTGCAGTGCGCACAAACCAAACGGATTGGTGATTTCCGGAATTGTGGTGGACCGGGCGGGATTTGAACCCGCGGCCTTCCGGTTTTTCTTGGTTTGGATGCGAACCGGACGTTCTTTGGCCCCTTCCAAGAATTTCGGGCATACCAGGCTGAACTACCGGCCCCGAGGCTCTAGAAAACGTGCGCGCATTTAAACGGTTTATTCAATCTCGTACAGAACAAGTAGTCCCGGACCTCGTCGAATTCCTTCGCAAGAAGGATGATGCATTACTCAAGTTAGGAAAAGAGTTAGCCGCCGTGCATCATGCTTGGCGGGCAGTGGACGCAATAATCGAAGGGGGTGGCGCCGCATATCGAGCATGAAGTACACTCATTGCCATAGCAGCCGCGGCATTCAGCGCATCTACCGATCGTCCCCAATCAATCTCACCTCCAAACAGTTCTTGTTGGTGAAATCACGACCATGTTGGATGCTTGCCTTGGCAGAGTTCTTGGAGCGCTGCCCATCGCTGGTCTATCTGAGTCTTCAGCGCATTGAGCTCGTTCGCACCCTCTGGCTTGAACAAGTGATTAAATCGGCCTTGCATTTTCAGGAAATCTTCAACAGGCGTAGCATGTGGGTTGACACTGAGCTTGTACTTACCTTTCTCAACTTCGTAGAGTGGGAAGTACTTGGTCTGAACAGCAAGTCGCGCCATTTTGATCGTTTGGTCAGTCGGAAAACGCCAACCTAGAGGGCATGGAGAGATGACATGAACCAGTGCGGGCCCTTCAACAGCAGCGGCCTTCTCCATCTTCGTAATGAAGTCACTCCAATAGGCTGCAGACGCCGTCGCGGCGTACTCAAGGTGATGAGCTAGACCGATGGCAATGAGATCCTTCTTGGGTCCAATCTTCCCGGGCGAGGCTGGACCTACTGGAGTTGTGGTGGTCCATGCTCCTTCAGGAGTTGCACTCGAACGCTGAATCCCAGTGTTGTGAACGACCACTCCTTCAGCGATGAAGTTGTGATCCTTCTCGACTCTCAGGTCGTAGGTTCTCATTCTGTCGACGTATTGTAGATGTTGAACAGTCTCGACGGCGAAGTTGTCGCTTTCGATCAGGGGGTCTTGATAGCGATATTGGTTCCTGTACTTCTCGAGGTCCCATTTTCTCTTTCTGCTGAAGCAAATGGATCCGTATTGTGTGTCCTTCAGCAAAGTCCTGTGTGGGAAGGCTTTCCCTTTCTTTGCGGTTTGCCATGTGATCTTTCCAACTCGGTAGTTCATTGTCTGAAGTAGGAGTCTTAGCTTTCTGAGAAGTTCGGAACTGCTTGAGACGTACCTGTAGCTATTGCCATACTTGTAACCGTCGGATTGCAGCAGGCCTTCGATGAGCGCCTCTTTCTCCTCTGTTGGAAGTGTGAATATCCAAGGTGGGATGGTCTTGTTTTTGGCTCCCTTTCCGAAGCCTAGCGAGTCGATGAACCTTGCCAAGTTGACGGAGTTGAAGTACACGTAGTATTCGCTGGTTTGGCCTATACCGTTAGGCCCGAACAGTCTTTTGTAGAGTTCGAGTAGTCTCTTTCGGGTTGAACCTTCGGGTATGGCAAAGCCTACTTCACCCCTATGAGAGCGGGTCCAGCCGTCTCCAACAAAGAGACCTAAGAATTCGAGCAGCGCGGGGCTAGAATGCTTTGGTAATCTGATTTCGTTGAGCTTGTGAACCTTGTAGTGCTTCTTAGTGACTGGTGAGAAATTGAATTTGAAGGAGCGATCGCCATCCTCGTCGAGCTTCTTCAGAACTACTATCTCGTCGCCGAGCCTAAGGTCAGACAGCGTCCTCCAGCGCAACTCGCGTTCCCTGCCTCTTCCGTGTCTCTTCACGACCAAGAATGGGTGGTTGGATGTCGATCTAATGAGATGATGCAAAGTCGCGATTTCATGAACGGGTCTGATGCCATTGTCAAAGACGCCGGAACATTTCCTTAGGAGGAGACCGTTCGTTGCCTTGTCGAACGTGTACAGCTTCTCGCTCAGTTGCACTTCGTCGACCCTTTTCGCACCGTTCTCCGTCATCACAAAGGTGTCGCCTGGCATACAGTTCATGTAAGCCTCGTTGTCGTAGCAGACGTAGACGAAGTCGTGTCTCCTTTCGAAGGCTCCTGACAGGGATTGCAGGCCAATGTCGAATGTTCCGCCATCTCCTCCGAAAACAACGATGTCAGCGTCAAGCTTCGTCCCATTCCTCGATTTCAGATAGGTCTCGATGCCGCTCGCTATCGCTGCGGCGTTCTCGAAGAGGCCGTGCACCCACGGTATGCGCCATGCGGTGTAAGGGTAGATTGTTGTGGCAACTTCAAGGCATCCTGTAGCGTTGACTGCGATGGTTGGTCGGTGCATTGCTTTCAGTGTCATTCGAGCTGTGATCGAGCCGCCGCAACCGGCGCACAGCCTGTGTCCGGGGCCGTAGAGCTCTTCCGTTTGCAGTCCTTTCAAGGTGACCATTTAGTCGCGAACCCCCGCAAATTCCATCTCAAGACCAGTAGGCCTAGTCTTCGCCTCCAACCCCGTTCGGAAGATCTGCTCAATACTCTCAGGCGAGAGGTCACGACCTCCTAGACCTGCAACGATGTCCAACACCTTGGGCTGTTCCGAGCGGTTGTAAAGTGAGCATACGACATCACTCCCGAGTGGCCCACAATGCGACCCCACACTCAACGCGCGTTCAAGCACTATTACGACGTCAACATGTTCGAGGATCCTTCCAACCTCTTCGTTGGGGAACGGTCTGTACAGTGCAATTTTCAATGCTCCAACAGGGAGACCCTGTTTTCTCAGGTTCCTGGCGACCCATCGGACTGTGCCGGATGCGCTTCCTAAGGAGACAATTGCGACTTTGGCGTCTTCGAGAGCGTACGGAACAATGCGTTCATACCGCCGGCCCGACACCTCGGCGAAGCTCTTAGTGACCTCCGCGAAGGCTTCTGGCACCATTCGCATCCCTTCCTCTTGTTGTCTCTTGAACTCGAAGTAATAGTCGGGCAATGTGAGTGTCCCAAAGGTGATCGGATTCTTGGTATCGATTTTCAGGAGAGATTGTCTGGGTGGCAGAAACTTGTTGACCGCGTCGTCTTCAAGCAGGGCTATGGGTTCCACTGAATGCGTTATGACGTAGCCGTCCATGTTAACCGTGAAGGGCAGCGCGACTCGCTCGTCTTCAGCGATTTTGTAAGCCTGAATGCACCAGTCGTAACCTTCCTGAGCATTCTCAACGTAGAGTTGGATCCAACCTGAATCTCGGGATCCCATCATGTCGGAGTGATCGCCGTGAATATTGATCGGAGCCGAGAGAGCCCTATTAGCCACAACCATTACAATCGGACAGCGCAGGCCAGATGCCAAGTAGAGTACTTCGTGCATCAACGCAAGTCCTTGGCTCGAGGTTGCGGTGAACACTCGTCCTCCTGCGAGACTGGCCCCCACGCAGGCTGAAAGTGCAGAGTGCTCTGACTCCACATTGATGAATGATGTCTTTGTCTGGCCGGTTGCAACGAGGTCACTGAGCCGCTCCACGATAATCGTTTGTGGAGTTATCGGATATGCTGATGTAAAATCCACGTTTGATTGTATAACTGCTTTCGCAACTGCTTCTGAACCGCTCATCGGCACTAAATGGGCTTTCTGTGTGTTCAACAAGGACTATCACTCCTCAACCATTTTGATCGCATGAACTGGACATTCGACTGCACAAATTCCGCAGCCCTTGCAATAGTGGTAGTCGAAGGAGATCGCTTTGGGACCACGAGTGATCGCTGGTTCGGGGCACCAAATCCAACAGAACAGACAGTTGGTGCACTTGGCTTCGTCGAGAATTGGTTTCTTGGTGCGCCAGTCACCTGTCAGAAACTCTCTCGCAGAACCCGGCGTCGTTATGACTGCCCCGCGTGTGAGCTCGCGCCAGCCTGGTTTTTTCGCGGTGCTCAAATTTGATGGACCTCCTTGAATCCCATTCTAATCATCTTCGCATTGACCTCGCCCATGTTACCGTGAAACCTCTCCCTGACAGTCGATTCCAATGAATCGACACTCACAAACCCAGACACGCTCGCGAGAGCACCGAGCATAATTGTGCTCACGGTTGGCGAGCCCATTAATTCCATGGCAATCCGATCTGCATCGACAATATGGACAGAAACACCAGCTTCATCACCCATCTTTTTCAACTCCGCCGATCGGTCATCTTTCGCGTTCACGACCAATTGTCCCTTGGAGACTATGCCTCGCGTAACCGGGACTTTCGTGAGTAGACTCTCTTCGAAGACGGCGACAGCGTTGGGTGTGTAAACTTGACTTCTAATCTCGATTGGTTGATCATCAATCCTCGCAAATGCCTGCACGGGTGCACCCAGTCGTTCTGGGCCAAAGTCAGGAAAAGCCTGGGCGTACTTTCCGTCAATTATCGCGGCCTGCGCGAACAATCGGCTCGCGGTAAGTATCCCCTGACCGGCTCTACCGTGGAATCTAACCTCTTGCATATTTTTTCCGAGCCTAGCAAACACGAAAGGCTCATGGTATATGTTAATTATAGTATAGCATGATTTCTATGTATGGAAAATACAGAGCACCAGACAACCCTGCAATCGCGAATTCACGATCGCCCTGAACAAATCCTTAAAACAAAAACCCAGACACTGAGCACACGAGAGGCCCTGTAGCTCAACAATTCCATGAGAGTTCTGCCTGTATTCAGCATTACGCTGGGCAGAGGAGCTGATGCAATGAACCTCGGCGATTCCATCAAGATTTGCGATCAAAATGATGAAGCGACAATTCTGACCATCATCAACGAATCCGCCAAGGCATACAAGGGCGTCATCCCAGCCGACCGCTATCATGAACCCTACATGCCAATGAACGAACTTCGCAAAGAAATGGATACCATGACCTTCTTCGCGTTCGAAGAGAACGGAATTCTTGTGGGACTTGTGGGTTACCAACCAGTCAAGGAGGTAACCTTGGTGAGGCATCTGTATGTACTCCAAAAACACCAACGATGTGGTATTGGAAAGAAACTCCTCAAGCACGTGATCCATATGGCGAAAACGCGCCAAATACTTGTCGGAACTTGGGAAGCTGCTACTTGGGCGATAAGGTTCTACGAGAAAAATGATTTCAAGCTTCTACCAAACAAGGATGAGTTCCTTAGGAAATACTGGAATATACCAGAACGGCAAATCGAACTGTCCGTGGTTCTAGGTTTGGAGAAATCGGTCTAAGTTACCACCCTTGAACGGTCACGGCTTCCCTGACAAATCCTTAAAGCAAAAAACACACACTCACGCCCTCAGGGCCCGTAGCTCAGCCTGGCTGAGTCGTTAGCCGACGCCAAGGAGCACACGACTGATAAGCTGACCCCGGAAATCGTGGGGTCGCCGGTTCGAATCCGGCCGGGCCCACCATTCACATGATCTTTGCGGGCAAATCATCCAGTACGGAAACTTCAATTTCAGGCGGTAGATAATGCCTGTATTTGTCAACGAGAAAAGGCAAAGTCACAACAATGCCTTTGCTAAATGCCACGTGTTTGCGAAGGACTCGAAACCGTTCTATCAACTCTGCGGATTTATCGTTAACCTTCTTATTTCGCGTACATTCAATGTATATGGCACCGACTCTGAAGTCTGGAATGAACCTCCTCAAACCAATCCTTACAACAGGCTCATATGTAATATGAAAGCCTGCAGAGACGAGCTTCATCATCACGTCTCTTTCAAGGCGATCTAGCATCCTGACCCCGTTTGGACCTCTGGTTCTGCGGAACGGGTGCCTATTGCGCTTGATCGAAATTGATCCGCCGACGGAGGCAATCGTCTTCATGTGCGCGGCGCTGTTCGACCTGCCGGTCATTCTACCACCTTTCATGCGATTATCCAAAGTAAGATTACAACCATGTTTCGCGACTTTGCGGTCGCCACCTTTCTTTTGCCCCCAATGTGCAGACCGTATTTCAACGGCAAGCTGACCTAGGTCTTGTCCTGTGAGGCTGCAGATAGCTTGAACTACGTCCAAGACCGGAAGAGCCTGCCCAAGACGCCACCTCTTCAGTTTGCGAACTGTAAGCTGGGTGCGCGTCACCTTGCATAGCTCATTGAAGAGATCCATCCAGTTTGTGAAAGATCGTCGTGCCTGAAAGAAGAAGGCCTTCTGATGAGATGGACTTCCAAAGTCTACGCGGGCAAGGGGATTCGTGGATGGCTGAAATTCCAGTTCTATGACCCTGCCCGAATTCAAAGATAATCTAAGCTACTAGGAAGTTGCTACCGGTGCAGAATTGGACGCAGTAGAGGGATAAGTCAGACAGCTGAGTGAAACTAAGGACGGCGGACTGTCTCGTAGCGCTTGATTGTTGCTTGGCACACGACTGATAAACGATCTGTAGAGATCGTGGGGTCGCCGGTTCGAATCCGGCCAGGCCCATCATTTACATCAAGAATAGGTCGCTTTGATCCTTCTTCCCTATTTCTGGATGTGGCGTTCTCCCTGACCCAAGTAAACTTGTCGCGGGCGCGCGATCTTCTGCTCAGAATCGAGTACTCCCTCCTGCCACTGAGCAAGCCAACCGGACATCCTTGCTATGGCGAAGAGCACAGGGAACATGTCCACCGGAAAGCCCATCGCCCGGTAGATTATGCCGGAGTAAAAGTCCACATTGGGATAGAGCTTCCTCTTAATGAAATAGTCGTCTGACAGGGCGACCCTTTCCAGTTCAAGAGCAATGTCAAGAAGCGGATCTCTTCCCGTAACCTCAAAGACTTGATCAGCCATTTTCTTTATGATTTTGGCTCGTGGATCGTAGTTCTTGTAGACCCTGTGGCCAAATCCCATGAGGAGCCTCTTCCCGTCCTTCACCTGCCTTATGATTTCAGGTACCTTTTCTTTAGAACCAATTTCCTCGAGCATTCTCACGACCTGCTCGTTTGCTCCCCCATGCAGGGGACCATAGAGAGCTGCCGCCGCGGCCGCTGCAGCCGAATATGGATCTGAATGAGAACTACCAACACTTCTCATAACGTTCGCACTGCAATTCTGCTCGTGGTCGGCGTGTAAGATGAACACCGTGTCAAGAGCTCTAGACAATACTTCGCTCGGTTCGTATTTTGTCGTAGACGACGGTGTGTACATCATTGAGAGAAAATTCGCCGCGTACGATAAGTCGTTGTTTGGATAAATGTATGGCATCCCCCGAGAGTGCCTGTAGGCGAAGGCGGCGAGTGTTGGAATCTTGCCGATTAGCCTGTAGATCTGAAGTTGTCTGGATTTCTCATCGAATATGTTCTTGGCGCTAGGGTAGAATGTGGAAAGGGACGCTATTGTGCTTACGAGCATTCCCATAGGATGCGCGTCGTAATTGAAGGCGTCCATGACCTTCTTGATATTCTCGTGAACCATCGTGTGGTAAGTTATGCTATGGGTCCACGAGTTGAGTTCGCCCTCCGAAGGAAGCTCGCCAAAGAGTAGCAGATATGCAATTTCGAGGTATGTGCGTTTCTCGGCTAGCTCATCAATTGGGAACCCTTGATAGCGAAGTATTCCTGCGTCTCCGTCGATATATGTGATCTTACTTTTGCATGCTGCAGTGTTTTGGAACGCAGGGTCATATGACATGAGCCCGAAATCGGTGTCAGAGGTCTTGATCTGTCGCAAGTCCAAGGCATTGATCGATCCATCACGGATCGGTACCTCGTACTCCTTGCCATTTCGGTTGTCCCTAATGGTAAGGGAATCGCTCAATTCAACGCCCCATGTTTCGATTGACATCAGCCGCGGTTTAAGAATTCCGTGAGGCATGGAAAATAGTTTAGGCTCTATACTCTGCTTACTCGGACCGTAAATACTAGAATAGGATGTAATGTTCTTACTGTGATATCCGACTAAGATTCGAATTAAGCCCAAGAAGAAAATGCGTGTCACGAGCAAGAGGAAAATTGTTCCTGAGAGCCGACTGCGGTCGCGCTGGTTAACTCAAGACAGGAACTTGGATCATCGCCCAGCAAGACCCAGAATGAGTTCAATGGCAAATTTTGCCTTACCTAAATTAAACATATCTTAGACATCCTCGCATTTTATGCGCGCAAGGCGATTGAATAATGAACGAAGCTCTTTCTCGCAAACAAAAGGCGCACATATTGATTCGTGTGGAGCCTGGAAAGGAAGTGGAACTCCACAACGAGCTGAGACATATTCCGAACGTTGCTGGCATCGATCTTGTGCGTGGACCCTTTGACTTCATAGTTGTTGCAGAGGGAACCGGAGGCGAGGTTGAAAGGGTAATTCTGCAAATAAGGAAATTGCGTTACATCCTTAGCACGGAAACATTGACTTCTTTCGAGACGTATCCTTGGGAAGATGTTTCAGGCCGCCTGGATTACGGGCATCTCTAACTTGGAAGTGAATAAGCTTGCCTCAATCAAGACGACTGGTCACTTTGCTAGGCTCTGGGCGAATAGGCGCGGCTATCGCTCACCAACTCGCGATGAGAGGAATCTGCGACATTCGCTTGATCGATATCATTGAAGGCTTGCCTCAGGGCGAGGCCTTAGACATCACACACATGATCTCCGAAGGAGGAATCGACGTCGACGTCTCAGGTAGCAACGACTTCCACGATCTTGCTGGCTCTGAAATTGTCGTGGTGAGCGCAGGGCTGCCCAGAAAACCGGGAATGACTCGGATGGACCTATTACAGAAGAATTCAACGATAATCAACGACGTCTCGCGCAAGGTCGCGGAGTACGCTCCGGACACTAAGCTTCTAATGGTGACTAACCCCATGGACGTCATGACCTACCTAGCTCTGAAAATCACTAATTTCCCGAGAGAACGCGTCTTTGGCATGGGTGGAATGCTCGACGTTTCCCGCTTCAAATCTGTGCTGGCGCAGAAACTACGAGTATCGCGAGCTTCCCTCGAGGCGCTCGTGATTGGGGAACATGGGGAGACCATGATACCGTTACCACGCTTCTCCACGGCGAGCGGAAACCGCGTCAGCGACCTACTGACCAAACAAGAGCAAGTGGAGACAATTGAATCGACAAGAAAGGTTGCAATCCAGGTAATCGCCCAGAAAGGCGCAACGGTCTTTGCTCCAACTTACTGCGTGGGAATCATGGTAGAGGCTATTCTCAACGACAGGAAGATGATTCAACCCTGTTCCGCATACCTTAACGGGGAATATGGGTTCAAAGACGTTTGCATCGGCGTGCCCATAGTCTTAGGTTCTCCGGGGATGGAAAGGATAATCGAGCTGCCGCTTGACGCAGATGAGAAAGCTCTCTTTGCCAAGTCCGTAGATGCATTGCGGGGGGCCAATTTCACACTAAAGCTTGAGGCCCTCGGCTAAGAGCATGACTCCAGCTTCAAACACAAATATTGGATCTAAGGCTTGGAAGCCAACCCTTTATTGGTTACAAAAGTTGTTTGAAATGTCAACCGCTAGGTTGGATGTGACCCAGCGCAAGGGTGAGTCCGGCCAGGCCCACCACTGCGCTAGTTCACATCCACAGCAATCTTATGGCGAAGAGCCACGCCTCGCAGCTCATCCTGGGTCCCATTTGGGTGTGGACAACTTCGCCGTCACCTCACCCTACAAGTACCTTCTGAATGACCCAGAGTTCCGGGGGTTCCTCCGCAACTGGTCTGATCTTAGAAGGAGAAGACGCTTCCCTGCTCGCTCTTATCGTGGGAAGATATCGAGAACTATGCAGCTTCTTTTTCAATTGCCACCGGAGGATTCTCGGCATTGGTCTGAGCACAAGACCTATCCTTTGAATAGATGGGTTTCTCGATTGTCTTACCGCAGTTCGAACAATACTTCATATGAGTCTCATTCGCTATTTCCGTCAACCTTCGCCACACCCATTCCTATTCCGATATACTAGGTCCTTAGGGTTCTATTGTGTGTCCTCGACCTTCTTGCTCCCCGCGTTCTTTCCCTTTTCCTCCCCATAACTCTCTTTCCTTTTCTGCTGGATATACACTTACAATGATGCTTTCTTGAGCATTTCTGAGTCAAAACATGAGGAGGGCGGGTCCCTTCATGCTTGCGGTTGATTTTCTGAGCGGAGGGAAAGAGTGGCCAAATGATGATTAACGGAGACCCGCCTTCAGGGCTTCTATGTCCAATTCCAATTCTGTCAGTTTAGTATCCGGCAGCTCTTGGCTGGCTTTTTCTTTGATTCGTTCTAGGTCTTTTAGGTATTGACGAGCCGCAGATATCAGAAGGTCGCTGTACAGCGGTAGCTTCAGGTTTGTAGTGTTTCTATCCTTAGTCAATTCGTTCAAGGTTTGGGAAATTAATGATTTCAACTGGCCAAATGTAAGGTATCGTCTGACGGGGCCGCTTATGAGCGGCTTGATTTCTTCATCATTCGTGAAGTTGTCCAGTCGGTATTTGTAATGTTCCAAGGTCCGTTTTAGAAGCTCCGTGTTGCCAACGAGGTTTTCGATAGGCATGGACTAAAGTGGGGGCTGAACTAGAGATAAGACATTCTAGCGAGGCGAAAACCGAGAGGTTTCGGGGGGTTCGATCGCGGACGCTAACAAGGCTGGAGAGAGGCGTATCAAGGAGTTGGAAAAGGCTTTTGCCGCTGAGCCACCAGCAGAAGAGAAGCCTTCAGAACCTGTAGTTGGATAGAACTATGCTGCAACGGTGGCCATCATTGAAAGCATTCGTAGCGTCATGGCGCTTTCATGCTACGTCGTGACTACTTCGCTTTCTTTTTCTTTCTAACCTCTAGACCCTGGCAATTCGGTTATGACCTCGTCTATTAGAGGCACAGAGCAATTCATTGACCGCTTGCTCTCAACGTTCATTTTGAGGCCAGCGAGAAGCAACTACACTGTAAATACGGCATAGAAGCCGAAGAGCTCTTTCAATGTGAACCGTCTCGTCCGCTTGGGCACAGCCACAAGTATTGGGTCACCTTTTATAGTAGTCTTGCCGCTTGCGCTGGTAGTATGCTGGAGATCTTACCTGCGTGGATGATGGGAGGGCCGCCAGGCCCGTGCCGATTATCGCGGCG
>Ga0209321_10002196_pt1 | contig 13126 bp, 11 predicted proteins | sample Rifsed16ft4_FD_184012 | JGI IMG/M metagenome (GOLD analysis project Ga0209321, IMG submission 184012) | Soil microbial communities from Rifle, Colorado, USA - sediment 16ft 4 - CSP-I_5_4 (version 2) | ecosystem: Environmental > Terrestrial > Deep subsurface > Rock core/Sediment | place: Rifle... | reverse complement strand
CCGCGTTGACCTTAACCGACACGTTGTCGCGCGAGATCACGTCCTGCGTCGGCACATCCAGCACCACGGTGCGCAGATCGATGCGCACCATCTGCTGCACGCCGGGCAGCACGACCACCAGGCCCGGCCCCTTGACCTTCCAGAAGCGGCCGAGCATGAACACCACGCCGCGTTCGTATTCGCGCAGGATGCGAAACGAGGCGGCAATCAGGGCAACGATCACGAATGCGAGGCCAGTGAATCCGAATTCGAACATGGCTATTCTCCTTTAATGAACATCCCATCGCCCGCTTGCGGGAGAGAAGGACGGAGGCGAGGGAAACCATCACGGCACAGACGATTCATTATCCGGCGCTGCGTGTGCCATGATTGTTCGACTCTGCCTCCAGGGGTTTGACCTGGAGCACTAGGTCGTCTCGGGCAACAACTCGCACCTTCTGCCCGCGCTGCAAAGGTGATTCCGTTCGTACGCGCCAGCTCTCGCCATGAACCCGCGCCCACCCTTCCGTCGCGGCGTCCTCCAGCATTTCGCCAACACTGCCGATCAGCACTGCGTCGCCGCTCACCGTCTGGCGCTGGCGCGACTTCAGCGCCATGCCGCCTAGCAGCCCGAGCAGCAGTGCGCTGACCGCCGCGATGCCCACGATGAGTCCGAGCGGAATGCCGAAGCCCGGCAGTTCGGTGTCGATCAGGATGATGCCGCCGACCACGAAGGCGACCACACCGCCGATGCCGAGCACGCCGTAGCCGGGATAGAACGCCTCCGCCACCATGAACGCGATGCCGAGCAGGATCAGCGCCAGGCCCGCGTAGTTCACCGGCAGCAGTTGCAGGGCATACAGTCCCAGCAGCAGGCAGATCGCGCCGAGCACGCCGGCCACGCCGAAACCGGGCGAGGTGAACTCGAAAAACAGGCCATAGACACCGATCATCATCAGGATCAGCGCGATGCCGGGATCGGTGATGACCGCCAGCAAACGGACGCGCCAGTCCGGCTCATAACTGAGCAGCGGCGCATCCGCGGTCGCCAGCCGGATCTCCTGTCCGAGCGCATTCAGCATCCTGCCGTCGAGTTGCCGCAACAACTGCGGCAGGTCAGCGGCGACGTGATCGACCACCTTGAGCTTCAGCGCATCCTCGGCCGGCAGGCTGACCGCCTCGCGCACCGCCCGCTCCGCCCATTCCACATTGCGGCCGCGCAGTTGCGCAAGGCTGCGGATGTAGGCGGCGGCGTCGCTGACCTGCTTCTCGCTCATGGTCGGCTTCGCCGGTCCTTGTGTATCGTCGGGCTTCGTCTTGTCCGCGCCAGTCCCGGCGGGCTTGCGCGGCGGGGAGATATCCGGCGGCGCGCCGATCTGCACCGGCGTGGCCGCACCGAGATTGGTGCCCGGCGCCATCGCGGCGACATGGCTGGCATAGAGGATGTAGGTGCCGGCGCTGGCGGCACGCGCGCCGCTCGGTGCGACATAGGTCGCCACCGGCACCGCCGAGGCAAGTATGGCCTTGATGATCTGGCGCATCGAAGTATCGAGGCCTCCCGGCGTGTCCATCTGCAACACCGCCAGTTGCGCCCGCTCCGACGCGGCATGCGCCAGGCCGCGCACAACATAGTCCGCTGTCGCGGGGCCGATCGCGCCCTCGATCTTCAGCACCATCACCGGCGCCGCCGCCGCCATCAGCCAGCTGGGCGCAAGCAGCAGCGCCAGACCAAGTGCAAGTTCGCGTGCTCGTATCCTCATATCCTGGCGACCCTCACCGTTGAAAGAAACACAGGGAGCGGATAGGCAAATTCCGCAACGGAATCACTGGCCCTCACCCTATTCCTTCGCGCGTTGCCGGTCAATAAGCGGGAGTACCCAGCCGCCCGCGATGGCGACTCCGGTAGAATCGAATCCAGCATCATTTCCGGACAAAGAATCGCCATGACCGACTACAACATCTGCCTCGGCATACCGACGGTCGAAGCACTCCACCTCGGCAACCCCGTGACGATACGGCGCGAGCAGGATCAGGCGGCGACGATCCGGGCGGAATACGCCGTCACCGCGCGCAAATGTCCGCCGTACTGCATCCAGCCGATGCAACTAGCGCCGGGCGTGGAGACGCTGGGAGAACTGGAAGTACTGGACTGCCTGAAGCGCATACGCCAGGGCGAGAGCCAACTCATGGTCGTCGATTCGCGCACGCCGGACTGGTACGCGAAGGGCACCATCCCCGGCGCGGTCAACATCCCCTATGCGCAGAACATGGCCGGCCAGCCCACCGACCTGCCCGGCGTGAAGCAGACGCTGACTGATTTGTTCGGCGCGAAGGAAACTGCCGGGGCCTACGACTTCAGCGCCGCGTACACCCTCGCCATTTTCTGCAACGGCCCGTGGTGCGGACAGACGCCCAACTACATCCGCACCCTGCTCGCCTTCGGCTATCCCGCCGCCAAGCTCAAATGGTATCGCGGCGGCATGCAGGACTGGTGCTCGCTGGGACTCACCGTCATCTGATCAGTCCGACTCCCTTCCCCCGCAAGCGGGAGAAGGGCTGGGGATGAGGGGCTGTGCACATCTACGAAATATATTTTGCCTCAACATCCCTCACCCCATCCCCTGATGGAACAACTAGCCATTCGACTAAGCCCGCAAGCGGGCAAGTCGCTGGTTATCTCCCGCCTGCGGGGGTTTATACGGCTTCATACTTTATCGACCGCGCAAAGTCAGCAGGAAGATATTCTCTTCCATCCGGCTCATGCCGCGCTGCTGAAAGCGCGGGTTCTGCGCCAGCACATCCTCCTGCGCCAGCAGACGCACCTCGGCGTACTTGCCATAGAGCGCCTCCACGTCGCTCACCGACACCGCGAACGGCGGCCCCTGCATCTCCGCTTGCGGATAATCGACAGTAACCAGGAGGATCTGCGTCCCCGACGGCAGGATATCCACCAAATGGCGCGCGTAACGTTCGCGCATTTCCGGCGGCAACGCGATCAACGATGCACGGTCATACACCGCGCTGACGTTCGCCATATCTTTCCTGGTCAGGTCGAAGAAATCACCGCACAGGATGCGAATGCCGTCCGCCTCGCAGCACTCGAACTTCCCTGTGCTCACATGCGTCGACGATTGCCCGTTCTCCTTGAAGAAATCCTCCACCGCAATAGGACTCAGCTCCACCCCCAGCACCCTGCATCCCTGCTGGCGCAGCCAAACCATATCCAGGCTCTTCCCGCACAGCGGCACGAACACCTCGCCGACGCATGCAGGATGCAGCTCCTTCCAGTAGCGAAGCAGATAGGGATTGATCTCCCCCTGGTGAAAACCGATCTCCGAGCGCTCCCAACGCTCCAGCCAAAATTCCTTTTTCATCTTTGCACTCTCAAGTTTAGCGAAGCGACGCCAATCAAAAAATCCGTTCGTGGTAATAAAAAATCCGTTCGTGGCGATAACCAGCGACTTGCCCGCTGGCGGGCTTAGTCGAATGGCTATAACCAATGACTTGGCAGCTTGCTGCCTTAGTCAGATGGCTAGTTGTTTCACCAGTAGTTCCATCAGCTTGTCGAACCATGAACGCCTCCAAGAAACGCCGAGCGCGGAGTTTAGCAGGACGCACCCAAAAGCAGCCCGCCGCCATACCCCTAATTTCAGCATTGACACTACCCACCCGCCTCCAATACAGTTCGTCCAACTTGCAAATCCGCCAGACGCACATCGCGCCGCACGCACGGTACGAGGCTCACAGCGGAATCCCCAGAACAGGAGCTGGTGCAGGAGAAAATCCCGTGTACAGGGATGCGTCACCAGCAACACTGCTTGTTCTACAAAGGGGAGTCAGTGAATCACATTTCATCCAGTTCCGTTTTCGCGACCACGAACCATCGTGGCCTACCCGCTTGATCCCATGGAAATTAAGAAGATCAATTCCGGCAAGCTGCGCGCCATCGGCTACGACGCGCGAGCGCGCATCCTGCAGGTCCAACTCGACGACGGCGACACGCTGCAATACAGCGGCGTCGGCGAGGATACCTCGCGCAGGCTCAGCAACTCCGGGGCAGCCTGGAGCTTCTATCGCGACAACATCAAAGAGGAATTCACTGCAAAGAAAGTTTCGGGAAGTGCTCCTGCGGGGAAAAACCCGCTGGATGATTTTTCAGCCAGAAGAGATTGCGATGTCGACCTGCATAATCTCATAACTATTGGATGAAATTCCGCACATTCAGCAACATTGCCATCGGCCACATTTGTTCGAAAGGAAATTACATGCACATCAACTTGCCGTTACTTAGGCACGCATCGCTACCTCGCCTTCTTGTATTCACCTTCGCGTTAACGACTCTGCCACCGATTACTGCCAATGCTACTTTGCTCGGCCGGTTGAATGTGTATTACAGCGGACAAACGAATTTGCCCAAAGACGAAATGCAACTGCAAGCGATGGATGCCGACTTAACCGGCAAAATCCATCAGCTGGAAGTCGAGATTGTCAAAGCCAATAACACGTGGAATGCACAACAAAGCAGCGAGGCACTTTCCCGGCAAAAAGCGGAATTGACGGCCAAACAAAACAAAGTCAAAGAACTGCTCAAGCAGCTATCCGCCATCCAATCCAACTATGCGGCTTTCAATAAAGCCACCTCTGACAAACAACTGCTGACCGACAACGTGTCGGCAGATACTGCCGAGCTTTCACGGATGCTCAATGATCCGCAGAACCTTGACCAAACGCTAAAGCAATTGACAACTGCAGCCAGCAAAGACACCGATTTGGCGAATTTGCTCACAGCAGATTCAAGAGCCAATCTGGCAGGCGCAAAAGTTCTTGCCAAGCGCATCCAGGACAACAAAATGGCGCTCGCTCAAGCAACACAAACTGTAGCCGAAAAAACAAAGACGTTGGCCGACGCATATGAAGCTCGCGACAAAATACTGCGCGAAGCCGACAGCCTGCTCATCGCAGATGAAACGGTAAGCGGCGTAAAAGAAGGCGTCGGCGCCACCACTTTTATCACCGGCATCGGCTCCAATTCCACCCCCTCGGTTGCCATTAATGTCTATCGCTTTAATCTGCTCTTTGGCAAGCGGGAAACCTGCGTGGAAACACCGCAAGATCCCAGTTGCACCGGCACCGGGGAATACAACTCGATGCCGATATATATTTTCCTGAAGAAGCCGCTCAATTCGAAAGTAGACAGCACAACGCTCTCCAACGATCTTCTGGATAACGAATATGGCGGCACAGTCAATTTCAAACTGTCCGGGGGCTGGACCAACCCGTTTGGTATCAGGCGCTTCTTCAGCTTTGAGAAAGCGGACGATCCCGAAATAAGGAAATATGGCGCGAAATGGCTAGTCGATCTCGGTGTTAAACTCGTCGAAGCCCCCGCCACCGGCACCACCACAACTGCCGAAAACTCAAACTGGATCAGCACCGGCTATTTCGGCCTGGGATTCAATCTTGAACTTCCCATCTTTACCTCCTCGAACAGCGGCTCCGACGTACGCCGCAACATAACTCCGGGCAGCACCCCAGCAGGTGGGATGGCGCTGGGGCTAGGTGTATATAAAAACTACGTCAACTCAAACCAGTTCGACAACACCCCATTCACTGCGCCCATTCCTAAGAATTACTCAACTTGGGCAGTGATGTATGAAATCAAAATCACCGAACTGCTTTCTGTAAAAGGAACAAGGATCGTACCGATATCGGAAAACCCGCTCGGCTCATACACATCGCTGCAAATGGGATACACATTTTAATGTGCCCTCGCCCCACGTCGCCGTCAGCACCTCATAAAACATGGAAATGAAGAAGATCAATTCCGGCAAGCTGCGCGCCATCGGCTATGATGCGCGAGCGCGCATCCTGCAGGTTCAGTTCGACGACGACAGCACGCTCCAATACAGCGGCGTCGGCGAGGATATCTGGCGCCGACTCAGCAGCTCCGGGGCAGCATGGAGCTTTTATCGCGACAACATTGAAGAGGAATTCACCGTGAAGAAAGTCTCAACAAGTGCATCTGCGAGGAAAAATCCGCTTGATGAACTGTTCAGCCAAAAATGATGCCACGCTGAGCCGTTTATTGGCCGAATATGGAGAATGAGTTGACGAAGCAAATTTACGCACAACCGATTACCATAAAAAATGCAAATGAATTTATTAAGTCATTTCACCGCCATCATAGGCCCACGATTAGAAATAGTGGAAGATGGGCTATGGCAGCGTTGGATAACAATCAAAACGTGGTCGGCGTTGTAATCGCAGGCAACCCTGTTTCAGCCTCTTTCATGGACGGCTTTACGATTGAACTAACTAGGCTCTGTGTTAAAGAAGGTGCGCCGAAAGGGACATGCAGTTTCTTACTTGGAAAGTGTTGTTCAATATGGCGAACCATGGGAGGAAAGCGTGTCATCACATACACACTTGAATCTGAATCCGGGGCTTCTCTCAAAGGAGCGGGATGGACATTAGCTGGGACAGTAAAACCACATAGCAGATGGCAAGACAAAAGCAAAATCGACGGAATAGCGCGTGCGAGTCTACAAGTTTATGAAGTCACAAAGAATCGATGGGAAAAAGACATTTAAGGAATCTATCTAGTGGACACAATTTGCGCATTTAGTTCTGATAGTCGAACTCTGTACAAAGCAGATATCTATAGGGTACTTGCTTTACCCAAAGGGCACATAGTCCACTTCAGATATAAGAAGAAATATGTAGACGATAATTTGCTTCAAAGCAAAGCCAATCTAATAGGCAAGCGTGTGGCGATTTTTTTTACTACCGGAAATAGCAATGGAAATACTCCAAGCCAATTAACTAATACTTCGATTCGGTGGGGAACAATATCTCACTATGAAATTAGTAATGAGACAGATGTATTTCATGCTTATTTGAAGCTAGGTGAGTTCTGTAACGTTGCCATAGATTCTGGTAACTCGGTCGAAAAACGTCCACCAACGAAATTTTTTTCCCAATTGGCCTGTACCGAATCAGGGGAAGAGAGCAATTGGCAGAGCAGAATTAGTAAAGTTAAGAGCTTTTTTCCAAATGCTACTTTCCTTCTTGTAAAGGGCATTTACAAAAATGACAACGAACTGCCAATCAGTTATCAAAACAGTAATAAATCATGCCACTATAATCTGATTAATGGCGAAAGATACATTCTAAAAATGGCGTTGGGGAACCCCGATTCGTCTGCAACGAAAATTGAAGTTTCTGACAGCAGCGAAGAAATTACCATTAACTGCATCAACCCTATCGAAACATCGGTGCAATTTGATGACTTTGATGTTCCTATTTCTGTAAAAACAATACAGGTTATGAAACAAGCATCCTTGCTAACCTTCAAGCCCATTGCCACAAAAAGTAACAATGAAGAAAAGAATGATTTTGGAGAATACGCAACGAATATTGAACTGAGTTTAAATCTCAGCCTGAAACAGCCTGCACTTTTCGGTTTCTTTAGCATGATCGCTGCCGCCAGTGTTTTTCTTGCTACACCTGTTCCTGTTACAGCTGTACGACCATCTATCTGTATGCTAATCGTGTCAGCACTATTATTCTGGGGTTCAACGGGTACTCTGTTCTACTGGTTCAATAAAAAATAAGCGCGCAGCGGTTTTCGAAACACAGGATTTCTTCAAGGAGAAATGGCATGAGTTCTTCCATCACTGAACTGGAGCATTGCGCCACCCGCGTCTGGGTAGCGGGTCGTATCGTGTTCATCGAGCTCACCGATGGCCGCCAGATCGGTTCCCCCGCCGCTCGCTTAAAATTGCTGAGTAAAGCAAGCGATGAGCAACTCGAGAAAGGTGTTCTGCGGGCGAACGGCACTGCGTTACGCTGGGAAGAGCTGGACGAAGATATTTCTGTCAGCCGGATCGTGGAAGGGCATTTCCAGCTTCCGCTTCCGATGGCGGCTTGAACACTCAAACAGATTCATCATGAAAAAAGGCGGCCGAGAGGGAACATGAAAAACCATCTTCGAAGCTCGCTACTTATTATCCTTCTGTCAATCGCTTTATGGTTGGTGTCGATTCGCGCTACTTGCGCTCAACCCCTCGCCCCACCTTCCCTAGGCGGCATGTTACCAGACTGGATTGGAGCGGCAGGGGCAGCGCTCATACTTGGAGGCATTTTGTTTTCAATATTGCGAGCGACTGGTGAGACACTTGGGGATCGCCTAGATCGGCCATTTATCGAGAAGATGTTCTATTTTCTCGGTGTTGCAGCTTGGATCGCCGTATTTATTATCTTCACGTTCGTGTTATAGAAAAAGAAACCCATGACTTACCTGGTGTTCTCATTCAACACTGCACTCGACAGGAATGCACCAATAAGGGCGGACTCTCAATTTAAATGTTAGGCCATATGAATTTGCACGTTTATCGGAGGCTCAAATGAAAACTTTATTCGGAAAAATAGTCTTAGTTCTGTCGCTTCTTATAGCTGCACATGCAGAGGCGGCGCAGGAATCTAACCCGCTCTTTCTCGAAGCGAGCGATCTTGCAGAACAACTAAACGCATCTTCGCTTAATGATAATGTTAAAACCGCTTTTCGCACACGCTTCGAAAACCTTAAACAGGAGCAACAAGATCTTTGGGTTCTCGCGGGTCAAGTTGATGGAGGGCAATGTATTGAGAGCTGCATTGACCTTTACAACAGCCGAATATCGATCTGGGAATCGAAATTAAGAAGTTTTAGTGAAGATGCGCGTCGGTGGATGGATTTACAAACGAAGTCTGATGATCCAATGTGGGTTAAAAAATGCCATGATAAATGCTACAAAACAAGAGAGGAATGCAACATAGACTGTCGAGACAATCACTCCGACGAGCTTAATCGTTGCAAACAACAATGTTGGGATCGTAGCGTTATTTGTATTAACAAAGGGTGTTAACCAGACAATTCTTCAAAGACACAATGCGCACATATAAAAATTTTGTTGCCGGCATTCTAGGCGGCCTACTCATAGTATTTACTCTACAGAGTGCATATGCGGAACATCCAAGAGTTATCCTTGTCACTGGTTTCGAACCCTTTGGCGGGGATAGTACTAATAGCTCATGGGAAGCGGTGCGAAATTTTGACGGCAAACACTTCAACAACGCCACGGTAGTCGTCGCTCAGCTCCCGGTGGTGTGGGGTAAGGCAGCGGAAAAACTACACGAGCTTACAAAAACACACAAACCAGTGGCAGTAATTAGTTTTGGGCAGGCCGGTGAAGGGCCGGTGCTACTTGAAACCACCGCCCATAATGTGCGTGAGAACATCCAGGATAATAAGAAAATGTTGCCGCAAACATTACAAGTATATAGCCACGCGACTCCAGCATTAAAAACCATGCTACCCCTTCCTGAAATTGAGGCCCGTTTGCGTGCCGAAGGAATACCGGTGCGATTGTCTCAGGACGCTGGAACGTATCTGTGTAACGATATCTTTTACACCCTAATGTACGACCCCGGCACTAATGATACAAAGGAGATACCCCGTGGTTTCGTTCATGTGCCACCTCTTAATGCAAATGTGCGTACGAAAGTAGGTGATACGGTAATTTTCGACAAAATTCTGCTACAAAAAACTGCTGAACTTATCATTCAAACCGTAGCAGACACATTGTCACAAAACCAATAGAGGCGGATACGTCCATATTGTCCAAAGCATCGCGAACTGCTGCTACCCCCCCCACTTCCGTGCATTCTGGAACATGCGCAGCCAGGCGCCGTTCTCCTGCCACTCGCGCAGATACCAAGCGTGCTGCACGCACGGAACACGCACTCGGGGTACTGCATCATGATGCTGAAGCGCCGATCCGGTTTGGCGGATTAGTAGACATCATTGAAGGGCATTTCCAGCTTCCGTTGCCGATGGCGGCTTGAGCATCCGAACAGATTCATCCATAAAAAAGGCGACCGAGGTCGCCTTTTTCATTTAATCCAACAGTGGGTGTAGCCTGATTGTTTCTACCCTCTCCCCAACCCTGATGGAACTACTAGCCATTCGACTAAGCCCGCAAGCGGGCAAGTCGCTGGTTATCTCCCTGCAAGGGCGAGGGGGTTGTGTTGTTACCCCACCCACTTCCGCGCATTCTGGAACATGCGCAGCCATGCGCCGTTCTCCTGCCACTCGCGCGGATACCAGGAGTTCTGCACGGCGCGGAACACGCGCTCGGGGTGCGGCATCATGATGCTGAAGCGGCCGTCCGGGGTGGTGAGGCCGGTGATGCCCTGCGGCGAGCCGTTGGGGTTGAGCGGATAGGTCTCGGTGGCTTTGCCGTTGTGGTCGACGTAGCGCAGCGTGACCAGCGGTTGTGCGGCCTTGAGCTTCTTCGCTCCGCCGAAATCGGCATAGCCTTCGCCGTGCGCCACGACGATGGGCATGCGCGAGCCTTCCATGCCGTCGAACAGGATGGAGGGCGACTGCTGTACTTCCACCATGACGAAGCGCGCCTCGAACTGTTCCGACTGGTTGCGCGCGAAGTGCGCCCAGTGTTCCGCGCCGGGGATGATCTCGTGCAGGTTGCTCATCATCTGGCAGCCGTTGCACACGCCGAGTGCGAATGTGTCCTGGCGGCAGAAGAACTTCTCGAACTCGTCGCGCGCCCTGGGGTTGAACAGGATGGATTTCGCCCAGCCCTCGCCCGCGCCCAGCACGTCGCCGTAGGAGAAGCCGCCGCAGGCCGCGAAGCCCTTGAAATCGGACAGCTTCACGCGGCCGCTGATGATGTCGCTCATGTGCACGTCCACGGAGGTGAAGCCGGCGCGGTCGAACGCGGCGGCCATTTCCACCTGACCGTTCACGCCCTGCTCGCGCAGGATAGCGATCTTGGGGTGCGACATCAGCAACGCGGGCGCGATATTTTCGTTGGGGTCGTAGGTGAGCTTGGCATGCAAGCCGGCATCCTTCGCATCGAGGGTGCGGTCGTATTCCTGCTGCGCGCAGGCCGGGTTGTCGCGCAGCTTCTGCATCTGCCAGGTGGTCTCGGACCAGATGCGGCGCAATGTGATCGCGTTCTCGCTGAACAAGATCGTCTTGCCGCGCGAGATGTTGACGGTGCCGCTGGTGTTGAGGCGCGCGACTTCGTGCACGCAGGTGAGCCCGGCTTCGTCGCACTGCACGAAGATGTCGGCCAGATCGGCGCGGCGCACTTGCACCAGCGCACCGAGTTCTTCGTTGAACAGGTTGCCGAGGTCGTCGCCCTTGCATTCGTCGAGGCGGATATCGAGGCCGATGTGCGAAGCGAAGGTCATCTCGCACAGTGCTGCCAGCATGCCGCCGTCGGAACGGTCGTGATAGGCGAGCAGCTTGCGTTCGCGGCTGAAGCGCTGGATAAGGTGGAAGAAGGCCTTGAGGCTCTTCGCGTCATCCACGTCCGGTGCCACGTCGCCGACCTGCTTGTACACCTGCGCCAGCGCCGAGCCGCCCAGGCGGTTGCGGCCTGCGCCCAGGTCGAACAGCAGCACCACGGTGTCTGTGTCGGCCGCGAGTTGCGGCGTGAGCGTGTTGCGCGCATCGCTGCATGGCGCGAACGCGGTGACGATGAGCGACAGCGGTGCGGTGACGGCCTTGCTCTGCTCGCCCTCCTTCCACGTGGTCTTCATGCTCATGGAGTCCTTGCCCACCGGGATGCTGATGCCGAGCTCGGGACACAGTTCCATGCCCACGGCCTTGACGGTGTCGAACAGCGCGGCGTCTTCGCCGTGGTGTCCGGCGGCGGCCATCCAGTTGGCGGAGAGCTTGATGTCGCCGATGCGGTCGATGCGCGCTGCAGAGATGTTGGTGACGGCCTCGCCAATGGCCATGCGCCCGGAAGCGGGCGCATTGATGACGGCGATGGGCGTGCGTTCGCCGAGCGCGAAGGCTTCGCCGCGGCAGGTGTTGAAGCCCATCAGGGTGACGGCGACGTCCGCCACCGGCACCTGCCACGGGCCGACCATCTGGTCGCGCGCGGTCATGCCGCCCACGGTGCGGTCGCCAATCGAGATGAGGAAGGTCTTGTCCGCAACGGAAGGCAAGCGCAGCACGCGCTCGATGGCGTCCTTCAGCACGATGTTAGCGGTGTCGAACTTGGGCAGCTCGACATGCTCGCGCTTCACCTTGCGCGTCATCTTGGGCGGCTTGCCGAGCAGCACGGACAACGGCATATCCACCGCGTTGTTGAAGAATTCCTCGTCATGCACCACCAGACGGTCTTCGCCGACGGCGCGGCCCAGCACGGAGAACGGGCAGCGCTCGCGTTCGCACAGCGCCTTGAATTCCATCAGGCGCTCGGTCGGGATCGCCAGCACGTAGCGCTCCTGCGCCTCGTTGCTCCAGATCTGCATCGGCGTCATACCGCGCTCTTCGTTCGGCACCGAGCGCAACTCGAAGTGCGCGCCCTTGCCGCCGCCGTGCACCAGCTCCGGCAGCGCATTGGAGATGCCGCCCGCGCCGACGTCGTGGATGGAGAGGATGGGGTTGTTGTCGCCCATCTGCCAGCAGCGGTCGATGACTTCCTGCGCGCGGCGCTGCATCTCGGGGTTGCCGCGCTGCACCGAATCGAAGTCCAGGTTCTCGGCGTTGGCGCCGGTATCCATACTGGATGCCGCACCGCCGCCCAGGCCGATCAGCATGCCGGGACCGCCGAGTTGAATAAGCAATGCGCCTTCCGGCAGGTCGTGCTTGTGGGTGTGGGAGGCACAGATGTTGCCGACGCCGCCCGCCAGCATGATGGGCTTGTGGTAGCCGCGCACTTCGCCGTTCACCTCTTCTTCGAAGGTGCGGAAGTAGCCGGCCAGGTTGGGGCGGCCGAATTCGTTGTTGAACGCGGCGCTGCCGATGGGGCCGTCGAGCATGATCTGCAGGGCGGAGGCGATACGGGAGGGTTTGCCGTAGGTCGCACCCTCTCCCCCAGTCGCACCCTCTCCCCCTGCCCCTCTCCCGCCCGCGGGCGAGGGGAGCGAACCTGTCCCCTCGCCCGCTTGCGGGAGATAACCAGCGACTTGCCCGCCTGCGGGCTTAGTCGAATGGCTAGTAGTTCCATCAGGGTTAGGGAGAGGGCTGTATCTTTCCCAGGGCTGTACAAACCCCGGAATGTTGAGGTTGGAAACGGAGAAACCCGCCAGACCCGCCTTGGGCTTGGAGCCGGTGCCGGTCGCGCCC
>Ga0209321_10002195_pt1 | contig 13129 bp, 10 predicted proteins | sample Rifsed16ft4_FD_184012 | JGI IMG/M metagenome (GOLD analysis project Ga0209321, IMG submission 184012) | Soil microbial communities from Rifle, Colorado, USA - sediment 16ft 4 - CSP-I_5_4 (version 2) | ecosystem: Environmental > Terrestrial > Deep subsurface > Rock core/Sediment | place: Rifle... | reverse complement strand
GGTCACCGCGAGCTTGAAGCGAACGTAGCTATTGAGGTGGCTGTCGGGAAGGTGGTGGACGACTTGCCGCACCGTCCAACCGCCTGGCCGATACGGTGTCTCGAGCTGCTCCCGGCCGAGGCCGGCAACGGCCGCTCGCAGACGCTCCGGCGTATCCGCGATCTGCTGAATGAAGGCGGCGCGCTCGGCGGCGCTTACGGTTTCGGGGAATCGGAACTCGCCGATGGGATAACGAAGGTCCATGCTGTGCCGCATCGTACCATGCGCCCCCAGTGCCCATAAAGCCGCACGCCTTGACGCCACGCGTCGCCGCGCCCACAATTAAACGTCGCTCCTCTCGTATCCCATCGACAAGGAGGTATTTTCATGTCGGCCTTCGCCGGCATCATTGCCGGGCTCATCCTCTACTTCCTCTACCGCTGCCTCCTGAGCGGCTTCTATACCGTGCAGCAGAACGAACGCGCGGTCATCACCAGCTTCGGCCGGGCCACGAGGCTCGAGGGGCACTCGACCACCGAGCTTCCCATCGCCGAGGGCATGAACGATGACGAGCGCTCGCGCTACTCCTATCCCCAGCTCCAGGTCGTGGGGCCGGGAGGACCGTACTTGAAGCTCCCGTGGCAGAAGGTCCACAAAGTGGACGTCGCGATCTGGACGACCAGCGTCGCCTACGACCCCGAAGACCCGGAAGCGAACCGGGGAAACACGATGCTGGAAGCGGTCACCAAGGACCAGCTCAACATCGGCATCACCGGACAGCTCCGGTTCAAGGTGTCGGAGCACAACCTCTACGCGTTTCTCTTCGGGGTGAAGAACCCGGTGGCCCACGTCATGGGCTATTTCATCTCGATCCTGCGCGAGCGCATCTCGAACTTCGAGGCCGAAAGGGAGGTTGGCGACGCCGCTCCGGTGGTGGCCGCGCTGACCGACGTGGCGCGGGTCGAGGGGATCTCCATCAACGACCTCCGCAAGAACCTCAACGACATCAACCAGCAGATGGACCAGGAGTGCCGGTCTTCCTCCGCGCGGTACGGAATCGTGCTCGATGCCTCGCTCATCACCGGCATCGATCCTCCGGCGGATATCGAATCGGCGCTCGCCGCCATCAACACCGCCCACAACGAGGTCTCGGCCCAGGTGAGCCTGGCGCAGGCCGAAGCCGACCAGAAGATCGAGCAATCGAAGCGCGCCGTCGAGATCCAGACGATGCGCACCGAGGCGGAAGTGCAGCCCCTGCTGAGGCTCGCGGAAGAGCTCGAGACACTCAAGAAGAACGGCCCCACGGTGCTCGAGGCCTACCTCCGAAGCGTGCGCCTCGGGCTCCTCTCCCGCGCGAAGCGGGTGATCGCGGAGGTGAAGCCGTGAGCTTTCTCATCGCCTTCTTGCTCACCGTCGTTCTCGCCGGTCTAGGGACTTCGACGATCTTCGGGATCCTGAGGCTCCTCGGCCTCTACACTACGGTCGACGAGTGTCGCGCCAAGGTCTACGTGCTGTTCGGGAAGGTCATCGGGGTCCTCGACGAGCCCGGCCTGCGCTTTCCCATCGTGGAAATGGGACCGCGGGCCGCGCTGGTCTCGTTCTTCGGGAAGGTGCACGAGCTCGACCTCCGTCTCGACCAGAAGTATCTCCGGAGCCAGCCCGTCAACACCGAGGAGGGAACTCCCATGGGGATCGGGACGTGGTACGAGATGAGGGTCTCGAACCCCGTGTCGTTTCTCTTCGAGAACATGGATCCTGTGGGCTCGCTCCAGGCGAACGTCGCGAACGCCACCGTGCGCTGCCTCAGCAACATGCCTCTCGACCACATGTTGACCAGCCGGCACGGAATGAGCCGGCTGGTGCGCACGGAGGTCTCGCCGCGGTCCGAGAGCTGGGGCTACCGTCTGGGCTCGGTCTACATCCGGAAAGTGCATTTCCGCGATCTCCACATGATCCAGCAGATCGAGCAGAAGGTCGTCAATCGCCTTCGCCAGGTCACTTCCGCCATCCGTCAGGCGGGAGCGAACCAGGTGGACGTCATCGGCTCCGCGGCGGAAAAGGAAGCGGCGGTCGAGTTCTCGAGGGCGGAGGCGGTCCGGCCTCGTCTCGTGGGCCAGACCCTCGCGGAAATCTCCCGGGATCGCGAGGTGCTTGCGGCGCTCATGGAGATCCTCGAAACGCAGCGCCTCGTCGAGGGAAAGGCCGAGATCACGCTGGTCCCGGACGGGGGAGCCTCGCTCTTGCCTCAGCTTCTGGCGGCGAGACCGATGGAGCCTTCGTCCTCGGGAGGCGGAAAAAAGCCTGCCTGACGATCCGGCGGGCAACCCATCGGCGGTCTCCGTCGTCCAATGGGCGGAGGCTTCTCATGCCGTCACTCGTTCAAGACCTGCGCATGGCCCTTCGCTCTCTCGCGAAGGCGCCGGTCCTGACCGCGGTGGGTGTGCTTTCGCTCGCCCTCGGGATAGGGGCCAATACCGCGATCTTCACCCTCTTCGACCAGGTCCTCCTCCGGCTCCTCCCCGTCGACGACCCGAAGTCTCTGGTGATGGTGGCGACCCGGGGCTCCCACACCGGGAGCAACCGCGGGGCGAACGCCCTCTCCTACCCGATGTACAAGGACTACCGGGAACAGAACCAGGTATTCGACGGCGTTCTCTGCCGACGCGGCGAGACGGTGAACGCCGGGTTTCGGGGGGAGACCGAGAGGGCGGAAGCGGAGCTCGCCTCGGGAAACTATTTCGACGTCCTCGGCGTTGGGCCTGCGCTCGGAAGGGTCTTGCAGCCGGAGGACGAGCGCGCGCCCGGCGCCGAAGCGGTGGTGGTCCTCGGCTACGACTACTGGCGCAACCAGTTCTCGAGCGACCGCGGCGTCCTGGGAGCGGCCCTTCTCGTGAACGGGTACCCGATGACCATCGTCGGCGTCGCCGCCCCGGGATTCGCCGGAGTGAGTCTCGGATTCCAGCCGGATCTCTACGTGCCGGTCACGATGAAGAAACAGGTGACGCCGTCCTGGGACGACCTGGAGGACCGCAGAAGCCGATGGGTGCAGGTGTTCGCGCGGCTTTCGCCTGGGGTTTCTCGAGAGGCCGCCGAGGCGTCCCTCGGCGCCCTCTATAAACAAGTCATCGCCGCCGAAGTCGAGGAGCCCTACTTCGCCGACGTCACCCCCTATTGGAAAGATCAGTTCCTGAAATCCTACGCCGTGGTCCTTCCGGGGGGCCAGGGGTACTCCTCGATGCGCGAGGAGCTGACGACGCCGCTCCGAGTGCTCATGATCCTCGTGGGCCTGGTTCTCCTCATCACCTGCGCCAATGTTTCGAACCTTCTGGTCGCGAAGGCGACGAGCCGAAGCAAGGAGATAGCGCTTCGCCTCGCCCTCGGTGCCCGCCGTGCGGCCATCGTGAAACAGCTCCTGGTCGAAAGCCTGCTCCTCGCTCTCGCGGGCGGCCTAGTGGGACTGGTGCTCGCCTACTGGACGACTCGGGGGCTCCTTCTTCTCGCCCCCACCGAGCAAGCCCGGTTGGCTCTGTCGGCCTCGCCTGACGCCAGGGTCCTTTTCTTCGCCCTCGCTCTCTCGGCCCTGGCCGCGGTGGGGTTCGGACTTCTCCCGGCACTGCAGGCGGCGCAGACGGACTTGATTTCAACGATGAAACAGGCGTCGGGGACGAGCGCCGCCGGGCATGGGGCCAGGGTTCGCAAGACGCTGGTGGTGGTGCAGGTCGTGGTGGCGCTCATTCTGCTCTTGGGCTCGTCCCTCTTCGTCCAGAGCCTCAGAAACCTGAACCAGGTCGACCCCGGTTTCCGCGCCACGAACCTGGTGCGGTTCAAGATCGACCCCATGCTCGGAGGCTACGACGTCGCCGGCACGAAGGAGTTCTACCAGGGGCTCCTCGAGCGGCTGCGCACGCTTCCGGCGGTCGAGTCCGCGGGCCTCGCAGTCGTCGCCATCATGGAAGGAAACGAATGGGACTCGACGGTGAGCGTAGAGGGGTACCGCACCGCGGAAGGGGAGGACATGAACCCGCACTTCAATTCGATCTCTCCCGGCTACTTCGGCACCCTTGGACTCGCGATTCGGGTGGGAAGGGACTTCGACGAACGAGACCGGATGGGAGCGACCGAGGCCGTCCTCGTCAACGAAACGTTCGCGCGGAAATACTTCCCGGAGGGGTCTCCGCTCGGCTATCACCTCGGTTGGGGGGACGGGCCCAGCGTAAAGCTCGATATGGAGATCGTGGGCGTGGTGCAGGACGCGAAGTACGAGGACTTACGCGACGAGGTGCCACGGCAAGTGTTCGTTGCGTATCAACAGTCGGAATGGGCGGACGGTATGACGGCTTACGTGCGCACGTCGACCGCCTCCGAGGCGATGTTCGCTACGATCCGTGAGGAAGTGCGGAAGCTCGACGCCGCGATGCCGATCTTCGACATGAGCACCATGGAAGACCAGCTCGATCGTTCGCTCTCGGTCGAGCGTCTGGTGGCGCTCTTGTCGAGCGCCTTTGGCTTCCTCGCTACGCTTCTCGCGTTTCTGGGTCTCTACGGCGTGACCGCCTTCGGGGTTGCGCGGCGCTCCGCGGAGATCGGGCTTCGCATGGCGTTGGGAGCGAAGGGAGGAAGCGTCGTGCGCATGGTCCTGAAAGAGGTCGCGATCCTCGCGGGGATCGGCGTCGGCGTAGCGCTTCCGCTGGTCTGGTGGCTGAGCGAGCTCGTCCGAAGCCAGCTCTACGGCGTCGCGCCTCGGGACCCTCTTACCCTCGCGTTCGCGACCCTGGGGCTCGTCTCGGTCGCGCTCGCCGCGGGCGCGGTCCCGGCGCTGCGAGCGAGCCGGGTGAGCCCGGTCTCGGTCCTGCGGTATGAATAGCAGATCAGCCTGCTAGAATGCCGCGTTGCTCAGAGCCAGTTCTTTCGCTTGAACCAGGTCAGCATGGCCGCCGGCACCGCCACGCACGTGGCGACCATCCCCCACATCAGCCGATCGGAGTGGACCCAGCCCTCGACGAACGGCAGGTTGTCGAAGTTTTGCCCGAAGAAACCGACCACGAAGGCGAGGGGCAGGAACACCGCGCTCATGATGGTCAGGTACTTCATGATCTCGTTGGTGCGCTGGCCGACGGCCGAAAGGTAAGCCTCGAGGGCGTTGCCGAGAAGGTCCCGGCTGGACTCGATCGACTCGTTGATGCGCACCAGGTGGTCGTAGACGTCGCGCAAGTACACCGCGGTGCGTTCGCTCACCCGCGCGTCGCCCCGCTTGGTCAGGAGACCGAGGACGTCTCTCTGGGGTGAGAGGACCTTGCGCATCGAGACCAGGTGGTGCTTGAGCTCGAAGATGCGCTGCAAGTCCTTGCGCCGGGGGGATGAGAGGACTGAGTCCTCGAGCTCCTCCAGCTCGTCGGCGATGCGGTCGAGGATCGGGAAGTTGTCGTCGACGATTCCGTCGGCGACGAGGTAGTACGTGAAATCGACGCCTCGTTCGAACAGTTTGGGCTCTCTCGAAAGACGTTGCCAGGTCTCCTCGAGCGCCGCGATGGGCGTTTCGTGCACCGTCACCAGGTAGTGCTCGCCGAGAAAGGCGTGGAGCTCATGCAGCTCGAGCTCTTCGACCTTGTCCCCCCTGGCGGAGAACCCCTGGGTCACTAGAAACAGGTGATCGCGGTACTCCTCCAGCTTGGGTCTCTGGTCGAGGTGCCCGCAGTCCTCGATGGTGAGCGGGTGGAAGTCGAAGCGCTCGCGCAGGAGCTCGAGCTGCGCCGCATCCGGCGAGGTCAGGTCTACCCAGCGCAACATCCCCGGTGGCGGCGGCGCGACGCGCTCGCTGCCCTCGGTCGAGACCACCCGCCCGTCCCGCAACTCCATGACCCGGAACATTAGACGTTCTTCTCGACTTCGTCTCGCCTAGAGCGTGGGCGTAGAGCCTCGGCTCGTATGCCAAAGCGCCAAGACTTCGACGGTTTCCCGCTCTTGATCAACGTGGTAGTAGAGATAGTAGCGGACTCGGCCCATCAGTAGGCGTCGGAGCCCCTTGAGCCGTGAGTGAAAAACCGGCTCCCCGGTTCCGGGTAGCGAGGAAATGATCTCGAAAGCTCTTTCCAGGTCCTCCGCGAAGGCTTCGGGAGCCTTAGGTCTGTTCTCGATCCACCATTGGCGGCATCGCGGATTTGCGCCTCGGCGCCGGGGGCGACGCGGAACCGGTACGTCAACCTCGACTCTTGGCCTTGATTTCATTGATCAGAGCCCAGCCGTCCACGAACTTTCCGCCGTGGATTTCCTCCAGGGCCTGACTGAGCTCTTCCTCCTCGGATGGCGACAGCGTGAAGGGTTCGTCGGTGCCGGGAGCTAGTATGGCCACCTGAGAGCCCTCTTCAATGTCGGGAGGGACTTCCACTCTTCCGTTAACCACGGTTCCGGTGACTACTTTCAAAGAAGGATTGTAGCACTTCGTCCCGAGCCCACGAATGTCATCGCTCGGTGGGGTGGTTGGAGTCGTCTTGGAGAGCCACCGCCTTGCCGTTCTCCGTGGTGACGATCCAGACACGGTTGTCCGGACAGTCGTGCATGCAGGTGCCGTGAACTCTCGCCCGGTCGCCGGGCGCCGCGGCCATCCACGGCGCGCTCGCGAGCGTGGTAGAGGGGCTAACTCTTCGGAACCACATTCGCGATTCCCTTTTCCTTCAACATGGAGTTGAAGGCGGCGACGTCGGTGGAAAGTAGAGTCTCGACCTGCTGCCGGAGCTCGCCAATCTGCTTCTGGAACATCTCGTGGACCGCGATCTGCTGCGTCGTCGGGGCGAAGTCCGCGGTCCCGATTCCGTTCGCCAGGTGGGCCAGTTTGAAAACGAGACGCGACGGCCAGCGGAGCGCATCCTGCCCGCGGCCGGTGAGCTTCGTCTCGACGAGGTTCTCTTCGACGGCGAGGAGCTTCTTGTCGAGATCGTCGACGGCCTTCACGATGCCCTCGTCGTCCTGGTGTACATCTTTCAGATCATAGAGCTGCTTTCGGGTCCACTCGAGCTTGTGGATCATTTCTACGACGGAGTTCATGTCGTCGCGGATCTGGAGAAGTCTCGTGACCTGAGTATCGATGTCGGCGAGGGTGCCTTCGGAATTGCGGTCCTTGCGCACTTCGAGACTCTGGGTCGTCTCCTCGCCACCGACTTTGAGGGTCACGTTGTAGGGGCCTGGACGAACGAGCACCCGGATGCGTCCTCCGAATCCCGGATAGGGGCGGGTTCCGTCATCACCCATCTTCACCCAGGGGGCATAGACGGGCTTGGTGCGGAGCTTGATCTCGGTCGAAGGCTCGTAGGTCAGGTCCCACCAGACGCGGTTGATCCCGGCATCCTTCGTTCCGTCGACGGTCCGGACCAATTGCCCGTTCGCGTCTTTGATCTCGAGCTTGACGTCTCCCTCGGTGGCCGCCTTCAGGTAGTAGTTGATGGATGCGCCGTACGGAGGGTTTACGCCCTGAGTCTGGTCGTCTGAGTCCATCATCGGCTCGGTGATGAGGATGAAGCGATAGGCGGCGCGCGGCTTCATGAGATGCGCGCTTTTCTGGAGCACGTCCGGTGTCAGCTCGCGCAGAGGTGTCACGTCGTCGAGGATCCAGAAACCCCGTCCGTAGGTCGCAACCACCAGGTCGTTGAAGTTTTCCTGGACGGTAATCCAGTGCAAGGGCGCGTGGGGAAGGTTGTTCTGGAGCGGCTGCCACTTCCCACCGTCGTCGAAGGAAACGTAGAGCGCGTTCTCGACACCGAGGTAGAGAAGCCCCCGCTTGACGGGATCCTCGCGGACGCAGTGGGCGTAGCTCAGAGGACTCTTGGGAACCCCGGCGCTGATGGACTTCCAGCTCTTTCCGTAGTCGCTCGTCTTGTAGACGAAAGGATCGCGGTTATTCACCTGGTGAAGGTCGACGGTGATGTAAGCGGTAGCGGCGTCGAAGCGCGAGGGTTCGATGTTGCTCACCGTTCCCCAGGGCGGAAGAGCCGGGACGTTCGCGGTCACGTCGGTCCAGGCCGTTCCTCCGTTTCGCGTCACGTGGATGCGTCCGTCGTTCGTGCCCGCCCAGATCGTGCCTTTTTCCATCGGAGATTCGGCGATGGCGAAGACCACTCCGGCATACTCGACGCCGACGTTGTCGGGATTGAGACCGCCTGAAATCAGCTGGCGCTCTTTGTCGTTGAGGGTGAGATCCGGGCTGATGCGGTCCCAACTGTTGCCGCCGTTCGTGGTGCGGTGCACCATCTGGCTTCCAGCGTAAATCGTGTTCCGGTCATGGGGCGACATCGCGAGAGGGAACGTCCACTGGAAACGGTACTCGAGCTTCTCCGCTGGCCAGCCCACGGTGTTGTCGGGCCAGATCTCGACCCGGTGCACGTGTCTCGTCTTCTCATTGAAGCGGTCCACGATTCCACCGACGCTTCCGAGGCCGGATGCCGTGGCCCATATGATGTCGCTGTCGAGGGGATCGGGAATGGCGAACCCGCTCTCGCCGCCTCCGACCGAATGCCACAGGCTCCTCGGAATCGGGCCGGGGCCTTCGCCGGAGAACCCCGCCCCTAGAAGGCTGTTGGAAGGCCCGCGGGTCGAAGGCCCATCCTGGCGGTTCCCATAGACGTTGTAGGGAACGTCGTTGTCGACCGCCACGTGGTACATCTGCGCGATCGGAAGCTCGATGTGGTTCCAGCTCTTCCCCCGGTTCACCGAGATGCTCAAACCTCCGTCATGGGCGACCATCCTTCGGGACGAGTCGGCGGGGTCGATCCACATGTCGTGATTGTCGCCGCCGGCGACTTCGGCGCCCGCCGGGTCCTTGATGGTCTCGCCGCCGTCGAGGGTGTAGCTGAACGAGGCGGACAGAAAGAAAACCTCGTTCTCGTTGTCGGGGGCGATGGCGAAGCGCGAGTAGTAATGCGTTCGGCCCGCGAGGTTCCGGTCGTGGCTCACGAGCTTCCAGGTTTCTCCGCCGTCGTCGGTTCGCCAGAGCTCTCCGCTTTCGACTTCCTCGCCCCCTTTGCTGGGTACCCCGTCCGCGGTCTCGATGAGAGCGTAGACGCGGTTCGAGCTCGAGGGAGCGATTCCGACGGCGACCTTTCCCACGGGAAGCTTCGGAAGGCCGCTTCCTTCGAGTCGTTTCCAGGTGTCGCCGCTGTCCTTCGACACGAAGAGGCCGCTCCCGGGCCCGCCGCTCGTCCTGCCCCAGGTGTGGATCTCGAGCTGCCACATCCCCGCGAACAGGATCCGGGGATTGCTGGGATCCATCGTCAGATCGGAGCAACCGGTGTTCTCGTCGACGAAGAGGACCTTCGTCCAGCTAGTGCCTCCGTCCGTCGTTCGGAAGACTCCACGATCGGACTGGGGCCCGTAGCTGTGGCCCATGGCCGCGGCGTAAACGATGTCCGGATTCGTCGGATGGATGACGACGCGCCCGATGCGTCCGGTATCGGTGAGACCCATGTGCTTCCAGGTCTTGCCTCCATCCGTCGATTTGTAGATGCCGTTTCCCAGAGAGATGTTGCTTCGGATGAAAGTCTCGCCCGTTCCCGCCCAGACGATCTGCGGATCGGAAGGGGCAATGGCGAGCGAGCCGACCGAAGAGACAGGCTGTCCATCGAAGATCGGCTTCCAGTGGGTGCCGCCGTCGTCGGATTTGAAGATACCGCCCGAAGCGGCGCCGGCGTAATAGACGTTCCGGTCCTTCGGATCACCGACCACCGAAATGACGCGGTTCCCTTCGGGGCCGATGTAGCGGTATTTGAGCTGCTTGTAAACGTCCGGGGTTTCCGGCTGGGCGAAGGAATGCGCAGCCCCGATGGCGAGAAGAACGAGAACCAGGCTGGATCGTTGCATCGTGAGACCTCACACTTGGAGGCGGATTCTATCATCGGCTGGGGAGAAGCCGGATCGTCGGTCGAGCTTCGAGGTGATCACGGGGTCGGCACGGGTCTCGTCAGCTCCCGCACGGCGCGCGCCAGGATTAGATACGGAGAAGGCAATGTTACGCGATCTGGGAAGCCAATGCCGTGGGAGTCCTTGGCGAAGCGCACGGACGTGGTAACGATGGAGCATTTCAACCAGCAGTTCACGGACGACAAGGCCGCCTGCATGGTCGTAAGCCAGGACGCATTCGTGATGCTTCTCACCGAGCCCTTCTTCAAGACGTTCACCAAGAACGACGTCTGCGACACGAGGAAGGAGACCGAGGGTCTGTTCGCACTCTCGTGCGAAAGCCGGGCGGAGGTCGACGACACGGTCAGGAAGGCGGTCGCGGCGGGAGGTGCGCATGCGATGGGCCCGATGGACCACGGTTTCATGTACGGCTGGAGCTTCTATGACCTCGACCGGCACCACTGGGAGGTCCTCTGGATGGACCCCGCCTGCGATCAGGCAGTAGGCGGCGACGACGAAACGTGGAAGGAGTGAGACCCATGTCAGGCAAGCAGAAGATCGCGACTTTTTTGTGGTTCGATGCGAACGCCGAGGAGGCCGCGAAACACTACGTTTCCATCTTCAAGAACTCGAAGATTCTGAGCGTGACCCGGTACGGAGACGCGGGACCGGGACCCAAGGGATCGGTCATGACCGTCAACTTCCAGCTCGAGGGGCAGGAGTTCATCGCGCTGAACGGCGGCCCGCATTTCAAGTTCACGGAGGCGATTTCGCTCCTGGTGAACTGCGACACGCAGCGGGAAGTCGACGAGCTCTGGAGCAAACTGAGCGCAGGCGGAGAGGAATCGCAGTGCGGATGGCTGAAGGATAAGTACGGCTTGTCCTGGCAGATCATCCCGACGGCGTTGTTCGAGTTGATGCAGGACCGGGATCCCGGGAAGTCGAAGCGGGTCATGGAAGCGATGCTTCAGATGAAGAAGATCGACATCGGGCTCCTGGAAAAAGCATACGCCAAGGGCTAGAGCTTCCGGTCCCGGTTGAGCGAGGGGGAAAGGATGTCCAGCGTCTGAAAATCCTTGTGTCGAGTGGCGGTCGGATTATTGGCAGCGATCGGAAATTTACGGTTCGTTTCTTCGTTCTGTTGCAGGCAAGCGTTTGGCCGGGTTGATGCGCGTTGACCCGCATCAGAGCATTGCGGCCAGCTCTTCCTTGGTGATTCCGGCTTGCTTGCAAATGGAATGAAGTGTCCCTTTGGGAAGGTCTTTTCTGTGGAATGGAACGGTTACGAGTCCGCCTTTGTTTGGGTTCTGAAAATAGCGGTGGCTTGACGCCTTGGTCCGAACCTCTTGCCATCCGTTTCGAGTGAGAGCGCCGATGACATCCGCACTGGAAACGGACGGAATCTTTCCCAAGCTAGACGGTGAGTTCTAAGATGCGAGAATTTGATCCGGTCTCGGGTTCACCAACCTGCTTGACGGCTTCGAGGTAGCCCAGGATGGCGTCTTTGGTCATTTGGAGGGCCTCTTCCTCGGTCGCGCCAAATGTAGAAAGATCGTTTAGCTCGGGAACACGTGTAACCCACAGGCGGGAATCATCGTCCCATTCGATCAGAACCTTGTAGACCATCTTGTCTCTATAGTATCCATCGAGGCTGCCAGCTGTAAAGCCGGAAGGCGATTCCAGCGTAAAGCCAGAGGCGTACGAAATCGCTGGCTGGTAATGATTCGGCTACCTCTTCCGAAGTGTAGCCATAAGTTACATCCTATCAGCCGACTATGCAGCAAGAACTGCGTTCTGAAACCCCTTGCGTCGAGGTGCTGCGATTCTGTCACCGACGATCCGGAGTTCGAAGCGTAAGCAGGCGACTCGCTCGATTCCTCTGGCGAGCAGCTGGGACGTGGTCGATAGAGCTTGAGCCGCACACCGAGGCATGGAGGTCCCAACTCGCTTCGCGGGAGCCCTCTTACCGATACGCCGCAGCCTGGATTCCGTAGAGCTCCGCGTATTGCCCGCCCCGGGCCATGAGCTCCTCGTGGTTGCCGACCTGGGCGACGCGGCTTCCGTCGAGGACGACGATGAGGTCGGCCATGCGGACGGTGGAGAAGCGGTGGGAGACCAGGATGGTGATGCGGTGGGAATCGCCGTCACCGCTTCGCGCGGCGGCGGCGTAGCGCTCGAAGAGGGCATGCTCGGTCTCGGCATCGAGGGCGGCGGTGGGCTCGTCGAGGATCAGAAGCAAAGGCTGTTCCCGCATGAAACCGCGAGCGAGCGCAAGCTTCTGCCATTGACCGAAGGAGACTTCGACGCCCCCCGGCCACGTGGGACCCAGCTGGGTTTCGAGGCCCGACGTCAGCCGTGAGATGACGTCGGCGGCGCCGGCACGGTCTACGGCCGTCCGCACCGCAAGCTCGTCGTCTCGCCGAGGCACGTCGCCCAGGCCGACGGTGTGGCGCACGCGGAGCTCGAAACGGAAGAAGTCCTGGAACGCGCCCGCGAGGCGCTTGCGCCACTCATCGGCCGAGACCCGGGCGAGCGGGGTTTCGTCCACGAAAATCGAGCCCGAGGCCGGCTCGTACATCTTGGCCAGGAGCTTGACCAGAGTCGTCTTTCCGGCGCCGTTCTCCCCGATGACGGCGACGACCGATCCCGCGGGCAGCGTCAGCGACACGTCGTCGAGGACGAGCCGCGAGGTTCCAGGGTATGCGAAAGAAACGTGCTCGAGCCGGATGCCCTGGCGCACTTCGCTGGGCACGGGCAGGTCCGCGGACTCGTTGAGCGATGCGGCATAGTCCTCGAGCCAGGCGAGGCGGCGCGAGCCGTCCATCCAGAAGCCGCGCAAGAAGCCGAGCTCACCGACCGTGGCGCCGACGTACGCGGAGAGGCGCGAGCCGGCCGCGAGCACGAGAAGGACGTCTCCCGCCGGCGCGCCAAGGACGTAGGCGACGAACACGATAGCACCGACGTAGGCGCCTCCGAACACGCTCCACGCCAGCGTGTGCCACACCGCCGAGCCGAAGCGAGCCGGGGACACATGGGCGTATCCGCGCTCCCACGCCTCGCGGCGCTGAGTGACGAGACGTTGCCCGATTCCCGCAACCCGAACCTCTTTCCCCGGCGGTGCGGTCGTAGCCGTCGTAAAGAGGTGCCGGGCCAGGCGGTCGTGCGGGGCCGCGCGCTCCTGGGCGACGCGCTCAACGGCGGGCCGCCAGGTCGAGGTGACGACGGTCGGCGCGGCGAACACCGCGAGGAGCACGAGCGCGGGGTG
>Ga0209321_10002194_pt1 | contig 13133 bp, 6 predicted proteins | sample Rifsed16ft4_FD_184012 | JGI IMG/M metagenome (GOLD analysis project Ga0209321, IMG submission 184012) | Soil microbial communities from Rifle, Colorado, USA - sediment 16ft 4 - CSP-I_5_4 (version 2) | ecosystem: Environmental > Terrestrial > Deep subsurface > Rock core/Sediment | place: Rifle... | reverse complement strand
CCTGCCAGGCGGGCCCCAGCGGGCCGATGGAGCCAGCGATGAGAACGTCGACGCCTGCGGCTTCGCGGGCTTCGCGGGCGATCTTGACCGCGCTCTGGTTGAGCGCGGCCACGCGGTCGCCGAGGCCGAGGGCGGCGAGTTTGGCGCGGTTGGCGCCGAAGGTGTTGGTCTCGATCAGGCGCGCCCCGGCCTGGATGTAGGCCAGATGGATGCGGAGCACCGCTTCCGGCTGCTGGAGGTTTGACTCTTCAAAGCAGCGCGTCGGCCCCAGCAGCTCGTAGAGCTGCGAGCCCATGGCGCCGTCGCAGACGAGGATCTTCTGCTCGAGCCGCTGGCGAAACTCCGCGCTTTTCATAGACGTTGACCTGCACCCCAACGGAAACCCACGATTCTACTGTGGAGTGGGGGCGCGGGAGCGGAAAAAGTGAACTCCGCCCGGAAAGAGCGAGCAGAAGATGGGTCCGACAGCCGGCTACGGGACGCTGGGGCTGACCACCTGGTTGTCCCCGCGGGAGAGCGGGATGGCAATGCCTATGGCGCTTCCGGCCAGGATAGCTAGGACTATGGCCAGCTTGGTGCCAGCCCTCATGCCCGCCCCGGAGTCCGTCCCGGTCGGTTCTTGAGCGCTCTCGAGCAGCCGGGTTTGCAACTGAAAGCTCTGACCGGGCAGCACGGCGACGCTTTGGTTGGCGGAGCGCACTGCGACGCTGCCCTGCAAAGAAGCCACTTGGGTCAGGCCCTCGCGCAGCCGCGCCACTTCCCAGACGGCGTTGTCGGTGGTGGGCATGATTTCCAGGCCGTTGCTCCGCACGCGCAGGTCGCTCCCGTGGGTGCGCAGGGTCACACGGCCCTGGTTCAATTCGACTGTCAGGTTCTCGCCCTGACGCAGGGCGCGGGCGTCACTCAGGGCGGCGAGGTGGATTTGTTCGCCCCGGGCCAGCAGCACGCGGGCCCAGCCGCGGGCGCCGGTGGCAAGCCGGTCGCCGTCGAGCAGCGTGGCGTCCGCCGGTAGGGCGACGCCGTTCACCTGAGCGGGAGGAGCCGCCACGATGCGCCCCAGCACGGCAGCCCGCTCGGCGGCGCTCAACGACACCGCCGGACTGGCCAGCAGGGCGCACAATAGGATGGCAAGGGGTCGGCCGAAATGACGGCTCATGGCGAACCTCCCAACATTCTGCGGTCCCGGGATTATCCTTGGCGACAAACCTGCATGTCAAGCATCTTCCGTGGCGAAATGAGGAAATTGCCTCGAGGACGATGGTCTATCGAGGGGCAGAGCCTACCTGAGGGGGCCCATCGACACTCCTACCAAGCAAAACGCACGCCAAAACTAATGCCGGCGCCATGCGCGGCTGTAATGGTTGCTTGAGGCAGCCACCACCAATTCACTTTGCGTTTCTTCAAGTAATAGCTCATGGCCGTGAAGCCACTGGTAACCCCCAGCTGTACCGGATAGGCCACGGCCCGGTTGTTGGAGACGATCGGATTCCCCTCGTGACACGTCCCTGCTCCGATGCAACGTTGGGTCATTTCGATGTCGGCAACCGTGGCGGCATACGTGATGCCGGTTAGCAGCCAGAAGTTCTGGTCCGCAACGCGGCTGAATGTCTGCTGCTTGGGCTGGATCACCGGGGAGGGGCTCAAGGCCGGAATGGGCAAGGGGTAAGCAGCCACGGAGTCCGAGGGGGCCTTTTCTTCTTGGGCTCGAAGAAGCGTCCCACTCAACAAGATGAATACAAGGCCCATGGGCAAAAGAGCACCGACTGCTCGCATCGGTTTCCTCCCCAGCCGACGTTTTGCACGGTTTGGGCCAAATCCGTAAGCTATTGATAAGAAGGGCAATTAGCCTTTGATGGTCGCAGCGGAGGAGCTGAAGGAGTGCCGCGGCGGGAAGACTTTTTTCCGAAACGGTATCGGCGGTGGGGATCTTCTTTCAGGGTCCTGCGGGGACTAAGTGTGCTCTCCGAGCACTTCACGGGCCTTGTGTGCCAGCGCGTCTAATGTAAAGGGCTTTTGCAGCAGGTGCGCGCGACCATTGACGACTTCATGGTGGACAACCTTGTTTTCCGCGTAGCCCGACATGTAGAGCACCTTTACCTCCGGGCGCATTTCGGCAATGCGTTGAGCTAGTTCACCCCCGTTCATCTTGGGCATCACGAGGTCGGTCAGTAGCAGGTGAATCGGGCCTTTGTGGCCTTGGGCGACTCGAATGGCGGCTGCGCCGTCTTCGGCCTCCAGCACGGTGTAGCCGTTTTTTTGGAGAAACTCACAAGTTGGCCGCCGGATGCTTCTTTCGTCCTCGACCAGCAGAATAGTCTCCGACCCCCACACAGGTCGAGCGGGAACGCTTTGCGGTAATGAGGCATCTACCGGTTCTTCCACCCGCGGCAGATAGATTTCAAACCTCGTACCTCGTTGGGGCTGGCTATGAACCGAGATATAGCCATTGCTTTGTTTCACGATCCCATAGACAGTGGCCAGGCCCAGACCCGTACCCTTGCCCCGTTGCTTGGTCGTGAAAAAGGGCTCGAAGATGCGGGATCGGGTTCCTGCATCCATTCCCCCACCGCTGTCGGTCATCGCCAGCAGCACATAAGATCCGGGTTGGAGGGGACGGCGCCGTCGGGCAGTCGTTTCGTTCACTGCGACGTTGCTAGTCTCGATGGCAAGCTTCCCCCCATCGGGCATAGCGTCCCGGGCGTTGACCGCCAGGTTGAGGATGACTTGTTCAATTTGTGACGGGTCGGCTTTCACATGTCCTAGCCGCGGCTCCAGCACGGTGACCAATTCAATGTCCTCTCGAATGACACGCCGGAGAAGTTGGTTCATGTGGGCCACCACCGCATTGAGGTCGAGCACCTTCGGCATGAGGGTTTGCCTGCGGCTGAACGCCAGAAGTTGCTGAGTCAAAGAGGTGGCTCGCTCCGCCCCTTCTCGGATCTGTTCGGCGAGCTGGCGCAGGGAGCCGCTTGGACCCAGGCGTTCCAGGAGTAGATCGGTCGACCCGAGCATGCCGGTTAGCAAATTATTGAAGTCGTGGGCTACTCCGCCGGCCAGCTGCCCAATGGCCTCCATTTTTAGGGACTGCCGAAGCGCGTCTTCCACCCGGTTTCGCTCTGTCAAGTCCTGGTAGATTCCAACCGCGCCCATCCACTTCCCGCGGATCATTAGCGGCACGCCGTAGATTTCCACGTCCAACGAGACGCCGTCCTTGCGACGCCGCTGGGTAAAGGCGTGCAGTGTTTCGCCCCCATAGATGCGCCGAATGAAATCGGCGGTTTCGGCGGCCATTGCAGGGGTCTTAATCAGCTCTTCGAGCGGGCGACCAATGACCTCTTGAGCGGTGTAGAGAAACAACCGCTCGAAGGCGGCGTTGACCATCGTGACGCGATCCTGTGAGTCAAGTTCTGCAATCGCGAGCGGATTGTTCTGAACCAACGCTTGAAGAAAGACCGTCCGTTCCTCCAGCGCGCTCTCGGCTTGCTTGCGCTCGGTGATGTCTTGGTACAGGGCGTAGACGCCCTTCAGTTTGCCGCGAATGAGCAGAGGGACGGCGTGCAACTCCACATCCACCACTGCCCCGTCCTTCCGCCGCCGGCGGGCGATGGCGTGGATGGTTTCTCCGGCTCCCACACGCTTTGTGTATCCGACGGCCTCTACGTGGGTTTCCTCCGAAGCGATTAGGTCATCGAGGTTGTGACCAACCACTTCCGGGGCGGAATACCCAAACAGCCGGTCAAAGGCCGGGTTGATCATTCGCACGCGATGCACGGGGTCAAGGGCGACGATGGCCAGCGGGCTGTTTTCAATCAGCGCATTCAGGTAGAGCGTGCGCTCGGTCAGCTTGTTCTCCGCCTCTTTGCGGGCGGTGATGTCAATCATGACTCCGTGGAGACGGCGGACGGAGCCTTGATCACTACAAACCACCCGTACGATGTCCTCGAGCCAGATGACGCGGCCGTCACTGGTTGCTGTTCGATACTCGAGGCGGTGATCTCTCCGTTCCGATATCGCTTGGCGACAGGCAGCGACCGTATGCTGGCGGTCGCCCGGATGAATGTGGTTGACCCAGAAATCTCGCTCCGTCAGCCACCGCTCGATGGGGTAACCCAGGATTTGTTCGGCCCGGGCGCTCACAAAGATGAACTGCCAGGTGTGTGGGTCGGCCTCCCAGACGATGGCGTCGAGTTCCTCCACCAGCTCGCGGTAGCGTTCTTCAGCCTGGGACTCCGAGGCTCGATGCAACTTCGCGGTCGCCGGGTTCTCACCCCGCGGATTGAGGGATTTCATGGCTATCGTCCTTTGCCCTCTGTCGCAGGCGTGGAGCGCCGGAAGAGGAAGAACGCGCGCCCTCACCGGGCATCGAGACTAATGCCCCGTCAGTCCTCACGGTAGTGACAGCCCTACGTGCTTTGAATAGCGCCCACCGCCCTCTGCTGCTTTTCACAAGTACCGCGTCTATCTTCGCGAGTCAATAGTACTAACGTACTAATCATGCAGGAATTATATAGGTTGACTTGTCCTGGAGGCTTGGTGACATATGTATGCGTGAGGGGCGTTCCATGGCCCGCTGCCGCATTGCCATGCGAATCCGGAGATTGCGATTAAGAGCAAGGTTTACTCAGGAACAACTGGCACGACGAGTGGGTGTGACTACTCATACGATTTGGCGCTTAGAGAACAGCAGTAACATCAGCGCCCGCCTTAGTACCCTACGCGGACTCGCTCGAGCCTTACAAGTTGACATTTCCGAGTTGCTTGCCTGACTCTTTCCTGTCTTTGATAGGCTTCTGAGTTGGGCGTGTCCTTCACCCCACACTAGCCAAAACCTGCTGAGTTCTTTGCTACAATCGGCGCGCGAGGCCGAGAGGAGCCGGAAGCCGATGTTTTCGCGGCGGCAACGAGTGGTGAGCGTGGTGTTCGCCTGCGTGGACGCGGCGGCCACCGTGCTGGCGTTTGTCAGCGCTTACCTCGTGCGCAGCATCCTGCTGCCGGAGCTGGCGCCGCGCTTTGCCGGTCTGCCCGCGGGGCCGCTCTATCCCTTTGCCCGCTACCTGCCGGTGCTGGCCGCCATCGTGGTCATCTGGCTGGCGGTGGGCTACGTGCTGGGGGTCTACCGTCCGCAGGAGCTGCGGGAGCGCCGCCAGGCGGTCTTCGATCCGACGAAACAAATCGTCGCCGGGATGCTGGTGTTGGCCGCGGGTTTGTTCTTCGTCAAGGGCTTCTACGTCAGCCGGCTCCTGCTTGGCGGTTTCGTCGGACTCGACTGGCTGTTGCTGGTCGGGCTGCGGCTGGCCTACATCGAATGGGGCCCGGGGCTGCGCGCCCGGCTCGGGGATGCCTACTACGTCCTGCTGGTGGGCACGGGACCGCAGGCGCAGGAACTCGCGGCGCTCATCGGCGAGGGCCGGCGAGCGGGGTTGCGGCTGGCGGGTTGGGTGACGACGGGAGCCGAGGACCCGCCGGCAGACGCCGGAGCGCCCGTCTATGCGCTCCCCGACGTCCCGCGCCTCTTGCGCGAGCATGTGGTGGACGAAGTGGTGTTCGCGGTCAACCGGGAGGAGCTCGAGCGGATGGAAGAGCTGCTGCTGCTCTGCGAAGAAGAAGGCGTGCGCACGCGGGTGCAGCTGCAGATCTTTCCCCACCTCTACTCGAAAGTTTACCTGGAGCACCTTTACCACATTCCGCTGCTGACCTTCTCGACGACGCCGGCTGACGAGCTGTCCCTGCTGGTCAAGCGCGTCTTGGACTTCCTGGGGGCGGGGGTGATGCTGGTCGTGCTCTCGCCCCTGCTTCTGCTGCTCGCCCTGCTCATCAAGCTCACCTCGGCCGGCCCGGTGCTTTTCCGCCAGGAGCGCTGCGGGCTGGGCGGCCGGCGCTTCACGCTCTACAAGTTCCGCTCCATGACCGCGGACGCCGACCTGCGCAAGGAAGAGCTCGCCGCGCTGAACGAGGCCGACGGGCCGGTCTTCAAGATGATGAACGACCCGCGCTGCACGCCGCTGGGCCGCTGGATGCGCCGCTTCAGTTGGGACGAGCTGCCGCAACTGTGGAACGTCCTGAAGGGGAACATGTCTTTCGTGGGCCCGCGGCCGCCCTTGCCGGAGGAAGTGGAGAAGTACGAGCGCTGGCAGCGGCGGCGGCTGCGGATGCGCCCGGGGCTGACCTGCCTGTGGGCGCTGGAAGGCCGGAGCCGGCTGAGCTTCCGCCGCTGGATGCAGCTCGACCTGGACTACATCGACACCTGGTCGCTGTGGCTGGACCTGAAGATCTTCCTGAAGACCATCCCCAAAGTGCTTGCCGGCCGCGGGGCAGCCTAGCTTACGGTTTCACCACCAGAGTCAGCGGGCGGCTGGCCTGGCGGGTGGGCCGGTCGGAATCCATCACCAGCACCGTGAAAGTGTAGGAGCCCGCCTTCTGCGGCAGGCCGGAGATCGTGCCGGTGCCCGGGTCGAGGAAGAGGCCCGGCGGCAGAGCGCCTTCGGTGAGCGTCCAGAAGAGCGGCGGCGCGCCGCCCACGGCGGCGAGCGAGGCCGCGTAGGGCGTCCCCCGGCGCGGCGCCGGGAGCGTGGACACGACGATGATGGGCGGGTCGCTGATGCCGGTGGTGACCACGAACACGTCGCCGGCTTTGTTGGTGTCGTTCGCCACCAGGTTCTTGGCGTCGGAGGTGAAGGCGATGGTGGTGCCGTCGAGGCTCAAGGCGACGTCGAGGCTTTCGCCGTTCGGGTTGATGCCGCCCATCCCCAGGCTCAGGCGCGTAGTGGAGGGGGCGAGGAGGTCGCGGAGGAAGACGTCGCGGCTGCCGTTGCGGTCGTCGGTGACGAGGTTGGAGGCGAGGCTCGAGAAGGCCACCAGGCGGCCGCCGCCGCTCAGGCCGGCGGCGACGTCCACGCTGCCGTTGCCTTCGCTGCCGTCGTTGGCGAGGCTGACGCGGGTAGTGGTGCCGCTCAAGCGGTCGTGGAGGAAGAGGTCGAAGGCCAGGTTGTCGTCGTCAGCCACCAGCTTGGTCGCGCCCGACTGGAAAAGGATCAGGTCGCCGTCGCCGTCCATCCCCGAGAGCTGGCTGGGGCCGTTGCCCACCGTGCCGGCGTCGTCCACGCTCTGAAGTAGGGTTATCCCGGTGGCGGGGTCGCTCAAGTAGATGTCGTCCGCCACGTTGGTGTCGTCGCTGGCCAGCGCGCCGCCGGAGTGAAAGGCCACCAGAGATCCGTCGGAGGTCAGGCGCGCCCGGAAGCTGTTGCCGCCGCCTTCGCTGAAGAGACGGAAGACACTGGTGTTGTCGGGGATGGGATCCCAGGCGGTATCCACAAAGAAGCTGATGGGGTCGTTGGCGAGGATGCTGCGCGCCTGGCCGGCCCCCGTGCCGGAGACGATCTCCAGCGGGCGGCCGACGTGTTCGTTGATGAAGCTGGCGAGGTTGAAGTTAACGATGTTGCGCTCATCGGCGAAATCCACCGTGTGGTCGCCCAAGAGGGTGACCCGAAAAACGCTGGTGTCGTCGGGGACAGGATCCCAGTCGGGCGCAACCGTCAGCGTGGTGGCGTCATGGGCGGTGATGAGACGGCTCTGCCCGCGTCCCTTGCCGCTGCCGATCTCCACCTGCCGGCCCACATGCTCGCCGGCGGTCATGTTGAGGGCGGTGTGGCCGAGGGTGGAGGCGCTGAAGATGTCCGCCTGCTTTTCGCGGGTGGCGATGCGGAAAACGCTGGTGGCGTCAGGGTTGATGGACCAGGCCGTGCTCAAGGTCAGGCTGGTGGCGTTGTTCGACTCGATGAGGCGGCCCTGGCCGACCCCTTTGCCGGCGACGATCTTGGCCACGCGGTCCTTGTGCTCGTCCACGGCCATGGTGAGCGCGGTATTGCCGATGGTTTTGTTGCCGAAGACGTCGGCGAGCGTGTCGGCGAGGTTGAGCTCGAGCTGCACCCCCAGCGACAACTTGCGGGTGCTCACCCGCTGCGTCCGCAGGGCCGTGGTGACGCCTCCGCTGAACTGAATCTCGGTGAGGAAGATGTCGTTGGCGCCGTTGTCGTCTCCCTCCACCAGGTTGGCCGAGAGAGATTGGTAGGCGACGAAGCGGCCGTCGGCGCTGATGACCGGCAGGTTGCTCAGGCCTTTCCCTTCGATGGGGGCGCCGATGCTGTCCACTCCCACGCTGACCCGCGCGGTGTTCACCACCGTCGGCGGGCAGCCGGAAAAGTCTAGGGCGGTGACGAAAATGTCCCGGGTCTTGTTGGTGTCGTCGGCCACGAGTTTGGAGGCGTCAGAGGCATACGCCACAAACACCGTGCTGCCCACCGAGCTGACCCAGGGGGCGAAGCTCTGGCTCTTGGCCTGGAGCCCGGCCGAGCTGACGCTGACGCGAGTAGTCGTCCCGCAGGCGCGGTCGCGGAGGAAGACGTCGGGAGCGGCGTTCGTGTCACCCGTCACCAGGTTGTCGGCGAAGGAGGTGAAGGCCACGAAGCGCCCGTCGGGGCTGAGGGCGGCGCCCCCGGAGCTGGAGTTGCCGACTGTGCCCGTGGTGCTGACGCTGATGAGCTCGACGAGCTCGGTGGTGTCGCCGATGGTGATGGTGAAGTCGCGGCTCTGGGCGCTCCCGGCGCTGTCGGTCACGCGCACGGTGAAGGTGAAGGTGCCGAGCGTGGTGGGGGTGCCGACGATTTTGCCCTTGAGTTTCCTGAGCGTGAGCCCCGGGGGCAGGGTGGTGCCGCCGCCCAGTCGCCACTTGTAGGGTGGCGTGCCGCCGGTCATCTGGATGCGGTTTTTGTACGGCAGGCCGAGGGTTCCGTCATCAACATTCTTAGTAGCGAACTTGAGCTGGGTGTCCTGGGCGAGCGCGGGCAGCCCGCCGGCAAGGAGGAGTATCGCCAGCGTGAGCGCCACCCCCAGGCCGGCGGCCTGGGCGGACAGGTTCTGTCTTGGCGTCAGCCTCGGCAACTTTGTGGGTCTCCTGCGGTCATGGAGACTTCCTAGTTTATCGCAGCCTCCGCCCGCGGTCTAGCCCCGACCCCGGCTCTGTTTGCCTTAGACGCCGGCGCCCGGCTCCGGGTTTTCCGCCTGCGGCCCGCTTAGAAGAGGCGCTCGCGGGAGCGGATGGTGCCGAAGCTGCCCACGTTGGCCAGCGTAAAAGTGAAGCGGTACTCGTTCTGGCTGCGCAGCAGTCCCAGTCCCAGGCGCCGGTAGGAGAAGGCCACGCCGCAGCAGTCCCAGTTGTAGCTCGTCTGGACCACGGTGTTGGGCAAGAAGTCCCGGCGCATGTCCCAGGTGGAAGCCATTACGGCGTTGAAGCCGCGCCGGTAGAGTTCCCCGTAGGCCGCCATGAACCGCAACTGGTTCGCGTGCGGCTGGAGGAACTCGAGGTTGCGCGTGGTGAAGTGGGAGACGCTCAGGCGCAGGAGGTCGGTCAGCCTGGTCCCCGCGGTCAGCCGGGTGTTGGTGACCTTGCCCTGGTCGGGGTCGAAGTCCAGCCGCAAGTCGGCGTGGTAGCGCCCGGCGGGAGTGAACTTGAGCGTGGAGGCGATGGGGGAGAAGCGCCGCGGGCCCGCCGCCCAGGCGAACGGGGTGAGGGAAGTCATCGCCGCCAGCACGTTGCGCACCCCCGGGCGCAGGGCGTCGCGCAGGTCGGGGTCGAAGAAGTACTTCTGGCTCACGCGCCAGCTCAGGATTTCCCGCGTCTGGCCGTCTTCGCCCGGCTCCTTGGCGAACAGCCGCTGCGTCAAGGCGTACTCGATCTCGTGAGTGTCGGAGAGGATGTCGGAATCGTCGAAGCGCAGGAACTCGTCGGTGTGGCGGACGCCGTTGACGTAGCGGTAGGTCACTTCGGGCTCGAGGACGTGCTTGTACTTGTGGTCGCCCCGCTCAAAGACGCGCTGGAGCGAGGGGAAGCGCAGGTCGACGCTCACTTCTTCGCTCACGCGCCGCAGCGGCTGGTTGAGCACGCTCTTGCCGCCCGGGGCCGAGGGGTCGTCCACCACCCGGGCGCTGTAGCGCGTGGCGCGCACCCCGACCGTGGGGGTGAGGCTGAAGTAAGGCCCCAGGGTGAAGGGGAAGGTGACGCGGGGAAAGAAGCTGTAGCGCTGGACGAGGTCCGGGGTCTGATAGCGGGGCTCGTCGCGCCGCATCCCGCCCACCGAGGAATCGAAGCTGAAGTAGAACAGCTGCTGCTGGAACCAGTCGAGCCAGCGGGGCCGGGAGCCGAACTCGAAGCCCGGCGCCTGCAGCAGGGTGATGGAAGTCTCCGGCTCCGGCTGGAAGAAGGTCTGGTAGCGGCTGAGGAAGCCGTTGAAGTAGAAGGTGCCGGGGTTGTTGGTCAGGAAGGCGTCGGCGTGGACTTCCGAGCGCACCGCCTCATTGAAGGTCTCGGCGAAGCCCAGGCGGAAAGCGAACGAGCTCAGGTAGGTCAGGTCCACCACGCCGCGGAAGCCGTTGGCCCAGCGGCTCTCGGCGAAGATGCGGGCGGACTGGCCGCTCTGGCGGAGGTCCTGGCCGCCGAAGCGCGCCTGGGTGCGGCCGAACTTGGCGGCGGTGGCCCCGAAGTAGTTCACCTCGATGCGGCTGTTTTCCGTGGGCAGGGCGCGGAGGTCGGCGCTCTGCGTCCAGCCGCCCTGGTTGTAGAACTGCGCCCCCAGGGTCAGGTCGGCGTGGGGGTTGATGGCCCAGAAGAAGGCGTCGCCCACGGTCAGGCCGCGGCGCGAGTCGTTCCCGAAGCTCGGCAGCAGGAAGCCGGTCTGGCGCGGCTCTTCGGCGAGAGACATCGAGAAATACGGGGAGAAAAGAATGGGCACGCCGGCAATCAGAAAAGTTGAATGGTAGAGCCGGGCGTCGTTGCCGGGACGGATCTCGGCCCGCGCCGCCTTCATCCGCCACTTGGGCCGGCCGGGCTGGCAGTTGGTCACCCAGCCGTGCTGGACCAGGTAGCTGCCGTCACCCCGCCGGTCCACCCGCTCAGCCTTGAAATAAAACGGATTCGAAGTCACCAGGTAGTCGTCGGTCGGCCGCGGCCGGGGCCCGGCGGTTCCCTCGACGTTCCGGAAAATGCCCGCGCCGGTGCCGAGCTGGTAGTGGGCTTCGTCGGCCTCCAGCCGATCGTCTTCGCGCTCAAAGACCACGTGCCCGCGGGCGTCGGCCACGCGCTTGGCTTCGTCGTAGACGACTTCGTCGGCCGTCAGCGTCATCCCCCGGTAGTGGATGATGACGTTTCCGCGCAGCAGGTAAACGTCGCCCGCCTTCTGCTGCGAGTCGGCTAGGATTTCGACGATGTCGGAGCTCGGCGGCGGCTCCGCCGGCTGCTGCGCCGCGCCCACGAGCGGCGCGCACAGGGCCACGAGTGCCGTTCCAACTATTTTCGCCAAACCGTGTAGTACCGGGGTCAGCAGCCGGGGTAGCCGACTGGCTGCAACCTCACAACCGGCGGGCTGTTGGCCCTTAGCCGCAGTTAGTTGGAACGGCACGAGCAGGGACGCGAGCGCTGAAGCCTTCTTCATCGGGCCGTCGGCCAAAGGAGGCTCAAACTAGCACGCCGGGCGGGAGCGGGCAAGCTCCCCGCCTGTTTCTGGAAGGGCCGCCTCATGCGTCGCGACGCGTCCTCCGACGCAGAACGCATGCCGGCCAAGGGGGGTGTACCCCCGGCGGGCCCGTGCGGCTAGAACTCCACCCGGGCGCCGGCGCGCGCGGCGAGCTTGAGCGCCGGGAAGCCCAGCACCTCCATGTACTCCTGGTTGAGCAGGTTCTCGACCGCGGCGAAGTAGGTGACCCGGTGCGGGCTGCGGTAGCTCGCCCCCAGGTCCCACTTCGTGTAGCCCGGGTTCGCGGTCAGCCCGAGCAGCGAGAAGTCGCTGTCCGTGCGCCGCCCGACGAAGACCGCGGTCGAGACCACCGTCAGCCGCTTCCAGTCCCAGAACACCTGCACCGCCCCGGAGTGCTTCGGCCGCCGCAGCAGCCGGTTGCCGGCTTCGAACACCGGGTCGAAGACGGTGCCGCTCTCGGTGACCTCGGAGTCGAGAAAAGTGTAGCTGCCGCGCCCGTGCAGGCCCTTCCCGGGCGCGAGCTCGAGCACCACTTCCGTCCCTTTCGCCTTCGTCCGCCCCAGGTTGAAGAACGAGCCGGTGAAGGGCACGAAGCTCGTAATCTCAAAGCCGATCAAATCGCGGAAGCGGTTATCGAACCAGTTCACCTCCAGCTTGGCGCGGTCGTACCAGAAGCGCTGCTCGACCCCGAAGTCGAAACTGCGCGTACGCTCCGGGGCCAGGCGGGGGTTGCCGAGGAAGAAAGGCGACGGACTGAACGATTCGGTCAGGGTCGGCTCCTTGATGCCCAGGCCGAAGTTGAACTTGAGCTTGGTCGCCCCGAGCGACTCGCCGCCCGCCCGCAGGAAGTAGGCGAGCGAGCTGCGCGGCACCACTGCGGTGCCGAAGCTGGCGTTGTTTTCGACCCGCACCCCGTTCGTGAGGAACAGCCGCCCCCAGAGCGCCTGGTGCTGGAAGACGGTGCCGAAGTTGTCGCGCTGGGCCTCGACCGCCGGGCCGGGGAAGAGCCGCTCGCCGAGCAGGCCGAGCTCCCGGTCCCACTCGAAAGCGAAAGTGAAGAAGTGCTGCCCGGCGCTCGAGCCGGCCTGCCCGGCGCGCCAGTCGCTCTGGTAGCTCAAGTGGTGCCGCCGGGTGTGGTTCAGGAAGTCGGAGGTAAAGTCGAAAAAAGGAAACGGCGCCGTGCGCCCCTCGAAGCTCGGTGTGAAGGGCGGGTCGGCGGTGAGGTTGCGCGACACCTGGCGGGACTGGGCGAAGCCGTAGGTCAGCCGCTGGTCCCAGAACGCCGTCGTCTGGTCGCGCAGCATCACGCCCAGGTCGGCGTCGCCGCGGCGGAAGAAGGCGTCGAGGTCGGGCCGGCCGAAGGCGGTCTGGCCGGGCGTGCCCGCCTGGCCGAGCTCGCCGCGCAGCACCACGCGCAGCGAGGTCGCTTCGCGGAGCGCCAGGCCGAAGTTCGCCGAGAGCGTGGTGTTGCGGAAGCCGTTGTTCGGCGCCTGGTTTTCGGTCGAAAGGCGCGCGGCCGCGAGCGAATAGTCGAACCGCCCGGCCTCGCCGCTCATCGCGGCGCGCCCAAGCCCGGTCGCGTGGTTGCCACCCTCGAGCGAGAACGAG
>Ga0209321_10002191_pt1 | contig 13146 bp, 8 predicted proteins | sample Rifsed16ft4_FD_184012 | JGI IMG/M metagenome (GOLD analysis project Ga0209321, IMG submission 184012) | Soil microbial communities from Rifle, Colorado, USA - sediment 16ft 4 - CSP-I_5_4 (version 2) | ecosystem: Environmental > Terrestrial > Deep subsurface > Rock core/Sediment | place: Rifle... | reverse complement strand
TCGGGGGCCCGACCCTGGGGGCGATGTCCGACCGCCTCGGGCGACGCAAGCTTCCTTATCTGACGGCGAACGTCGCGACCGCGACGCTGTGGGGGGTCTTTCTTTTCGGGGGGGACATTCCCCGGATGCTGTTTTACCCCCTGTTTGCCGCCATCGGGTTCACCTCCGGGGCCCTGATCATCGGGTTAGCCCATTCCCGGGAAGCCAACCATCCGGGAGCCGCCGGCGCCGTGGGCGGAGTGGTCAACATGGGCCCCATCGGCATCGCCGCGATCATGCAGCCCTTGCTTGGGAGCGTTCTCGATCGGCATTGGGACGGACTGCTGGTCAACGGAGCGAGAGTCTACCATGCGAGCGCCTACTCGTCCGCTTTCACCTGGTTGTTCGTCAGCTCCTGCCTGTCGGTGGCGGCGGTGTACTTCACACGGGAAACCTATTGCCGCGTCCGGGAGATCGACGAAGCAGGACCATGCCGATCGAGGAGGATTCCATGAAGGAGCAGAGGAAACCATGAACGTGGCGATTGTCGGAGCGGGCGGAGTGGGCGGCTATTTCGGTGGACGGCTCGCGCAGGCGGGAGAGGACGTTGTCTTCATCGCACGTGGGGAGCATCTGCGGGCGATGCAGAGAAATGGGCTTCGGGTCGACAGCATCAACGGTGATTTTCGCGTCGATCGGGTCCTGGCGACGGATGAGCCTTCAACGGTGGGCGAGGTCGACTACATCCTGGTTGCCGTCAAGTCGTGGCAGTTACCGGACGCAATCGAAACGATGCGCCCCATGGTGGGGGAAAAGACCTCTATCGTGCCGTTGCTCAATGGCGTCGAAGCGCCCGATCAATTATCCGAGGTATTCGGAGACGAACGGGTCCTCGGTGGATTATGCAGCATGATCAGCATGGTCGCGGCCCCTGGGCACATTTCCCATGTCGGCGCGCACCCCATGATTACGTTCGGCGAGCGGAATCATCGCCGCAGCGAGCGGGTGGAACGCCTGCGGAAAGCGTTCTCGCGCACGGAGGGTGTGCAGGCCGAGATACCGGAGGACATCCATGTTGCGATGTGGAACAAGTTCCTCATGATCGCGCCCTGGAGTGGCGCAGGCGCAGTCACCCGGGCACCCATCGGAGTGATCCGCAGTCTGCCGGAGACGCGAAATCTGCTCGAACATGCCATGGAAGAGATCTATGGTCTTGCCCACGCGCGAAACGTTGCAATGGAACAGGAAGCGATCCGCCGGGCGATGGCGTTCCTTGATACGCTGCCCGACGAGGCTACTGCATCCATGCAGCGGGACATCCTGGCGGGACGACGGTCGGAGCTGGACGCCCAAAATGGTGCAGTCGTTCGGCTCGGCAAAGAAGCGGCTGTCGCAACACCGATCAACAGCATGATCTATTCGAGCCTCCTCCCCCAGGAGATGCAAGCGAGGAAACAACGAACATTCCATGCCGGTTAGCCGTTCCCGCCCGGATTCCCGACCGATTTGGGGGATCTCCCTTCCGGCATGTCCGCGAACGAAGCGTACCCCCCGGAAAAGAATGCGATCCTACTTCATGGTCGGCATGACGAAATCGGCGCCCGCGCGGATCCCGGTCGGCCAGCGGGACGTGATCGTTTTCATCTGGGTATAGAAGTTTACGCCCTCGGTTCCGTGCATGAAATAGTCCCCGATAATGGAACGCTTCCAGCCCCCGAAGCTGTAAAACGCCACCGGCACGGGAATCGGAACGTTGATTCCGATCATCCCCACCTCCACCCTTCCTGCAAATTCGCGCGCGGTATCGCCGTCCCGCGTGAAGATGGCGGTCCCGTTGGCATACTCGTGATCGTTCACCAGCTTCAAGGCAGCCTCGTAGTCCGGGACCCGCACCAGGGAAAGCACGGGACCGAAGATCTCCTCCCGGTAGATCCTCATCCCGGGCGTCACCCGGTCGAACAGGCATGCGCCGAGGTAAAAGCCGTTTTCGTGGCCCGCGACCTTTTGCCCCCGACCGTCCGCCACGAGTTTCGCCCCTTCCCTTACGCCCAGGTCGACGTATCCCTTCACCCGCTCCCGGTGTTCGCCCGTGACGAGCGGGCCCATCTCTGCGTCCGGATCCTGGCCGGGCCTGACCTTGAGCGTCCGGATTCGGTCCACAATCCGCTTCACCAGTTCTTCGGCGACCTTGTCCCCGACCGCGACGACGACGGAGATGGCCATGCACCGCTCCCCCGCGGACCCGTACGCGGCCCCCATCAAGGCGTCCACCGCCTGATCGAGATCCGCATCGGGCATCACGATGGCGTGGTTTTTCGCGCTGCCCAGGGCCTGCACCCGCTTGCCATGGGCCGTGGCCGTCCGATGCACCTGCTGGCCGACTGCACTGGACCCCACGAAACTTACCGCGGAGACCTTCGGGTGCGAGGTCAACAGATCGACCGCCTCCTTGTCCCCGTTCACCACGTTCAAGACACCCGGCGGCAGCCCCGCCTCGGAAAACAGCTCGGCGAGCCGCAACGGGCAGGAGGGATCCTTCTCGGAGGGCTTCAGGATGAAGGTGTTGCCGCAGGCGATGGCGACGGGAAACATCCACATCGGCACCATTGCAGGGAAATTGAATGGGGTGATCCCGACGCATACCCCGAGCGGCTGCCGGAAGGAAAAACTGTCGACGCCGGTCCCCACGTTTTCCGAAAAGCTCCCCTTCAACAGGTGGGGAATCCCGCAGGCGAACTCCACCACCTCGATCCCCCGGGTCAGGGAGCCGCGCGCATCGCTCAGCACCTTGCCGTGCTCGGCCGTGATCAGGGCCGAAAGTTCCTCCGCATTCCGGTCCAGCAGCTCCTTGAACCGGAACAGGACTCTTGCCCGTCGCAGCGGCGGAGTGGCCGCCCAGGCCGGAAACGCCGCCGCGGCTGAGGCAACCGCTTCCTCCACCTCGTTCTTTCCGGCGAATGAGACGCGGCCGGTGACTTCTCCCCTGGCGGGGTTGTAGACGTTTCCGTACCGCTCTCCGGTGCCGGAAAGGATCCTGCCGTTGATGAAATGATCGATGGTTTTCGGAATCGTAATGCTCATTGTGAGTCCTCCCGGGACGGTGATCGGCAAACGCTCAAGGAAAACATTATTATATACCACAAGATAAACAGAGGATTGTTTTTCGTCGTTCCCTTGGATTTCACGCCGAGGCGGAGAAGTACCCATCAACGTTTCAGCGGGGTGGAATGGTTATGGAAAAGGATCGGACGAAAGAAATCGACGAGAAGCAAGAGGATGGAAAAATCGACCGCCGCAAGTTTCCGAAGAAGGCGGCAGTTGCCGGGGCGGCAACCGTTGGCTTCCCGGTGGCACGTCCGAAAGGGGATGCGGATCCGTCCCTGATGAACGCCACCGGGGCGGCAGAGGCGATTCGCGCAGGCCGGATCACATCCGAAGAGCTGGTGAGCGCCTGCCTCGACCGCATCGCGGCGCTCGAGGAACGGGTCGGCGCCTGGGCCTTCCTGGACCCCGGGCATGCCCTGAGCCAGGCACGTGAGGCGGACCGGGCGCGGCGGGAAGGCAAGGCGCTCGGTCCGCTCCACGGCGTTCCGGTGGGGGTCAAGGATATCTTCGACACGAAGGACATGCCGACGGAGGACGGCACGGTTTTGCACGCGGGGCGCCGGCCGGCGGAGGATGCCGCCGCGGTCTCCTTGCTCCGCGAGGCGGGCGCGGTCATCCTGGGCAAGACCGTAACCACCGAGCTCGCGGTATACTCGCCCGGGAAAACCCGGAACCCGCACGATCCGGAGCGCACCCCCGGCGGGTCCTCGAGCGGCTCCGCCGCGGCCGTGGCGGCGTTCATGGCGCCCCTCGCCATCGGCACCCAGTCCAACGGGTCCGTCATCCGTCCGGCATCCTACTGCGGCGTTTACGGGTACAAGCCGAGCCACGGCCTCATCTCCCGGCATGGCGTGCTCCGGCAGTCGCGGCCCCTGGACCAGGTGGGTGTGTTTGCGCGCACCATCGAGGATGCGGCTCTGGTCGCGGAGCAGATCATGTCCTTCGACGACCGCGATCCCGACACGCGCCCGCGGGCACGCCCCGCCCTCTTCAAGACGGCGTCCGAAGAGCCCGCTGTCGAGCCGCGCCTGGCCTTCGTCAAGACCCCGGTGTGGGACCAGGCCGACATGGGTACCCAAGAGGCGTTTGCGGAGCTGGTCGCGCACCTTGGGGAGATCGTCGTCGAATTCGAACTACCGGATATGTTCCATGACGCGGTCGCGCTTCACCGCACGATCATGGAGGCGGACCTGGCCGGAAGCTTCGATCAGGAATACGCGCGCGGCAAGGAACGCTTGAGTCCCATCCTGCGGGAGATGATCGAGCGGGGGCAGAAGGTGCCGGCCGTGGATTACAACCGCGCGCTTGGCCGGGTACTGGTCTTCAACCGCGCGCTCGACAAGGTGTTCGAGCGGCACGAAGCCGTCATCACTCCCGCCGCCACCGGCGAGGCCCCCGTCGGACTGGAATCGACGGGAAGCCCGATTTTTTGCACGATATGGACCTTGTGCGGGATGCCGGCGATCACGCTTCCCGTCCTGCAGGGCACGCACGGCATGCCGATGGGCGTGCAGCTGGTCGGGGCCAAAGGCGACGACGCCCGGCTGCTGCGAACGGCCCGCCGGCTCGTGAGTCTCTTGGCGCGGGCGTCGTAGTCCCGTTGACCGACCGCCATGTTGGTGCAGGCGGACCGGACCCTCAACCGCCGTACACCAGACTCGGCAGCCACAACCCGATCTGCGGGAACATGTACAGCAGGAAGATGGCGAGCACCTGGAGCACCATGAACGGCATCATCCCCAGGAAGATCTGGTTCAGCGTCACGTGCGCCGGCGCCACGCCCTTCAGATAGAACGCCGCCATCGCCACCGGCGGCGACAGGAACGCCGTCTGCAGGTTGAGCGCCACCAGCAGGCCGAAGAAGAGCGGATCAATTTGGAAGTGCGTCAGCAGCGGGAGGAAGATCGGCATGAAGATGATGATGATTTCGGTCCATTCCAGCGGCCAGCCCAGCAGGAAGATGATGACCTGCGCCAGGAGCGTGAATTGCAACGGCGACAAGTCGAGCGAGGTCACCCACGTATTGACGATCTCCTGGCCGCCCAGCAGCGCGAACCCCGCGGCGAAAATCCCCGACCCGACGAACAGCCAGCACACCATCGCGCTGGTCCTTGCGGTGAGGAAGACCGCCTCCTTGAGCATCCTCATATTGAACTGTCCGTAGAGGACCGCCAGTACCAACCCTCCGAACGATCCCATCGCCGCCGCCTCGGTCGGCGTCGCCAGGCCGGCGATGATGCTGCCGAGCACCCCGAGGATCAGGAGCGCCAGCGGGAAGAACGACCCCAGCATCATCTTGAAGACCTCGAGCCGGGTAAAGGAGAAGTACGCATAGAATACCGCGACGCTCGCCAGGCAGAGACCAAGGACAATCCAGTACCACATCGCTGCGGGCCTGCGCGTCGCCGGCGTCTTGTCGGGGGAGGCGCCAGCTGCCGGGGCCGCCTCCTTCACCGTTTCGGCAGGCGCCTCCTCGGCGACGGTGCCCGGCGGTTCCTTCAGTCCGCTGGCTTCTTCCGGTTCCTGCAAGCCCCCGTTTTCGGCCTGGGTTGCCTCGTCCTCCGCCGCAATGCCCATCGCGACCACGCCCTCGGGCACCGCTTCCTTGGGCGCCGTCACGCCGAGATAGATCGAGCCCATGAGCAGCACGGCCGCCAGCGCCGGCAGCAGCGAAATTCCCAGATGCCTGAGCACTATGGACCTCGGGACGTCGGCGTTTCGCTTGCCCACGATCGAGCCGGTCAGCCCCACCACGGCGTTGCTGCCGTCCCGGGAGAGGACTTCCATGAATTTGGGAAGCTCCACGCGCTTGTCTTCCTCGGACAGCGGCGGCGCCGCGCTGGGCTTGAGTTTCGCGTAGATGATGATGGCACCGATGTAGAGCGATGCCAGCATGATGCCCGGGAAGAAGGCGCCTGCGTAGAGCTGCATCACCGAAACGCCGGCGACGGCGCCATAGAGGATCAGGAGCACCGACGGCGGGATCAGGATGCCGAGGGTGCCGCCCGCGGTCACGGCGCCCGCCGCGAGCCGGATGCCGTATCCGGCCTTGAGCATCGCCGGAAACGCGAGCAGGCCCATGAGCGTCACCACCGCGCCGATGATGCCGGAAGCGCATGCGAAGATCGCGCAGGTCACAACCGTTGCGACGGCCAACGATCCGGGTATGAACGAGGACGCCAGGTGCAGGCTCTTGAACAGGCGCTCGATCAGGTTGGCGCGCTCGACCAGGTAGCCCATGAAGACGAACAGGGGGACCGAGATCAGCACGTCGTTGTTCATGACCCAATAGGCGCGCTGCACCATCAGTTCGAGCGTATGCTGAACCGCCGTCGACGGGTCCGCGCTGTGGTAGGCGAACCAGGTGAACATCGTGCCCAGGCCCATCAGCGTGAACGCGGTGGGAAAGCCGAGCATGATCGCCACGACGATCAGCCCCAGCATCAGGAGGCCCAGGTGGCCGTTGGTCATGTGCTCCGGCGACGGCATCGCCACGAACAGACCAATGACGACCAGCGCCATCATGGCAAGTCCGAACCAGACCCCTTTTTTCATTTGTGGTCCTTTTCCCTCGCAGTGATGATCTCATCGAGCTTGGCGATGTCCTCGTCCTTGACGTGCAGCAATTCCTTCAGCTTTTCGACGTCGACTTCCTCCACGTCTTCCTCGCGCGAGGGCCACTTGCCTTCCTTGAGGCAAATAACGCAGCGGATCATTTCCACGATGCCCTGTATCAGCAGGAAGCCACCGGCGACCGGGATGACGGTCTTGAACGGGTAGATCGGCGGGCCTTCGGCGGTGATGCTCGAGTGCTCCAGGATCCTCCAGGAATCGCCGGCATAGATGTAGCCGGCCCAGCAGAGCGCGACCACCCCGGGCAGGAAGAACACGAAGTACAGCGTCAGATCGAGGGCGGCCTGCGCCCGCGGCGGGAAGAAGCCGTATAAAACATCGCCGCGAACGTGGCCGTTCCTCGACAGCGTGTACGCGCCCGCCATCATGAACAGGGCTCCGTACATCATGAGCGTGACGTCGAAGGCCCAGGGATGCGGTTCGTCGAGCGCGTACCGCGAGAATATTTCATAGGTGATGAGAAGGGTGAGCGACACGATGAGCCAGGAAAACGTTTTCCCGACGAAGGTGCTGATCTTGTCGATGATAAGCAGACTTTTCTGCATGTTCGACCTTTCAAACATCAGCCATCCGGGCACCGCCCGGATGGCTGATGGAGGATGCTGGAAAAACCGTTAGCCTTTCTTTACGCCCTTCTTCGGCGCTTCTTCCTTGGCGCCGTGGTAATAATTATGCGCCATGCGCCGGCCGACGTTGGTATCCATGTCCCAGCTCACCGCGCGCTTGGCGAACGCTTTCTGCGATGCGATGATCTCCTTGAACAGGGGGTTCTCCGCCGACTTCTTCTCCACGATCACGTCGTACACTTCCAGCTGCTTTTTCAGGATCGCGTCGGGGGTCTTGTAGAACTTCACGTTTTGCTTGGTCTGCATCTCGATGTAGTCCTTCGAGTAGCGATCGATCGCCTTCCACGACATGTCGGCCGAGGCCGCTTCCACGCAGACCTCGATGAGCGCTTTCAACTTGTCGGGCAGCTCATTGAACTTGGTCTTGTTGAACAGGATCTCGAAAGACTCCGCGTTCTGGTGGTAGCTCTGCAGCATGCACACCTTGGACACGTCCGGGAAGCCGAGCAGGCGGTCGGAGCTGGCGTTGTTGAACTCCGCCCCCTCGAGGAGGCCGCGGTCCAGCGCCGGCACGATCTCGCCGCCGGGCAGCGCGTTGACCGCCGCGCCCATCATGGTGTACATGTCGACGGAAATCCCCACGGTGCGGAATTTCATGCCCTTGATGTCCTCCAGCTTGGTGATCGGCTTCTTGAACCAGCCGAACGGCTGCGTCGCCATCGGCCCGTAGGCGAACGAAACCACGTTCGCGCCGATGGACTCGTAGATCTTCGCCAGCAGTTGCTTGCCGCCGCCGTACTTGTGCCAGGCCAGCTGCATGTTGGCGTCCATGCCGAAGCCGGGGCTCGACCCCCACAGCGCCAGGGCATTCTGCTTGCCGTAGTGATAGACAAAAACGCCGTGGCCGCCGTCGAGCGTGCCCTTGGACACCGCATCCAGCAGGGCGAAGGCCGGCACCACGGATCCCGCCGGCAGCACCTCGATCTTGAGATCCCCGCCGGACGAGTCGTTGACCTTCTTGGCGAAGTCGAGGGCGTACTCGTGGAAAATGTCCTTGCTCGGCCAGGTGCTCTGCCAGCGCATCGCAATCGGGCCCGCCGCCTTGGCGATCGACGGGAAGCCCAGCGCCGCGGCCCCGGCAGTCGCTGCGGCGGCCCCGGCGAGGAACTTGCGCCGTGATACGCGCGTCTTTGTGTCTTTGCTCAGCTCTTTCTTTTCTTTCTTTGCCATAATTCCCCCCCCCTTGTGGTATGGAAAAAATGTCTGCCGCAACCCGATCCGGATGCTTTCCCCGATGACCTGTTTCCCGATCTCACCCCTTTCTGCCATCCCGTCAAAGACAATGGAGGAACCACCACCCCGTTTCCCCTCTCGCTCGGAGGAGAGAAAGACCGGCGGACTGCTCCATGGATGATGGGTACGGCGTTTTATTTTATTTTATTCGCCGGCACCTCGTCCGAGGAGTGGGTGGAATTGGTTGGTCATGAGATCACGGCCATGTAGCATTACTGCATGAATGGCAAAGGAATGAAGTAAAACAGCGTAACAAGCGTTTAGATAGCACAAGCGGACGAAATGTGTCAACAGAAAACGGCTACGGGGCGGCATCGGCAACTAAGTACTCCGCTTCATAAATACGGTGTCGCACCGAGAGCGTCGATGCGCCGCGCCGGCGAGGCGCGCGACTGAGGCGTACTCGAAGCAGTACGGCGCAAGGAGCGCAACGAAGCTGGAGCGGATGCAGCGGCGCTCGAATGCAACCGTAATTGTGAAACGGAGTACTAAGCGCGCCGCGGCCCGCTGGCTCGCGATCATCTTACGGCGATCCGCCCGGGGATCGTCCTGCGGCCCAGGGGATTTTCACGAAGCTGGACGCTCTTTAGGCAACGCGGTCGCGGGGTTCCCGCCCGGCGAAGATGGCATCCAGATTGTCAAGCGCCCGGAACCCCATCGCGTCTCTCGTTTCCTTCGTGGCGCTGGCGATGTGCGGCATCAGGAAGACGTTGGGCAACTGCCGGTACTCCGGATGGATGTCCGGTTCGTTCGTGTAGACGTCCAAACCGGCGGCCGTCAGCTTCCCGGACTTTAGCGCCCCGATCAGCGCCTCATCGTCGACCACCGCCCCGCGGCTCGCGTTGATGACGATCGCCCCGTCCGGCAGGAGGGCGATGCGCAAGGCGTTGAGCATCCGGAAGGTTTCCGGGGTGGACACGCAGTGGAGCGTCAGGAAATCGCAATGCGGCATCAGCTCCTCGGGAGTCGGATGATAGATGGCGCCTTCCTCTATCTCAGGCGGCATTTTCCGCACATCGTGATAGTGGATCTTCATGTCGAATCCGCGGGCTCGCCTGGCGACGACCTGTCCGATCCGCCCGAATCCGAGAATCCCGAGCCGCTTGCCCGTCACCTGGGTGCCCACCATGAAACGGGGGCTCCAGTCCTTCCACGCACGGCTGCGGACCAGCCGTTCGCCTTCGCTGGCCCGCCTCGCCGCGCCCAGCATGAGCATCATGGTCAGCTCCGCGGTGGCGTCGGACAACACCTCGGGAGTGTTGGTGACGATGATCCCCCTGGCCTTGGCGGCCTTTATGTCCACGTGGTCGTAGCCGACGGAAAAATTCGCGATGGCGCGCACGCGCTCGGGCAATCGGGCGATCACTTCCGCAGTGAATTTTTCCGTATGACAGGGAAGAATGGCGTCGACGTCCTTCGTCCGTTCGATCAGCTCGTCACGGGAATAGAGGACGTCTTCGGGATTCAGGCGGGCGTCGTAGTCCCGTCGAAGACGTTCCTCGACGGCGTCCGGCAGCTTGCGGGTAACCAGGATAACGGGCTTCATTCTTTCCTCCTCCGCAATGTTCCTGCCTGGATCTGAAAACAAGAAACACGAGGATCGATTCCTTCTGCTGTCGACCCTATGGGCAATGGGATGATTGTATAAGGAATACGGGAATATCGATTAAAAAAATATCCGGCCGGTTTCCGGGATCGATCCCTTGACTCGGGATGCCGGATTCTGTTTTAGTGAAGAAATTCCGGTCGAACGTATAGCGCCATTTCTATTATCCTGGGGGAAGGAGTAAGGATCATGGCGAAGATGACAGCCATGAACGCCGCTGTCAAAGTCCTGGAAAGCGAGGGTGTCAAACACATTTTCGGCATCCCGGGGGCGGGGATCCTGCCGTTTTATCGGGCTCTCAAGGATCTTGGGACCATTCGGCACATGCTTTGCCGCCATGAGGAGGGTGCGATCCACATGGCCGACGGGTATGCCCGCGCCATCGGTGCGGTGGGGGTTTGCGCGGCCACCTCGGGTCCCGGCGCCAGCAATTTCGTGACCGGGCTCTATACCGCCCAGGTGGATTCGATCCCGATTTTGGCCCTCACCGGGCAGAACGTGAAGGCGCAACTGGGCCGGGAAGCCTTCCAGGCGGTGGACATCGCCGCCGTCGTGAAGCCGGTCACCAAGAAGTCGTATTGCGTGCAGGAGCCGGCGATGGTTCCGTGGGTATTCCGGGAGGCGTTCAGGATCATGAAGGAGGGACGTCCCGGTCCGGTCCTGATCGACCTGCCCCTGGACGTCCAACGGGGAGAAATCGAGTACGATCCCGAGACGGATGCGCCGCTGCCCATTTTTCGAACCCCTCCCGACCGGAAGCAGGTGGCCAAGGCCCTGGACATGCTGCTTGCGGCGGAAAGGCCTCTCATGCTGCTGGGGGGAGGCGTGATTCTCGCCGACGCCTGCGAGGAATTCGTGCAGATCGCCGAGCTCCTGCAGATCCCCGTCATCGCCACGTACATGGGAAAGGGGGGGATCCCGTGGAACCATCCTCTCATGGCCGGTCACGTAGGAATCCAGTGCAATACCCGGTCCGGGAATCAGACGTTTTTGGAGTCCACCCTGGTGCTGGCGGTGGGCGCTCGCTTCAATGACCGCCATACGGGCGCCATCAACATCTATAAAGGAGACCGGAAGTTCATCCATGTGGACGTGGACCCCGGTCAATTGGGGAAAAACATCATGCCGGACTTGGGGATCTGTGCGGATGCCAAGCTGACCCTTACGGCCCTGCTGGAGGAGATCCGGCGGCGCAACCTCAAGGCGGAACCGACGAAGTTGTCGATTGCGCATCTGCGCACCAAACTGGAACGAAAGACCGACTACGACGATATTCCCATCAAGCCCCAGCGGGTGTTCCGGGAGATCAACGAGTTTTTCGACGACGATACCGTGTTTGTGACCTGCATCGGGTTGAACCAGATATGGTCCGGCCAGCTGCAGAAGATATCCAAACCCAGACATTTCCTGGATTGCGGAGGAGCGGGTCCGTTGGGATGGGATCTGCCGGCCTCCATCGGGGCCAAGGTCGCCCGTCCGGACAAGACGGTGGTCCAGGTGGTGGGGGATTACGGATTCCAGTTCTGCATGGAGGAGCTCCCCGTCGCCGTCATGTACAACGTCCCCTTTGTGTGCATCGTCCTGAACAACGGATATCTCGGGCTCATCCGTCAAGCGGAGAAATTCCATTACGACATGAATTATGCAGTCCAGCTCTGGTACGACGGCCTGACCGAGAGCGCCAGCCTGGAACTTCCCCGGATGGCCGTGGCCGAACGGACAAGCGGTGTCGGCGTGGTCGGTTCCGCCAAGGGCCGCATCGAGCCGGAAAACCAGGGACGCGGTTTTGACTTTGTGAAGTTTGCCGAGGCCTGCGGTACCACAGGGGAGCGGGTCACCGACCCGAAGGAGATCAAGGCCGCTTTCCGGAGGGCCGTGGACTCGGGCATGCCGTACGTCATCGACATCATCATCGAACGGGAGACGGACGCCTCCATGGGCGTCGCCATCGATGCGATCAAGGAATTCGAATAAGAAATTCAAAAAAACCGGGAACAAAAGCCATGTCGGAATTGAAGGATCGGGCCTCCGCCATATTGAAGGAATTCAAGGGAGAAACGTACGCGTTCGGCAGCGGTGTGCTGGATCAGCCGCCGGGGCAATTTACCGCCGAATTCGGCAAGAGGGCCCTGTTGGTCGGGCCTCTCGAATTTGAGTGGTTTCGCCCCATCCGGGAACGGATTCTCGGGTCCATGGAAAAGGCCGGGGTGGATGTGGTGGAGGAGGTACGGTCCGCCGGCCCGAACGCCCCGTTCGTGGACGTCTATCGCATCCACAGTCACATCATGCATAAAAAACCGGAGGTTCTGGTCGTGGCGGATGGCGGCTCCGGGATCGACGCCGTCAAAGCCGCCGCCGTCCTGGCCACGCTGGGGGATATCCATTCCGAAATCGACCCGTTCTTCGGGGTGGGACAGGTAACCGAGGCGTGCAGGAAATCGGGGCGCGCCATCATGCCGGTGGTGGCCGTCATGATGGCGTCCAGCTCCGGCGCGCACCTGACCAAGTATTCCAATATCACCGATCCCGTCATGGGCCAGAAGAAACTCATCGTGGACGAGGCCATTGTCCCGCCGCGCGCGGTCTTCGACTACGATGTCACCACCACCCAGCCCATGAGGTTGACCCTGGATGGGGGGCTCGACGGCATCGCCCACTGCCTGGAGGTATACTTCGGGGCTCCGTCGGCGACCCGGGAAAAGGCCCAACGGGTAGCCGAGCTCGGCATCGAGCTCATCATCTTGGGCCTGATCGAAGCGAAAAACGATGCGAAAAGCAAGGAGGCCAGGACTTTATTGGGTCTGGGAACCGATCTTGGCGGCTACGCCATCATGATCGGCGGCACATCGGGAGCCCATCTGTCCAGTTTTTCCCTGGTGGATGTCTTAAGCCACGGCCGGGCCTGCGCCCTGATGAATCCTTACTACACCGTTTTCTTTGCGCCGGCCGTTCAGGAGCAACTGC
>Ga0209321_10002180_pt1 | contig 13178 bp, 7 predicted proteins | sample Rifsed16ft4_FD_184012 | JGI IMG/M metagenome (GOLD analysis project Ga0209321, IMG submission 184012) | Soil microbial communities from Rifle, Colorado, USA - sediment 16ft 4 - CSP-I_5_4 (version 2) | ecosystem: Environmental > Terrestrial > Deep subsurface > Rock core/Sediment | place: Rifle... | reverse complement strand
AGAAAACTTCTTCTCCATCTTCTAGCTTCTCCTTAGCTTCTTTTTAAACTTCTTGTTTGCAAGTAATAAACCGCCTTCGCAACCTAATCACCTAACGAACAAGGGTTGCTATCAGCGGATTAAAATTTTACCAGCGGTAGTGGGCAAAAGCTCGATTAGCCTCGGCCATTTTGTGTAAATCTTCCTTTTTTTTCACCGCGGAACCCGTGCCTTGAATCGCGTCTACCAGTTCGGCCGCTAAATTATCACTCATGTCGCCTTTTCTGGCCCGAGCAAAACCAACGATCCAACGCAACGCGAGCGTCACTCCCCTTCGGGAAGGAACTTCCACGGGCACTTGGTAAGTCGCTCCTCCTACTCTTCGGGGTTTAACTTCCAAAAGGGGTTTTACATTGTTAAGCGCTTTTTTTAAAGCGTTCAAAGGCTCGGTTCCCGACTTTTCTTTAGCAACGTCCAGAGCCTCATAAACGATCTTTTCCGCAAAGCTCTTTTCCCCTTTTCTCAAAACTTGATTAATAAGCTGTGATACCAACTTGTTATTGAACTTGTAGTCAGGGATCAGTTCTCTTTTGGGAATATATCCCTTTCTAGGCATCTTAGGCCCCCGCTTCCTTCACTGCTTTAGTTCCATACTTAGAGCGGGCTTTCTTTCGGTCAACCACCCCAGCCGTATCTAAGGCGCTTCGAATTATCTTGTATCTCACACCCGGTAAGTCTTTTACCCGCCCTCCCCTGATTAGCACAATTGAGTGCTCCTGGAGATTGTGTCCAATCCCTGGAATGTAGGCGGTCACTTCCATTCCAGTGGTAAGTCTCACTCTGGCGATTTTTCGCAGGGCTGAATTTGGTTTTTTGGGCGTAACGGTTTTCACTTGGGTACATACCCCTCTCCTCTGAGGAGTATTTCTCAGAGCAGGCGTATCCGTTTTCTTTCTAACTTTTACCCGTCCTTTTCTCACCAGCTGATTAATGGTGGGCAATCTTCCCCCTTATTAATTAAGCTTAAAAATTAACACACCCCCCAAAGATGAAAAAAATATCATTATTTAAGGGAAATGTCAATAAGGTTCCCATTTGAGCTTGGAGTTCCTAGATAAATTTTATACTAATCAAGGATTTTTTTCAAAATCAAGAATAAAAAAGAGGGAAACGAAGGACATAAAAGGGGCAATTTAAGTTAACCCAGTACTTCCTCCTTTTTTTGTTGCTCCGGTTTTGTTACCAGTGCCACCTCTTCCAACTCATGAGAACCCTTTTCCTCTTCTGGGTAACGTATTTTAAGACTGCGATAACGGGCCATTCCCGTTGACGCAGGAATAAGTTTACCGATAATTACGTTTTCTTTCAAGCCCAACAAGGGGTCTACTTTTCCACTAATGGCCGCATCAGTAAGCACTCTGGTAGTCTCTTGAAAAGAGGCAGCCGAGAGAAAGCTGTCGGTAGCCAGCGAGGCTTTTGTAATTCCTAAAAGAACCTGTTTAGCAGTGGCCGCTTCGCCCCCCTCCCGGGCGACCCGTTCGTTTTCCTTTTGGAAAAGGTGTTTACCAACCAATTGGCCGGGAAGAAGATAGGTGTCCCCGGACTCATCAACTCTCATTTTCTTCAACATCTGAGTAACTATCAGTTCAACATGCTTATCATTTATATCTACTCCTTGGGAGTTATATACCTTTTGTATTTCTCGAACTAAATAAATTTGGGCGGCTTGTGTTCCTTTAATCCTCAAAATATCGTGGGGATTTAAAGAACCTTCCGTTATCTGGTCTCCGGCCTTTACTTTGTCGCCGGAACTCACCCTCAATCGAGCTCTCCTGGGAACCTGATAAAGCCGCTCTTTTCCGTCGGCGCCGTGAATAATTATTTTTCTGGTCTTATCATCCTCTTTAATCTCGACCTTGCCGCTTGCCTCAGCCATCACGGCTTGGCCTCGGGGCTTTCTGGCTTCAAATAGCTCAACAACTCGCGGAAGACCATGGGTGATATCTTCGCCGGCGACTCCCCCGGTGTGAAAGGTACGCATCGTAAGCTGCGTTCCTGGTTCCCCAATAGACTGAGCTGCAATTATCCCTACCGCCTCTCCTATTTCAACCAGTCTCCCTTCAGCAAGGCTACCACCATAACAAAGTTGACAGATACCATACTTGGAATCGCAGGTCAAAACAGAACGTACCGTGACCGCGGGAACCTTCGCCTTCTCTAGCTTTTTTAGGTCGGCGTCTTTTATCTCCTGGTTGGTCTCTAGCAGCGGCTGTTCTTGCTCCGGTTTTAGAATACGTTTAACATTAGTTCTTCCCAATAAACTTGGGTTAGGGTTGCCTTCCTCATCAAAGAGAGGCAACAGGACACCTTGTTTCGTGCCGCAGTCTCTTTCCCTGACGATAACTTCTTGAGCTACGTCCACCAATCTTCTGGTGAGGTATCCGGAATCAGCCGTTCTAAGAGCGGTATCGGCCAGTCCTTTTCTAGCTCCGTGAATAGAAATGAAGTACTCCAAGACCGTAAGGCCCTCCCGAAAGTTAGCCTTGATCGGACGGTCAATAATCTCCCCTTTGGGGTTTGCAACCAATCCTCTCATCCCCGCGAGCTGCCGGATCTGCTTAATATTTCCCCGAGCTCCCGAGGAAGCCATCATATAAAGAGGGTTGACTTTGTCGAAGTTCCGCTCCATGGCCTCGGTTACATCTTCGGTTGCTTTCGTCCAGATATCAACAACTCTTTGGTGGCGTTCTTCGTTCGTAATAAGCCCCTTTCTAAACTGCCGTTCTACTTTGTCAACCGCTTCTTCGGGGGCGTCAAGGATTTTTTGTTTATCAGGAGGAATAACGACATCCTTAATACTCAAGGTAATCCCCGCTCTAGTGGCGTAATAAAATCCTAAGGATTTAATTTTATCAAGAATATCAGCGATTTTTACCTTGTCATATATTTTACAGCACTTCTCGACGATTTCCCCGACTGCTTTTTTGTTCACCTCTGAATTGACAAAAGGGTAATCTTTCGGTAACACCTGATTGAAAATAATGCGGCCAACCGTAGTTTTAAATCTAGTCCTTTTTTTGCTCTTCCAATAGACCTCAATTTTGGCCTGGAGATCAATGTCTTTAGATTCATAGGCATGGATAGCCTCCTCGGGAGAGAAAAACATTTTCCCTTCTCCCTTGCTGCCCTCTTTTTCCATAGTTAGATAGAAAGTCCCTAAAACCATGTCTTGGGAGGGGATGGATAAAGGCTTCCCGTGGGCCGGAGACAAAATGTTGTTGGTAGATAACATCAATATCCGGGCTTCAGCTTGGGCCTCGGCAGAAAGAGGAACGTGCACCGCCATCTGGTCGCCATCGAAGTCAGCGTTGAAAGCAGCGCATACCAAAGGATGGACCTGAATCGCTTTACCCTCTACCAACACCGGCTCAAAAGCCTGAATGCCTAAGCGGTGAAGAGTTGGAGCCCGATTCAAAAGAACCGGATGTTCCTTAATTACTTCCTCCAAAATATCCCAAACTATGGGCTTGGCTCTCTCCACTATTCTCCTGGCACTCTTAATGTTCTGGGCCTCCCCGAGCTCGGCTAATCTTCTCATCACAAAAGGTTTAAAAAGCTCCAGGGCCATTACGTTGGGTAATCCACACTGGTGAAGCTTAAGCTGAGGACCAATAACAATAACGGAGCGGCCAGAGTAGTCCACCCTTTTTCCCAAGAGATTCTGGCGAAACCTTCCCTGTTTTCCTTTAAGCATATCGCTTAGAGACTTAAGAGCTCTATTTCCCGGCCCGGTTACGGGTCTGCCCCTCCTACCGTTGTCAAAAAGAGCATCCACCGCCTCCTGAAGCATCCGCTTTTCGTTATTGACAATAATTTCGGGTGCTCCCAAGTCAAGCAAGCGCTTTAATCTATTATTACGGTTGATGACCCTGCGATAAAGATCATTAAGGTCTGAAGTGGCGAATCTCCCGCCGTCCAGCTGGACCATGGGACGAAGGTCGGGAGGGATTACCGGAAGAACATCCAGTATCATCCATTCCGGTTTATTCCCAGAATTTTTGAGCGCGGAAACCACTTTTAGCCGCTTGATGGATCGGTTCTTCGTTTGCCCCCGAGCTTTCTTTATGCCTTTCTTCAGGTTCTTGGTTTCATTCTCCAAGTCAACCTTTGTAAGAAGCTCTTTAACAACTTCGGCCCCCATTCCGCCCCGGAAATAATCTCCGTACTTCTCCCTTAGGTCCCTATAGAGCTGCTCGTTAGTAATTAGTTGCTTCGCATTAAGATGGGAGAAGGTTTCAAAAACTTTCTCTACGGCTATCGCGGCCTCACTGTAATCTTGTTCAACTTCCTTTATCCCGGCTTGATTTCGCTTTGTTTGCCTTTTAACCTCAGTATTTACTGACGGACTAGCTTTGACTTTAACGGCTTCTCCTTCTTCCGGTTCAATTTCTCCCCGAAGAATTTTTATTTTTCTTTCCCCTTCCTCCGAGATCTCTTTAATTCTTTGAGTCTTCTCCTCTTCGAGGCTTTTTACGTCTTCCGCGAGCTTTTGTTTCAGAAGCGGAAGGTCATTCTCACGGCGCTCCTTGTCAACATCGGTAATAAGATAGGCCGCGAAGTAAAGCACCTTCTCTAAATCCTTGGGGGAAATATCTAAAAGATAGCCCATCCGCGAAGGTACACCCTTGAAATACCAAATATGGGAAACAGCCGCCGCTAACTCAATATGACCCATTCTGCTCCTTCTGACCTTTGAACGAGTTACCTCAACGCCGCAACGCTCGCAAATAATACCTTTGAACCTAATCCGCTTGTACTTGCCGCAGTAACACTCCCAATCTTTGGTGGGACCAAAAATCTTTTCGCAAAAGAGTCCGTCCTTTTCCGGTTTCAGAGTCCGGTAGTTAATGGTCTCGGGTTTTTTCACCTCACCGTTAGACCACGCCCGGAATTTTTCCGGAGAAGTAAGCCCTATTTTGATTGAGTCAAAGTTGCTAACCTCAAGCACCTCAAAACCTCCAAGAAGTTATTCTTGTTCTTCGGCCATCTCTTCATGACCCGCTTTTAATTCTTCCTTAACAAGTTCACCTTTAAGATCTATTCCCAACTCTCGTGCTGTCTTTAAAACATCGTCTTCATGTTCTTTCAATTCAACCTCGCTCCCTTTACTGGAAAGCACCTCCACGTCCAGACCTAAACTTTGCATCTCTTTCACTAGCACCTTAAAAGATTCAGGGATACCAGACTCCGGAATATCCTCTCCCTTAACAATTGCTTCATAGACTTTAACCCGGCCCTGAACATCATCCGATTTAACGGTTAGAATTTCTTGCAAAGCGTGAGCGGCGCCATAAGCCTCCAGAGCCCAAACCTCCATCTCTCCAAAGCGCTGCCCTCCAAACTGGGCCTTCCCGCCTAAGGGTTGCTGAGTAATTAAAGAGTAGGGACCGGTAGAGCGGGCATGGATTTTATCATCGACAAGGTGCAACAGCTTCATCATATAGATATAGCCCACGCTGATCGGCTGATCAAAGGGTTGGCCACCTCTTCCATCGTAAAGGGTGATTTTACCCGAAAGAGGAAGTCCTGCTTTTTCCATAGCCCCTTCAATCTCACTCTCTGAGGCCCCATCGAAAACAGGTGAGTTAACCCAGAGAGGTCCTTCAGTTTTCTTCTTCTTTTCTCCGTCTTCCGTCCAGCCCTTCTTGGCCGCCCAGCCAAGATAAGTCTCAAGAACTTGTCCGATATTCATCCTTGAGGGCACTCCCAAAGGATTAAGAATTATATCTACCGGCGTTCCATCGGCCAGAAATGGCATGTCTTCTTCGGGAAGAATTTTAGAAATTACTCCTTTGTTACCGTGGCGCCCGGCAAGCTTATCTCCCTCGGAGATCTTTCGTTTTTGGGCAACATAAACCCGAACCAATTTATTGACGCCCGGCGGAAGTTCATCCTTGGCTTCTCTTCTATACACCTGAACCCCAATGACTTTGCCGCTCTCGCCGTGGGGCACCCTCAGGGAAGAATCCCTGACTTCACGGGCTTTCTCTCCAAAAATCGCTCTAAGGAGCCGCTCTTCGGCGGTTAGCTCTGTCTCCCCTTTGGGAGTAACCTTTCCAACTAAAATATCACCTGGCAGAACCTCTGCGCCAAGCCGGATAATACCCATTTCATCCAAATCCTTGAGGGACTCCTCGCCAATATTTGGAATATCTCTAGTTATGTCCTCGGGACCCAATTTAGTATCCCTGGCTTCCATCTCATACTCCTCAATGTGAAGTGAGGTTAAAACATCCTCTCGAACTAGGCGCTCGCTTATAATTACGGCGTCCTCGAAGTTATACCCCTCCCAGGGCATAAACGCCGCCAGGAGGTTTCGGCCAAGAGCAAGTTCGCCCTGATCAGTGGCCGGACCATCAGCGATTACTTCGTTGGGCTTCACTTTGTCTCCCCTATTAACCAGGGGTTTTTGGTTTACACAAGTGCCCTGGTTAGAACGCTCATATTTTGCCATCTCATAACGGTCGATCTTTCCGTTCTCCGTTTTAACTTCGATGGCGTCGCCGGAAACCTTGGTCACAACGCCCTTTTTGCGAGCAAGTACGACTTCACCGGTGTCAACAGCTACTCTTGCTTCCATACCGGTGCCGACCAACGGTGCCTCGGCATTGAGAAGCGGGACCGCTTGACGCTGCATGTTAGAACCCATAAGGGCTCGGTTGGCATCGTCATGCTCCAAGAACGGAATGAGCGCCGTGGTCACGCTCACGATCTGCCTCGGAGAAACATCCATGTACTCAATTTTTTCCGCTTCAACCATTTCTACTTTTTCTTTGCCTCTAGATAAAACCTTCTCTTCCAGAAAACGTCCGTTTTTTTCATTAAAGGGAGCATTAGCCTGGGCGATTATATACTGGTCTTCTTCGTCCGCCGTTAGGTAATCAATTTTGTTAGTAACTTTGCCTTTCTCTACCTTGCGATAGGGTGTTTCAATAAAGCCAAACTTATTTACCCGAGCATAAGTGGATAAAGAACCAATTAAACCAATGTTTGGACCTTCAGGAGTCTCAATCGGGCACATCCTTCCGTAGTGAGACGGGTGAACATCTCGCACCTCAAAACCGGCTCTTTCTCGCGATAGTCCTCCGGGACCCAGCGCCGAAAGCCTTCTTTTGTGAGTCAGGCTAGCCAGCGGATTTGTTTGATCCATAAACTGCGAGAGTTGGCTAGAACCAAAAAACTCCTTGAGAGAGGCCACGATCGGCCTGATGTTAATTAGGGTCTGAGGAGTAATTGTGTCCGGGTCTTGAGTAGTCATCCTCTCTCTCACTACCCGCTCCATCCGGGCCAGTCCGATCCTAAATTGATTCTGAATCAGCTCGCCTACTGTTCTTATCCTTCGGTTACCGAAATGATCAATGTCGTCCATCTCCCCTAATCCCTGGTGAAGATGAACAAGGTATTTGACCGTTTCCAGTATATCTTCCCGGGTAAGAGTGGTTACTTGGTCGGGAATATTTTTTAAACCAAGTTTCTTGTTAATCTTGTACCGCCCGACCTGAGCTAAATCATAGCGGTGGGGATTGAAGAATAGATTTTCCCACCACGAGCGGGCCGAATCAATAGTGGGGGGCTCCCCTGGACGAAGACGCTTATACATCTCGACCAACGCCTCTTCCTCTGAGTGTGAAGGATCTTTTTCCAGCGTTTTCTTGATGGGGGTCGCATCCTCAAAAAGTTTAAGAAGATCCTCGTCCTGACCAAATCCCAGGGCTTTGAGAAGAGTAGTGATGGGAATTTTTCTCTTGCGGTCAACCCTAACGGTAACAATGTCTCTCTTATCGATCTCCAGCTCGAGCCAAGCACCTCGGGAGGGAATAATTTTACCGGTGTTTAAAACGCTGTCGGTTTGCCGGTCGACTTCCTGGCCAAAATATACACCTGGTGAACGAACAAGCTGAGAGACCACTACTCGCTCAGTTCCATTGATAACGAAAGTCCCCTTTTCCGTCATCATTGGGAAATCTCCCGTGAAAACGGCCTGTTCTTTGATTTCTCCGGTCTCTTTATTGACAAAGCGCGTGGTAACAAAAAGCGGCGCTGAATAGGTCATATCCTTCTCTTTACATTCAGCAACCGAATATTTGGACTCACCAAATTCATGGCCGCCGAAGTCAATAACAAGGTTACCCGTGAAATCTTCTATCGGGAAGATGTCACGAAAAACTTCGGCGAGACCATCTTTTAGGAGCCAATCAAATGAATCCTTTTGGATCGCGAGGAGGTAAGGGACATCAATGATTTCCGGAATTTTGGCAAAACTCCTGCGCTTTCTCCCTTTGTAATTGGATTTTACCAAGTCGTCCCCTCCCCATGGGGAATTTAGCAGACAAAATTTTAGGTTAACACTGTTTAAAATTGATGTCAATAGAAATTATACAATCATTCTCTGGAAGAAACAAGGTTGTCCCCGTAAGATTTGAGGATTTGATCTGCAGCTAAAATTATAAGATACCACTTTTTCGCAGTCAGAGTTTATTATACAATCATTTTCCGGGGGAAGCAAGGGTTTTTTCCGCAGTTTTCGGTGATTTAGTCTCTTTTTTTTCAAAATCAAGTTTTCCGTGTTTCGCGACTACTATAACCTCTTCTCCCTCTTTAAAATGTCCCTCTAATATTTTTAGCGCTAGGGGGTTCGTGACTTCGTGCTGAATTATCCTTTTTAGTGGCCTCGCCCCGTAAGCCGGGTCAAAACCGTCTTTGGCCAAAACTTCCTTTGCTTTTTCCGTTAAAACTAAGGTGATCTTTTTGCCTTTTAAACGCTTTTTTAACTCTTCTAGCTGTATGTCCACGATCTTTTTGATCTCTTCCGGCCCGAGCCGGTTAAAAACCACAGCTTCGTCAATACGATTGAGAAACTCCGGCCGGAAAGCCACTTTTAAAGCCTCGTCAATTTTTTCCTTGATTGCCTTTTTGTCTTCAAGCTCTTGAATAAACTGGCTTCCCAAATTTGAAGTCATAATGATCAGGGAGTTCCTAAAGCTAACGGTTCGGCCGTGACCATCGGTTAGTCGGCCCTCATCGAGGATTTGAAGGAGCAGGTTAAAAACTTCGTCGTGAGCCTTTTCGATTTCATCCAGAAGAATGACAGAATAGGGTCTTCTTCGAATTGCCTCCGTTAGTTGTCCTCCCTCTTCGTATCCAACGTAACCGGGAGGGGCTCCAATCAGTCTAGAAACGGTATGCTTCTCCATATATTCGCTCATGTCGAGTCTGACAATTGCTCGTTCATCGTCAAAAAGAAACTCCGCTAAAGTTCGAGCCAATTCGGTTTTGCCCACCCCGGTGGGTCCTAGAAAGAGAAAAGAGCCTAGCGGTCGGTTAGGATCTTGAAGTCCCGCTCGCGCTCGCCGCAAGGCGTCCGAAACAGCCTTGATGGCCTCATCTTGGCCGACAACCCGCTGTTTCAAACGATCCTCCATCTGAATGAGTTTTTCGACCTCGCCTTCTAAGAGCCGGGAAACCGGAATTCCTGTCCACTTGGAAACAACCTCAGCGATATCTTCCTCATCCACCTCTTCCTTTAGCATCTTTTGATCTTTTTGGAGTTCGGTAAGATTCGCTTTTCCCGCCTCTAAGCGCTTTTGAAGATCTGGTAAATCTCCGTACCTGAGCTTAGCGGCTAGACCAAGGTTTCCTTCCCTCTCCGCCTTTTCCGCCTCTAGATTCGCCTTTTCTATGCTCTCCTTTAAGTTTCTTATTGTCTGGATACTTTTTTTCTCTTTTTGCCAGTGGGCCTTCAACCGGTCCCCTTCTTCCCGAAGGTTCTTAAGTTCCTTGTCCAGATTGTCAAGGCGTTCAAGGGAGGTTTTGTCCTTCTCCCTTTTGAGGGCTTGTCTTTCAATCAACAGTTGTTTAATCCGGCGTTCAATTTCATCAATTTCCGTTGGAAGAGAATCAATTTCCGTTCGCAGCCTGGAAGCTGCCTCATCAATAAGGTCAACCGCCTTATCCGGAAGGAAGCGGTCGGCAATGTAGCGATCCGAAAGAACGGAAGCCGCTACCAGGGCCGGTTCGGTGATTCTCACCCCGTGATGAACCTCATAACGCTCTTTGAGTCCTCTTAAGATGCTCATCGTATCTTCAACCGAAGGCTCTTCCACGTAAATGGGCTGAAAACGCCTCTCCAGGGCGGCGTCTTTCTCTATGTATTTGCGGTACTCGTCGAGAGTGGTAGCCCCGATGCAACGAAGCTCGCCTCGCGCCAACATGGGCTTTAACATGTTGGAGGCATCAACCGCTCCTTCGGCCGCTCCCGCTCCGACCACGGTGTGAAGCTCATCAATAAAAAGAATGATCCTTCCTTCGGCCTCGCTAATCTGCTTTAACACCGCTTTCAGGCGGTCTTCGAATTCTCCCCGATACTTGGCGCCGGCAATGAGGGCTCCCAGATCCAGGGAAACTACCTGCTTATTTTTAAGCCCGTCAGGGACATCGCCACCCACAATCCTTTGAGCCAGCCCTTCAACGATGGCCGTTTTCCCAACCCCAGGTTCGCCGATTAAAACCGGGTTATTTTTGGTGCGCCTTGAGAGAATTTGGATGACCCGTCTTATCTCATCGTCCCTTCCAATAACCGGATCTAACCTGCCGGATCTTGCGAGTTTTGTTAAGTCTCGGCTGTATCGCTCTAGGGCCTGGTATTTTTGTTCCGGATTGGGATCGGTCACTCGCTCGGTTCCCCTTATACCGGACAAGGCCTCGTAAAGGTGTTCTTTTGTGATTCCCAAGTCCCTTAGAATTTCCGAAGCGGGCCCGCCTTCATCAACAGTTGCCGCCAGAAGATGCTCCGTCGAAACAAAATCGTCCTTTAGCCTAGACGCTTCGGTCAGGGAAATATCAAGCACTTTTTTTAAACGAGGGCTCATATAAGACGCAACTTCACTCCCTCCGACCTGGGGAAGACCGCTTAGGTGTCCCTTTAGCCTTTCCGTCACTTGGTTGAGGTTTACCTCCAGTTTTTTTAGGAGTGACCCGGCAATTCCCTCATCCTGGGCGACTAGCGCCAGCAAAAGGTGTTCAACATCCACGGCCTGATGTTTATGATTTTCCGCTAAACCCTGAGCTTTCTCTAAAGCTTCCTGGGCCTTGACGGTAAATTTGTCTAACCTCATTTTTAACTCCATCAACCTCTAGATAGGATTAAGGATTTAGGTGTTAGGATATAGGCTAAATCGGACTTAGGATTTAAGACTTGAAAATGGCTATTTGCGCCAGTTCAGATAGGGGACTTTTTCTAGCCGCAGATAGCAGGATTAGAGTTTTTTTCTCTATCCTAAATCCTGGATCCTAAAACCTCCCGTACCTCGCTAATATCTGGGTATTAACTTTCCCCGGGGGAAAAGAGTTATTTCGTTGCGGAAGCTTTTTCGAACTTTCTCAATTTCCTCTCGCATTTCCTCTTGGACATCCTCAAACTTCTGTCTTATCTCCTCAAGATCATCCTGTAGACGGTCTGTTTCTTCTCGGAGCTCGAGAATCATTTTAACGCCCGCCAAGTTTACTCCGAGCTTATGGGTGAGTTCCTGAATATACCGCAGCCGCTTGATGTCTTCTTCGGAATAAAGCCGGGTAGAACCGGGGCTCCGAGAGGGAGAGATAAGTTTTTTCCTCTCGTAAATTCTCAAGGTTTGAGGATGAACTCCCGCCAGCCTAGCGGCGATGCTGATCATATATAAAGCTTCCTCAGTTCTCTTAGCCATCTCTGCCTCTCAATCACTTCTCCCAGTGCTTGCGAGGATTATCCCGGCTTACTTGAGACAACCTCTTAAGCACATTTTTTTCTTCCGCCGTTAGTTTTTTGGGAACAGCAATACCCACTTTGACAAGCATATCTCCTCGCCCGTAGCCGTTAAGGTCCGGAAAACCTCTTCCCCTGAGCCTCAAAAGTTGCCCGTCAGGGGTACCAGCCGGCACCTTAAGAGAGAGCCTGCCGTCCAAGGTAGGAATCTTAACACTGGTGCCCAGGGTCACCTCGCTGAAAGTTAAGGGCAGATCCAGTAGTAAATTGTTCTCTTCTCGTCTAAAAAAAGGGTGAGGAAGAACTTCGGTTGTGATGTAAAGATCGCCTGAAGGTCCTCTCCTAAAACCGGCTTCCCCTTCACCTCTAACCCTTATTCTCGAGCCACTGTCCACTCCCCCTGGAATTTTCACTCTTAATTTCTTTGCGTCGCGGGACCTTCCGGTTCCCTGGCAAACCGGACAAGGCTCTTTAATTATCGTTCCTCGACCGCCACACCGTGAACAAGGCCGGCTTATGCTAAAGAAACCATGGCTCTGGGCGACTACCCCTCGCCCCCGACACTGAGAACACATCTCCGGAGAAGTGCCCTTTTTTGCGCCGCTGCCCCGGCAGTCAGAACAAGTGCTGTCCCTGGAAATATTAAGGTCAGTGGTCAAACCCTTATAAGCATCCTCGAAAGAGATTCGAAGGGTGTAGCTAAGGTCTTTTCCCCGGTGGGCAGAGGCCTGCCTTTGCGTCCTTCCAAAGCCAGTAAAGATATCAAAAAGGGATTCGAAACCTTCTCCGTGGTCACCGAAGGGTCCGCCAAATCCAAAATCCCCAAATCCTTCTCCCCCGGAGAAAGAAGTCCCTTGGTCGTACTGCTGTCTCTTCTTGGGATCACTTAAAACCTCATAAGCTTCGGATATCTCTTTAAATTTTTCCTCAGCTTCTTTGTCATCCGGCTTAGTATCTGGATGATACTTCCGGGCCAACTTCCGGTAGGCCTCTTTGATCTCCTTGAGACTAGCTTCTTTGGGAACACCCAAAATATTGTAATAGTCTTTGTAGGTTCTTCCGTTCACCCTAACTCACAATCCTTGGTAACCTCACATCTAAGTGAGGGTTAGTGTTTGGCCACTTTGACCATGGCCGGTCTTAAAACCTTTCCTTTTAAAGCATACCCACTTTGAAGAACTTCCACGATAGTATCGTCTTTATGCTTCTTCGTTTTGACTTGGAGAACTGCCTCATGTTCTTGGGGGTCAAACTCTTTACCGTGGGGGGCAAGAGCCTCTAATCCTTCTTTTTGGAGAACTTCTTTTAGTTGATTATAAACCAATTTCAACCCTTCCACTAATCCATCGGAAGCGGGATTTGCGTTGGCCGAATTTAAGGCTCTCTCGAGATTATCTAA
>Ga0209321_10002179_pt1 | contig 13178 bp, 10 predicted proteins | sample Rifsed16ft4_FD_184012 | JGI IMG/M metagenome (GOLD analysis project Ga0209321, IMG submission 184012) | Soil microbial communities from Rifle, Colorado, USA - sediment 16ft 4 - CSP-I_5_4 (version 2) | ecosystem: Environmental > Terrestrial > Deep subsurface > Rock core/Sediment | place: Rifle... | reverse complement strand
AGGTGTTGAGTTTGGAATGAAAGATGAGTCGATAAGCTTGCTTGAGCCGACGGACCGTCTGCTCGGAGACGCCATTCCGGCGAAGGCCCACCGTATTCAAACCATAGCACCTCGCGCGATTCCCATGGGCCAAGAGGAAGGGTGGGATATCCTGGGTCACACTGGAGCAGGCGCTGACCATGGCATACCTTCCGATCCGCACAAATTGATGAATACCGGCCTGCCCGCCGATCACCACCCGCTCCTCGACCTCGACATGCCCGGCTAAGCCGGCCTGGCTTGACACTACCACCTCATCACCCAGAATACAATCGTGCGCCACATGCGCGTAGGCCATGATAAAGTTCCGCCGCCCCAGTACTGTGGTCCCTTTCCCTTTCCACGAGCCGCGATGAACTGATGCGAACTCCCGGATGACTGACTCGCCACCGATGACCAGTCGGGTCGTCTCACTCCGGTCCTCAAGGATCTGGGGCGGGGTGCCCAACACCACGTGAGAGGAGATCTGGCATCTTTCTCCGATCTCGGTAGTCCCATCGATGAAGACATGAGAGCCTATCCCTGTCCCCTGCCCAACGGTGACTCCCGGTCCGATGATCGTATACGCGCCCACCCTGACATCCGAAGCCAGCTTTGCCTCTGGTGCGATAAGAGCCGAAGGGTGGATCCGGATCATCTCTTTCCCACCGTTAGGTCGGCGTCATGGGAGAAGTCCTGAGACTCTCGGTCAACGATCGCGCACGAGATCTCGGCCTCCGCCACCAGCGTTCCTTCCACGTAGGCGCGCGCTCGCATCTTGCTGTTTCGGCTTCTGAGGTGGAGGAGTTCCAACTCGAATCTGACCTGATCTCCCGGCAGCACCGGCCTTCGAAACTTGGCTCGATCGATGCCGGTGAAATACATGAGCTTCTTCTCAGGGTTCGCATTCAACGTCCGCATCAGAAGGACCCCTCCGACCTGCGCCATGGCCTCGATGATCAGGACGCCCGGCATGATCGGTTGCCCGGGGAAGTGGCCCTGGAAAAAGGCCTCGTTGATCGTCACATTCTTGAGGCCCACCACCCTCCGTCCAGGCTCGATCTCCAGGATCCTGTCAACCAGCAGGAAGGGGTACCGATGCGGAAGCACCTCCTGAATCTGTTGGATATCCATTAGCTCGGCCCCCCCTCTGGCGAGGACCCCGAAGAGCGTATTGGGTCTCCACGCCGCTGAAAGGCGTCCTCTAGGGCGCTAAGGCGCGCCTCGATCGCATGCAGCTGTCTAATGAGCCGGGGAAATTGATTCACCGCGGCGACGCCGCGCTTGAATTCCTGGTGAGGCACCGCGGGGGACCCCAAGAACACCATGCCCGACGGGATGTCCTTGGTGACCCCGGCCTGAGCCCCTACGGTAACATCGTCGCCGATCGTGACGTGATCGACGATCCCGACCTGGCCCGCCAACGTGACCCGATCTCCAATCTTCGTGCTGCCTGAGATCCCGGTCAGGGCCGCGATCACGGTATCTTCTCCCACTGTGACGTTGTGGGCGATCTGGACCAGATTGTCGATCTTCGTCCCACGTTTGAGCCGCGTCGTCCCCAGCGTCGCCCGGTCAATCGTCACGTTGGCGCCGATCTCTACATCATCCTCGATGATCACCCGCCCCACCTGAGGAATCTTGACGCGGACGCCGCTCTGATCCCTCAGATACCCGAACCCGTCGGATCCGATCACGACACCGCTGTGGAGAATGACCCGATCGCCGATCTCGACACCCTCCCGGATCATGACCTGCGGGTAGACGTGGCAATCGGCGCCCATGCTGGATCCCCTTCCGATATAGACCTGAGGCCCGACCGCGCTCCTCGGACCGATGACAACGCCCTCCTCGATATATGAGAGCGGGCCGATCGAGACCCCTTCTGCAAGGCGCACCCCTGGCCCAAGTATGGTCGAGGGATGGACGCCGGCCGTCGGCCGCTCCGGAGGGTAGAAGAGATGAAGAGCCCTGACGAAGGCCAGGTAGGGATTGCTTGCCAGGAGGGCGGCCTTGCACGAGGCCGGAACTACCTCTTTGAGGATCACCGCGGATGCCCGGGTCGCTTCCAGTTTCAAGAGGTAGCGCGGATCCGCCACAAAGGTCACATCACCGTCCTCGGCCTCATCGAACGGGGCGAGACCGCGCACGTCAATCTCCCCGTCGCCCACTAGCCGGCACCCCAGCTTCTCGGCCAGCTCCCGTAGTCGCATTGCCACGGCTACTTCTTACTTGGACGGTTGTTGTAGCGCTCCAGGATCTCTTTGCTGAGGTCGGCGGGATCGCTGCCGTAGATCACTCCGCCCTGCCCTTTCTCGACGATGAGCGTGAGTCCCTTCTCCTTGCCATAGTCCCGAATCACAGCCGTGACGTCTCTGAGGAGGTCGTTGAGAAGCTCGCTTTCGCGCTTGGCCAGGTCGCGGTTGAAATCCTCGGTCAGCCGCTTGAGATCCCGCAGCTTGCGTCGAATGTCCTCTTCACGGTCTTTCTTCGCGGCGTCGCTCAGGACAGGGGCTTGCTTCTGGAGCTCCGTATCCATCTGCTTGATCTCCGCCTCTTTGAGGCCGATCTCTTTCTGCTTCTCGGCCGCCTCGGCAGCTACCTTGTTCCTCGCCGCCTGGCCCTCTTTTGATTGCGAAATCACCGACTGGATATCCACGAATCCAAGCTTGATCGCCGGGTCGGCAGCCCAGCTCGCGGCAGCCATAAGCACGCCAGCTATGGCAGTCCAACTCAGCCACCTCCATCGCCCGCCACGATGCGATCCCATCATCAGCAATTCTCCTCCATGTTTTAAAAAACGGACCCGACCGTCAGATGCGCCGCGCCGCTCGGCTCGCCAGGCAGTGGATCCAAATTAAAGCCATACTCGACCCGGACTAACCCAAAGGGGGTCGCCACCCTAATTCCTCCACCGGCGGTCGGCCGAAGGTCCAATGAAAGACTCTGGTTCTCTAGGAAGACCTGTCCAGCATCGACAAACAGTAACCCCTTCACCCCCAGGGCCTCGTAGATGGGAAAGAGCAGCTCGAAGTTGAACCAGATCGCCTTGTTCCCCCCGATCCTGATCGTCGCCCCGGTCACGGGGTCCGTGACCGTTGGGCTCAGTTCATAGGTCTTGAAGCCACGGACCGTATTCGTGCCGCCCAGATAGATCAGCTCCTGTGTCGGAACATTGTCTCCGCCAAACGGCTCCACCACCATCAGGTTTCCCCGAATGTGCCCGACCACCTTCCAGAACAGCGGGTAGTAATAGCCCAGATCTAGGCTGAACCGATTGAAATCATTCTCGCCACCCAGGAACTCCGCAGCCAGTTGATAGGACGCAGTGCCGATAAAACCGCGCGTCGGGTCCCTACTATTGTCCCTCAGGTCCAATGACAGGCCGACTGCGACGCTGGCCGTGCTAGTCGTTTCCGGCACAATCAGAGTGCTTTCAGCGAGTTCGGTGGTGATATTGAAGATCTCTACGTCCTCATACTTATAGGCAATGGAGCCAAACAGGTTCTTATACAGCCGCCGACCCAGGGTGAGCGAGCCGCCCTTGGCATCCTGGTCGTAGCCGGTGAAGCTCTGGTAGAGCAACCGCTGATTGTAGAGGGACAGGTCGAGGGAGGTCTCTGTGTCCAGGATATGAGGATCTTGATAGCGCAGGACGAAGCGGTTGGCGTTGCTGCCGAGCTGACCCGAGAACGACACTCGCGTCCCAAGACCAAGAAAGTTGTTCTGGGAGATCGATCCCGCGCCCAGGACGCCATCGATCGAGCTGAAGCCGGCGCCGATCGAGAAGGAGCCTGTCGGTTTCTCCTTCACCGCGACGTCGATGTCAACCCGATCCTCGGCCGTCCCGCGACGGGTGTCGATCTTGACGTCCTCAAAATAGCCCAGGCTATTGAGATTCTGGCGACTGCGGGCCAGCAAGCGGCTGTTGTACAGGTCGCCCTCGATCAGGGCGATGTCCCGCCGGATGACTTTGTCACGGGTCTTGGTGTTCCCCGAGATCTCTATCCGCTCCACGAAGACTTGCTTCCCCTCGCTGATCTCCAGACCCAGATCGACGATATGGTTGACCCGATCCGTGTTGATGATCGGGGCGATGTCAGCGAACAGATACCCGCGCTCCGAATACCGGTCCGTGAGGGTCAGAATGTCGCGTTGAAACACCTCCCGGCTGAAGATGCCGCGCTTGGCGATCTGAAGCGGCCTCAGGATCTCATCGGTGGCAAAGACCGTGTTTCCCGCGAGCCGCACCTCTCCGACTCTATACTGGGGTCCCTCCTCTACCCGTATGCTGATCTCCAGCCTCCGCTTCGCCTCGAGCACCCGGATCTCCGGCTCATCAACCTTGATGTCCAGGAAGCCGTTATCCAGGTAGAACGCCTTGATTCTATCTAGATCGCGCTGCAACTCCTCCCGCTTCAGCGTCCCATAGAAGAAGAACAGGAACAGCTCCTTGGTGGCCAAATGATCCTTGATGTCTCTCTCGCTCAGCCCCTTGGTTCCAAGGATCCGAACGCTGGAGATCTCAAACTTCCCCCCCTCGTCGATCTGGAAGACAATGGAGACATCGCCTTCGGCGACCTTTTCCACCTGAGGGACGATCTTCGCCTGGTAATACCCCTCTTCCTCGTAGAGCAGCCTCGCCCGCTCCGCATTGCTGGCAACCACTTGCGGATTGAACACCCCACCCTCTGTCAGTGCGATTTTTTCCTTGATCTTGTCGGTGGTAATCTTCTTGTTGCCGCGGATTTTGATCTCCCGGATGGTCGGCTTTTCAGTCAGGATGAAGGTCACCTTCAGGCCCCCTTCAAAGACTTCGGCGTCCACCGCCACGTCGTCAAAAAAGCCCAGCCGGTAGAGGGCCTTCACATCCTCGCGGGTCTTTTCCAAAGAGAAAGGCTCTCCTAGTTTGGTTTTCAGCCTGAACCGGATAGTGGCCTCGTCGATCTTCCGGCTTCCTTTGATGTCAAGCTGCTTGACCACCGCTTGCTCCTGGCCATAGGCTCTGCCGAACGCGAACGCCAAGAACAAGAGGATCCAGCCCGCAGTGACAACCTGCCCGGACCTGGTCAATAATGGCATCCGGCGACGTCCTTCCTGGAGTCAAAACGCGCTACACACGCTCTGAAGGCGCCAGCAGTGTATCAGCGTTCCCGAGAAAAGGCAAGCAGAAACTCGCCGGGAGCGGCCCAAAATCGAGGAGTTATGGGGTGAAGACGGGTGGGGCTATTTGGGGGCTTCGAGAAGGCTGACCTCCTCGAAGGTCAAGGCATCTCCTTCAAGCTTGATCCTCAGGGTCCCCCCCTCGGGGAACCGACCCTTCAGGACCTCTTCGGCCAACGGATCCTCCACGTACCGCTGGATGGCGCGGCGAAGGGGTCTGGCACCGAAGGTTGGATCGTACCCGCGATCGATGAGGAAGTCTTTCGCGTTCTGATCGACCGCAAGCGAGATCTTTCGCTCGCTGAGCTGCTGCTGGAGCCGATCGAGCATGAGGTCCACGATCTTGCGGAGGTCGTCCTTGCTTAACTGGTGGAAGACGATCACTTCATCCAGCCGGTTGAGCAGTTCCGGATTGAAAACCCGTTTCAGCTCACCCAGGACGGTTTCCTTCATCTTGTCATAGCTCACCGCCTCGTCACCGCTCTTGGAGAAGCCTAGAGGGATGTGGAGACCGATCTGGCGGGCGCCGATATTGCTCGTCATAATCAGGATCGTGTTCTTGAAATCGACGATCCGCCCGTAGCTATCAGTCAGACGGCCATCTTCAAAAATCTGAAGCAGGAGATTGAACACCTCCGGGTGGGCCTTCTCGATCTCATCGAGGAGGATGACAGAGAACGGGCGACGCCGAACCTTTTCGGTGAGCTGACCCGAGTCGTCGTACCCGATGTAGCCCGGGGGCGCGCCGATGAGACGGGAGGTGGAGAAGCGCTCCATGTATTCCGACATATCGACGCGGATGAGGGCCTCTTCGGCCCCGAAGAGGAATTCGGCCAGCGCCTTGGCCAGCTCGGTCTTCCCCACGCCGGTGGGCCCGAGGAAGACGAAGGACCCAACCGGTCGGCTCGGGTTCTTGATCCCGGCTCGCGCGCGGCGAATCGCTCGGCTCACGCCATGGATCGCCTCGGTCTGCCCTACCACTCGTTTGGCCAGCTCCTCCTCCATCCGGATGAGCTTGGCCGACTCCTCCTCCTCGATCTGATGGAGCGGAATGCCGGTCCACTTGGAGACGATGTAGGCGATCTCCTCGGCCGTGACGACCGTCTTCTCCTTCGCCCGCCCCTCCTTCCACCGCGCTTTCTTCTCCTCCAGGTCGGCCCGCAGCTTGCGCTCCGAGTCGCGGAGCCTGGCCGCCACCTCGAATGCCTGAGTCCGGATGGCATCCTCCTTCTGGCCCCTCAGCCGCTCCACCTCGTTCTCCATCTCGCGCAGCTCCTGGGGAAGCATCAAGGTCTTCAGTCGCGCCCGTGATCCGGCCTCATCGATCACGTCGATCGCCTTGTCAGGCAGGAACCGGTCGGCGATGTACCGCTGGGACAGACGCGCCGCCGCAACCACTGCCTCGTCGGTGATGACGGCGGAGTGGTGCGCCTCGTAGCGGTCCTTGATCTCCATCAGGATCCGAATGGTCTCCTCCACGCTGGGCGGCCCGACCTGAATCGCCTGAAACCGCCGCTCCAGTGCCCGATCCTTTTCGATATGGCGACGGTACTCGTCGAGGGTGGTGGCGCCGATGCACTGCAGCTCACCGCGGGCGAGCGCCGGCTTCAACATATTGGAGGCGTCGATCGCCCCCTCGGCGGCACCGGCGCCCACCAGCGTATGCAGCTCATCGATGAACAGAACAATATTCTGCGACTGCTGAATCTCTTTGATGACCGCCTTCAGACGCTCTTCAAACTGGCCTCGATACTTGGTCCCGGCCACCATGCCCGCCAGGTCGAGCTGGACCACCCGTTTCCGCAGCAGGGTCTCAGGCACGTTGCTCGCCACGATCCGCTGGGCCAGGCCCTCGACGATGGCGGTCTTCCCGACGCCGGCCTCCCCGATCAGGACCGGGTTGTTCTTCGTTCGACGCGAGAGAATCTGGATCACCCGCTCGATCTCCGCCTCCCGCCCGATCACCGGGTCCAGCTTGTCCTGCCTCGCCATCGCGGTCAGGTCGACGCCGAACTCATCCAGTGCCGGCGTCCTGGTTGAGGTCGAAGACTTGGAGGCCTGCTCACCCAGCAACTCCTGGGCTTGGGCTTTGGCTGCGGCCACGCTCACGCCGAAGTCTCGCAGGACCAGCGACGCAGTCCCCTCGCCCTCACGGATCAGCCCGAGCAACAGGTGCTCGGTCCCGATGTAGTTGTGTCCTAACGACCTGGCCTCGGAGATGGCATACTCCAACACCTTTTTGGCCTGCGGCGTAAAGGGGATCTCCCCGGCAGGGCTGAACTCAGAGCCGGCCGAGACAATCTTCTCGATCTCCGCCTTCACCGCGGAGATGTTGACGTTCAACTTCTTGAGGATCGCGACCGCGAGTCCATCGCCCTCACGGATCAGCCCGAGCAACAGGTGCTCGGTCCCGACGAAGTTGTGCCCGAGGCGGATCGCCTCCTCCCGGGCCAGGATGATCACCTTGCGGGCTCGCTCTGTGAATCGCTCGAACATCTGCTCGCTCCCCCCGTCAGTGCCAGGTCAAAAGGTTCGTGTCTAGTATACCCGATGGCGCCAGAATTTCAAGTCCTCTCTGCGATTCGCCCGTCCAGCATCGGGATGATCCGATCGCAGCGCCGCGCCAGCCACTCGTTGTGCGTCACCATGATGAAGGTGAGTCCGCGTTCCCGATTCAGCCGCCGAAGCAGCTCGTACGCCGCCTCACCTGTCTTCGTATCCAGGTTGCCGGTCGGCTCATCAGCCAGGATCACCTTGGGTCCAACCGCAAGGGCCCTCGCGATGGCCACTCGCTGCTGCTCCCCCCCGGACAGCTCGGGGGGCCGATGCTGGAGCCTGTGCTCCAGCCCCACCTCCCTCAGCAGTGAGGCGGCGATCTCCTGTCCCTCCGACCGCTTCCGCCGCGCCACCAGGAGCGGCATCATGACATTCTCCAGGGCCGTAAATTCGGGCAGCAGGTGATGAAACTGGAAAATGAAGCCGACGGTCTGATTCCGAAAGGCGGCCAGTCGCCCGTTATCCAAGCCCGCCAGGCTGACATCCTCGTACAGGATGTCACCCGCCGTCGGGCGGTCCAGCGCGCCCAGCAAATGCAAGAGCGTGCTCTTGCCGACGCCTGAAGGGCCGACGATGGCGGCGAACTCGCCTTTCTCAATGCTGAGATCGACCCCCTTGAGGACCTCAACTGTTCCACCGCCGATCTGGAACGACTTGTAGACCTCCCTGGCCCTGATGTACTCACTCATAACGTATCGCGACAACAGGGTCGAGCCTGGATGCCTGCCAAGAAGGATAGAGCGTCGCAAGGAAGCTGAGGACCAACGCCGACGAGGCAATCAAGACCAGGTCGGTCTCTTTCATCAAGATCGGGAGGGCGTCGAGCAGATAGACATCGCCACGTAGTCTCACGATCTTGTAGGTCGCTTGAAGCTTGCAGATGAGGGCGCCGGCCGCGGTTCCCAGAAGGGTGCCGACAAGGCCGATCACCACCCCTTCCACCATGAAGATCGCCATGATGCTCCTGGAGGTGGCCCCGATCGATTTCAAGATCCCGATCTCCGCCCCCTTGTCCATCACCTTCATAATCAGGGTGCTGACGATGTTAAATGCCGCCACCAGGACGATCATGGCCAGGATGATAAACATGGCGATCTTTTCAAGCTTCAGGGCTGCGAAGAGGTTCCGATGCAGTTGCATCCAGTCCCTGGTGAAGTAGGGGAAGCCCAGCCGGCTCGTGATCTCGACTCCGACCTCCTTCGCCTTATAGAGATCGTCCAGCTTCACCTCGATCCCGGTCACTGCAGTGCCCATCCTGAAAAACTGTTGCGCCGTCGGGATGGTCACGTAGGCCAGCGTGCTGTCGTACTCGTACATCCCGAGCTCGAAGATCCCTGCCACGGTGAAGCTTCTCATTCGGGGCCCCAACCCGAAGGGCGTCAGCACGCTTCCGAAGGGAGAGATGACGTTCACGCGGTTCCCAAGGCCGATCCCGAGGTTCGACGCGAGGGCGCGGCCGATGATGATCCCGTCAGGGGCAAGACGCCATCCGCCTCCGTCGGCCGGCTCCTTTAATCGCGCAGGATCCACCTCGGTGAAGCTCTTGGTCAGCGCCGTCACCTTCTGCGCCGAGTCGATATCCAGGCCGCGAAGGACCGCCCCCGCCGCCCCACGATCCGTGCTCAGCATCACCTGGTGGTAGGTGAACGGAGAGACAGCCACCACATGCGGAACGCCGCGAATCTGCTCGAGCGCCCGATCCGGCTCCTCCATTCCCCGATCTCCGTGCCGCAGGACCCAGAGGTGGGCGTTCGTCCCCAGGATTTTCGCGCGAAGATCATGCTCGAAACCGCTCATCACCGCCAGAACGACGATGAGCGCCATCACACCCAGGGCCACCCCTCCGATCGAGATCAGGGTGATCAACGAGATGAACGCCTGCTTCCGCCTCGCCTTCAGATAGCGAAGCCCCACGAACAGCTCAAACGGCATCGGCTGTCCCTCGTTCCCCCTGGGCCCCCTGTGCCGGCCTCATGAGCGGGAAGAGAATCACTTCCCGGATTGAGGGGGAGTCGGTGAAGAGCATCGCGAGCCGGTCGATCCCGATCCCCTCCCCGGCCGCAGGCGGCATCCCGTACTCCAACGCGAGCAGGTAGTCCTCATCCAGGCCATGGGTCTCCAGGTCCCCTTGATCCCTGCGGCCCAACTGCTCGAGAAAGCGGGCGCGCTGCTCGCGCGGATCGTTGAGCTCGGAATAGGCGTTGGCGATCTCCATCCCCCCGGCGTACAACTCGAAGCGCTGGACGACCGCGGCGTCGGCCGCTTTGGCTTTCGCCAGAGGCGAGAGTTCGGTGGGAAAGTCGATGATAAAGGTGGGCTGATGCAGCGTTGGCCCCACGAGGGCGTCGAAGAGCTCCCCCAGAATCTTCCCCCTGCCCCATCCGGGGACCGGAATCACCCCGTGACGTCGCGCCGTCTCTCTCGCGCCCGCCTCCGTGCTGAGGGTCTCTGCGTCCAGCCTGGCCAGCTTGACGAGGGCTTCCTCCAAGGTCAGCCTGGGCCAGGGGGGCGCGAAGGAGAGGCGTTGCCCCTGATAGGGAATCTCTTGGCCACCCATCATGGCCTGCGCCAGGTGCGAAAGGAGCTCTTCCGTCAACGTCATCAGATCGTGGTAATCCGCATAGGCCTGATAGAACTCCAGCATCGTGAACTCTGGGTTGTGTTGAGTGGAGACCCCTTCATTCCTGAAGCTCCGGTTGATCTCGTAGACCCGGTCGAACCCGCCCACGATGAGACGCTTCAGGTAGAGTTCCGGCGCAATCCGAAGGTACAGGGTCAGGTCTAACGCGTTGTGATGCGTGATAAAGGGACGCGCCATGGCGCCGCCGGCCATCGCCTGCATCATCGGGGTTTCGACCTCAAGAAATTCCCTCTCGTCGAAGAAACGGCGGATCTCGGCAATCAACCGGCTGCGCTTCCTGAAGGTGTCGGCAACGGGGCGGTTGGCAATAAGGTCGAGGTAGCGCTGGCGGAAGCGGGTCTCGACGTCGGTCAGACCGTGCCACTTTTCCGGGAGGGGCCGGAGCGACTTGGAGAGAAACTGAAACGTCCGGGCTCGCACGGTCAGCTCCCCCGTCTTCGTGCGAAAGAGTGAGCCCTCAACCCCCAGGTGATCGCCTACGTCCAGCTTTTTGCAGAGTTCGTATGCCTCGGGACCTACCGTATCCCGTACGATGTAAATCTGAATCCTCCCGGAACCGTCCTGGAGGTGAGCGAAGGTCGCCTTCCCATGACCTCGAAGAGACATCAGCCGTCCGGCGATCGCCACCTCGGGGCCCGCAGCCCCCTCTTCAGACAGAGATGCATGCTCCCGCTGGAGATCGGCGGCGAGGTGTCGAACGGTGAACCGGGCCGGGTACGGGTCCACCCCGGCCCGTTCAAGCTCCTCCAACTTCCGCAACCGCTCGCGAACTAAGACGTTTTGATCGTCCACCGACCCTCCAGTCGTCAGACCCGCTCGATTATAGATAGGGGGGCGAAGACTGTCAAGGAAGCTTCAGACCTGGTAGTGGGTCAGTTTGCCAGAGATCCTTCACGGAGCTTGTCCTGAGACTCTTCGCTTTGCTCAGAGTGACAGCCGAAGGATTCAGGATGACAGGCTTTACCCAGAGATCCATAACCGGGCGACTTATTCGGCGAACCTCTGAGACAGGACACTAGGATCCAACACATGATTGAGATTCTCGGGAAGACGAAGATCGATTTCATCGCTTGGCGCCGCGTCGCCTTCGCCGTCTCGGCGGTGTTCTCCCTGATCGGGGTCGTGTCGATCGTCCAGATCGCGCGCGGCGTGGCCAATCTGGGGATCGACTTCGCCGGCGGGACCTCTGTTCAGCTCAGATTCCAGAAGCCGGTCGATCTCGGTCAGATCCGCGGGCTTCTCGCCGCGAGCGGCCTGACGGACAGTGAGCCTCAGCAGTTCGCCGGCGGCGACCGAATCAATGTGCTATTGAAGAGGGCCGAGGGAACCCAGGCGGGCATGGCTCAGCGGGTGCAGGAGATCTTCTCGAAGGGACTGCCCGACAATCCGTTCACGGTTGAGGGGACCAACGAGGTGGGGCCGGCCATCGGGAAAGACCTTCAGAAAGCTGCTTTCTGGGCCATCACCATTTCCATGATCGGCATCATCGTCTATATCGCGTGGCGTTTCGAGTTCAAGTTCGGGGTGGCGGCGGCCATCGCCACATTTCACGACGTCCTGGCGGTCATGGGACTCTTCTATATCCTGAACAAGGAGATCACCCTTCTCATCATCACCGCCCTCCTGACCCTGGCCGGCTACTCCCTGACAGATACCGTGGTGGTCTTCGACCGGATCCGCGAGAACCTTCGCGGTCGGCGGCGCGAATCGCTGGCCGACGTTATCAACATGAGCATCAACGAGGTCCTGAGCCGAACCATCGTTACCTCCCTCACCGTTCTCCTGGTCTTAATCGCCCTTTTCCTGCTCGGGGGGGAAGTGCTCCACGATTTCTCCCTTGCCCTGATTGCCGGTGTCTTTGTTGGCACCTACTCGTCCTGGTTCGTGGCCTCTCCCATTGTCTATGAATGGCGTACGTGGGAGCGGGCCAAGACGAAGGCGCCTGTCAAGGTCAAGGCCAAAGGATAGGTGGAAGCCTGGGAGCGCCCGTCAGGAGTGCGTTTCCCAGGACCGAGGTACCTTCTCATAGCGCTCCGCTTCCTTGGCCTGTCCGACTTTTTCCTTGACAACATGACTCGCGACTGTATATTACCTCGAAAGGCCCGGATGGGCGTCAACCGGGAGCTTTCCGAGAGGAGAAGCTTCCCCAGGTAGTGTCTGTTTTTCGTGTGGAGGCTGGCGTTGCGAAACCTCGCCGAGGAAATCTTTCGCGAGAGCGCTCGGCTTAAGCTCGCCTTCTTGGAAGGCCACTTGGACCTCATGGTGCGAGCTGCGGAGGCCTTGGCCTCGGCCTTCCGGGGCGGGGCAAAAGTCTTGCTCTTCGGCAACGGTGGAAGCGCCGCGGACGCCCAGCACATCGCCGCAGAACTCGTGAACCGCTTCTTGCTCGATCGGCCGGCCCTGCCCGCGATCGCCCTGACCACCGACAGTTCCGTGCTGACCAGCATCAGCAATGACCGAGACTACGCGGAGGTTTTTTCCCGCCAGGTGGAGGCCCTGGGCCGCAGAGGTGATGTCGCGATCGGGATCAGCACCAGCGGCAAGTCTGCCAGCGTGGTTCGCGGGACCGAAGCCGCCAGCAGTCTGCAGATGTGTACGATGGCCTTCACCGGCGGGGACGGGGGAAAACTCGCTAGCCTGGTCGATTATGCGTTCGTCGTCCCGTCCCTATCGACACCCAGGATTCAAGAGGTCCACGCCACCCTGGGTCACGTTCTCTGTCAACTGGTTGAGGCCGAGCTGTTCGGCACGCCGTAGGGAAAAGGGGAGCGGGTGGAGAGAGGAAAGAGGAAGAGCTGGG
>Ga0209321_10002170_pt1 | contig 13206 bp, 15 predicted proteins | sample Rifsed16ft4_FD_184012 | JGI IMG/M metagenome (GOLD analysis project Ga0209321, IMG submission 184012) | Soil microbial communities from Rifle, Colorado, USA - sediment 16ft 4 - CSP-I_5_4 (version 2) | ecosystem: Environmental > Terrestrial > Deep subsurface > Rock core/Sediment | place: Rifle... | reverse complement strand
CTGACGCTGCTTACGATGGATGCAAGCGCCGGTCTGGTCAATGCGAATAATGCGATCAACCCAACCAGCAAACAGCCTGCGCCAATCAATAAAGCGGGATAAAGCCAGTTTATTCCTTTTGACTTTGGTTCCGGGAACGGGATCGCCGTTTGATAGGCGTGCTTCTCATCGAGACCGGCAGCCGCTTCGTTTAGACTACTCCCTGCGGTCGCAAGGCTGGCCTTCGAAGCCTGAGCCTGTTCCAAACGGCCCGAAGCCCATTCCACGCCTTTGCGTGCGCGCGTGCTCTCAGGCTTGAGCTCCAATGCTTTCCGGGCATACGCGAGCGCATCCTGTGGATTCGGGTCAGATGCGGCCAGCACCAGCCACGCGTCCTCCATGTCGGGCGCCAGGAGGGCGGCCTGCTCACCCAACCGCCGCGCTGACTCAGGGTCGCCGCGCAGCAGGGCCTCGCGCGCTTTGATCACGTACTCACGGGCTTCGACAATTTTGTTGTTCATAAGATGACCTTTAATAATCGAGAATGTCATTGCGAGGAGGGCGTAGCCCGACGAAGCAATCTCCCTCGCTGGGAGCAATGGCAAACTTTGGAGGGGATTGCTTCGTCGCCTCGGTCTAGACGATTAGCGTCTCGACCAGTGGCTCCTCGCAATGACATGGCTTTGCTACCATTGAATTTCCACCGGCGTGCCCATCTCGGCCCAATCATATAACACCTGCGCTTCGTATGTCCCAAGGACTACACATCCATAGGAAACCGGCCTGCCCAGAAAACCAGCCCACAAAGTGGCACCATTCGATAGAATAGGCAAGGCATGGATTCCATTTTCCAGGCCATGGGACCAGTAGATTCCCAGCCAGTTTGGCATCCAGATATTCCACGTTGAACCGTAGGCGTTGGGTATTTTGCTCTGCACCTGGAAGGTTCCGATACGCGTGGAGTTACCCATTCCTGTGGAGGCTACAAAACTATAGAGGAGCGCATCGCCTTCATACACGTACATATGCTGCTCTGAAATATCCACGAGAACATATTTCGAACCTCCGTACGAGACTACAGGCCCGGATAATGATTCCTGCGCGGCAGGGACAGCTGCATTCTCAACGATTTCCATCACGATGGAAGCGGGAGTTTCAGTAACAGCAGGCGCGGGTGTGTCGGTTGGAATCATGATGGAAGTAGCCGTATAGGTTGGCTTGGAGACATTTGCGTAGGCCCACAGATTCTCCTGCGTTGCTGTAGGGGACGCGCCAAATACATCGATGACGGAGGCGTTCGCAGGAGATGACATGATAAAAAAGATGAGGCTGATGCACAGGAATAATGGGATCAGCCACAGGCCTGGAGGGATGCGAATGTGTCTATTTGAGGAAAAGGCGTTCATGGCGTCAGGTTGGGAATGGGAGTCGGTTCGACGTTCTCGTTATTTGCGAAACATAAAATGCCTTCCACCACCCCGGCCGCGACGCGGTCAGTCTGCTTTGTGAGCATCTCGCGGTCAAGATTGAGGAATCCGGTTTCGATGATGGCGGCAACCGTGCTCGGATCAATTTCGCGGAAGGCATGATATTCGCGCATATCGCCCGTGATGCTTCCGGCGTGGAAGGTCATGTTGGTAATGGCTTGATAGCGATCCACGAGGCAGGCAGTCAGGCGATTGGCGCGGTTGAGGTCGTTGGTATTGAGCGCCGCGGCCACCTTGAAGCCGGTGGCTTCGTCGTTAACGTATTCACAGGAATCGTTATGAATGGAAATGATGGCGAGGGCGCGATACCCGTTCAGGCGCGTATCGAATTCCCGCAATAGATCCACCTGATAGCCTCTTTGTGTCAGTTGCTGTTGTACCAGCGCGGCGATCTCCAGGTTTACATCTGCTTCTGTAAGCGTGACTTCGCCGTTCCCATCCCGGCAGACCGCGCCCGAATCATTTCCTGAGTGTCCTGCAACGATGCCAATGCGTATTTGGGGTTGTGGCGTAAGGATTGTATCGACTTGCTGGGGTGTGAGGAGCAGGCTCAACCGTTCATAGACGTTGCCTGACACCAATCCCTGTGAAGGCAGGGCAGTAAAGAGCGTTGCCAGTAGAATGGCAACGCCAAGCGTGGTTTGCAGGGCTCGCAAGGAGCGAACGCGGCCACGGCGCACAGGGCGGGATGACGCTGGATCCATATCGCTTTCGTGTAATAGTACCTTATTAAGAGATTAACGTACAAGGGTTAAGAGGTTACGTGCGCACCTCTCGCTCAGTTTTTTTTATCTTGACTCACCTACCCCTCCCCGTTATCATGATACACCACTGGAGAAAACATGACGATTGATTCAGAACAACTTCGCCATGCCATGCGCGCCTGGACGACCGGCGTTGCTGTGATTACGGCAGCGCACAATGGTCAGCAATATGGCATGACGGTAAACTCGTTCACATCCGTCTCACTGGAGCCGCCGCTGGTCTCGGTCACTTTAAAACAATTAACACACACACATGAATTGGTGGTAAAGTCTGGCGAGTTCTCCATCACAATCCTTTCTTCCGATCAGAAGGAACTTTCAGATCGTTTTGCAGGGAAACTCGCTGATATCAAGGATCGTTTTGAAGGAGTACCTACCGAAACACTGATCATGGATGCGCCTTTGCTGAAAGGTGGCATCGCTTACTTCAATTGCCGCGTGCTGAAATCGATCCCTATCGGTGAGAATACCTTCTTCCTGGCGGAGGTCGCTGCGGCTTGTGGTGAAGGTGACGGTGAGCCGCTGGTGTATCATAACCGGGTATATTGGGAATTGACCCTACCCCCACCCAACCCCACCCCCAAATTCCGGGAACTTGGCGGAGGGCCAGAAAGGGGATACAACTTATGAAAAATAAACTTACTTCGGAAGAACAAAGAACTTTGATCCGCCTGGCGCGCGAGGCAATCGAATGCGGGGTAAAAGGCCAAAAGCTACCGCCTCTGGATAACTCATCCCTATCGTTTCACCTGCGAGAACAGGGGGCATCGTTCATTACGCTTACCGTGCATGGACAACTGCGCGGCTGCATCGGCGCGCTGGAACCCTACCAGCCGCTTGCTGACGATGTCCGTGAACATGCCGTCGCCGCCGCGCTCCAGGACCCGCGCTTTCCTCCGGTGCAACCGGATGAGTTAAACGGGATCAAGATCGAGGTCTCGCGATTGACGCGCCCCATCCCGCTTGAATATAAAGACGCGGATGACCTGTTATCCAAACTGCATCCAAATGTGGATGGAGTCATTTTGCGCGATGCCGCAGGTCATCGGGCCACGTTCCTTCCACAGGTCTGGGAGAAGATCGGGAGCCCCGCGGAGTTCCTGGATAATCTTTGCTACAAGATGGGTGTGAGTCATAACTCATGGCGGAGCAGACATTTCGATGTGCTCGTGTACCAGGTGGAGGAATTTCACGAGTAGGGTAAAATCAGCCCATGGCTGACGATGCAGTATTCCAGGAAGCAGTGGAGGCCCTGCGTGAGGGGAACAAAATACGTGCACGCGAATTACTCACAGGTTTACTGAAGACCGACCAGAACAACGCGACCTATTGGGTTTGGATGAGTTCCACGATGGATACCACCAGGGAGCGGATCTATTGCCTGCAGACAGCGCTCAAACTGGACCCGGAAAATGCCGCCGCGAAACGCGGCCTGATTTTGCACGGCGCGTTACCTCCCGATGAAACCGTTCAGCCTTTCCCATTAAACAGGCCGCGCGCCTGGGAGGAAAAGCTCCTGCTCGCGCATGAAAAGCCAAAGCCAAAAGGCTGGGAGGCGATCAAAGCCAGTCCGGCAATCCGCCTGGGCGGATTCGCTGCGCTGGGTGCCCTCCTTATCGGCGCGGTGGTGTTCGCGTTCATTATTTCGGGCGCGAATCAGGAGTTACGACCAGCCACACGCACACCCGGACCTTCACCAACTTATACACTCACTCCCACAGCACTCAATGCGACTGCACAACCTGTCGTATTCAATACATCCGCCCCGCTTTCTGAATTGCTTTCCGTGCCATATACGCCGACGGCTTTATACGTGAACACACCGCGTCCACCGGAATCAAAAGATACGTATCTCGCTGTAAGAGCCGCGTTCCAAAAAGGCGATTGGGATGAAGTCATTCGTGGGATGCAGGAAGTCATCAGGCTGGAGCCCGAAGCGGCGGATACATATTATTACATGGGTGAAGCCTATCGTTTTAAGGGTGATTATGGGAATGCCTTTCAATCGTATGGATTTGCGCTTGAGAAAAACCGGGACTTTGGTCCCGCGTACGTTGGCATGGCACGCGCCAGGCTGGCGAGTGACGCCAACGCGAATGTGCTTCCGCTTTTGGATGATGCCATCCGATTGGATCCCAATTTTGGCGAAGCCTATCTCGAACGCGCCAGGGTCAAATTGAGAGATAACGATGTTCAGGGCGCTCTGGTTGACCTGGGCCAGGCAGACCGCCGCCTGCCGAATTCGCCACTTGTTTATTTTTATCTCGCGCAGGCGCGTGAGAGGGAAGGCGAACTCGACCGCGCGCTCAATGCGGCCAGGCGCGCCAACGAACTGGATGTGACCATGCTGCCCGCGTATCTTTTGCTCGGGCAGCTCCATGCGCAAGCAGGGAATGATGAGGAGGCGGCCAAGGCTTTGCAGGTCTATCTCAAATACCAGCCGGAAGACAGCGCGGCGTATCTGCTGTTGGGAAAGATGTACTACAACAATGGCCAATATGATGAAACGGTGGAGGCCATGAACAAAGCCATCTCGCTGGATAGAAACCGGCGCGAGGCTTATTTGTACCGCTTCTTGTCGAATGTGGAACTTGGCAATGGCGACCAGGCGGAGAAGGATATTGATACCGTTTTACTCTTTTATCAAAATTCATTTGAGGTCAATCTTGCAATGATTCGCATGCAATTGCTCCAGGGACGGAATGGAAACGCATTATTAGCCCTGGACAAAACGGAAGCGCTCGCAGACACGGATGAGCGAAAGGCGCTGGTCTTTTTCTGGGGCGCTGTTGTCTATGAGAGGCGCGATGATCCTGACAATGCCGCGGAGTACTGGCAGATGTTATTGGATTTGCCCGAAGATGCCATGACGCAGGAAATGCGCGCAGAAGCGGAAGAGCACCTGTCTGCCATTGCCACAGCTACCCCGACCCCGACTCAAAGACTGCGTACGCCAACAAGGACGCCGACTCCTGCGAAGACGAAAACTCCGACGCGAACCCCGACCCGAACACCCACACGAACACCCACGCCAACACCGTAATATGAAAGGCGGCTGAGAAATCAGCCGCCATTTTGTTGACCGTCACAGTCTTATTTCAACTTTTCTAGAACTTCAATGATGTTTTGTTTTAAACCAGGCAAATCGTTCTCAACGATATCCCAAATCTGTTCAGGACTTACCCCAAGATAATCATGTACAACCACGTTGCGAAATGCAGAGATTGTGCGCCAATCTATCTGTGGATATTCATCCTTTAAGTGCTTCGAGATACGCTGAGTGGATTCGGCGAGTGTATGCAAATTGCGCAAAACTGCGTCCTGTGTCTTGCGGTCGTCAAGGAAGCCTGCTTCTCCGTCCTGGGTGTATTCTTCGATCCACTCTATGGCTTCCTTGATATGGATCAGATAGAGGCGGTCGTCTTTCACAATGGACGCGCCTCCTCCAAAACCCTTTCCTTAATATACCAATGCAGACCGTCCTCAGTCACAACATCTACTGGCACGCCGAGCAGGTCTTCCAGATCGGCTACTAGTCCGGCAGGAAACCATGCTGAGTGGGCAGGGCCGACTTCCACGAGAAGATCGATATCGCTTTCCTCATTTCCTTCGCCGCGCGCCACAGAACCGAAAACACGCAGATTGTGCGCACCATGTTTTCGGGCAATCTCCAAGATCTGGCCGCGTCGAATCTTGAGTAGTTCTTCAATTTTCATTGTCAACTCTGAAAGTAATTATACAACAAAGAAAAAGGTTTCGATTCCTACGCGAACGCCAACATGATAACCAAAAGGTGGCTGAGAAATCCGGCGCCTTTCTTATTATTTCCTCCCATACTTCGCGCGATCTTCCTCACACGGACACAGCGCGCGCAGATAATGCCAGTTGTAGATTCCATAATCATGTCCATCCTCCCAGACGATGGTGAGGGCATACGATCCCACTGCAACGACATTGCTAATTCGCGTGGACGGTGTGTCGCCCAGCTTGATATGGAACACATCCGCATCGGGTTCGGACCTCATGTTCTCATGTCCGCCGCGGCAGGAGGCGCACGGGCAGGCCGCGCGCAACAACTCAAACGGGTAGACGCTCGTGTGACTGTCGCTCCATGTGATCGTGAATTCCCTGGTCTTTTTATTTGCGGTAATGCCGGTCGGTTTTTCGTTCATGTTCAACTCTCTCCCCTCTCCTTGCAGGAGAGGGGTCAGGGGTGAGGTGGGTCAAGGCGCAGGAACATAACTCAGGAAATCCGCGGCGGCCCAGCCTACGCGCGTCTCGTCATAGGGCGCGACGAGATACCACCACACGTATCCGTCCACTTCGCGCGGCCCATCCTGTACGAGAAAGACTTCCGAGTCGAAGCCGAGAAACTCGGGGCTGCCGTTCAATCCAGGCTCGGAACGGATGCGTAATCCTTCGCCCTGGGTGCCTGTGATCTGCACATAGTTGCCGATCGCAATACCCGATGGGGAAGTTGGCGAGGCGAAGGGATCAATGGTGGGCGTCGGCGGCGCGCCGGAGGTGGAAGTCGGGGCGGCGATCACAGTGACATCAGCGGGAGCAAACCCAACTTCGGAAGATCGAGGCGCTGACATCAACCCGATGGAGATGGCAGTGATGAGGATCAATAATCCTGCGACAGCGAGCGCGCCGAGGATCACCCATCTGTTAAGAAGTTGGCGAGGGTCCATTTAATTCCCTTAAGGTAAGGATGTATTTTTCAATAAGTTCATTCCGCGCGGAGGCATAAGCATTTTCAATGCGCGGGTCCGGATCTCAATCTCGGCTTTTTGCGTGGAGCCGCGCGGCTCGCCGTCGCTCTGGATCCAGAATGGAGAGTCAGCCTCCACGCGCAAGCTGTGGAAAGTGATGCAGCGCGCCGCGTCTGATCTTACGTGATTGCCACGCCACAGATCATAGGCATGACGCAGCACATCGCCGAGGTTGCTTCCACTCAATAACCACATGTCCAATAATCCATCATCAAGATACGCATCGGGCGAAAGGTTCGATAGACCGCCCATATAATGCCGGATATTCGTCGCCACCGCGAGAAGGTAATGACCCTCCACTTCCTGGTCGTCTGCCCATAATCGCAGACGGATGCCGCTCCACTGCGCGGCATTCCATATCGTCCTGGCAGTGTATTCGGGCATGGCGAAAAATTTTTCAAGCCGGATGCGCGGCTCAAGCGATTGGATGGTCAATGCGTCCAGCCCAATGCCTGCCCACATCATAAATGAGACTTGATTGCATACGCCCACATCCACGGCATAGCAGGGGGCATTTGCCAGAATGGAGGCGTTCTTTCGCAAGGCCCACGGACGCGTCCATGCGAACGGCTGTAATCCCAGTTCGATACCCCAGACGTTTGCTGTACCGGCCGGCAGGACGCCGAGCGCAGTATTGGAACCGACCAATCCATTGACGACATTGCCGATCGTTCCATCCCCCCCGATTGCGAACACCGCATCTTTTTTCCCAGCCGCGGCCTGCTTGGCCAGCTCGACGGTGTGCGCGCCGCTTTGGGTTTCTGCCGCGTCCACCTTCCATCCGGCGGCTTCCAGCTCGCGCACAGCGAACTTGACAAACGGCCTCACGGAATAACGTCCCGCGGCGGGGTTGTAGACGATGATCGCGCTGCGCATGCGAGGGATTATACCTGACCCCCTCCGCCCCTGCCTCCGGCTGGGTCGGCGGTGATATAATCTTTTTAGCACTATGAATGAGGGCATGTTACTCAACAATCGTTACCAGTTGCTTGAGCGACTCGGCGCAGGCGGGATGTCTGATGTGTTTCGCGCCCGCGACCTCATGCTCGAGCGTTCCGTTGCAATCAAGGTCTTACATGAAAATTATTCGAATGACACTGCTTTCCAGCAGCGATTTCGACAGGAAGCGCGCGCCGCGGCCAACCTTTCACATCCGAATATCGTCACGGTCCACGATTTTGGCTTCGATCACGGGCAACTATTCATCGTCATGGAGCATATTCCCGGTAAAGACCTGAAGACCCTGCTTCGTCAACGCGGGCGCTATTCTGTGGAAGAAGCCATTCCGCTGATCGTTCAGGCCTGCGCAGGGATCGGTTATGCCCACCGCGCGGGACTCGTCCACTGCGATATCAAACCGCACAACATGATCGTCTCACCCGATGGCCGCCTCAAAGTCACGGATTTTGGCATCGCGCGCGCCCTCTCCACGATCCTGCCCGATGAACGCGCGGATGTCGTCTGGGGGTCACCGCAATACTTCTCTCCTGAACAAGCCGTAGGTGAACCACCCTCTCCGGCATCGGACGTCTATTCTCTTGGCGTTGTCCTTTATGAGGTGCTCACAGGCGCATTGCCTTTTACGGCCCCCACAAGCGAGGAACTTGCGCGCCTGCATCTTGAAATGGCGCCCATTCCCCCCAGCGAGTACGTCCCTGATATTCCATCTGCACTCGAGCAGATCGTCCTGAAAGTGCTGTCGAAGGAACCCGCCGCCCGTTATCGCACTGCGGATCAACTGGGACGCGTCCTGCTCCGTTTTGGGACTCAACGCGATACACCTTCCACGCCCTCCCTCAGCTTGACCCCTGAAGCCTCCTCCACGTATCAGCAACCTGAACCGCCCAGCGCGGCTCCTCCGAGGCCTCCGGCAAGGCGTCCTGAATCCGTATTCTCATCCCCGGACTTTTCTGTCCCTGATATTGACTGGACTTCCGTTGGCCTGGGTCTCATGGCGATCATCGCAGTGGGCGGCTTGATCCCATTCTGGATCTATATCTTTTTCCGGTACAACTCCCGCTAATGAATGTATACGTAATCGCCGCCTCCATCCTCTCTGCGGATTTTACACGCCTCGGTGAAGAGATCGCCGTGTGCGAATCTGCCGGTGCGGATTGGATCCATGTGGATGTGATGGATGGGCATTTCGTCCCGAACATCACGATGGGGCCGTTTATTGTCGAGGCGTGTAAACGCGTGACGAAACTCCCCCTCGATGTGCATTTGATGGTCGAAAAACCGGAGCGGCATCTCGAAGCGTTTGCAGAAGCAGGCGCGAGCGGGTTGACCGTGCACGTGGAGACTTGTCCACATTTGCATCAGACTCTGCAAGACATCAAATCCCTGGGATGCAGAGCAGGTGTGGTGTTGAATCCAGGTACACCTGTCGGGGCGCTGGAGCCGGTTCTCCACCTCGCAGATCTGGTCCTGGTGATGAGCGTGAACCCGGGTTATTCCGGTGGAAAATTCATTCCCGACTCTTTTGCAAGAGTGGCGGATGTCCGCAAACGGTTGGACGCGTTGGGATCATCCGCATGGCTCGAAGTGGATGGCGGGATCAATGACAAAACCGTGCCCAAAATGAAGTCTGCAGGAGCAACTGCATTTGTCGCGGCCTCTGCGATCTTCAAACATCCGCAGGGAACAATGGCAGGCATAAAGACATTGAGAGATGTCATTGCGAGGAGGCGTTAGCCGACGAAGCAATGACAGAGAAATGTTAAAACAAAAATCACGACGCAATGTCGTGACCTTTGTTTTCGAAGAGCCCGATCCTTACACGGCAGATTTGGTCAAAGTCTTGATGCACTTGGTGCACAACACCTTGTGCACCGGACGACCCTTCTCCATCACGAGCGTCTTTTGCAGGTTCGGTTTGAACTTGCGGTTTGTAGCACGCTGGGAGAACGAGCGACTGTGACCGAAGGTCGTTGATTTACCACATTTTGCGCACTTGGCCATTCTTGCAATATCCTTTCTTGCTATAATTCCGGGTATCAATTGCCCTTCTTAAAGGCACGGCATTTTACCATACATCGCGACCTTCCTCAAGGCGAGATGTTAATTAGATAGAGGATATGTCATTGCGAGTCTTCGGGAGGCAATCTCCTTGATCACGAGGGATTGCTTCGCACACCTGCCTGATTTGCCTAGCAAATCACGGGCGGTGCCAGGGACAATCGCTCGCAATGACATAGATAAGGAACCCATGGGCAAAGAAACGACATCTCTGGGCGGGATCCATATCTCACCAAATGCAATCGCGACGATTGCCTATCATGTTACATTGGAATCCTATGGCGTGGTAGGGTTGGCGCCAAAAAATATCGCGGATGACATCGTCAAGAGCATCACGCGCGAGCCTTTGCGCGGCATAACTGTGGACTACAATGGCGAGGACATAGACATCGAGATCCACATCATTGTGGAGTATGGCACGCGCATCACTTCAGTGGCTGAAAGCGTTGCAAACACGGTCCGTTTCCATGTAGAGAAAGCGCTCGGTCTCAAAGTAAATAATGTCAATGTCCATGTTGCGGGACTACGCGTGAGCAATACCGACTAGGAGCAAAAGCATCATGGCAGTGGATACCGCACGTGTCGAGAAACTCCGCAAAAAAACGATCAATGGCCAGTCCATGAAGCGGCTCGTGGAGGCAGGTCTGACCTGGCTTCGCACAAATCAGGAAACAGTCAATGCGTTGAATGTCTTTCCTGTGCCCGATGGCGATACAGGCACGAATATGGTGCTGACGATGCAATCCGCCTGGAACGAGATCAAGGATCTCGGCCATCGCAGCATCAGCGATATGGCAGGCGCAGTCTCCAAAGGCGCGTTGATGGGTGCACGCGGCAATTCGGGTGTGATCCTTTCGCAGTTGTGGCGCGGTTTCGCACGCGGCGTGCACGGGAAGGAACTTCTGGATGGCCCAACGCTTGCAAAGGCATTTGGCGAAGCACGTGATACTGCATACAAGGGCGTGGTCCGCCCGGTGGAGGGGACGATCTTAACCGTCGCCAAGGAAGTGGCCGCGGCAACGGAGGCAGCCCTTGGGTCCGCGCAGGACGCGATCGAAATCCTGGAAGTGGCAGTCAAAGCCGCGGATGAGGCAGTCCGGAAGACTCCCGATTTGTTACCGGTCCTCAAACAGGCAGGGGTTGTGGATTCGGGCGGCAAGGGTCTGTTCTTTATCCTTGAAGGGATGCTGCGGCATGTGTACGGGGAGTCGCTCGAGACGCCGGTGATGAGCGTGCAGCCGATCTCGAGTATGCAAATGCGGGACGCGCTGGAAGAAGTGGAGGAGGGACAGGATTATGAAGTAGTTGTGGATTTTCTGCCTGCGGAAGATTTCGAACTGCAAAAATTTTATGGGCGGCTTGAAGAGATGGGCACGTCCATTCAGGTGGGCGAAGGCGACGGCATGTATCGCATGCACATCCATGTGCCGCTCGACAGACGCTATGAGCCGATCGATTACATCATGGGCATTGGCACGATCACGAAGGTTGCGATGGAGAACCTGCTCGCGCAAATGGAAGATATCCAGAAGAGCAAAGCCAGCCGCATTTCACTCACCAAAGTGGAGCCTGGGCAGATCGCGGTGGTCATCGTTTCACCCGGCACGGGGTTGAGCCGCATCTTTGCAAGCCTCGGCGCGGCCGCGGTGGTGGAAGGCGGGCAGACCATGAACCCATCCACACAGGATTTTTTGAACTCGTTCGAGAACCTGCCGACAGATAAAGTCATTATCCTTCCAAACAACAAGAATATCATCATGGCGGCAAATCAAGCCAAAGAGGTGACCGTCAAACGGGTTGCCGTTGTACCGAGCAGGACCATTCCACAAGGGCTCGCTGCGATGCTTTTGCTCCATCCCGACGGGGAACTTGATTCCGTTGCCGAAAAGATGACCAAAGCTTTGGAAAATGTCCATACGGGCGAGATCACTGTGGCAACGCGTTCTGTTGAGATCGACGGAGTAAACGTGAAAGAGGGACAAGTGATCGCGTTGCTCGACGGCAAACTGGTGGTCTCAGCCGGCTCGGTTGAAGAGGGTTGCCTGGGTTTGCTTGAAAAAGCCAAAGCGGATGAGCATGAACTCATCACATTATTTTACGGCCAGGATACGCCTCATGCGGAAGCCAACCGCATTGCAGATGTGATCCGAAAGAAATATTCAAGCCAGGAAGTGGAAGTGCAGGAGGGCGGCCAGCCGCACTATCATTTCATCATTTCAGTCGAATGATTTTCCCTCACCCCTACCTCCTCCCAAAAGGAGAAGGGAATTTCCTACAATAATGCTTTCCCCACTTGATTTTCGAAAATATCCCATCGCGGCGGTCATCCCCTGTTATCGCGTGGAAAAGGAGATCCAGTCCGTCCTGTGCGCGCTGCCGGGTTACATCAAACATATCATTGTGGTGGACGACGCTTCGCCCGATGCCACACCGGAGCTTGTGACTGCCTCCGCCAAAAAGGACAAACGCATCAGCCTCATCCGCCACCCGTCGAACCTTGGCGTGGGCGGCGCGATGATCACGGGTTACCGCAAAGCGCTCGAGCTCGGCGCGCAGATCGTCGTCAAGATCGACGGCGACGGTCAGATGGATACGAGTGAGCTGCCCGCGCTCCTGACCCCGCTCGTTCAGGGCCAGGCGGATTACACCAAGGGGAATCGTTTCCGCGATTTTAAGTCCCTGCAGAAAATGCCGCTCGTCCGGCGCGTGGGAAACATGGGGCTGGGCTTTCTTGCCAAGGCCGCGACCGGTTACTGGAATCTGTTCGACCCCACCAATGGATTTAGTGCCATCCGTTCCGAAGTGCTTGCTCAATTGCCCCTCGAACGGATCGATCGCAGCTTTTATTTTGAAACTTCTATGCTTGCCCAGCTCTATCTGCTTGGCGCGGTCGTGAAAGATATCCCCATGCCGGCGCGCTACCAGAGCGAGGTGTCGAACCTGCTGGTTCATCGCATCCTGTTTGAGTTTCCCTCCAAACTCCTGCTTACGTTTTTCCGCCGGCTCGTGCTCAAGAATTTTATTTATGATTTCTCGATGGGGAGCATTTATCTTCTTACGGGTTTGCCGCTTTTGCTTTTTGGCCTGACCTTTGGCATCTACAAATGGATCCAGTATGCAAGCATTGGCATCCCCGCGCCGACCGGAACGGTCATGCTGCCAACTCTTTCCGTACTGCTGGGG
>Ga0209321_10002164_pt1 | contig 13217 bp, 16 predicted proteins | sample Rifsed16ft4_FD_184012 | JGI IMG/M metagenome (GOLD analysis project Ga0209321, IMG submission 184012) | Soil microbial communities from Rifle, Colorado, USA - sediment 16ft 4 - CSP-I_5_4 (version 2) | ecosystem: Environmental > Terrestrial > Deep subsurface > Rock core/Sediment | place: Rifle... | reverse complement strand
GACCATGTTGTCAACCATCGCTCACAGGATGTACCTTCAGAGGTCAAACGTCTGACAAATGACAGGAAGATAGATGTGGTGTTCGACCATGTCGGCACGGCCACCTGGGAGAAGAGCATGCGTTCCATGGCCCCCGGGGGGAGGCTGGTGAACTGCGGAGTCACGAGTGGCGGAAAGGCAGAGGTGGACATTCGCTACGTCTTTGTCCGCCAGTTCTCTCTCCTCGGGTCGTACATGGGTGGACTGGGTGAACTATTGCAGGTCTTGAGGTTCTTTGAAGATGGCCGGCTCAAGCCTGTGGTGGATTCTGTCTTTCCGCTGAAAGATGCGGCTAAGGCGCATGAGAGAATGGAAGGAAGCCAGCACTTTGGAAAAATCGTATTAAGGGTCTAGGCCGCTACTCAGGGACGGAATCCGTTACCAGCTTCCCGTCGACGACCTTGATGAACAGGAATCGGTTGTCCCTGAAAATGATGGTCAGCTCGTTCTCTCCTTCCTGAATCTCTAGAATGTCCTGGCCTTTGATGCCGTCGTATTTTGCCAAACCCGACCGACCCTTTTCCGGCCGGGTCTGGCTCGTTTAAAGAACTGACGGTCGCTACTCGATCCTGACCTTCAGCGAGGACGATGTTGCTTTGGCCTCGCCACGCTCCGTGAAGATGTGCTTTCCCCACTTTGCACGGATTCTGCCTTCCAACGTATGTAGTCCTTTCCCAAGTTTTGAGGCAGGTATTTCGAAGCTTCGGGTTACGTCGAACAGCATGGCCTGGGCTTCAGTCTCTGTCTTTGGGTAGAGAATGGTCTCGAACTCGGTAGCAATGGTGGCCCATACCCTGTAGGGGAGTTCTGGGTTTCTGGCCCAGAAGAACACTCCGCGGCGGACAAACTTGTCCTCTTTGACCTTGACCGCCATTACGGGGACAGGCCGGTTCTTCATGATAGTTACCCAGTACCCCAGTCTGAAGCCTCGGTCGTGCTGGTCGTAGGCTTCTTCCCAGAGTCTTCTGATGAAGTTTCGACGTATTCCCCCGTTGACCTGGAACCCCACCGTCAGAGCGAGGGTCTCGTCCAGTTTGGCTCTCTGGGGAGAGCATGAGAAGGTGATTTTCTCGATCGCGGCCCATGGCTCCCTCCTTCCTTTCTGAGCCATCGTCTGCATGATAGACACGGACCCTCCGGTGGAGGGTCAGCGTAAAAAAGTGTTCTTTGGAATAAGGGAGCTTAGGTGCCTGTTATGGGTTCGATGTGGACGGCGCTGGTGTTGCATCCGCAGCCGTCCGCGTGCTTGCCGCGTCGCAGTGTTCCTCTGTAGAGGCGCGCTTCTAGCTTCTCGCCGTTCTTCTTCTCCCACTCCTCGACTGTTATGCCGTATTTCTTCTGGATTCTGTCACGGTACCATTCGGGTATGACGTTGAAGGAGCAGAAGGGTATGATTCGCATGTCTGGAGTGAGGTAGTGTATGTCGCAGCGCTGGAGTCTTTCCTCGTCTTGGTTGTACTTGTCCTGGAAGTGCATCATTCCCAGGAACATGCTGCGTATGTGGAATTGTCCTACTGAGCTGTAGTCGTGTTTGAGGAGGGCTCCGACGAGCAGTTTTGCAAGATTCAGCCCAGTCGGCTGTTTGTCCTTTTCGATGAAACTGTTGAGTTTGCTCATGAACTTGGCCGCGACTAGATACTTGTTGGAGCCAGAGTTGAGCTCGTCCGTCTTCTCGTCCAGGTATTCGAAGAGTCCCTTCAGGTCTACGAAGGATGTGATGGGCACAAGTTTTCTGGTCTCCTTGTCCTCGAACACGTAGGTTCCGGCACCGCAGGCGAAGTGAATCGATAGCTCGTATTGCGGCCGCTTCGTGAAGGCTTCGATGAAGTGGGTTACAGGCGAGCAGCTGGGTACTGGGAACCACGCGTCCTTCGGTACTTCTCCATCGGTCTGCTCTTCGATTCTCTCGATGCAGTCGGGTATGGTGATTCTGTACTTTTCGCGTTCCTGCTTCTTCATTCGTCCAGTGAGCGAGACTGGTTGGTAGCTGATGGCACGGACAACGTCTATGTTTCGTTGGGCGAACCGGAGTATGCCGCCGAGCTCGTGGTCGTTGATGTTCTTGATGACCGTCGGGACTAGAGCTACACCAATGCCTGCCTTCCTGCAGCTCTCGATGGCGTAGGGTGCTTCCCAGTGGTTCTTCGGGTTGGTCCTCGGCGTGACACCGTCGAAACTCATGTAGAGGTTGCTCAGGCCCGCGTCTCGGAGCTTGAACGCTGAACCCGGGTCCAGTGCAAGGTTGATTCCGTTCGTGTTTAGCTGGATGTGGTCCACGCCTTCTTCCTTGATGATCCGCACTATCTCGGGTAAGTCAGCACGTAGGGTCGGTTCTCCTCCAGTAATCTGAAGGGAGTTTCCCGGAACGGGTCTCTCGGCCTTGAGCGCACGTACCATTTCTCGAATCTGGTCGATGCCCGGTTCGTAGACGTAGGCTCCTTCGAGACCCTTCTTAACGTAGAAGAAGCAGTACCAGCATGTGAGGTCGCAACGATTTGTGATTATGATGTTCGCAAGCCCTGTGTGGCTCAAGTGGTTAGAGCAGAGTCCACAGTTGGCAGGGCATGCGCAACTCTCAATCGGCACGTTGGGCGCATGGGTGCCTTTTCCATCAGACCAGTAGGTTGCGAACTTTTGATACATGTCGTAGGAGCCGAAGTAGAGCTCCTCGGTTTCACCATGCTCAACGCAGGTCTTGGTCATGAAGACCTTGCCTTCACGTTCGAATATCGTGCTCGGAAGGATACGGTTGCACTCCGGGCAGATGCTCTGGGTCCGGCGTATGAAACGCCCGACTTGCGTCTGCCGGGGCTGTAGTTCCTGCGGTAGTTCTATCTCTACGAGTGTCAATTATACCACTCTGTGTGGTGAATACGCCCCTCGGACCTCTAATAAGGCTTTAGACACTCTTCCAAGGGTGAAGGGGGGTCTATCAGGGGGAGCTAGCTGCCAGTCCCAGGGACCCTCAGACGTGTGCCCGTTGACGAGCGGGACCTTGCTGATACGCTTGAGAGACAGTTTAGCCTTCCCAGGAACGAAACCCGGGCCTATCTTCTTCTGCTGGAGGCCGGTGACCCTACTCAGGACCAGATTGCTGAAACATTAGGCATCAATATCAACGAGGCGAAAGAGTTGTTTGGTCGGATGAAGTCCAGGGGACTAATCATTGACAGCCCTACTGGAGCTTCGCGGTATGCGCCGTTACATCCTCGAATGTCAATGACTAACCTCTTCAAGGTCTTCGAGCAGGACCTCGTTCAGTCCCTTCGTGACCGCAGGGCTACGGTCGACCGAGTGGTCAACCTTCTCACCCCTATTTTCGAAGAGAGAAAGAGGTAGGAAACATGCCATTATCCGAAGTGATGACGTCGCTCCAGCGGTTCTTCTATTCCGAGGACTGCTGGGGGAGAGGGTTTGAACTATACCTCTTTTTGTCCTTGTTCTGGAGGATGTCGGCAAAGGGCTCGTTCTCCTCCTCAGGACCCTGAGGTGCTTCCTCTGTCTGTTCTGTAGCGGCTTCCACGCTGGGCTGCTCTGGCTGTTCGACCGCTGCGGCTGCCGGTTCTTCAGGACCTGGGACTGTTTCGGGATGGACGGAAGGACCCAGTGACTCCTCGACGCTCTCGACTTTCATCAGCGGTTCCGGCTCTGACTGAACAATCGCAGTTTCGGAAGGAGCCGGTTCATCAGAGGCTTCCGCTTCCTCAACCAGGTTCGGCGGGGCTTGTCTTTCCCTCGGAATGATCGGACGGGGGTCTTTGACACCGTAGAATCTGTCGGCGAAGTATGAGTAGACATCTATCATATGGGCTGCGGGATGAGCCTGAAACTCGTCCTTCAAGCTACACAGAGCACATAGAACTGTTGCCTTGCCCGTATCCTTGGCGATAGTGACCCTTACGGCTTCTTCTCCGCATCGGGGACAGACGAAGACGGTCGGTAGTTTCTTCTTGACTATCCTGATTACTCGACGTCTTCTTCTTCCCAATGGAAACGACTCACCCGGTCAGATGTTCGGCATTCAATATTTACCTTTGTCTTGATTCTCACCCACAAGTCCATGGGCCCTCGTGCTCGTTATCTAGCGGGCGGGAATCTTCTGTTGGCCGTTCATGTAGCTCTGCAGGACCCTCGGAACGCTCACTGTCTCGTCAGGGTTCTGGTTGTTCTCAAGTATGGCTACGATAGCCCTCTCGCTAGCAACAAGGGTACTATTCAACGTGTGAGGAGTCTTTGTCGGAGCGCTTGGCTTTTCTCGGTATCTTATCTTTGACCTGACAGCCTGATAGCTGGCGCAGTTGCTACAAGAAGCCATTTCCCTATACTTTCCCTGTCCTGGGAGCCACGCCTCCAGATCGTATTTCTTGGCGGCAACGGTTCCCAAATCTCCTGTGCAAGTGTTCACAATCCTGTAGGGAATCTTCAGGGACTGCCAGAACTCCTCTAGGTTCCGCAAGAGTTCCTCGTGGTGATTCCAAGAATCGTCGGGAAGGGAGAAGATGAACTGTTCCACCTTTTCGAACTGGTGTACTCGGAATATTCCCTTGGTGTCTCGGCCGTGGGCGCCGGCTTCTTTGCGGAAGCAGGGGCTTATTCCCGCATAGCGGAGGGGAAGCTTGTCGGCTGGAATGATGTCATCCTTGTGCAACCCTAGCAAGGCGTGCTCTGAGGTGGCCAGGAGATACAGGTCCTCATTCTCGACCTTGTAAATCACTTCTTCAAAGTCGCTTAGTGCCACCGCACCCGCCACGACGTCTCTGCGGAGCATGTATGGTGGCTGGTACAGATCGAAGCCCTTCTTGAGAATAAAGTCCAGTCCATACTGGATCAGCGCATAGTTCAGCCTGACCAGGTCGCCTCGTAGATAGTAGAACCGCGCCCCCGCGACCTGGCTAGCTCGTTCGACGTCGATAAGGCCCTGTTTCAGGCCTATGTCGATGTGGTCGAGGGGCTTGAAGCCGGTTTTGGGAATCTCGCCCCATTTCCGCAATTCCACATTATCGTCCTCGTCTCGGCCGAAAGGAACTGATTCGTGTACCAAATTCGGAGTGTTGAGAAGAATCGCCTCGGCCTGATGCTTGTACTCGTCGACCCGCACCTCCAACTCTCTTATTTGACCAGGAATCGCCTCGGCCTGCTTCATCAGACCTGAAGGGTCGCGGCCTTTCTTCTTTGCTGCCGCGATTTCTTGCGTGACTTCATTTCGTTTCTTTCTCAGCTGGTCAGCCTCAACGAGAAACTGTCTCCATTTCGCGTCGAGCTCTAGCAGTTGGTCTATGGCCGCGGCCTTCTCAGGCATCCCTCGTTTGCGCAGATTCTCTCTGACCTGTTGCGGGTTTTCCCTGACGAACTTTATGTCCAGCACAGCTCTCCATTTCTGCCCGGGTCCTGTTTAAAGCTAGAAAGTTGACCGTTCACAATCGCCAATGGGCCAAGCCTTTTCTAAGCCCGGAAGGTCGAGGAGGCAATCAAAAGGAAGCAGGTCCGTTGGAAACTCATCAGCACGACATTGTCTACTATGGAGTGGTCAACCTCGTGCATGAGAGTAAGATCATAGGGACCGTTGACGTTTGGAGGTGTCGTTCCTGCGACGAAATCTTTTGTGAAGACAAGCGATTCGGTGCAACAGACCTTGCTCCTGAGGTGGGCTTTCCCAGGGTTGAAGCCGGGTCCAAATGGGCGGCCCTAGTCTGCACCCGAAACAACGCATCCAACTGGACCTTGACAGGTGCCAAGCCTGGCAACACACTAGTTCATTCTTGTACCCCCGAAACAAAACTCGAGCTACGCGTCGGACCAGACTATTCTCTGGAGTCTGGGCCTATGGCTGGTATTGGTCAGCATCGTATCATACTCTTGGAGAAATTCGTAAACTCCGCGGTTGACGTAGTATCGGGCCAGAAGCATACTGGGACCACGGACGCCTATCAGGCGTTGGGAAAGCCGTTCTCGTTCACTCCGCCATTGTCTGCGGCCGTCGTCGAGTCGTCGAAGCTGCAACTCTTCAACATCAGCGCTGGGCTATTCTCACTAACAGGACTCTGGACACTACTGGGGGCATCAATGATGCCCGGGACGTACCAGGGGTTGGGGCTTAGAGTTCTACTAGTTGTTCTCGGAGTTGCAAGCTTTGTGAGCGCTTATTTGGTCTTTAGGAAGTCCGCTCCGGGCTCAATAGTGGCTCTTGCAACCGTTCTAGCGGGACTTGGCACCTTCACGGCGCTGCGACTGCCTCTGGCGAATTTCGTCTTTTCAGACTACGTACTTTACGTTCTTCTAGCGGGAGACCTTCTTGTGGGCTGGATAACTTGGAATAGGATCAGGAGCATTCGTGCCTCTCGATGGCATCCCATGGACATGCCGGCCTACGGATAGAGCGGCAGTAATGCTACCATCTAATCGGTTTCGGAAGCCTGAGACTGAGGGTCCGGCATACGAGATGGAGGTTTTTGTCGATGAGATGGACGAGGGCAGCGGCGCTGGTGGGGGCGTAGCGAACTTCCTGTCCGGGTATGCTGTTTACAAGGGTGAGAAATTCCGTTTCGAAGCTGTGGCCTATGGCCGAATCGGAGGCCAAAACGTCAGCCCCAGTCTCGTTGATGAGGCTTCCAGAAGGCTCCAGGACATGGATGTGAACATAGAATCGTTTGTCGCGCATCTCCAGCGGAAGCTAGTGGAGGGGGACATCACAGTCCAGCTTCCCCCCGGGGCAACTCCTCCCGAACTCGACTAAGGCGCAGCAATCGAGCGCCAAACGAAATCGCCTCACAAAGTCCTCCCCGATTCTCACCCTCGTGCACGTCGAGAACGAAGGCTACTGTGACTGGACGAGGCGATGCATGGGGGACGGCAGGCTTAGCATGGACGATGGACCTATGGGAAACGCGGGTCGAGGCTTTTACAGTAATGGCCGAGGATGGTCCTGGAGATTCAGAAGAGGAAGTGTCCAAGGGAGAGGCCCGGATAGAGCCTTTCTTGGACATGCGAGACCCAACTTTTCGACGGATTCTTCGCGCTGCGACCAGCAAGTTCAACCAGATGATATGTCCGTTAATGGCCACTGTCTGTGTCCGGGACCTCTGCATGTTCTGGAACGACCATTCCAAGTCGTGTCTGATCGTCGACGGGTTGAAAGTCCACCTCTACCATTCTGTCTGTCCGAAATGCCAGTCCACTAACGTAGCAATGTCCACCAGAGAACAGCGGACCGGGAAGGTCCGGGCCTACAGGTGTGATAATTGCGGAAACGAATGGGGACAAGTGCACTAGAAAGGCGTCGGAACTCAAGATGACAGCCCCCCGTCGCTATCGCTGCTCCGCTGAGCCATTGGTAGCTCGCTCATGACTCGGACCCTAAAATCGCACTGTAGTCAAAAATGACTTTTGGTTTCTAAAATATTAGAATCCATAGGCCAGCCCTCCGAGGCTTCTCCGAAACTCTCACGGAGTGCTTGGCAGTCACCCTAGAGAGTTGATGGGAACCAGCTCCTCGCCGTAGTAGTACGCCTTTAGGTTGCAGTATTCACACCAGGCACCAACTCTGTTGTCAGTTTGGTCAGAATAGTAGATGTTTAGCTCCGGTTTGCCACACCGTGGGCAGAGACGGTTTGCTACCTTTTCCAAAATTGAGTTGCCCTTGAACTAGGCCTCCCATCTACTCTTATCCGTGAGACTCTTCCAAAAGTAATCCTGACTCAACCCGGAATAGTGGCCTGGCGTGAGATGAGAAAGATGGCTCAGGAAAGAGAGCGCGTGCGGCGGGGCGTTTGATACCATATTTAAACCGGGTGTTACCGAGGCCTGTCGGGACCGGTAACAGGCTGGGAATCTGTACTCTCACACGATACATCTTTCGGGCCGCGAGAATGAGTCAACTTATCCTTGTCTGTTCGACCTGCGACGCGGAGATAACAAACGATAGCGACTTACGTGAAACGCCGGGAGGCCGAACAGTTTGCGATCATTGCGCGCGTGACTGCTACATCGACGTACCATTAACATGAGGCGAGAGTGACCATGGAAGCTGTAGTTCAGTTCCTCGGGATCGTCGCGGTAACGGTCGGATGGCTGGCGGCCCTCCTAGCCGGGGGAGTACATGGAATCCACTCCAGCACAAGAATTGTCAAGAAGGGTGCTGTCCGAAAGGTCGGAGTGAGGAGGACTTCTACAAGAGTCACCAGAAAGTCCGCCCGGCCGAGACACGGAAAGGGCCCGGGCAAAACCACAGGCCTACAAAACCAGCCCTCACACGGAAAGGGGACAGTCTACTCCGCGCCAAATTCCTCGCCCGCTGTCTCTGCGTGTCCATCATGCGGCCTTGTGGCGCCTGATGAATTGATGGTGGAGCACTTTGCAGGGAGTCCCTCGCATGAGAAAGGAAAGGCCCCGGGAGAGACCTTGGACATGATCCCCGACGCTAAGCCCAACACCCCTGATCAGAACGGCGAGACAATCGATACTATGAGACGCATAATACAGATGCTTATTCCGCCGAGAGCCTTTGGACGTCGGCACTTGGAGAAGACGGAGAACCCGCTGTCAGAAATCGTTCAAGGGCTGGCCACTGCTCGCAAGACCCCGGTGAAAACCTTAGGCTCCGAGGTCAAGTTCCTCGAAAGCCCTCGAGAGGCCCTAAGTCGGACCGTTCCCGGTTCCAAGGCAGCCTAAGACGCGTCCAGCATGCCGACTTTCTATTTTGCCGAGACTTCGACCGCGAGTAGCATGGGCTCTGGTTTCGGAAACGCGGTAGTGTGCTTCATGTATACTGAAGGGTCCCTCAGCCTCTTCTTCTCGCACAGCCTCTCCAGGAACTTGATGCCCTTGTCCAAGGGGTCAAGCCTCTTCACCTCGACATAGCCCGCGTCCTGAGCCCCCTTCAGAACCTCCTCTGCTCTGGGCGTTCTAGTTAGGACAGTTGTCCAGCCGGTCGGGGAGCCGATGGCGCCGATGGCGAGGTCTGCTAGTTCCGCGGAGTAGTCGATGCAGACGTTGCATTCTTCGCGGGCCGAGAAAGCCACGGCCTCTACCGGTTCGTCTATGGCAAGCTTCTCTCCCACGTAGACGAGGAGCCTGTTTTTCTTCACGTTCACCTTGGTGACCGTTTTGAGGTCTATTCCTCGTTTTCCCTGGACGTAGTCGACCATCATCTTCTGGTAGTCGAAGACCTTGGAACAGAACAGTCCGATGGTGAAGACCACGTTACGAGCGAGCTTTGGGGTCGCGATCCAGTGCGTGTTCATACGCCACATTCCCTGCAGTTCGCAGGGCAAACCCACGACTGCGACCCTGTCCTCTTGGAAGTTTACGCCGGCCCTGTTAGGAATGGCGACTTCAGCGAGGCCGCCTACCTGGCCTCCGGGAGTGTACCGGGACCCTGCGGACTTTAGCAGGTCCTCCCTGTTCCGGGCCACCTGCGGCTCGGGTCGCCAGGGGTCGTAGAAGCTAAACCCTGACACTAATGCGTAGTCGATGAGCTTCTGGTCAAGCGCGTAGAGTAGAAGTGCGGTTCCTGCTCCGCCATCCTGGGCAGCCCTAAGGGTCTCAGGGTCCATGGCCCTAACGGAATAGGCTCCTATGTGGATTCCGAGAATCGCCTCTTCAGGGGTCCGCGACCGGCCGAAAACACGCTGCTCAACCTCGGACAAAGGCAGCTCGATCCGCGGGCAACTGTAATAGCAGACCTGGCAGGCTGCACATGTCCCCCGCATTATCGGCTCCTCTTTCTCGCTGTGGAAAAGAATGTCGATCGGGCAGGAGGCGATGCACGCACCGCAGTACATGCATATCCCTTTGTTCACAACCTCAGTCACGAGGTTTCCGAAAATTTTCAGCTTCTTCGGAAGAGGCTTCCAGCCCTCACCTTCAACACTCGACTTTAACGCCGGAGGAGGAACACCAGGCTTGGCAACCTGACCCGCAGCCGGAGCAGACTGCGCAGAAGGCTTAGGCGGGGGAGGCGGCGCGGACCCGGCCATCTCACTGCTCCTTCCTCGGAACCTGGCTCGCGCCCCGCGAAGTCTCTACACTAAAAACGTACTTGTCATCTTTCTTCGCAGGAGGCTTCGCCAGCCTCTCCGGATTCCAAACAAGTAGCTCCCTCGTATACTCTGCAATATCATACTCGACAGTCTCCTCCAGCGCGTACTCCGGACAGTAATCTGTGCAAAAATGGCAAAAGCAGCATCTGCCATAGAAATACTGTGGATACCATCTCTCTCCTCTAGGAACGATCGTTATACATTTCTCCGGACATATCCAGGCGCAGATTCCACATCCGGTGCATCGGTCTAGGTGCAGTAGGTGTCGTCCACGGTATCCCTGTTCCACGGCGTAGCGTTGTGTCGGAAACTTTAGCGTGTAGGGCCTGTGGAAGAGGTGTCGGAGCCCCGCGTAGTATGCTATCCAGGCGTTGACTGCTCCCCGGACCGTTCCAAGCACGGACATGCCGTTCTACCTGTCCGCCTCGACGGGCCAGTAGTCTACGCTCCACCATGCGGTGGGCATGTCTGCCATGTGTCCGCCTTTCAACAGTACCGGTATGGCGGCCATGTTGCGGTATGAGCCGGTGATGTACCTGACCCTGTACGGTTTGTCTCCTCCTTCTCCGACCATGTAGAAGCTGCACTCTCCCCTAGCGGATTCTACGCGGCTGTAGGCTTCTCCCCTGGGTACAACTATCGGTGCTCTTCTCCGGATTGGGCCTGCGGGTATTTGTTTGAGTATCTGTCGTATGAGTTTGCAGCTTTCCCGCATCTCGTCCATGCGGACGATACTCCGCGAGAACGAGTCTCCCTCCTTACGTGTCGGAACATCAAAGTCCAGTTCCGGGTACGCTGCGTACGGTTCGTCTTTCCGCAAATCCGCGTCCACGCCAGACCCTCGCAGAGTCGGCCCAGTACAGCCCAATGCTATGGCCTCACGTCTAGGAAGAACGCCTACGCCTTTCGCTCTTGATGAGAAGAGAGGGTTGTTGAAGAAAATCTTCTCGTACTCGTCAAGACGCTTCTCAAAATACAGAGTCCGCTTCACAGCTTCCTCTGCGAAGCCCTGGGGAAGGTCGCGTCTCACACCGCCGGGCACAATGTACGAGTGGGTAATCCTAGCGCCGGTCAGCTTCTCGGCGAGGTCAATGAATAGTTCCCTATCACCTAGTGGCCACATGAACATGGTAGTGTGGCCGACGAAGACGCCGTAGATGGAGAGCCAGTAGAGATGGCTCATAATCCTGTTCATCTCGTTCAGCAGAGAACGGAGGTATTTTCCCCGTGGAGGAGGCTCCACTCCCTGGAGCTCTTCAATCGCCTTGATGTAGGCATGGTTGAGGTTCGACGAGTCTATGATTGCGGGGCGTTCGATGACCGGTATGCTTTTGATGATGTTCCGGACCTCGCAGATCTTTTCGATTCCCCTGTGAACATAGCCGGGGTCGGGGGCAACGTTCACGATGATATCGCCGTCCAGCTCAATAATTAGCCGCATGTGGCCCGAGCCCGAGTGTTGCGGGCCCACGCTGACAGTCAGCGTCTGAGCGCCGGACTCGGACATGGCAGCGGCTTCTGCCGCGGCGACAGGCGCAGGCTTCTCTGGAACAGCCATCAGAGCTCAGTCTGTTGGAAACCTTACCTCTTTGCGGAGGGGCGGCGGACCATCCCAGTTATCGGTGAGGAAAAGCTTCTCCAGCCGAGGGTGGCCGTCGAACGTTATTCCAAACATCTCAAAGGTCTCCCTTTCAAAATTCTCAACGCCGGGCCAAACCGGGACCAGCGAGACGGCTTTCGGCGTGTTTCTCGGAAGATTCTCCTTGACAGCCAAGACCAGGTCTCTCATCTCCTTCTTCTCAAGAGACGATGTGTGGTAGACGACCTCGAACCTGGCCTCCCGGTTATAGTCGACACCGGAGACGCCGTTGGCATGGTCGAAACCCAGCTGGTCCCGTAGAAACAAAGTAACCTCAAGCATTTTCTCCGGCGCCACGACGATTTCGGGCCGCGAACGCCGCACCACCCTGGCCTCCTTGACGAGGCCGGGGAATTGCTCTCTTATGTTTTGGATGAGCATGTCTTCACGGCTCGGGGAACCGCTCAACCCTGAGCGTACACCTTGGACTTGCGAATCTTCTCCTGCAGCATGATGATCGCCTGTTCCAGCGCCTCAGGCCGCGGCGGGCACCCTGGGACGTAGACGTCAACCGGCAAGAACTCATGGGCCCCGTTCACGATGCTGTACGAGTCGTGGAACAGCCCACCGGATATGGCGCAGTCTCCCATGGCTATCACATAGCGGGGTATGGCCATCTGGTCGTAGATCATCCGCAGCCTCTTAGCCATCTTCTTCGTTATCGTTCCCTCCACGACTATCAGGTCCGACTGTCGCAGCGAGCCCAACGGTAGAACACCGAACCGTTCCAGGTCGTGGCGGGCGCCGCTCGCGGCTCCGAACTCTGCGCTGCAGCACGCGGTCGTTATGTTAACAGGCCAGAGAGAGTAGATTCTGCCCCAGTTGACCACGCTCCGTATGGGTCCCGTGTCGACGATTCTCTTGACAATATCGCTGAGTTTTCCTACCCAGACACTAATCGAGTCGGCGAGCATCGCCAGTGGGTCGTCTTCTTGCTGTGAAGTCTTCTGGGCGGACAAGCCTCTTCTCCTTGGCTGTTCTAGCTAGGTTTTCTCTATTTATCGGCATCGTCCAAACCGGTGCCGTTCCCTAGCAACAATCCACAGGTATCGCCAGAGATAAGGCCGCTGGCTAGACTCTACAGCCTCACGTGTCTATCCCAGGTCATTTGCCCGACGTTTTCTTCTTCCCCGGCTTGTCCAGTGGGCCTTCTTGGTCTGGCTGTAAAGGCTTGAAGCTTTCCGCTATTAGCATCTGAAAACCCTCTAAGGCGTCATCGATGACGCCCTTCAGCTCGTCTCCTCCGGAAATGTCCCGGGTCATTGCCCCCCGCTGGTTTACAATTCTAGACTTTTTCAGGACCTGTTCTATATCCGCCTCCGCAAGACCGCACAGCTTCATCAGGCTAATCAAATACAGCGAGGTCTTTCCCTCAAGGGATTCCTTCGACGCCCCGATCAGCCTAGCGAGCTCGCCCCTGTACATGTTCCCCTGCTTCGAAACCGCTGCATCGACCAAGCCATCTAGCACGTTAGGGGGGACTCGGACTAGGATTGCCCCTT
>Ga0209321_10002163_pt1 | contig 13219 bp, 13 predicted proteins | sample Rifsed16ft4_FD_184012 | JGI IMG/M metagenome (GOLD analysis project Ga0209321, IMG submission 184012) | Soil microbial communities from Rifle, Colorado, USA - sediment 16ft 4 - CSP-I_5_4 (version 2) | ecosystem: Environmental > Terrestrial > Deep subsurface > Rock core/Sediment | place: Rifle... | reverse complement strand
CGAACTCGACGAGATCGAGCCCGTTCAGGATGCCGATCGCGACAGTGACCACATAGGTACCGATGGCGGCCAGGAAGAGAGCGGTCGTGGTGGTACTCGCATCGCTCAAGTCACGCCCCGTGTCCATCTGTCATCTCCTTCGAGGCTTCACTTCTGCCCGCGCCGCCCGACTACGACGCCCACCGGGTCGGCGCCCGGGTCCCGGCGTAGCCGACGACGATCCAGCCGATGCCGAACAGCCCGAAGACGAGCAGGACCGCCGGGGGCAGGTTCTCGCCGAGGACGACGGTGACCCCGAGGCCGGTGACGGCACCGGCCAGCACGAGCCAGCCGCCCATCACCGACAGCACCCGCCCACGGATGATCGCCACCGCGAAGCCGATGTTGCCAAGGAACCAGGCCACGGCCGTGACCATCCAGAACGGGGCGAGTGGATCCGACGTCGCGCTCGCGTCAGAGGTCAACCGGCCGGTCGCAGACGCGTAGACGAAGACGGCCAGGAGAGCGGCTGCACCGACAGCCGAAAGCCATGCCGACGCCCGGCCCAGCTGTCCGGTCGCCGCCCGGGTGCGGTTCTCGAATCCGAGGACCGCTGCCCCGAGGAGGGCTACCACCAGGAAGAAGGCGAACCAGGCGCCCGAATTCGGATCGGACGTGACGAGCACGACCAGGATCACGACGATCGCCCCGCCGGCCATCGCCAGGTAGCCGGCCCAGCGTGCCAGGGTATCCATGTCAGTTCCTCCTCCAGCTCCCTGCCTGCAACAGGTCTGCCTTGGCTCTCACGTCTCGCCGGCTTCGACGAGCTTCGCGAACTTCGCGAGGCGCTGACGCATTCCCAGTTCCATGCGTCCGCCCCCTTCAGAGCGGCGGACCCACCTGCCGATGAGACCGGCTGGGAACCTCACCTCGGCGTCGAAGGTGATCTCGGTGCCGTCGTCTTTCTCCGCGAAGCGGGCGGTCCAGCGATAGCCGAACTCGAGGAGGGTCCGCCCGCCCATCTCGTGGAGAACGGGCGGTTCCGCGGCCAGCACCTCGCTGCGTGGCCGGTACGGCCCGAAGACGACCCCCACGAACGTCGCTCCCGGGCGATCGAGCGGACCGCTCACGTCGGTGATCGCCCGCAGCCCCATCCACTTCGCCATGAGCGCGGGAGTGACGTAGGCCGCGTAGACGCGCTGGAGCGGCGCCCGAACGAACTGGTTGAAGCGCACCCGAAGTGTCTGGCCCCCACTGTCGTTCATGTGCGACCCTCCTTCCTGAAGCGTCCCATGCCTACGCCTCGCCGGCAAAGTGCATCGCGATCATCGCGGTGAAGACGACGAAGAATCCGACGAGCTCGAGGAGCGCGATGAGCTTGAGCCGAGACATCGCGGCGGCCAGCTCCGGGGGCATCTGACCTCCTGGGCCGACTCCGGCGGCGGCCATATCCGCCGTCAGCCGGTTCGCCCGCGGCGACAGGTACCACGTCCCGTAGGCGTACGTGAGGCACGCGGCGATCAGGCCGATCAGCCAGTAGATCCCGTACGCGGAGCCGAGGTCGGCGACGTCCTTGATGGGTCCAAAGACGGTCCCCCGGATGATCCCGAGCACGATCGTGCCGCTCGCCGCGATCAGCATCATCCGCTCAGACTGCTTGGCGAAGAACTTCAGGAACTGCTGCTGCGGCTCGGCCGGCATGCGCATCAACGCCGGGACCACCACGAAGTTCGCGAACAGCGCCCCGCCGAACCAGAACGTCCCGAAGAGGATGTGCAGCCACTGCGCGGTGGCTTCTCCCCAGTCCATCTCCCACCTCCCTGCGCGGGCCCGTGATCGCGGGCCCGCCTCGTGGGACGCTCACGCGGGACCATAGGCCTGCTGCGGTCTCGCTGTCATGGGACCGGTGTCCCGTTCGTCTCGGGTGGCCGCGTTCGCCGTTGCGCTACTCGGCCTCGATCGTGACCATGCCCGCGGTCCCATCAACGGTGACCATCGCGCCTTCGGGAAACCGATGGGTCGCCACCCCGGTCGCCAGGACCGCGGGGATCCCGTGCTCGCGGGCGAGGATCGCGGGGTGGGAGAGGACGTCGCCAACGTCGGTGACGAGCGCACCGGCCGTGCCGAACAGGGGCGCCCAGGCGGGAACCGTGGTTTGGCAGACCACGACGTCACCTGGCTCGACGCGTGCCAGGTCCTTCTCGCCCCGCACGAGCCGGACGCGGCCCGTGTGTTGGCCGGGTGAACCGGGAACGCCGCCGAGCATCCGAGACGGATCCGGCGGATCGGGAACCCGCGGCTCCAGCGTCGTCCAGCGCCACTCGATGGCCTCGTGGATGCGCCGCAGCGGTCCCGGCAGCGCATCCGTCCGGTAGGCCGGCGGTGGCAGCTCCCCGATCTCTGCCGGCGCCGGATGGGCGAGCACCCAGGCTCGCTCAGCTCGGCGCCGCGCTACGATCGCGCGCGCATCACCGCGCTCGCCATGCACCGCGGCGCGGATCTCGTCCGGCTCGAGATCGAAGACGTCGTCGGATCGACTCAGTGAACCTTGCGCCAAGAGTCGCTGACCGATCTCCAGTGCCACGGCGCGGAGTGCGCCGGTCGCCAACTCGCCCCACAGGACGCTTCCATCGCGCGTGGGACAGGCTCGTCGGGCAAAGGCAAGGGCTCCCTGGAAGCGCTCCAGGTCAGCCGCCGGCCGGAGGGCGAGGGCGGCAAGGGCGACATCCTCGAGTCCGACCGAGGTGGGCGTCACTGCCACCGGCGCCTGGCGGGCGCGCGCCACCAACCCACGGAGCAGCCCCACCAGAACGTCGGGCCGTTCGGCGAGGGTGCGATCGCTCGGGTCGCCGGACATCGGCCGCGCGCCGAACCGCTCCAGATAGCGATCGATGGACTCCCCGAGCCGCGGTTCCACCTCCCGGAGCCGCTGGAGGGGGGACTCCGGCTCGTCCAGGGCCGCAAGGCCCGCCGCTGACGCGGCGATCAGTCCGGCAATCTCGACGAGGGCGTTGGTCGGCTCCGAGGAGGCGTCGGAGGCTCCCGTAAGAAGCCCCACCGACGCGCCCGGCTCCCAGCCGAGCAGCTCGCGGCACGCGAGGTCCAGCGCATGGAGCGACAGGTAGTAGGGCATCCAGGTGGTGAAGTGGATGTCGGAGCTGTACAGGCTCAGGTCGATCGCCGCATCGAAATGATCGGTCAGCGCCCGGTCGTCGAGGGACGAGAGGTCGCCGGCGAGGAGCGATCGAGCCTCCCGCTCAAGGCCGACCCGCCACTCCTCGTGCCAGCGCGCGACCAGCTGTTCGGCAAGCCCTTCGCGCAGCGCCCTGTCGGCGATCGGCAGGCGCTGCTGAACGGGGGCGCAGGCGGCCAGCGCCTCCGCGTAGGCCAGGCCGTCGGCGACCGGCGGCAGGCCGGGAGGCGGGATCCGACGGCCGAAGACGAGCCCACCGACCGCCACATAGCCGGACTTCTCGCGGAGGATGCCGAACAGCCGGAACATGTGCTCGAAGCCCCGGTTCTCACCAGCCATGGAAACGGCCGCCCCCAGGGCGCTCAGCGGCGCCAGGTCGTGTTCGTCGTGCCACCAGGCGTGCCCCGCGAGAGTGGTGCCATCCGGGGGAATGGGGAGCCCGCCGATCGGGCGTGCCTGGAGCAACCACAGCTGGTCGCCCCCGAGCGCCCATTCGACGTCCTGCGGCGCGCCCATCACGTACTCAACGCGGCGCACGAGGTCCGCGATCCGCTCGACTGTTTCGGGCTCGAGCACGGGCTCGCGGACCATCCGCACTCGCCGCGGACGCGGGGGCCCGGTTTCGGCAGGCCGTGTCACCGGCCAGGGCGTCGGGGGCGATGTCCGACCGTCGATCGGACTATCGTCGCGAACGACCCATTCCTCCGCGTCGCTCGCTCCGGATAGCAGGTCCTCCGCCAGGCCGTGGACCGCACTGATCCGCACGACGTCACGATCGCCGGTCACCGGATCGGCGGTGAAGGCGGCGCCCGCCGCATCGGCTGGCACGAGCCGCTGGACGATGATCGCGAAGGCGCGGCTCTCGCCTTCGCTTCCCTTCGTTGCGAGGCCGGAGCGGTACGCCGCCACGCTGGGCGAGAACGCGGAAGCGAGGCAGGTCATAACCGCCCGCCCCACCTCTTCCGGGCCCTTCACACCGAGCACTGTCTCGTACTGGCCGGCGAAGGACGCGTCGGGAAGATCCTCGGCGACGCCCGATGATCGGACCGCCAGCGCGACGTCTCCCATGCGGCTCACGGCGGCTCGGATCGCCCTGTCGATGGCCTCCGGTATCTCGCCGGCGGCAACGGTGGCAACGGTGGCGGCGGTCGTGAGGACGAACCCGTCGGGGACGTCGAAGCCGGCGGCATGGAGCCTGGCGAGGCTCGCCGCCTTACGGCCCGTCGATGCCGGATCGGTGGCGCGGTCTTCTCCGAGCCAGACGACCGGCTTCCCGTTGCCCACTCCCGGCCCTTGCCCGCTCATGATCCATCCTCAGCCCGGGTCGCTGGCCGATCGAACTCCGGCGTGACCGGTCAGGCCAACTCGACGATGGCGGTCACGGTCGCATGGTCGGTGACGGGCGCCCCGGGCTTGACCACCATGAGCCAGACGACGACCACCACGATCGCGACTCCCACCCACGCCATGAGGCGGCTGCGTCGTGCGGCAGCCTGGTAGGCGGGACCGCCGGGGCTGCGTTCTGCCTCGGCCAGCTGCGCGCGGATGGCCGGCACGAACAGCGCGAAGCTGACGATCCCGGACACGAAGTACAGGACGATTCCCGCCACAAGCCAGGGCTGGTCGAAGGGCCAGGTCTCCTCTCCCAGGATGAGCAGGATCCCGGTGAGCAGGATCACCGCGTAGGCCGGGTTCGTCAGGGCCCTGTCGAGCCGGTGAACGCCCCGGACCGCGACGTCGAAATACGCGCGATCACGCTCGGCCCAGGCGAGCCAGAAGACGTATGTCATGTTCGCCCCGAGGCCGGCGATGGCCGCCAGGATGTGCAGGAGGAGGAACCATTCGTGGTATGGCTGCAGCGCCTCGATGTTCACCAGGCCCTCCTTGTCTCGTCGGTCATCCGCGGGCAGGCGATCTCCGCCACGGGATGCTGGGGGTCCACCGGTCCCGCCGTCATGAGGCTGGCGTCCCGATTCGGACCGGGATACGCGTGGCAGCTGGTCAACCGTCGCCGGACGCCGGCGATCGAACGCGAACCCCAGCCTCAGGGCGCCCGCGTCACCCGGTAGATCGCGCCGGCCTTGTCGTCCGAGATGTACAGTGCACCGTCGCTCCCGACGACGAGGCCGGCCGGCCGACCCCGTGAATCCTCCGTTGCCGGGTCCAGGAAGCCGGTCAGGAATGGCTCGGTCTCGCCGGTCGGGCCGTCCAGCCAGGGCAGGCGGTCCACCTCGTAGCCGACCTTCGTGGAACGGTTCCACGACCCGTGGAAGGCGATGAACGCGGCGCCGTCCCAGAAGGCGAGGCCCAGCGGCGCCATGTGCGCTTGGAAGGTGGCGGCCGGCATGACCACGTCCTGGCAGCCCGGCCGGTCGCCTTGACGGCCGAACTCCGGGTCGACGATCGTCCCGGCGTGGCAGCGCGGCCAGCCCGCATCGGCGCCATCCGCCACGCGGTAGAGCGTCTCGGGTGGCAGGTCGTCGCCCAGGAGGTCGCGGCCGTTGTTGGTCGCCCAGGCGGCCCCCGTGGCCGGGTCGATGGCCACGCCCACGGCGTTACGGAGGCCGCGCATGAGGACCCGTGCGTCCGCACCGTCGCCGGCCACGACGAGGATCGCCGCCCGCCGCGGGTCCGTCTCGAGGCACACGTTGCAGCTCGAACCCACCGAGACGAGGATGCGGCCATCCGGCAGGAAGGCGACCGTGCGCGTGGAGTGCTGACCTCCAGGAGGCAGGTCGAGGATCGCCCGGCGCGACCGCTCGCGCAGGTCGGGGCCGATCTCCACTTGGAAGAGCGTGCCACTGCCGGCGACGAGCAGCGTGCCGTCGGGCGCCAGCGCGAGGGAGTGGGCTCCGTCGTAGCCGGCGCCCACGACGACCTGCTCGTCCGCGCGCCCGTCGCCGTCCCGGTCGGGGAGGGCCACGACCCGGTCCGCGCCGCGCTCCGCCACCAGGAGCGTCCCGTCCGCTGCGACGGCCATGAAGCGCGGCCCAGCGAGTCCCTCGGCGAAGGCGGCGATGGCGTACCCATCCGGCACGCGGAGGCCGCCGACCTCGGCCTGGCCGGTATCGAAGCTGACGCCGGCCCAGCGCAGGAGCTGGCCGCGCAGCGTCCACAGGAGCACCCCGATCACGACGATCGAGGCGGCCGCGAAGGCGAGCAGCCGGAGGATGTGGCGGATCACCGCCGCGTCCTACGCGCCGGCCGGGACTTCCCGGCAGGGGTTGGCCAGCCGCCCGATGCCCTCGATCTCGATCACCACCTCGTCGCCGTCGCGGAGGAAGCGCTGCGGATCGCGCCACACCCCGACCCCGGCGGGGGTACCGGTGAGGATGACGTCGCCCGGCTCGAGCGTGAAGGCCCGCGCACAGTGGGCCACGATCTCCGCCAGGGAGAAGATCATGTCCGCCGTCGTGCCCTCCTGCAGCCGCTCCCCGGAGACGGTGGCCGAGATGGCCAGCCGTTGCGGGTCGGGGATCTCGTCGCTCGTCACCACCCACGGCCCCAGCGGACCGAACGTGTCGAGGCTCTTGCCGCGCACCCACTGGCGGTCGCCGAACTGGAGGTCGCGCGCCGAGACGTCGTTGGCGCAGGTGTAGCCGAGGACGTACTCCAGGGCCTCGGCCTCCGTGACGTTGCGCGCCCGGCGCCCGATCACGACCGCCAGCTCGGCCTCGTAGTCGACCTGGGAGGTGAGGGCCGGGTCCCAGGTGATGGTCTCGCCGTGGCCGATGACCGCGCTGGGGAACTTGGCGAAGATGAGCGGCGCCTTGGGCGGTTCCACCTTCTGCTCGGCGGCGTGGGCGTGATAGTTGAGCCCGATGGCCACGACCTTGCCCGGCCGGGGCACCGGGGCCAGCAGCGTCAGCGCGTCGAGCGGCGCGCCGGACGTGCGGATGCGATCGCTCTCCCGGCCCACGGCCTCGCGCAGCGCGCCGAGCAGCTCGTCCCCGCCCGCGAGGAGCGCCGCCATCGTCTTCGGCCCGCGGCGCATCAGCGTGATGGCCGGCAGGGCGCGCTCGCCCACGGCCACGCCGAGGCGCTCCTCCTGCTGGTCGTGCACGCTGATCAGCCGCATGGCCGCAGTATCGCCGAGTCGGGCTCAGCCGCCCGCGCAAGCCGCACCGGCCTGGGACACGGGCCGCGGCGCCGTCTGCGCGACGATGACCCCGCTGATGACCAACGCCCCACCGAGGAGCTGCATCGGCTGCAGCGATTCGTTGAAGAGCAGCGTCGCGAACGTGATCGTGTAGATCGGCTCGACCGTGCTGATGAGCGCCGCCTGCGCCGCCCCGACCCGCCTCGTGCCAGCGTAGAAGGCCTGCACCGCGATCGCGGTCGAGACGAGACCAACGCCGATGAGGCCGATCCACGCGTCCGGTGGCACGTCGAACGGGTTCGTGGGGCGCCCCGTCGTGGTCGCCGCGACCCAGTAGACGATCGCGGTGGCGGTGACCATGAGCGCGGCGGCGGGCGCCGGATCGGTCTCCTCGGCCGCCTCCATGGCCTCCGGGGGGACCGCGTCGACGGTCGTCGGTCGCTCGCCGGAGAGGCGCGCCGAGAGGATGATCCAGACCGAGTAGATGAGCGGCGAGGCGACGGCCAGGACGATGCCGAGCAGCGGCGGCATCTCGCTCTCGGGGATGCCGCCGAGGGCGAGGACCACGCCGAGCATCGCGATCGCCAGCGCGATCCACGGGCGGCGGCCGGGTAATCGGCGTCCCCAGCGCAGCACGAGCACCGCCACCAGCGCCGGGTAGATGTAGACGATCAGCGCGGCGAGCGAGGCGGGCACGGTCTCGAGCGCGGCGAAGTACGTGCCGGAGTTGATCACGTAAAGGATGCCGAGCGAGAGCAGCACCAGGACGCGGCGGCGCGAGAGCCGCCGCAGCCCGCGCCGGTTGGCCGGGATGGCCAGCAGCCAGATCCACGAGGCCACGGCCGCGAACCCGAAGCGCCAGGCGAGCAGCGTCATCCAATCCAGGCCCGCCGCGTAGACCGGCTTGGCGAAGAGGGCGCCAGAGCCGAAGGCGCAGGCGGAGACGACGACGAGGAGGATGCCGAGCGCGCGCCCGCGCGGCACCCGGGAGGAGTCGGACGCCACGCTAGCCGAGGAGCTCGACGAGGTGGTGGGTGAGGTCCCGGGCGGAGACGATCGCCGTCACGCGGCCGTCGCGGACGAGCGGGATGTGTCGGAAGCCGCCCACGGCCATCTTGTGGATGGCCACCGCGATGGTGTCGTCCACGCGCAGCACGACTGGATCCGGCGTCATCACGTCGCGCACCGCGATGCCTTCCAGCGGCCTGCCGGCGAGCTTCAGGAGGGCGTCGCGCTCGGTGAGGATGCCCACCAGGCGGCCGCCGTCCTCGACGACGACGCAGCCGACGCGGTGCTCCTGCATCACCGCGATGGCCCGGGTCGCCGGGTCGGTGGGCGCCACGGCGATCGGCCGGCGTGGCTCGAGCTCGGTCAGGCGCTCCTCGAGCAGCCGGGCCTCGAAGGGGGTGGCGGGGCTGGGCAGGTCGAGGCTGCGCAGGTCGGCACCGCAGTTCTCGCACTCGTCCGAGCCGGGCAGGTTGTCGGACTGGCAGACGGGGCAGATCATGACGCGCCCTCTCCCGTCAGGAGACCGTCCAGGTCTCACCGCTGTCGAGCAGCTTGGCGAGGTCGCCCTCGCCGCGCTGCGCCCGGACCGCCTCGACCTGTCCCGTGAGCAACTCGTCATGGGTGGGTCGTGCGACGTTGCGCAGCACGCCCACCGGCACCGGGTAGTCGGGCCACCACATGCGCGAGAGCATGAAGGCGAGGTGCGGATCCTCGGCCCCCTCGTCGTGGACGAGCAGGTCCGCCTCCGTGACGCCGTGGCCCAGCTGGACGACTTCCGGGTGGAGGCCGCGCAGCCGGATCCCCTTGTCGCGCTCCTTGCCGAAGATCATCGGCTGGCCGTGCTCGAGGACGAGCATGCGGTCATCGCGCACCTCGCGGTCGGTGAAGTCGCGGTAGGCGCCGTCGTTGAAGATGTTGCAGTTCTGCAGCACCTCCACGAAGGCCGAGCCGTGGTGGAAGCCGGCCCGCTCGAGGGTCCCCTGCAGGTGTTCCGTGTGCGTGTCCACCGAGCGCGCCACGAACGTCGCCTCGGCCGCCAGCGCCACCGAGAGCGGCATGATCGGCCGGTCGATGGTGCCCTCCGGCGTGGACTTCGTGCGCTTGCCGATCTCGGAGGTCGGGGAGGCCTGCCCCTTGGTCAGGCCGTAGATGCGGTTGTTGAACATGATCAGCTTGATGTCCACATTGCGTCGCATGGCGTGCAGCACGTGGTTGCCGCCGATCGAGAGGGCGTCGCCGTCGCCGGTGATGACCCAGACCATGAGGTCCGGGCGCGCCGCCTTGAGGCCGGTGGCCAGGGTCGGAGCGCGGCCGTGGATGGAGTGGAAGCCGAACGTGTTCATGTAGTACGGCAGGCGCCCCGAGCAGCCGATGCCGGAGATGAAGACGATCTTCTCGCGCGGGTAGCCGAAGTCCGGCATGACCTTCTGGGTCTGGGCGAGGATCGAGTAGTCGCCGCAGCCGGGACACCAGCGGACCTCCTGGTCCGAGACGAAGTCCTTGCGCGTGAGCGCGAGGGGCTGGCCGGGCTGTCGGGGCGTCTGGGCGGCTATCGTGTCTGTCATCGCCGTCGTCTCCCTCAGCGTCCGGCCAGGATCTGCTCGGCCCGTTCGTGGATCTCGGAGATCCGGAAGGGCTTGCCGCGCACCTTGTCGTAGCCGATCGCGTCGACGAGGTACTTCGCGCGCAGCACCATCAGGAGCTGGCCCAGGTTGATCTCCGGCACGAGCACCGTCCGGTAGCGGCCCAGGAGGTCGCCCAGGTTGCGCGGCAGCGGGTTCAGGTGGCGCAGGTGCACGTGCGCGACGCTCTGCCCTTCCGCGAGCAGCCGCTCGACCGCGGAGCGGATGGCGCCGTAGGTCGAGCCCCAGCCGACGATGAGCAGCTCGCCGCGCTCGACCCCGTACGGCTCGGCCTCGGGGATATCGTTCGCGATGCCCGCCACCTTCTCGGCGCGCAGCATCGTCATGCGGTGGTGGTTGTCGGGGTCGTAGCTGACGTTGCCGCCGATGTCGGACTTCTCCAGCCCGCCGATGCGGTGCTCAAGCCCGGGCGTGCCCGGCACCGCCCACGGCCGCGCCAGTGTCTGCGGGTCGCGGGCGTAGGGGTGAAACGTGCTCCGGTCGGTCGCGTTCTCGACGTCGATCCTGGGCAGGTCGGCGACGTTCGGGATGCGCCAGGGCTCGGAGCCGGTGGCCAGGAAGGCATCGGAGAGGTAGACGACCGGGGTCATGTACTTCAGGGCGATGCGCCAGGCCTCGATGGCCACGTCGAAGCAGTCGGCCGGCGTGGCCGGGGCGACGACCGGCATGGGCGAGTCGCCGTTGCGTCCGAAGAGGACCTGCAGCAGGTCGGCCTGCTCGGTCTTGGTGGGCATGCCCGTGCTCGGCCCGGCGCGCTGGACGTCGGCGACGACGAGCGGCAGCTCGACCATCACGGCCAGGCCCATCGCCTCACTCTTGAGGGCGATGCCCGGGCCGGAGGTGGCGGTCAGGCCCAACGCCCCCCCGTAGGAGGCCCCGATGGCGGCGCCGATGGCGGCGATCTCGTCCTCGGCCTGGAAGGTCTTCACCCCGAAGTCCTTGTAGCCAGAGAGCTGGTGCAGGATGTCGCTGGCCGGCGTGATGGGGTATGAGCCGTAGAAGAGCGGCCGGCCGGCCAGCTTCGATGCGGCCACGAAGCCGAGGGCGCTGGCCTCGTTGCCGGTGATGTTGCGGTAGCGCCCGGGCGCCAGCTTGGCCGGCGCGACGCGGTAGTGGGTGTGGAAGATCTCGGTCGTCTCGCCGAAGGCGTAGCCGGCCTTCAAGGCACGCCTGTTGGCCTCGACGATGACGGGTCGCTTGGAGAACTTGTCCTCGATCCAGCGCAGGGTCGGCTCCATGGAGCGCTCGTACAGCCAGAACATCAGGCCCAGGGCGAAGAAGTTCTTGGTCAGGTCGACCTGCTTGGAGGTCATGTCGAGCCCCTCGAGCGCCCGCGCGTTGAGCGTGCTGATGGGGATCTCGAAGAGGGTGTAGGACTTGAGCGAGCCGTCCGTGAGCGGGTTCGTGGCATAGCCCGCCTTGGACAGGTTGGCGGCGTTGAACGCGTCCTCGTTGACGATGAGCGCGGCACCGGCCGGCAGGTCGCCCACGTTCGTCTTCAGCGCCGCGGGGTTCATGGCCACGAGGACGTCCGGCTGGTCGCCCGGCGTGTGGATGGGGCTGCTCGAGAAGCTCAACTGGAAGCCGCTGACGCCGGGCAGCGAGCCGGCCGGAGCGCGGATCTCGGCGGGGTAGTCCGGCAGGGTGCTGATGTCGTTGCCGTAGACCGCGGCGGTGCGCGTGAACTGGCTGCCGGTCAGCTGCATGCCGTCGCCGGAGTCGCCGGCGAACCTGATGGTGACGCGGTCGAGCTCGAGGACCTCGGGTTCACCCGCCCGGGTCGCTGTCTTGGTGGTCACGCGCCGTCAGGTTCCTCCATGCGCTGGTGAGGTCTCGGTGGCAGGTTCAGGATCTCCTCCGGGAAGGCCTCGGCGAGGTACTCCAGCACGTCCTGCTGGCGCAGCAGGCCGGCGATGCGGCCTTTCCCGTCGACGATCGGCACGTGGCGGTAGCCGCCGCGGTCCATCAGCGCGAGGGCATCGCCGACCGTCGCGTCAGCAGTGAGGGTGTCCGGATGGGCGGTCATGTACGCGTCCACCGACGCCGCCGGGTCCACCGGCCGGCCGAGCACCTTCATGAGGATGTCGCGCTCGGTGAGGATGCCCACGAGCCCGTCGCCCTGGCGGACGAGGAGGCAATCCGCGCGGGCCTCCTGGATCCTGGAGATGCCCGCCGCGAGCGTCGTGCCGGAGGGGACGACGAGCGGCTGTCCCCTCATGACGATGCGGATCCGCTCGTTGCGGAGATCGCGCTTGGCGATGCCGCCGGCGGTGGCGCCGGAGCTGGTGGTCACGGCGGGGATTCTACTCTCCGTGGCGGTTCGCGCCGCCGCGGCTATCATCGGCTGCCGTGACTCGAATCGCCGTCGTCGCCGACGACCTCATCTGGGCCACCCGCCTGAGCGCCGCCGTGGAGCGCGCCGGGGCCGTGCCCGTGCGCCTGTCCGGCCGCGGCGCCCTCCCGCCCGAGCCCTGCGACGGCGCCATCGTGGATCTGGCACGCCGCGGCGGGGATGGGATCGAGATCATCGCTCGCCTCCGCGAGGCCGGCCTGCCGGTGATCGCCCTCGCCGACCACGACGACGCCCCGCTCCGCAAGCGCGCCCTCGCGGCCGGCGCGGACAAGGTGCTGGCCTACCGCAAGATGCACGCCGACGGTCCCGAGGTGGTGGCGGCCTGGTTGGCGACTCTCTCCGGGGCCGGGAACGGAGCCGGGAACGAGTCCGGGGCCCGATGATCCCGCCCTCCCGGTATGCCCAGCGCCTCGACGCAGCCCGCGCGGCGTTGCGAGAGCGAGGGGCCGCCGCGCTGCTCATCGGCGTCGGACCGCAGCTGCGCTGGCTGACCGGCTACGCGGCCATGCCCCTGGAGCGGCTGACGATGCTCGTCCTGCCCGCCGAGGGCCCGGCCACGCTGGTCGTGCCGCGCCTGGAGCGCGATCCGGCCGGTCGTGCGCCGGCCAGCGCCGGCGGCTTGCTGACGATCGCCACCTGGGGCGAGACCGACGACGCGACGCTGACCGTGGCCGCCGCGCTGCCCGCCGGTGCCGAGCGCCGCCGGCTCCTCCTCTCCGACCACCTCTGGGCGCTCCACGTCGTGCGCCTCCAGGCCCGCTTCCCCGGCGCCTCCTTCGGCCTGGCGACCGAGGCCCTGCGCGAGATCCGCGCCGTCAAGGACGCCGACGAGATCGCGCTCCTGCGTGCCGCCGGCGCCGGTGCGGATACGGTCGTGCTGGCGATCGCGGCCAGCCGGCTCGTGGGCCGGACCGAGGCGGACGTGGCGCGCGAGGTGCGCGAGC
>Ga0209321_10002146_pt1 | contig 13267 bp, 14 predicted proteins | sample Rifsed16ft4_FD_184012 | JGI IMG/M metagenome (GOLD analysis project Ga0209321, IMG submission 184012) | Soil microbial communities from Rifle, Colorado, USA - sediment 16ft 4 - CSP-I_5_4 (version 2) | ecosystem: Environmental > Terrestrial > Deep subsurface > Rock core/Sediment | place: Rifle... | reverse complement strand
GACGACGTTCTCCGCGAGCTCGCGCAGCTCGTACCCGCTGAGCCGGGCGCCCATCGTGCCCCCGCCGAGGGACGAAGAGCTCCGCGGGGACTTCGATCGCCTGTCCCGTCAATGATATCCGAGAGCCCTTCATGAGCCGCCCTTGGGACATCTCGTCCAAGCGTGTTCTCGTCGAGTTGGCCCAATGCCAGTCGTGCCTCCACGACGCCTCATCGAGGCTCATCGCCCGATACTCGCGGCGGCCCGTTGGACAACTTCCGGAAGCGCCGGATGGATGTGGACGGCCCGTGTGATGTTGCCGACGGTTCCCTCACCCGCCTTCATCGCGACGATGACCTCGTGGATGAGGGCCGAGGCGTCCGTGCCGAGGATGTGGCATCCGAGGATGCGGCCTGTCTCCGGGTCCGCGAGGATCTTCACGAAGCCCGCCTGGTCCTCGAGTGCCTTGCCCATCGCCGTGTCGATGTAGTTCCACCGGCCGATGCGGTACGGGGTCTTCGCCGCCCGTAGCTCCTGTTCCGTCTTCCCGACGCCTGCAATCTGTGGGGCACCAAAGATCGCATGAGGCATCGCGTTGTAGTCGACCGGGACCCTTTGCGTTTGATCGAGAAGGTTCCAGAAGCTGTACTGCGCCTCGAGGTTCGCACTGTGCCGGAACAGATAATGGCCCACGGCGTCGCCGAGGGCATAGATTCCCTTCACGTTCGTCTCGAGGTATTCGTCCGTGACGACGAATCCTCGGCCGTCCACCCGAACCCCCGTCTTATCGAGGTCGAGCCGGTCCGAGTTCGGGATTCGGCCCGCTGCCACGAGGATTCGGTCCGATGTCAGGACGCGCGAGTCCGTCCCGTCGACGCTCCGGATGTGCGTCTCGTATCTTCCGTCCGTTCGGGTGACGCGCGTCGGGTCGTATCCCGTGTAGACGTCGTACCTCTTCCGCGCATTCTCCGTGAATCGGAGTGCGACCTCCTCGTCTTCGTTCGGGACGAGGCGGTCCCTCCGCTGCACGATCTGGATTTTCGTCCCGAGGGACCCGAAGAAGTGGGCGAGTTCCGCGGCGATGTATCCACCGCCAAGGATCGTGAGGACCGTCGGCTGCTCCGTCAGCCGGAGGGCTTCGTCGCTCGTGATGAAGCCGGCTTCCGCGAGGCCCGGCACGTTCGGGATGCGCGGCCTTCCGCCCGAGGCGATCAGAATCCGATCCGCCCGCAGCGTCTCGTTCCCCACCCGGAGCGTCTTCATCCCGACAAACCGACACGTGTCCTTGAAGAGCTTCGGGTTTTCGACGCTTCCGAGACCCTCCTCGATCTGCTGCGCTTCATGGTCCACGTACTCCGTGACGCGGCGCACGATCGATGGGAAATCGATCTCGTAGCCCTTCACGTGGACGCCGAACAGGTGCGCGCGCCGCAGCGTCTCGACGACATCCGCGCTGTGGATCAGGAGCTTCGACGGAATGCAGCCCCGGTTCAGGCATGTCCCGCCTAGGGGTCCGTTCTCGATGATCGCGACCCGAAACCCACGCGACGCGATCGCGTTCGCGACATCCAGGCCCGCTCCGCTCCCGATTGCGATTAGGTCGAACTGCTGCACCATCTCCTCACGCCCTGGCCCGAGCGGCGTCATTTGCCGGCCGGATGATAAGCCTGCGCTGGCTCATCACGCGGCGAGCAGCCGATCCCGACGAGGCCGATCCGCAAGTCCCCGATGACGCCGAGGGTCGGCAGATGGTGACCCACGCGGTGCGCGAGGGGTGCGACGTCTGGAACACGAGATACAAGAATCCGCCCGCGCGAGTACGCCGCCGACGGGGATTGTGAGCCCTGCGAGGGCCGCATACAGGAGGACCGTTTCGACGGCGATGGCGCGCCCCCTTCCGGGAACGGGCGTCGTGTACATAGCCGCGTGGGTCCCGGCCGCGTAGAGCTATGAGCATCCGATGGCATTCCGGGAGCCGGGGTCCCATGTCTGCGATCAACTTCGAACGTTCGATGGAACTGTACCGGGAAGCCTTGTCCGTCCTGCCCGCGGGGGTGAGCTCGAACGCGCGCGTGTGGCGGGCCGTGTGCCCGACGTACATGCCATGCAGCATCTTCGTCGCCCGGGCAAAGGGATCCCACATCTGGGACGTGGACGGGAACGAGTACATCGACTACCGGATGGGCTTCGGCCCGGTCATCCTGGGCCACAGCGACCCGCGGATCCATGAGGCCGTGCATCGCATCGACGAGGACGGCCTGATCTACGCCCTCAGCCACGAGCTCGAAATCACGGTGGCGAAAAAGATCGCCTCGATGGTGCCTTGCGCGGAGATGGTCCGATTCTGCAACTCCGGCACGGAGGCGACGATGCACGCGATCCGGGTGGCCCGCGCCTATACCGGGCGTGAGAAAATCGTGAAGTTCGAAGGGATGTACCACGGGGCGCACGACTATGTCCTCTTCTCCACCGATCCAGCGTTCGATCGGCTGAAGGGACCGCCGAGGAGCCTCCCCCAGTCTGCAGGCATCCCCAGGGCGATCACCAAGCTCTGCCTCGTCGAGCGGTGGAACGATTTCGATCGAATCGAGAAACTCGTGAAGCGTCGCGGAGATGAGATCGCCGCAATCATCACGGAACCGATCATGGGGAACTGTGCCGCGATCATGCCCAGGGAAGGTTACCTGAGGCACCTCCGCCAGTTGTGCTCGGACCATGGAATCCTCCTGATTCTCGACGAGGTGAAGACGGGCTTCCGCGTCGCGCCGGGAGGGGCCCAGGAGCGGTTCGGCGTCACGCCGGACCTGGCGACCTTCGCGAAATCCCTGGGGAATGGATATCCGGTCGCCTGCTTTGCGGGGAGCACGGAGATCATGAACATCATCGGGCCCTCGAAGGTCGTGCATGGCGGGACGTATTCCGGGAACCCGGTCTCCCTCGCGGCCGCGAACGCCACGCTCGACATCCTTCGGTCCGAACCCGTGTGGACAAAACTCACCTCCTTCGGCACGCGGCTCATGAAGGGCATCCGGGAGGTCGCGGAGGAGACGAAAGAGGAGGTCCTCCTGAACGGCGTCCCGGAGATGTTCCAGCTCCTCTTCACGAAGCAGCGGGAGGTGCACGAGTATCGGGATCTCGCGAAGTGCGACCTGGACCGGTATGCAGCGCTCCATGTGGAGCTGATGAACCACGGCGTGATGATCGACGAGGACAACATGGAGTGCTTCTTCTCGTGCGAGGACCACAGCGATGAGGATCTCGAGAAGACCCTCGCCGCCCTCCACCAGGGCCTCGCGGACATTCAGGCGGGGATTGCGCACATCCCGGAGCAGCACAAGCGTCGTGCGTGAGCAACTCCCGTCGCCCTCGATTCAAGGGTTGGATCCGGCCCACCACGGCTGGAGCCAATCGTCATAGCGAGCTTTACGGTTCGTGCTTCCATGGCATATACGTGCGATACGTGCGGAGCGACGTTCTCGACGGAAGGAGAGCTCCGGAATCACAGTCAGATGCATTCCGGCGGCGAGAGGCCTCCCAGTCCCGCAGAGTACAAGTGCGCGGCATGCGGGGGCGTCTTTCACAGTGAAGCGGATCTGAGCCGACACGTTGCTTCGGCCCACAAGATGTAGACTCCCTGTCATCCCAATCGGCGAGGCGGCCCAGCGGGCCCACTTGATTCCCGCCGGGGGAGTCGCTCATTCCGCATCTTCGTCGACGATGCCACCGGGCGGCACTTTCTCCCGATAGTCCATGATGATTCGCGTATCGACGTCTGTGATGCCCAAGGGTATGAGCTTGCGGTGGACGAAGTCCCGCAGCTCCTTGTTCTCATGGGCGGCGATGCGGAGGACAAAACGTCGATCTCCGCTGACCAGGTAGATTCCCGTGACGTTCTTCAGCTCCTCGAGTTTCCGGAGGGTCTCGTCGATGATCGCCGAGGGGATGTTGCAAAACACGAGGGCCTCCGCCTGATAGCCAAGGGCGGCCTTGTCGACAATCGCAGAATAACCCAGGATGATCCCCTCGCGTTCCATCGCATAAATCCGTTCGCGGACCGACGACTCGGCCCGCTTGATTCTCCGGGCGATTTCCGCGGTCGTGATCTTCGCGTCCCGCTGAAGCAGGTTCAGAATCCGGACGTTCATCTTGTCGAGCGGTCGGCTCCGGCGGGGCGGGCCCGCGTTCACGGAAGGGGAACGGCCCCCGGGTCCATCAGGCTATCGCCGAATCCGCGGGATTTTCCTCAAGTTTCCGCCCTTTCCACGGCCATGCCTTATGGAGTTGGGACCCGCTAGGTCTCTCCAGAGGTTACCCATGGAAGATATGGACGAGATGATCAAGATGCTCGCCAATGCTCCCGAAGAGCAGCGGCGGGAGATGGTGCGCCAGCGAATGGACATGTTCCTCTCGATGCCCGACGAAAACCGGGTGCAGGGGATGCGGGGCATGCTGCTCTCGATCGGAAAGCTATCGACCGATGCGAAGACGCGTCTCATCAAGACGCGAACGGAGGTCGTCGCGAGCTATCCCGACGCGGAGCGGAAGATCCTGCTACAGTCACGCATGAAGGCCGGGATGGGGCTGCCGAAGGATGTCGACACGGCCGACATGCAGACGCTCGAGCGGGTCCTACCGGAACTCCCCGAGAATCTGCGGTCGAACTTCCTGAAGACGAGGCAAGAGCTGATGAAGGCTATGGGGGTCTCGATGCCCGCGCCGGCTCCCGCGAGCGGCGGGGTCCCGGTCCACCACGGCCGTCCGATGGAGCTCCGCGGCTTCTTCCGGAAGCGCTATGTCTGCGACCAATGCGGGGCCGAGCTGCCCGTCCGCGGAGCGTGAGGGCACTCCTTTCCTGACGAGTCGAGGTGTGTGATGATAGACTACATCGAAGCAAACGAGAGCAACTGGGACGAAATCTTGAACGGAAGGGACATCGTCCTCGTGGACTTCTGGGCGCCGTGGTGCGGCTGGTGCCGCAAACTCGCGCCCTCCTTTGAGCGGCTCGCAACCGAATTCGCGGGCCGCCTGAAGTTCGTGAAGGTCAACGTGGACGAGGAGCCTAACCTGTCGGAGCGGTACGGAGTGCAAGGCCTTCCGACGCTGAAGTTCTTCTGCGAAGGGGAGCCGGTCCACGAGATCTATGGATATCTCCCGGAGCCCGCGCTCCGCAGCAAGATCGAACAGGTCTTGAGCACGTCCCTCGTCTGCAACGTCGCGTGAATACCCATCCCAACCCGAGGAGGTTCCCCCTCCTCTCTTTTTCTTTCTCGCAGACTCAAGGACCTTCCACCCTTCACCTTTCTCGGACGGCAGGCCGACGAACCCGCGGATTCCGACGCAGGAATCAACGGAATCCTCGGTCATGCCTTTTCTTCATGCGGTGACATGGTCCCTCTAGGATTTCCATGTCCGACGAGGCATCGATTGAAGGCAAGCGGAAGATGTTCGAGCGGTATCCGATGCTCTTCGCGGCGGGGCTCATTATCATCGTCGTCTCCCTCGGGCTGATGGGATGGCGGCAATTGAACGAGCAGACCCGCCTCGCGGAGATCTTTGCGGGCCGCGGGGCTTCCTCGCCTTCGAGCGTCTACCTGGCGGCGAATCAGCTGGAGCTCGCCCTGTCTCATGTCATCGAGCAGCTCATCTTCGTAGGTCTTGCGTTCCTTAAGCTGGGAATTGGTTTCTCGATCGCCGTCATTGCGCTCCACTTGAAGGAGACGGGCCAGAAGAGCCTCGATTCGTTCCGCAGGGCCGGCGTCTTGTCGGGTCTGCCGCCGATGCAGGAGCCTTGGTTCACGAAGTTCCCGAAGTTCCTGCTCGCGGGCTTCTCGATCGTCGTGTTCTTCTTCGCCCTGAGCCTCCTATGGGCATACAACGAATACGTCCCCTTCGGCGACCAGGTTACGACGCGCATGACCCTCGAGGCAATCATCAAGCCCGGCAAGATGATTGGCACCGCGCTCCTGCTCCTCGGCATCGGCTCGGGCCTCGCGACCATCGTGGCGAACCTGCGCATGCAGGCCCACGCCCTGCCGCGGCTGGCCGTCGCGGCCGCACGGGGGAAGAAGTCGAATCCGGCCCAGCTCATGCCGGAGACCCCCTTCCCGCGGGCCCTCTTCGCGCCTCTCTTCCTCGGCCTTGCGGTCGTCGTGACGGCTTACGTACCTGTCGCGTGGATCCTTGCCTGGAACCGATATGCAAACCTATCGTCGGCGGGCTGGAGTTCCGTCGGTGCGGAATCCCTCGAGGTCGTCCTCGAGCACTGGATCGAGTCATACGTCGTCATGGGCGTCTCGATCCTGCTCTTCGGGATCGGCTTCTGGCTCTTGGCGATCATCCGCTTGCTCCGCGCCCAGCGGGAGCAGTTCATGGGCGCCCTCGGAGATCTGTCCGGGACCACGCCCACCCCGACGGCCTCGCCGTCTCGTGCAGTCCGCATGATCCGCGCGCTCTTCTCCCTCGGCCTCGCGATCGTCCTCGGGTCCCTCGCCCTGACTGTCATCTGGATCGGGGCGGGCCTTCAGGCGGTCCAGACGGGCTCGGCGTCGTCAGTGCTTGCGGACCACCAGTGGGAGGCGTTCATCAAGCCGTTCAAGTTCTCCGGTCTGGGCCTGATCTTCCTCGGGATCGGCGTTGCGCTCAGCTTGATCGTCATCAATCTGAACATGCTCTCGATGGCCCTTCCCGGTGTCTTCGCCCGGTTCGGCGAGGCAGCCCAAGGTCGTACTCCGAAGCCGCTCGAGGTGCCCAATGTCAACCCGATGAAGCTGTTCCCAAAGAAACTCTTCATGGGCATCCTCGCAGGTTTCTTGCTCGTCATTACCGCGACGTTCCCGCTCGGCTGGCCCTTGCGGGTTGAGACCTTCGCGACCTTCCTCGGGGCGAACCTGACCACGGACGTGGCGGCGCAGTCGGCCTTGTCCCTCGAGCGATTCCTGGAGCACCTCATCCTCCCCTACAAGCTCGCGGGCCTCGCGATCATCTTCTACGCGATCGGTCGCTACTTCACGACGATCATCGGCTTCGTCCGAGCCCGGAAGGTAATCGTCACGGAGGGCGTAGCGGCAATCGCGACGTTCCGCACCGAGCCCGTGTCGAGTCCCAAAGAGGACCCCGCTCCCAGTTCCGAACAGGAGCCAGCTGCCTCATGAAGACGGAGGACTCTTACCCCCGGGTGTTGTAGGTGGTTTCATGACGCGAGCACGAACAAGGGCAAGGGGTCGACGGCGAGGACGGCCTACGCCGGACTCTATCCAGGCCCCGCCTCCTCGGGAGAGCCGATTCGCGGAAGTCGCGACGTGGGAACCGATCGACCTCAGCCAAGCCATGGTCGTGGTCGGCTTCCCGACGTTCGGCCTCGTCGGGAGCATCGCGACCGCATACCTCGTCGACTCCCTCAAACTCCGGGAGGTGGGCGCCATGCTATCGACCGCGTTTCCGCCGGCCGCCGTCGTGAAAGAAGGAGTCGGATCGTCGCCCGTTCGGGTCTTCATCGGGGACGTGAAGTGTGGACCGAGAGGGGAGTGTGAACAGCTGTGCATCGTGGAATCGACGATCGCACCGCCTCCGAAAGCCACGACGCGCCTCGCGTACGCCCTCGTCGAGTGGGCGCAGGCCCATAGGGCCCGCCAGCTCGTCTGCCTCGAAGGAGTCAAGATGGAGGCAGGCGAGGCGGACGAGGCTCGCATCTTCGGCGTCGCGAGTGATCCCGATGGTCGGAAGATGCTCGACATGCTGAAGGTCACTCCCCCGGCCGACGGCCTCATGATGGGCTTGGGCGGCGTCGCACTCTACGCTGCCCGGGCGCTCGGCCAGCCGGCCCTCTGCCTCATTGCGGAGACGCGCGAGAATTTTCCCGATGCACGTGGGGCCGCGAAGCTTCTCGAGGTCCTGCAGCCCCTCGTACCGCTCATGGGGATCGACGAGCGGCCGCTACTCGAACAGGCGGAAATCCTGGAGAAGGTCTTCCGCGAACTTCGCACCAAACAGAGCCAAGCGACGAAAGAACTCGCCGAACCCGCTGACGTGATGTTCGGCTAGGTTGCCAAGCTCTTGCGCTCAGCTCCGACGACGACCGCGCTCGTCTCAACGCAGGTTGACTCTCTCCTCCCTCTCTGGAGTAGCGGAATTCGCACCTACGCTTCCGAGAATCTCGATTAGCTTCTTCCGACTACAACCCGAGCAGCCTCGCCAGCTGGCTCAGGAGGCTGAGGTCGGACGCCTGCGAGGACAGATACGCTTGGAACACGAAGCCGAACACGAGGATGACGCCGACGTGGGCCACGAGGATGACCGTTGGCATGCGCGGTCCGGGCCGCATGGGGGGAATCATGAACCGAAGAATTGCGAGGAATGTCCCTGCCAGGAGGAAACCGAAGCCGATCGTCAAGAGCCAATTCTCGCCGAAGAGGAGGGCGTGGATCACCCCGAAAGAAGCGCCATTCGTGTAGTGCCAGAGATACCCAGTTGCGCGGATCCGCTTGGAGGACACGCCCGTTTCCTTCGATACGTCTTTGAAGGCAGGCCGAAGGAGTTCGCGCATCGTCGACATCGGCAACTTCGGGAACCCCTTCTCGTTCATCAACCGGTCCGGGAAGACCCCGCGCTGGAGTTCCTCGGTCACGCGGCCCATGACCCCGCTCATCACGCGCAATTTGAGCTTCGGGTCTAGCCCCAGGACCATGGTGCCGAATCGCATGGGAAGATCCATGGGCATCCAGCCGAGCAGGTAGCCGGGAATGCGGATGCTGTCCAGGGCGAGAGTGGCCAGGACCCCGGCGGCGATTCCCAGGGTCACCGCGGCGAAAAGGACGTTGTGGCTCGTGGCGAAGAAGGACACGAGGACGATGAACACGATGAAGGCGGGGACGCCGATGAATCGTAAAGTCCTCGGTGCAGGCAGTTTTCCGAGGACGTCCAGGAGGAGCACCTGGGACGGGACGGCGGCGGCGCCTAACGTCAAGAGCACGAGGAGAACGTCCAAGGTGGATGCCATGGAGAGACCACGAGGAATTCTCATCCGTCCGAGGGCCTAAAGTCTGATCTCCAACCGTTGGAGCGAGGCGCCTCTGTCCGAGGCTGCGTCCCGGCGTCGCTCCGGCTACGTCGACGTTCGACCGGTCTCGAAGTCGATCGACCACTTCAGGAAGGGGATCAGGGCTCGTCGCATCCGCTTGCCATCCTCCGTGAGTGCGTACTCAACCCTGAGAGGCACCTCGGGGTAAACCGTGCGTTCGATCAGGCGAAGATTCGCGAGCTCCTTGAGCCGATCCGTCAGGGTGCGCGGACTGACTCCCTTGAGCTGTCGGAGGAGATCGTTGAAGCGAGTCCGGCTGTCGTTCCCAAGGACCGCCATGATGAACAACGCCCACTTCTTCCCGAGGACGGCCATCAAGTCGTCGAGGGGATAGATGCAGTACTCCTCGCCCTGTTCGCGAATCACGCATGCCCGATCGAGGTCTAGTGCTCGCGTCACTCTGCGTTTACTCAGTCGCTTCACATTCAGTCACTGGTTCGTTAAGTAGTGCAGAATATATATTTAGTTTTGGAAGTGAAGCGCATGGCCTCCGACACGAAGGTACGTGAAGCGGAATGCGACGTATGTGGCACGAAGCTCCCGGTGAGAAGGGGAGGGCCGAGGAGCGAGCTCCGGCTCTGTGACGAATGCAGCCTGGACTTCGGCAAGTCAAAGGTGGCGGGGTGCTGCTAGGACGTTGGCCGTGAGCGAGGACTTGCGGGTTTTGAGGGCCTCTCGGGGGCGCGGTCAGAGGCAGGGAATTCACAGGCTCGAAAGTGACCTGAGGCAACGGAAACACGGAAGGTGGACACAATGTCGAAGCGGTACGACCTGATCATCCTCGGCGGCGGCGCGGGGGCGTTCAGCGCGGCAATTCGGGCAGATCGGAACGGGGCGAAGGCCCTGATGATTGATGGCGGCACGATTGGCGGGACGTGCGTGAACGTGGGCTGCGTTCCGAGCAAACGTCTACTCGCTGTGGGAGACCAGTTCTTCCGGGTGGCCAACCATCCTTTTTCGGGCCTCCGGTTCGAGGACGGCTGGTCGGCTGAATTCCGTTCCGTGATTCAATCGAAAGATCGGCTGGTCCGAATGCTTCGGAAATCGAAGTACGAGGACGTGCTCGGGTCTCTCAAGGCCGTCGACTACGTTCGCGGCTCCGCCGCGTTTGCAGGTCCTCATGTGGTGCGAGTCGGGAATCGACGGTACGAAGGGGACAAATTCGTGATCGGCACGGGATCGTCGCCCACGATCCCTCCCATCCCGGGGATCGAACGGGTGGAATACCTCACGAACGTAGAGGCCCTTTCCCTCGAGGAACGTCCGGACACGATGCTCGTCCTGGGCGGCCGAGCCTTGGGGTTGGAATTCGCTCAGATGTACCAGCATCTCGGAACGCAGGTTACCGTCCTCCAGCGAAGCTCGCGAATCCTCCCCGAGGAAGAGCCCGAGATCTCCCAATACCTGGAGCACTATCTTGAGCAGGAAGGAATCAAGATCCATACGAACATGGAAGCGCTTTCCGTGGAGCAGCGCAAGGACCAGAAGGTCCTCACCATCCGGACCGAGGGCCGCAGGAGGAAGTTCGAGGCTGACGCGCTTCTCGTGGCAACAGGACGAACGCCGAACACGAACGCTCTCAATCTGCCGGCTGCCGGAGTCGAGGTCAAAGGAGACCAAGGCGTGAGAGTCGATTCCGAGATGCGCTCGACAGCACCCCACATCTTTGCCGCGGGCGACGTTGTCGGCAAGCCCATGCTCGAGACGACCGCTGCGAAGGAGGGGTACATCGCCGCGGAAAATGCCCTCGCAAATCGCGGGTTGAAGATGGACTACCGCGCGGTGCCCCACGCCGTCTTCACGAATCCCGCGGTGGCCTCCGTCGGGCCAACCGACGCGGAGGCCAACAAAGGCGGGCGAATCCGGTGCGCATGCAACACCGTTCTCTTGAAGCAGGTGCCGAAGCCCGTGATCGTCGACGACACGCGCGGCCTCGTGAAGATCGTCGCCGAGGCGGAGAGTCACAAGATCCTCGGCGTCCATGTCCTTGCATCCTTGGCCCCGGACATCATCCACGAGGGCGTCCTCGCGGTGAAGCACGGGCTGACCTTGGAGGACATCATCGACACCGTCCACGTGTTCCCGACCCACAGCGAAGCGATTAAGCTCGCGGCGCTTTCCTTCTTCGAGGATGTCGACAAGCTGAGCTGCTGTGCCTTGTGAGGGTGCCCGGATGTCTGAGCCGCTGACGGTCTACCTGCCCAACGATACGAGGCGGAGCCTCGGCTTGCGCTTCCTTGCTGGCTTGGGATTCCTCGCCATCCTCGCACTTGGAGGCTACGTGATTTTCCTAGCCTTTGCGGCGGGGGGCGCGTCCCTCTCGACCTATGGCTTCCTCCTAGTCGCCGCGGTCGCGGGCGCAGGCGCGTTCTTCTCGCCCTGTTCCTTTCCACTCCTGCCGAGTTACTTCGCGTACGCCCAGGTGATCCACAGCGACGGCAGCTACCATCGCTCGCGGGCCATCTTGGACGGCTTCGCCGCCGGGGCCGGCGTGATTTCCTTCAACGCACTCCTCGGCGCGGGCTTCGCCATTGCAGGCGTGGGGATTGCCCAGTCCCTCCTTTTGCTCGCTCCGAATCCCTCCGCCGTGACGATTGCCCTCCGGTCCGTCGTCGGAGTCGCCTTGGTGGCCCTCGGCGGCGTCCAGGTGGCGAACATCTCCTTCCATGGTCGCCTCCTCGACCGGATCCTTGAACGACTCCGCCCTCGGAAGCGGCCGCGCGAACCGCGAATCGGCCTGTTTCTGTATGGTTTTGCATACACGCTCGTCGGCATCGGATGCACGGCGCCGTTCCTGGCCACGGTCATCGTTGTGTCCTTCGCGGCGGGAGGCATCCTGCCCGCCCTCGCTGCCTTCTTCGTGTTCGCCCTGACGATGGCGGGGCTCATGGTCTTCGTCTCCCTCCTCACGTCGAGATCCAGCGGTCGGTTCCTCCGAGGACTCAGCGCCCGCACGCCGACGATCAAGAGGGCGGGCGGAGCCGCCCTGGTCCTCTTCGGATTCCTCCTCCTCGCACTCACGGCTTGGCCAAGTCTCCTGGAACCTTTGTTTCCGTGAGTCACCGAGGGGCGACACGCTCGTCGACCGCCGTTGTACCCGGGCCCGGCACGAACGTGCGTTCGCCCCGCTCCCAGGCTTTCATCCCCCCGTCGGCGAACGTCACGAGGAGGGGAACCCCACCCAGGACATCGTTCACAACACGCTCCGTCTCCAGCGTCGACTCAGGATATGCGCGTTCCCGTCCGCCCAGTACGACGCCGAGCACGAGTTCCTTCGGGTGAAGGACCTGGTACGGATCCACGTTCCCCTGTGGGAACCAGATCTCCGAGGAGGAGGCGTAGGCACCGTACGGGTCGTAGCCGTAGTCTAGGAGGAAGCGACCCTGATTGTCCACGGGCCGGTCGAGGAGCTGCGAATCCGGATGCAGGTCGCGCCACTGGGACCACGCGAGCGTCGCGCCCGTGAAGACCTTGAGGCGCGTCCCATGGTAGAATCCGAGGATTCCCTCGCCGAGGAGCTGGGTCCAGTAACTTTCCGTCTGGTGGTCGTACATGACGAGATCATTCTTGTAGAGCCGCCCGCTCACGCCGAAGGTGAGTGCCTCGCCGTTCACGATTCGGCCGAAGACAATTCCCGTGCCGCAGAGGGGGCAGAAGGTGATCGCGACGGGCGTCCCTCCGACGACATCGTTCACGATCTCCTGTCAATTGAGGATCGCGAGTGGATAGGCCCGCGCGTCCCCGTCGATGTCGACGCCGATAACGAGGGACCCCGGAGAGAGCCAGCTCGGGTCATCCGTGCCGAAGCTGGCGTACAGGATGGCCGGCATCGTGTCCTTCTCGAGGACGTACACGATGTCGCTTTCCGCCACGTGGTCTCCCCGCACGGGAGGCAAGGAGACGACCAAGACGATCGCCAGAAGGAGCGCCCAGGGCAGACTGACAAAACGTCTCACGGGCTAGCTACGCGGCCTGGAGCATAAAGGGCTTGCCCACAACGGTTGGAAGTATCGTTGGTTTGGCGTGCCGTGTCGAAGTCCGGATGGCGCGCTTCGTTTGCCTCGGTCCGGAGTCATTTCACGCACGTGACACGGGAGCGGTCTGCCGCGCGCGATCGCCCGCTCGGAGGCTCGAGCTTGGGGTCCTTCGCGCCTTCGGCGGATGGCTGGACGCCGTTGGACGCTCTACGGCTGCGGCGGTGGCGGAGCCTGC
>Ga0209321_10002139_pt1 | contig 13299 bp, 17 predicted proteins | sample Rifsed16ft4_FD_184012 | JGI IMG/M metagenome (GOLD analysis project Ga0209321, IMG submission 184012) | Soil microbial communities from Rifle, Colorado, USA - sediment 16ft 4 - CSP-I_5_4 (version 2) | ecosystem: Environmental > Terrestrial > Deep subsurface > Rock core/Sediment | place: Rifle... | reverse complement strand
AGGTACAAACTTGTGCCTCCCTAGCTCAGCGTGGTAGAGCATCCGACTGTTAATCGGATGGTCATCAGTTCAAGTCTGATGGGAGGCGCTCTTTATTTCTAATCTCGAATTTTGAAATACAAGTTTCCAAGTAGAGTTCAGATAGGACATATCTGAAAAGAATATTTCTAAATTCGAATTTAGAAATATTGATCGATTGAAACAATTTAGTTTACTCTATTAGACTGGATAGATCTAATAGATGATCGCATACTAACAATAATGCAGGTGGTTTACATTGGTCAGAACTAGAAGGGCCAACAGATATTGTGTGGATTGTGGGTCAAGATTAGTGTATTATCCCAGATTATCAAATCCAAAAGCACCAAATGAACACAGAGTTTTAGTCTATGCGTGTCCGGATTGTACAGAAGACTTTGAAAAACCAAAGATGTTTTCAATTAGACGAAATCAAGTAGACGATCCGCTTGAAACCGTTGAAATAGAGATAACTCAAAATCAGAAAAAAACAAATTAAAAAAGAATGAATTTTATGGGTTCACCAAATAGAGAACAAAATGGAACATGTAAAATCCAGAAGCCATATGTGGTATCTTTTACCAATATTTGTAGGATTAATTGGAGGCATCATAGCATATTGGATTTTAAGACGGGATGATCCAAAGAAGGCAAAAAAATGCTTGTATCTAGGTATTGGATTAGCAATAGTTGGAATTATCATTAATATTTTGATTGTAACACAGATTCCAGATCTGGCACCAGATTTCAACGTAAATGTCTAAAAACTAGGCATCGAAATAGATTGCAAATAGGCATAGTTTTAGGTTATTTCTAAATTCGAATTTAGAAATAATTGAAATTAACAGTATAAGGCATACATAAAATTTAGAATCATATAGACCTGAAACGAATACATCAACATGACTAGTTCTAAAATAAAAGACGATGTAGAAAGATGGTTAATTCATGAGAGTCATTCATTTGAATCAGTTAAAAATCATGAAAATAATTTCCAAATCCTAGTAAAACATGCAGGACCATATGGAATTCCTGTGGAAATATTTGAACCAAAATCACAGCCAGGAGTTATTGTAATAGGTGCCAAAGTAATAATGAAAAATAATCAAATTGCAAGATATTTGGGATTCAATGACGAAGAAAAAGCCAAGTTTGAGAAAAAAACAGTTGATTTTTGTAATTCAATACATGCGATCAATCGAATAATCACAGAAGATGGTAAGAAAAAGGTAGGGGTTTTTGTAGTATTAGATGACAAAGAAAACATCAACCAACAGTCAGTTTTTGATGCAATTGACAGAGTATCTGAAATGCATGAAAAAACTGCACGTTTTTTGATGAAGACATTCTAAATAGATGATGATTTATTGACTCTGAGGAATTCATGGTTTTTTGAAAATTAGTCATAAAAGCTAAACCCCCCATTAATTTTACATCAAATAGGCACAATCCGATATTATCAAAACCACTCATTTTTAGAGGGGGTTTAGCACTTGTGCCTGTATAGGAAAAGCAATCACAAAACCACCAAGATGCCCCAGCTAAACATGGTTGGTGTTTTTTATCTAGGCATGAAAGCTAACCCCCTCTAAAATAGAGAAAAAGACACCATTTTTGAGGAGTTTGTTGGCAGATTTTTAGAAAATAGTGCCAAACAAATCGAGTATTTTTCATACCTTACGCTTCAACTATATACCAAATTTTTCTAGATCATATAATGGCACAAATTGGCATAGTAATTGTGATTGGAGCAATTGCGATTTCAATGGTAGTTGCATTGTACATGTACACCCAATATCAGACAAACTTTATCACGGCAAAAACAGGAGAACCAGTAGTTATAGGTCCTGTAGAATATACAATAACATTTGATGGAACCCACAAAGGAAACAAAGAAACAACACCTACAGATACATTTGTGAAAATAAGGATAATTGCAAAAAATATCAGCGAGGAAAAAACCAGGATTTCGGGAGGTCAATTTTATCTAATTGATGAAAAACAACAAAAACATCAGCCGGTATATGGTGGTTTTTCTACAGAAGATCTATTAGATGACTGGTTAGAGCCAAACAAGGCAGCAATGTGGACTACACAGTTTGATGTTCCATATGATGAGACAAAACAATACAACATAGTAATTCGTCCATCAAAACAACAATCATCGGTAGATACTGCGTTAATTTGTATTACTAATTGTTGATCGCAAAAAAATTATTGTCAAATTTTACTAGCAATGAGGCAACTATGTGTGACTTTAACCATATAACCGCAATGATAAAAGAAACTAGGCATGGCAACATCCAAAGCCAAAAGAGCAGAAGCAGCTAGAAAAGCCGCACGTACAAGAAAAAGAAATGCGGCAATAAAAGCAGCTGAAGCAGCTAAAATGGCAGCGAGAAGAAAACGAAGTAGAGCTGCAAAAAGGGCAGCAGCAACTCGCAAGAGAACAAGTAGACGAGCAGCTCCAAAAAGAAAAGCAGCTAAAAGACGAGCAGCTCCAAAAAGAAAAGCAGCTAAAAGACGAAGACGTTAAACTGCTTTCCTTACCTTTTTTCCACTTTATTTTACTAACATAATGGAATATTTCTAAATTCGAATTTAGAAAGATTTTATATTTTAATTATCATTTATTTTTAATTCAGGCATAACAAAAACACGCTCCGGTTTTATTTTGAGAATTATTCTCTTTTCATTTTCTCTTTTGAATGGGTAGTGTTTTCGTCCCATGTATTGCTGAGTTAATTTATCGGCATGTGCATAATCATAATCATGAATTATTTCTTCAACTGTACCTTGAATTGTAGTCATATCAAGTGGGTTATCATTAGAGACGACAGAAACTGCAACGCGAGGATCACGCAAGATATTTTTATGTTTAACTCTACCTTCTGCAGTATTTACTAAAACATAACCAGAATCATAGCTGGCCCAAACTGGTGAAAGTTGGGGAGCGCCATTTTTCATCAGAGTTGCAATAAAAACAATGTTTTTTTGCTGAAATAATTTTATTGTCTTTTCTTCCAATATTCACCACATTTTCAAATATTCTTTGACTGAAGCCATTTGCAATGCTTTTGGGAGACTGTTTTTCATATTATTGCAAAAAACTAGATAGATTTGATCGATTCATGTTTTTTACTTGAATTCTCCATGATATTTGTCATGGCACGGTTCATAATTTCCATTACCAAGTATTGAGAATAATCACCAGAGTTTTCTCCTTTAGTTTTTTTTGCTTTTGTTGTCTTTGGAGTAATGTTTCTTAGAATTTTTTCAATTTTTACAGATGTGCTATCAATGACTTTGGAATATTTTGAGTCAAAATCATCAGGGGCAGCATAACCGAGTAATTTTGTAGATGTACTGTAAAATTTAGTAATGGCACCACGTGACTCCTCAATTTTGGCAATTTCAATTAGACCGGATTCCTTTAAAATATCAAGATGATGTCTAACGGTAGTAAGGGCTTTTTTGTATCCTGTTTTTTTTAGCTCATTTGAAATCTGATCTGCAGATAATGCACGATGATATAGAATTTCAATAATTTTGGCTCGTGCAGGGTCTTCAATTGCACGTGCGTGTTTAACGCTGGTTGTAAGAATACGATTAACTTTGATTTCTTTTTCCAATAATGTAGACATGCTGATAATTGCTTTAATTCTGATCTAAAAGATCCTCGTATCATATTTTCTTGTCTAATCGCATCAATTTTTTTTTGTTATAATAGTTTTAAGACCGATATCAAAAATACACTAACCACTACGAGAAATACTATAACATAAGCATAATTATCATTACCACTATCATATTATTAATATCACTGTAATAATTATTGTAACACTATAAGATATTATAAAAAAGTAAAAAAATAAACAAATTAAAAAATAGTGTAACCATATAGAAGCAAATGATACAATAATGGATATTTGAAAATGACTCAAAAGTAAAATTCGAGTTGAATGTTATCTTTGGGGATAACTAGGCGGTAATAATTAAAAATATTGCAACTAAACAGTGTGCCCAGTTAGTTTTTCATATGCAGTAACATATCGATTTGTCATCTTTTGAATTATTTCATGTGGGATTGCAGGTGCTACAGGTTCTTTGCCTGCATCTCTTGCATCATCGAATTGTTTTTGATAACCGTGTTCAGTCAACCAATCACGAAGAATCTGTTTATCATATGCTTCTTGTGTTTTACCAACTTTGTATGAATCCTTTGGCCACAATCGGTATTCATCAGGACCAATTGAATCCCCTAGTGTAATTTTCCCGTTTAAAATTCCAAATTCAAGTTTGAGATCAGCTAAAATGAATCCAGCTTTTTCTGCAATTTTAGACATGGTATTGTAAATATCAATTGAGGTTTTTTCAAGCCAAGTGTATTGTTCCTCAGTAACTAGTTTCATGTCTAATGCTTTTTGTTTGTTAATTGGAATATCATGTTCTGATTTGGTTGTAGGATCAAAGATTGGCTCTAAGAGTTTTGCAGCAAGTGTAGTGTCTGTGCCTTTGGGAAGAGGCATCTCGCCTTTTTTCCATCTACTTACCAGGCTACCATAAAAGTAGCCTCGTACAACACATTCTATTGGAAGCATCTTCATTTTTTTTACTATAATTTCAGTATCTGATTGTCTTTTAACAAAATGATTAGAGACTGGAAGTTCTTTAAACCAAAACTCAGCAAACTTGCACAAAACCTTGCCTTTTTGTGGAATGTCTTCTTTGAATTTTACATCATACGCAGAAACTCTGTCTGAGAACTTGAAGAGTAATGTCTCATTGTCGATATCATACAGATCCTTTACTTTGCCAGATGTTAGAAATTTCAAACAGACAACCTACGCTCTAATTGGATTTAACTGCTCGGAAAATACTCAAGAGCCCATCATACCTACCATCTTTGGCAATTCTCTATACACTTTATTTACAAAAATATCATTATCGGCATTAATCATTACAAATTCCATTGGATTATCAGATGGTGGGGATAGTATGATCTTTTGTCCTGATTTGAGAGTTTTAATATCAAGTGTATCACCTGCTCCAAAATTCACATGGATGTTTGTCAAAGGCTGAGAGCCAGTATTTTGAATTGTGACTCTTCCGGTTACAAAGAGGCTTTGTTTGTCAATAATAGGATCCACAAAAATATCATACTCTTGGGTGGATATAGATAGTTTCAATATATTCAGTCCAAAAACTAGAGTCATTATTGCAATGATTCCCACACTGATGGCAATAATAATGGAATATTGTTTCACTGCAACAAGATACTTTTTCTAATAATTAAGATTATTTTATTTTAATACCATGCTTTGATGTTATTTCATAAAAAATATTTAAAAAAATCAGTTATTTTTTGTTTTGTTCTGGAATTACAGATAAAGTGGTTGTAGAAAGTACATGTTTTATTTTTCGGATCTGTTTTGTAATTGTATCTTCAACTTCTTTGGAGGTTTTTGCCTCAACTTTTACAAAAATATCATATACACCGAATGTTCCCTTGGCTTCTTTTACAGTATCGATTTTTAAAAGATCACTCATCACTTCCATTTCATGGGCCATTTCGCTTTTGACTAAAACATATGCAGTTTCCATATTACTCGCCTTTCATCTCTATACGGGTTTTAAACTCTGGCGTAATTCCCAATGAATCATAATTTCCAGACGAACAAGTAAAACACATTGAATCTTTTGGAATCCCTACAGCAGCTGCAAGGTTTTCAGCATCATTATACCCCAGAAAGTCAGCCCCAATATCTTTTCGGACCATTTCAGTTAGTTCCTCATCAGTCATATCCTTTCCATTTGAGAATGTTGCAAGTTCTTCTTGAGATGGAAAATCAATTCCAGCATAACATGGAAATTTGATTGGTGGATATGTGATGACCATGCTGATTTTTTTTGCACCAGCTCTTCGTAGTGCTTGGATGATTGCTTTGGAACTAGTACCACGGACTAGGCTATCGTCAATTACAACAACATGTTTGCCTTCAATGATTTCTCTAATTGGGATAATCCAACGATTAATTTCAATTCGATCGCTTTGATGTGGTTCAATAAAACTACGCAATGGTCCTTTCTTGCTGTATCTATCTTTGAGCAGTCCTTCATCAAATGTAAGACCCAGTTCTTGGGCATACCCCAATGCTGCAGGTCTTGCAGAATCAGGAACTGGTATTACAAGGTCGGCATCTTTAATCGGAAATTTTTTTGCCAAAAATTGCCCAATTCTTTTTCTTGAGAGGTAAATGTTAGCGCCTTCCATATTACTAGAAGGATGTGCAAAATAAGTAAATTCAAAAGAACAATGAGCACGTGACAGATCATTAGAGAATCTTTCAGTTTCCAATCCATTTTTACTGAGTTTGATTAATTCGCCTGGTTTGACATCTCTTTGAAGTGTTGCACCTACTGCAGAAACTGCAGATGATTCAGATGCAACAATGTATGTATCATCAGATGCTTTGTAACCCAAAACCATAGGCCTGAATCCTTTAGGATCCCTTGCAGCATACACAGAATTATCATCAGAGATAAACGTAAAACAATAAGAGCCAACCATTTCGTTTTTCAAAATTGCAAGGGCTTTTCCCATTTGACCATTTTCAGAAATTAACGATACTAGTCTCTGTGCTGCAACTAGTGTATCACTTGCATTTTGAGGTGTAAATGAGCATCCTCCAACTAAATTGGATAGTTCTTGAACATTTGCGATAGTTCCGTTATGAGCAATACAAAGGTCTTTGACTTTGAGGGGTTGAGCATTTTCAAGTGTGCTTCTTCCCATAGTAGAATATCGAACATGACCAATTACTGATGGAGAGGAATAATCTTCGCAAATTTTCTTAAACTCTGATGAAGCGCCAGATACAAGACCTAGTCTTTTTAGTGGCTCTTTGTTTGGAATTGCAATGCCCCATGCTTCTTGTCCTCTGTGTTGCAATGCCCTAAGTGCGTCAATTGCCATAGGAACAACATTAGTTCCACTAAGACTAAAAATTCCAACCACACCACAATTTTCTTTAACCATGCACTACCAACTCCCTTAACGAATTAAACCAAGTTTTTTGAGCCTTATCAACTCTTAGATCAATGACATGTTTGTTTTCTTTATTAAATTGAATATTCTCACCACCAAATACTCCAATCATTTTGTATGAAGCTTTGCTCTTTTTGAGAAGTTCTTCAAGTTTTTTGAGGTTTTTCTTTTCTAAAACCAAAAGATATCTGGAATGACTTTCAGAAAACAGGATTCTATCAACTTCTAATTTTGGACCAGGTACTTTCTCTAATGATACAGTACATCCGATTTGATGAGTCATGCAAAGTTCTGAGACAGCTACTGCTAGACCACCTTTAGAGCAGTCATGTACTGTTTTTAGAAGATCTTTTCTGATCAAATCTAAAACTATATTCATATTAGTTTTAGATTCCTGGAAATTAACAACAGGACATTTTCCTCCAACAAACTTGTGAACGTATTCAAAGTATTCAGAGCCACCCATCTCATTTTTAGTATCACCAATAATCACAAGACAATCTCCAGTAGTAATTTTCTGAGAGTGTAGAGGAGTTTTATCAATTAAGCCCAAGATTCCAATTATAGGGGTAGGCTTAATCGGACCAGACGGTGTTTCATTGTACAAACTGACCTTTCCACCAACACATGGAATTTCAAAATATTTTGCAAAGTCAGTGAGACCTTTTAGCGATTCCAAAAATGTCCAAAAGATTTCAGGATTTTCTGGATTTCCAAATTGTAAATGATCAAGCATTCCAATTGGTTTTGCTCCAGTACAAACAACATTTCGGCATGCCTCCTCAAAGCAGCCTATTGCTCCTTCTCTTGGATTGATGTAACAATGCTTTGGATTACCATCTATTTTTGCTGCCAAAAATTTACCGTTATCAAGTCGAAGAACAGATGAATCCATGCCAGGTTTGACTACAGTTCTAATACCAACCTCATGATCATATTGTCCGTATACCCAAATTTTGCTTGCAATGTTTGGCGATGAGATAAACTTCATCATCATTTTTGAATAGTCTAAAATTGGTTTGAGTTTCTTTTCTTGTTCTATGTTTTTAAGATATGCAGGTTTCTTGGAAGGTCTATCCAAAAGTGTAGCATTTGCAACAACGTCAGTTGGAAGATTAGCGCATGTCTTTGTGCCTTTTTTTACATGCATCATATTATTTGCAGTCACATGACCAATAACAGAACACGTGATACGAAATTTTTTGCAAATTTCCTGTAGTTTTTTTAGTTTGTCATTGTTAGTTACTATTAACATTCTTTCTTGGGATTCAGAGACCATAATTTCATCAGGATTCATATCAGATTCACGAGTGTGAACTTTGTTGACATCCATTTCGATTCCAATGGATAATGCATCCGCAGTTTCAGATACAGCACAGGACAATCCACCGCCGCCAAGATCTTTCATTGCATGAATAAGATTCTGGTTTCGAGCTTCTAGTATTGCCTCTATGATTAATTTTTCAATAAAAGGATCTGGGATTTGGACTGCAGATCTATTCTCAGATTCTAAAGAGTCTGAAGCAAATTGCGAGCCGCCAATTCCATCTCTTCCTGTAGAGCCTCCAAGCAACACTACAAGATCACCTTTTTTAGCATGATTTTTGATCAGATTTTTTTTCTTTCCAAATCCAATAGCTGCAACATCAACTAGTGCATAATTAGAATAACATTCATCAAATTCAACTTCACCACCAATGGTAGGAATTCCCAAACAGTTTCCATAATCTGCAATTCCAGTAACTGCATTTTTGAAAAGCCATCTTGCTTGTAGATCTTTTTCAATATCTCCAAATCTCAAACCATCAAAAATGGCAATAGGTCTTGTTCCTGCTGATAAAATATCACGAATAACTCCCCCAACACCAGTTGCAGCCCCACCATATGGCTCAACAGCTGATGGATGGTTGTGACTTTCAATATGGGCAGTTATGACATAGCCGTCACCAACATCTAAAACTCCAGAATCATATCCTTTTTCAGATATGACCAATGGTCCTTTCATGGGTAACATTTTGAGATGTTTCTTTGATGATTTGTATGAGCAATGCTCAGACCATTCAGCAGCTACAATTTGTAATTCAGTAGATGTGGGTTTTCTTCCAATTTTAGATGTAAGATCATTGAGTTCCTGTGGTTCTAAACTCAATTTTTAACACCAATTGTATTTAGTAATGATTCAAAAATAAGAGAAGACGGCTTGTTGTCAATTGGATTAATTTCTGATTCAGCCGCTCTTTCTGGATGAGGCATCATACCAACAACATTTCCATCCTCATTACAAACTCCAGCTATTCTATCTGAAGAGCCGTTTACTACTTCACTGTATCTAAACACAATTTGATTTTTTTTCTTTAATTTTTTAAGTGTCTCATCATCCACATAATATCGTCCCTCGCCATTTGCAATTGGGATTGGAATTCTTTGATGCAGTTTTAATTTATTTGTAAAAGGAGTTTTATTGTTTTCAACTATTAGACTAGTCCACTTGCACATAAAATTCAGAGATGTGTTTTTGAGCAATGCACCAGGTAACAAACCAGCCTCTACAAGAATTTGAAACCCATTGCATACACCTAAAATTGGAATTCCTTTTTCTGCCATTTTTTTGACATCTTTAATTATTGGACTATGAGCCGCAATTGCCCCTGATCTAAGTCTGTCACCATAAGAAAATCCGCCTGGAAGAATTACAGCATCGATGTTTTTTGGCAGTCCTTTATCATGCCAAAAATATTCAGCATCAAGTTTGAAAACATCAGTCAAGACATGATACATGTCTCGATCACAATTACTGCCTGGAAAAACTATTACACCTATCTTCACAACTAGTTTTATCTGCAGAGATATTTAATTTGAATCTAGTCAAAAAATACCAAAATGAGGAATAGATCGCTTTATTCCCAATACAGAAGTAATTACAAAGATCGGTTATAGATACAGGAAAATTACCCATAAATTGAATAATTTAGAAGATAAAATCAACTATCAAATACATCGATTGTGACTTTGCTTACCATAGGATTGTAAATACGTAATTCATCACAGATTTCTTTAACTCTGGTTTGTGCAGATTTTTTATCTTTTTCTTTGATTGTAAATTTTAGCATTTTTGCAGTTTTAATTTTAGATATTGCAGAATGTGTGCCTTTCAATACTAAATCATTTAGAATTGTTTCGCCTTCAGGATCACTGATTCCAGGTTTATTTTCAATGGTCACGTGAACACTAAAAGTAGCCATTAATAATTTGCAAAATTAAAAAGAGGTTAATCTATCTTCCTACTAGGTTTGTGCTTTGATACTCAGAAGCATTGACAAATAGTTATGATGTTTTTATTAAAAAATAAAAAACTAGTTGCTTCCTATCAGGAAGACAACGTTGGCACTAGTACTCACATCTTGATCTGATGAGAATATTGGTGTTTGAACAGCTGATTTCTCCATTGCACCATAAGCCACGTCATACATTGGCATTGGATATGGCATTGAAAATTCAGATAAGGATATCTCCTTTACTCCAATTATTTTATAATCAAGTGGAGATAATGCCTTTTCTGCTTTTGACTTTGCATTTAGAATTGCTTTTTCTAAAAGATCATCTTTGAGTTTAGAATAAACTTCTGGAGAAAGTGAAAAAAATACACTGTCTACTCGATTTACTCCTGCACTTACTGCACTGTCAATGATTGAAGCTACACTGTCAAGTTTCTCAGTTTTTACATTGATGATATTGCTTACTCTGTATCCAACAAGTTCTTGGGTATATCTACCAGTTCCTTGTTCCTGATAGCTATCATACACAGGATAGATGTTAAACTGAGACGTACTAATTTCCGAATCAGTAATTCCAACTTGTTTTATAGAGTCTATCACTTTACTCATCAATTCAGAGTTTGCAGTTAGTGCATCTTTAGCAGTTTTCTCTTGAATTTCAACACCAAAACTAATGTTTGCAAGATCTGGCTCTACACTTGAAGTTGCAGTCCCGGTCACAGATATCACTTTTTCCCTAGATGGGAATGGAGTGACTTCTTGTGCGGTTGCATTTGGTGTCGCCGAAATTGCGCCCATAGTCACAGAGACTACCAGCACAGCAATGATTGCCGTTATGATTTGTTTTGAATGTTTCATAAATATACAATATTAATTTTTGTAGATAAGGTTTGATTAAATTTCATTTTAACAACAAGTCTTAATAAGACACTTCAAATTTTATTGGTTCAATGAAAGACGATATGGAAGGGGATTCAGTAGGAATTTCAGACAGAGTAGAAATTCTGTCAACCGAAGATCAAAAGATGAAATCCATAGGAGAAATACTAAGCTCTGATTCAAGTAGGGCGATTTTAAAAATTTTGTTTAATGATTCGTTGACGGCAAATCAAATATCACAAAAAACAGAAATTTCATTGCCATTAGTAATTTATCATTTAAAAAAAATGCAAGAATCAGGAGTAGTAAAAATTACAAGCGTTGGAAAAAATACAAAATCCCATGACATGAAGTTTTACACTGTAGACAAGCTTGCAATAATAATACTGCCATCACAAATGTCTGAGCCTGCAAAAAAGAGCAAGTCTCTTTTCAATTCGTTTACAAGAATTCACAGATTGGCTACACTTGGAGGAGTGTCCATAGCTGCATGGTTTTCATCACAGATTATCCAAAAAGGAACAGAGCCAAGTGTAAACATAGAAGAACAAACTCCAATGATGAGTACACCTGCAGAAGCGCCAGAGATGGCCTTCAAATCAATGCCTACGGAGGATACCATGATGACAGCTGCAGCAATACAAACCACAGACCCACTAGTTCAATTCTTATGGTCTGCAATAGCAGTGTTGGCAGTAATAGTTACTGGTCTTGTTATCGAAGTAATAATTTCTAAAAAACACAGTTCCAAATCCGTCAATAATATCTCTTGAAATTATATCAAGTCAAAATCAAAGGCATTGTTTCGTTGATAGAACATTGAAATTTATATCAGATTACTTGAGAATATAACATATTGTCAAGATCAAGATATTGGAAGATTACTGCAGATGAAATGGAGAAATTTGTCTACAATGAAGAAAAATTACTAAATTGGGAAATTAAATGCATTAGAGAACCAGACGTAGAAGCAATTTTCATTGGTATCTTCATGTATAGAAATGGTACACCATATGACTATGAATCAGTCAAGGGAATTACATATTATTACAACAACATACCAAGAAATGAATTACCTTCCATCACAAGTTTCCTTCAAGAAAGATTTGGTGGAAAAGAGATGGAAAAAGGTGAAAGGATATTTCTCAAAGGCTCAAAAGAAATCTATTCCAGCAAAGACATTGCAGCATTAGCAAAAAGTATGGAACAGAAATTCAAGACAAAAGCCATCATCTCTTTAGAATTCCATGATTTGAGTACGGAAGAACTCAAAAATGCGGGATTGCCAGAAGCAAAACTACTTCCAATTCCAGGCAAATAGATAAAACAGTTTAAGATAGATGAATTTAGATGTCATCAATTGAAGGTATCAATCAACATCTAGAAGAATTAAGAAAGAGAATTATGCGAATTATTATAGTAATAGGAGTAATTTTTGCATTTATAATTTCATTTCATTTATACCCAATTGACATAGCAGGGGTTCATCTGTACTATCCTGCACTAGATCCAATAAACAACATTGCAGCGCAGATTACAAATTATATGAAAAATAATCTAGTTCCAGAAGGAGTTCAATTAATACAAACACAGCCAGGACAAGCCCTCTTTGCCCAAATTTATGTCGGAGCACTTGTAGCAATAGTAGTTGGAATGCCCGTAATAATCAAAGAATCAGTGGGATTCATAAAGCCGGCATTAAAAGAACGTGAAATCAAAGTTACCCGCAGCATTGCACTTCCTGCATTAGCGTTATTCATAACAGGTTGTGTTTTTTCATATTTTTTAGTAATTCCCTACATGTTAGAATTTCTTTACATGTATGGAGATGCATCTGGATTAATCACATTTCTTAACATAATGGATTTCATTACATTTGTTTTACAATATTTACTTGCATTTGGTGTATCATTTCAAATTCCATTGATAATGTATGCATTATCAATGTCAGGAATAGTAGGCGATAATTTTTGGAGAAAAAACATAAGATATGCAATACTGGCAATCATAGTCTTTGGTGCGATAGTTACTCCAGACGGAAGCGGGATTACCATGTGGTTTATTGCAGTACCTATGATG
>Ga0209321_10002135_pt1 | contig 13316 bp, 15 predicted proteins | sample Rifsed16ft4_FD_184012 | JGI IMG/M metagenome (GOLD analysis project Ga0209321, IMG submission 184012) | Soil microbial communities from Rifle, Colorado, USA - sediment 16ft 4 - CSP-I_5_4 (version 2) | ecosystem: Environmental > Terrestrial > Deep subsurface > Rock core/Sediment | place: Rifle... | reverse complement strand
GTCGCCGCTAAAGTTTGAGAACGGTGGGACGACGATGGTATCATCGCGTTCAGCAGTGCCGCCAAGAAAGAGAGAAGTGAGACAAGCATGGGCCACCCGCCATGACGGCAGAACTCATGACGCTGCAAGTTCGGAGTCGCCGACAATGGCGGGCGTGGCTGGCAAAGCACCATACGTCGAGTCCAGGGGTCTGGCTCGTCTTCCACAAGGCCCACACAGGGGTGAAGTCGATTCCCTACGAAGACACCGTTCGTGAGGCTCTGTGCTTCGGATGGATCGACAGTCTCATCAAACGCCTTGATGACGACCGATACGCCCTCAAGGTCACGCCGCGGCAGCCCACGAGCAAGTGGTCGGATATCAATCGGAATCGGTGGCTGGAACTTAAGGCTGCCGGCCTGCTCACGTCGGCCGGTCTCGCAGCGGCACCCACGAACAATACCTACGCGCCACGACCGGTAATCCCTGACCTACCGATCTACATCGCCAAAGCGCTAAAGGCAAATTCCAAAGCGTGGGAGTTCTTTCGGGAGCTGGCGCCCACTTACCGACGTCACTTCGTCGTTTGGATTCATACGGCTAAACGACCGGAAACGCGCGAGAGGCGCATTCGCGAATCGATCGCACTGATGGCGGCGGGGAAAAAGCTTGGCTTGAAGTAGACGGAAGCCGGGAGGAGTTCTCGGCGGGTATTCGCAATGATCCGACTCAGGGTGCTTGCCGCACGCCGTCAATACGCCTCAGCCATTCGCTGATGGTTCCAACTGGCGAACGTTAGGCTCGCCGGACGGTGGCGATACAGATTTTCGACCGCAACCTTTGGTCAAGTCATACAGGCTGAATGTCAGGCAACAAAGGAGCGGTAAACCATGGTGATGGGGCGGGTGGCCCAGCCTGTCGCACGCCAGGGGTGCCCCACCCTTTGAGTTGCAAAGGGTGGGCGTCAGAACACTCTCGGAACAGCACGGCGGCCCCTTTCGTCTACCGCAACGTTCGTGAGAGAATCGCTGTACTCCGCCATGGAAGAACTTCGTCCAACTCCAACGAGATGGATGCCCAAGCTCGGCATCAAAGCGCAGGGACGCGACCCGGGGTCCACGGCCGCCGAGAGCCGGGACGTGGCCCGGCGGGAGACGCGGCTTCTGGTCGAGCGCGCCCAGAAGGGCGACCACGAGGCTTTTGCCGAATTGATGCGCCGGCACCAGCGGCGCGTGTTCTCGCTGATCGCCAACCTCACCCACCAGCCGGCCGAGGTGGAGGACATCGCCCAGGAGATTTTCTTGAAGGTGTACCGGTCGCTGGGACGCTTCGATTTCCGGGCGGCCTTCTCGACCTGGCTCTACCGGATTGTGGTGAACGAATGCTACGACCACTTGCGGCGCCAGCGGGCGCAGAAATCGCCCGCGGGCAAGGAAGTGCAATTGGGCGAGCCGGGGGACCTGGAAGACCTGGCGGCCCCCGGGCACTTGCCGGACGTGGCCCGGCAGACGGAGTTGCGGCAACTAGTGGAACAGCTCTTCCGCCGCTTGCCGGCGCGCGACCGGCTGCTGCTGGCCCTGCGGGAAGTGGAGGGGTTCTCGGTCGAGGAGATCGCTGCGGTCATGAAGTCGAAGGAGAACACGGTGAAAGTCCAGCTGTTCCGCGCCCGCAAGCGCCTGTTGGACGAGCACCGGCGTCTTCTGGCGCGTCGCCGCGCGCGCTAACGGGGGCTCGATGAGCTGCAAGCGTTTCGACCAGGAGTGGGAAGGCTGGCTGCGCGGGCAGGCTTCGCGGGAATTCCTCGCGCATCTCGGGCAGTGCCGGGCCTGCGCGGGCCAGGCGGTCGAGCTGGCGCGCACCGGCGACTGGCTGGCGCGGCTGCGCCAGGAGCCGCCTCTGCCGGATACAGCTTTCTGGGCAAGGCTGGCGGAGCGCCTGGAAGCCGAGGACCGGGCGGGCGATTCCTGGTCGGCTCTCAGCTGGGTAGCGGCCCGGGCCACCCTGGCGCTGGCTGTGCTCGTTCTCCTGATGACGCTGGGAGTCCTCCTCCAGCCGTCGCCGGCCGCCGTGACTGACTTCGACGCGCCGCAAAGCTACCTGGAAGAAAGCAACGGCGTGGCGGTGGCCAACGGGCAGCTCAATCGCGACCAGGTCGTCCTGACCCTGGTCGCCTACCAGGAGCCGCAACGCTGATGGGCAACCGGCGCGCCCTTGTCTACCTGCTGGTGGTCTTTTTGCTCGGCTTGGCTCTGGGCAGCCTGGGAACCTTCTGGGCGTGGAAGTCGGGCCACCTGCGCGCCTGGTGGGGGAGCCGGTACTCGACGCGCAGCCCGGTCGAGTGGCTGAACCGCGAGCTCAACCTTAGCGCCGAGCAGCAGAAGCAGCTGGAAGGCATCCTGGATGAAACCGCCGCCGGCTACCGCGACATCCGCGAGCGCGTCGGCCCCGAATACGAGCAGGTGCGCCGGGCCGGGCGGGAAAAGATCCGCGCCATCCTCACTCCCGAGCAGCGAGCCAAGTTCGAAGAGCTGGTGCGGGCCATTGACGAAGAGCGGGCCCGGCACCGGCAGGAATACGAGCAGCGACAACATCAATCCAAACAGGACAAGAAGTGATGCGCCTCCTGGAAGCCGGCAAAACGTTTTACCGCCGCCACCGCCGCGCCACCCTGCTGCTGGGGATCGCCGCCGCGGTCGTCGTCTTCTTCGCCGGTTTCTGGACGTGGAGCTCGGGCGACGTCCAGTACTTCACCGCCCCCGTCGAGCAGGGCGACATCCAGGCGCTGGTGAACGCCACCGGCACCATCAACGCCGTGACCACGGTGCAGGTGGGCTCGCAGGTCTCCGGGATGGTGGCGGAGCTCTCCGTTGATTTCAACTCCCGGGTCCAGAAGGACGAGGTCATCGCGCGCATCGACCCGGCGCTTTTCCGCACGCGCGTTTTGCAAGCCGAGGCGGACCTGGCCAGCGCCGAAGCCGGCGTCAAGAGCGTGGACGCCGACCTGGCCGTGGCGCAGGCCAACGTGGAGCGCACGGCGGCCGGCCTGCGGGAGGCGGAGCTGAACCTCCGCCGCACGCTGCAACTTTTCGAGCAGGGCATCGCTTCGGCGGAGCAGCGGGATAGCGTGCAGATTGCCCAGGAAACCGCGGCGGCCAACCAGCGCGCCGCCGAGGCGCAGATTATCCAGACCCGCGCCCGCGGGGACCAGGCGCGGGCCCAGGTCAAGCAGCGCCAGGCGCAACTCGAGCAGGCCCGGGTGGACCTCGAGCACACCATCATCCGCGCTCCCATTGACGGCACCGTGGTGGCGCGCAACGTCGACCGCGGGCAGACGGTGGCCGCCAGCCTCCAGGCCCCCACTCTCTTCACCATCGCGCAGGACCTGACCAAGATGCTGGTCTACTGCAAGACCGACGAGTCGGACGTGGGCCGCATCCGCCTGGGCGCCCTGGCCACCTTCAAGGTGGATTCCTTCCCCTACGACACTTTCCGCGGCCACGTCACCCAGGTGCGCATGAACGCCTACACGGTGCAGAACGTGGTCACCTACGACACCATCGTCGAGTTCGACAACCCCGACCGGAAGCTCCTGCCGGGCATGACCGCCTACGTCACCATCCCGGTGGCCAACGCCCGCGACGTGCTCAAGATTCCCAACGGCGCCCTGCGCTTCACCCCCGACCTCCTGGAGGAGGAGCGGCGCGCCTTGCTGCGCAAGTACGGCCTGCTGGGCGAGCCGCCGCGGCCGCCGGAGGGCACGGTGCAGGCCAAGGAGACGGAGCCGAAGCGCGAAGGCTCCTCCGCGGGCCCCGCCGGTTCCGCAGGGCAGGGGATGAGCGAAGCCGACCGTGCCAAGATGCGTGAGCGCTTCCAGAACATGAGCGAAGAGGAGCGCGCCCGGATGCGGGCCGAGTTCATGGCTCGCCGGGCCGCCGGCGGCAAGGCGGAGAGCGGCTTCCAGGGTCCTCCGCGCTCGGGCCCGGGGGCCGAGGGCGCTTACCAGGTGGTGTGGAAGCTCAACCCGGACAACTCGCTCCAGCCGCTGCGGGTCAAGACCGGCCTGACCGACTTCACCTTCACGGCCCTGCTGGAAGGCGAGCTGAAGCCGGGCGACAAGGTGATCATCGGGCAAACGCTGAAGCGCCGCTCCAATCAACCCTTCAGCGGGCAACGGCGGTGAAGAACCACACCGTACTCGAGCTCGACAACATCCACAAAGTCTACGACCTGGGCGAGGTCAAGATTCCCGCCCTGTGCGGGGTGTCGTTGAGCGTCGAGGCCGGGGAATTCCTGGCCATCATGGGGGCGTCCGGGTCGGGGAAGTCCACCCTCATGAACTTGATCGGCTGCCTCGATCACCCCTCCGCGGGCCGCTACCTGCTCGAAGGCCACGACGTGGCCGGGCTGTTGCCGGCTGACCGGGCCCGCATCCGCAACCGCAAGATCGGCTTCGTCTTCCAGCAGTTCAATCTCCTGAGCCGCACCTCCGCCCTGGAGAATGTCGAGCTGCCCCTGCTCTACGCCGGCATTCCGGCGGCGGAGCGGCGCGAGCGGGCGCGGGCCACGATGGCCCTGGTGGGCCTGGAGGGTCGGGAGGACCATCACCCCAGCCAGCTTTCCGGGGGCCAGCAGCAGCGCGTGGCCATCGCCCGGGCGCTGGTCAACCGCCCGGCGATCCTGCTGGCCGACGAGCCCACCGGCAACCTCGACAGCCGCACCAGCGGCGAGATCATGGAGTTGCTGGGGCGTCTGAACCGGGCGCAGGGCCTGCTGGTGATGCTGGTGACTCACGAGGCCGAGGTCGCCGCTCACGCCCAGCGCATCGTCCTGATGCGGGATGGGCGCGTGCTGCGCGACCTCCCGGTGCGCGACCGCCACGAGGCCCTCGAGACCGTGCACCACATCCTGGACAGCGCCGCCGAAGCGGAGCTGACCGGAGCAGGGGAGTAGGGGACAATGGACTTTGGAATGGTCTTCCGCGTGGCCCTGCGGGCCCTGGCCCGCAACAAGATGCGGTCCTCGCTTACCATGCTCGGCATCGTCATCGGCGTCTGCGCCGTCATCGCCATGGTGGGCGTGGGACAGGGAGCGGAGCAGCAGGTGCAGCAGCAGATCGAGAGCTTCGGCACGAACACCGTGTTCGTCTCTTCCGGCAGCCCGTCGCGGCGCCCGGGCGGCGCGCACATGGGCTCCTGGTCGGTCAAGACCCTGACGGTGGACGACATGCAGGCCATCGAGCGCGAAATTCCGCTCGTGCGCCAGTGCGCCCCGGGGGTGATGTCCAGCGCCCAGATTGTCTTCCGCAACCAGAACTGGTTCACCCGCGTGATGGGGACCACCCAGAGCTACTTCACCGTGCGCAACTGGCCTCTGCTGGCGGGGAACATGTTCGGCGACGATGAAGTGCGCCGGGCGCAGAACGTGGTGGTGCTGGGGAAGACGGTGGCCGATCTGCTCTTCGTCGCCGAAGACCCGGTGGGCCAGACCATCCGCGTCAAGAACCAGCCCTTCCAGGTGATCGGAGTGCTGGCGCCCAAGGGGCAGTCGCCCTGGGGCGACGACCAGGACGACCGCATCTTCGCGCCCTATACGACCGTGCAGAAGAAGCTCTCCGGGCAGGACTGGGTGCAGTTCCTCTCCTGCTCCGCCATCAGCCGCGAAGCCTCGGTGGCGGCGCAGCCGCAAATCGAGGTGCTCCTGCGCGAGCGCCACCGCATCCGGACCGGCAGCGACGACGACTTCCAGGTGCGCACCCAATCCGAAGTGGCGCAGATGGCCGAAGAGACTTCGCGGGTGATGACGATGCTGCTGGGCAGCATCGCTTCGATTTCGCTCCTCGTCGGCGGCATCGGCATCATGAACATCATGCTGGTGTCGGTTACCGAGCGCACGCGCGAAATCGGCATCCGCATGGCCGTGGGCGCGACCGAGTCCGACATCCAGCGGCAGTTCCTGGTGGAAGCGGTCACACTCTCGCTCTTCGGCGGGATGATCGGGCTGGTGCTGGGCGCGGTGGTCTCCGCCCTGATTGCCAGTTTCCTCGGCTGGGCGGTCCTGATCTCCGTGAAGGCGGTGCTGGTGGCGGTGGTTTTCTCGACCCTGGTGGGAATCTTTTTCGGCTACTACCCGGCCCGCAAAGCGGCGCAACTCGACCCCATCGAAGCCCTGCGCTACGAGTAAGCCCCCGCAGGGCGGGACAGGCTAGAAGGGAACGTCTTCGTCGGTGATGTCGGGGGCGGTGGCCTCGGGCGGTTCCGGGCCTTCGGCTTGCATTTCCAGTCCGGGCTCGCCCTTCGGCGTCAGGATGCGCATGCGCTGGATCACAATCTCGGTGGTGCGGCGCTTGTTGCCGTCGCGGTCGTCCCATTCTCGGGTTTGCAGGCGCCCTTCCACGTAGGCCAGCTTCCCCTTGTTCAAAAGCTTCGAGCATTGCTCGGCGAGCTTGGCCCAGGCCACGATGCGGTGCCACTCGGTGCGCTTCTGCCATTCCCCGCTCTTGTCTTTGAACGCTTCGTCGGTGGCCATGGTGAAGTTGCAGACGGCGGTGCCGGCGGGGGTGTAGCGCATCTCCGGGTCGCGGCCCAGACGGCCGATGAGCATGACCTTGTTAACCACGCCCCCTCCTTGGCGTCAGCGCCTCAGGGAGTCGCCGACTCGCCCAGCCGCTCCAGGCGCTCCCGGGCCAGCCGGGCCTCTTCCGTGCGAGGGTACTTGTCGATGAGCGTTTTCAGGACCTGCACGGCCGCTTCGCGCTCGTTCAATTCCAGCAGGGCGTAGCCTTTCTTGAACTGGGCAGCCGCCACCTTGAAGCTGGCGGGAAAGCTGGCCAGCACCTTGTCGTATTCGTCAATCGCCCCGCGGTAGTCGCCCTGCCGGTAGCGGATCTCCCCCAGGTAGAACTGCGCGTTGCCCGCCAGCTCGCTGCGGGCGTAGTACTTCAGGTAGTCGCTGAACTGCTGCCAGGCCAGGTCGTACTTGCCGCTGGTGAAGTCGCGCAGGGCATTGTCGTAGAGGGCCTTGGCGGAGGGAGGCGGCTGCGGCGCCGGAGTCGCTCCCGGCGTCGTCCCCGCGGTCGGGGGCGTCGCCGGGGCCGGCGGGGCCAGCCGCGCGTCCACGCTTTGCAGCACGCTCTGGGTTTCCGACAATTGCTGGGCCATGCGGCCCAGGCGGGCGGCCATTTCGTCCACGGCGTCCCGCAGTGATTGCACCTGCGTGGCCAGGGCGTCGACGCGGGTGTTGGTCGTGCCCTGCGCGGCCTGGACCGACTTCTCCAGCTCGCTGACCGTGGTCCCCATGCGGTTGACCCCGTCGAGCGATTGCTCGACGAGCGTCTTCAGGACGGCGTTGTTGCTGTCGAGGCTGGTTTGCAGGTCGCGCACCTGCTGCTGGAGCAGGGCCACGTCCCGCTGGAGCTGGACGATCTCCTTGGCCACGGCCCCGGCGGGGGGAGGGAACAGGAGCAGGGCGACGAGCGTCGCCCCCAGGCCTGTCGAAACCAGAGTCTTTCTCACCGTGCGTGCCTCCTGTCTGGTCCCGACTCCCGCGACGCCACTACTTCAACAAGACAAAGTGCGCGCGCCGATTGCGCTGCCAGCAATCCTCGTTGCTTTCCGTGCAGAGCGGCCGCTCCTTGCCGTAGCTCACCATTTGGACCCGGTCGCCGCCGATGCCGAGCGACAGCAGGAAGTCCCGGGCGGTGTTGGCCCGGCGGTCGCCCAGGCCGAGGTTGTATTCGGTGGAGCCGCGCTCGTCGCAATGGCCTTCGATCAGCACCCGCGCGTTCCCGTACTCGCGCAGGAACTCGGCCGCCTGCGTCAGGGTGGCGCGGGCGTCGGGACGGATGTCGGCCTTGTCGAAATCGAAGTAGGCGTCCCGCACCCGTTGCGCGAAAGCTTCCTCGGCCGACATTCGAGCGGGCGGCGGAGGCGGCGGCGGAGCGTTGACCGTGACCCGGGCGCTGGCTTCGGCCCGGCCGCCGGGGCCGGTGGCGAGCAGCGTGTAGGTGGTGGAGCGGTCGGGGACCAGGGAAGTCGACCCCTGGGGGCCGACCGAGCCGGGGCCGGGATCGAGGCGCAGCTCAGTGGCGTTGGTCGAGTTCCACGACAGCGTCGTGGATTGCCCCCGCTCGATCACGCTCGGAGTAGCCCGCAGCGTGGCGGTGGGAGCCGCCGGAGCCGGCGGCGGAGGAGGAGTCGGCGGCGCGGCCACGGGTTTCTTCTTGCAACCCGTCATCGCCACCAGCACCAAAAGCGTGAGGAGCCCGCACCACAGCAATCCGCGACGCACCACCATTCCCGCACCTCCGTCCAGAGTCTGGACCTCCCAAAAGTGGCCCCATCATACTACCGTCTGAAAAGTCTGCAACCAAAATCCGCACCCCGCTAGCGGGGCGACCAGTGCGGGGCGGTGTTGGAGCCCTCCAAGGTCAGCTGCCGCACTCCGGTCCCGTCCGCCAGCATCATCCAGATTTGGTTTCGCCCGCCGCGGGTGGACTGGAAGGCCAGGTGGCGGCCGTCGGGGGCCCAGGTGGGCTGCTCGTTGCGCCCGCTCTCGCGCGTGAGCTGCACTGCCTGGCGCGTGGCCACGTCCATCACGTAGAGGTCGAAGTGGCTGTTGCCCTGCTGCCAGGCGAAGGCGATCATCTGCCCGTTGGGCGACCAGGCGGGCGAAACCGCGTAGCCCTCCCCGTTCGTCAGCCGCTCCACGCCGGCCCCGTCGGCGTCCATCAGGTAGATTTGCGGCGAGCCGCCGCGGTCCGACACGAAAGCGATTTGCTTCCCGGTCACCGGGTTCCAGGCCGGGGAGATGTCGACCCCCGGCGAGTAGGTCAGTCGCCGCAGGCGGCCCCCGTCGCCGCCCACGACGTAGATCTCCTGGTCGCCCGTGCGGCTGGAGGAGAGCGCCAACTCCTGCCCGTCCGGCGACCAGGCGGGTGTGGTGGTGGTGCCGCCGAGGTAAGGGAAAGCGAGGCGGCGGTTCATCACCAGCGAGTACAGTTGGATGGCGGTGCGGGTCACCTCCGAGCTCGCGGCCGTGCGCTCAAAGGCGGTGTAAGCCAGGCGGCTCCTGTCGGGCGCCCAGCGCGGCGTCAGGCAGATGAGTCCCTGGCGGGTGATTTGCCGCTGGCCGTGCCCGTCGTAGTCCATCACCCAGATTTCCTTGTTGCCGGTGCGGTCGCTGACGAAAGCGAGTTGCGTCTGGGCGATGCCGGGGACGCCGCCGCTCAAGCGCTCGATGATGTCGTCGGCGAACTGGTGCGCCAGTTGCCGGGCCTGCTCCTCGGTCAGGTCGCCGCGATAGCGCTTGGCGAGCACCGGGGGCGCTTGGGGGTTGCGCACGTCCGAGAGCCAGGCGCTGACGAGCAACTGGTTCTCGGCGAAGCTCAGGTTGCCGTAGGCCACCATGTGGGCGCTGGTCGGAGCCTGGGCCCAGGCCTCGGCCTTCAACTCGGCCGGCAGGGACGGGACTGCGAGGGGCTGGAAGCTGGGGCTGACCAGCTCGATGACCCCGCTCATCTCCAAGTCGTCCCGCAGGACGGCGTAGAAGACGCTGGCGGCGGTCTGGACTTCGGCGGAGCGCGCGGCAAAGGCGGGAACCGCCAGCCGCACTTTCTCCACTCCGACCCCCGTGCCGGTGCGGAACCAGTCCTGCTGCGACTGGAGCCGCGCCGGCCAGACCGACGCGCCGGCCAGTCCGGCCAGCGCCAGCAGAAGAGGCCACCTCACCGGCTGCTGGCGTCGGGCGGGCACGGGCTGGGTCGCCTCCTGTTTCATTCCGGCCGCCGGAAGTCGAACCAGAACTCCACCGCCACCGCATCGCCCGTGTAGTCGGAAGGCAAGCGCTCGAGCGGCGAGGAGTCGTGGAGGGCGCGCAGGGCCGAGCGGTCCACCGAGGGCACCCCGCTCGATTGCAGCACCTGCGTGTTGACAATCGTGCCGTTGCGCAGGATCTCAAAGGTAATCACGGCCCGCGGCGCCCATTTGACGTAGGGATCAACCGTCGCGAGCAGCCAGTTGCTGCTGATGCGGCGCCGCACGCTTTCGACGTACCAGGGGTAGCGGCTCCCGAAGGCGCCCCCTGAGCCGAACGACATCCCGCCTTCGGCGCCGCCGGTTTGAAAAGAGGTGTAGGGCAGGGCCACGGGGCCGCCGCCCGCGGAGGGGATCGCTCCCGGGGAAAGGAACGTCGGGCGGTCTTTCTGGCGCGGGGGCGCCGGTTGTTGGCGCGGTTCTTCGCCGAAGCGGGGGATTTCCTTGGCGAGCTCTTCTTTTTGCGGCTCGGCTTTCTTCGGCTGGGAGGGATGCAGTCCGGGGACGTCGGTGGCCACGCGCCCTTCGGCGACGACGGCAGGGCGGGGGAGGGGCACGCCGGGGAGGCTGCGCACCACCGACACCTGGATGGCGCCGCCGCCGGGTCCGCCCCAGGGCTCGCCCCGGAAGTGCTGGTGGAAGCTGACGAGGAGAAACACCAGCACCAGGGCGTGGCCGCCGGCGGAGACGAGCAGCGGCTTCGTCAAACTCTTATTCGGGTCCAGGGCCGTGGCCGCCATTGTTCCTCGTCTAAGAGCGCTGCCGCTCGCGCAGCGGCTCGGTTACCACGCTGATGTTCTCGATCCCCGCCTGGCGAATGGTGTCCATCACGGTGGCGAAGGTGCCGAAGGGCACCGACTCGTCGCAGCGGACGAAGATGGATTGCTGCCCGGCGGGCATCTTGGCGCGCAGGACTTTGCCCAGGGCGTTGATGTTCATGAGCTCGTTGCCGAGGTAGAGCCGCTGGCTGCGGTCGATGGTCACCACCAGCCGCTCCTCGTTGATGGCCTTGACGGTCTTCGTCTTCGGCAGATCCACCTCGATGCCGGATTGGAGAATGGGCGCCGTCAGCATGAAGATGATGAGCAGCACCAGCACCACGTCCACGAAGGGCGTGATGTTGATGTCGGCGAGCGAGCTGGCCGTGCGCGGATGGCGTTTGGGGACTTGCATGGGGGACCTCCTGGGTTAGGCGCCCGACTTCTCGAGCCGGGCCACAAACTCCAGCGTGAAATTCTCCATCCGCGTGGCGAAGCGCCGCACCTGGTGGAGGAAGTAGTTGTAGGCGATGACGGCGGGGATGGCGGCGAAGAGGCCGGCGGCGGTGGCAATCAAAGCTTCGGCGATGCCCGGAGCGACCGCCCGCAGCGTGGTGGCGCCCGACTCGCCCAGTCCCATGAAGGCGTCAATGATGCCCCAGACCGTGCCGAACAAGCCGATGAAGGGCGTGACCGCGCCCGTGGTGGCGAGGAAGCTCATCCAGCGCTCGAGCTGGGCGATTTCGCCGGCCGAGGCCACCTGCAAGGCTACGCTTACGCCGGATATGTCCGCCGGCTGATGCGGGTTTTTCGCGGCCACGCCGCGCGGGCCCTCCACCCCTTTCATTCCGGCCGCATAGACCTGCGCCAGCGGGCTGGCGGCGAAAGCGTTGACCAGGGGACGGGCTTCGGGCAGCCGCTCGCTCGCCCGGAAGCTCTCAAGGAACTTGTCGGTATGCTCGCGGGCGCGCCGGAAGGCCATGTACTTGCGGTAGATGACCGCCCAGGAGAGGACGGAAAAGCCCAGCAGGATCAGAAGAACCAGGCGCGCCACCCAGCCGGTTTGCAGCAGCAGCCGGGCCAGGTCGCTTGCGAGGACCCAAAAAGTTGCCGTGGCCATTTGCCTCCAGTCAGAACCTTGCCGGCGCCGCGCGGTTCAACCCAAAAGTAGCACAGGCCCACGAGGCAGTCAATTTGGGTTGATCAGGGCGATGCGGGACGCTCCGCCCCGTCTTGAGGGGCCTGCAAGCCTGTGCTAGACTGGCGCTGATGGGCGCCGGGATGAATCGACCGCAGACGTTTTTCATCGAGACCTTCGGCTGCCAGATGAACGTCCACGACTCGGAGAAAGTCGCGGGCGAGCTCCTGGCGCAAGGCTACCAGCCGGCCGCTTCTTCCGACGAGGCCGATCTCGTCCTGCTCAACACCTGCGCCATCCGCGACAAAGCGGCGCACAAGGTCTTTTCGCGCCTCGGCGAATTCAAGGCCGACGCCGTGGCGGGCAAGAAGAAGGTAGCGGTGCTCGGCTGCCTGGCGCAGCTCGAAGGGGAAAAGATCTTCGCGCGGGTTCCCTACGTCAGCCTGGTCTGCGGCTCGGCCAGCTACCGCCGCCTGCCGGAGCTTCTGGTGCGCCTCGGGAGCGGCCAGGAGCGGGTCAGCGGGCTGGCGTACGATGACGAAGCCTTCGAGACGGAGTTCACCCGCCGCGACCACCCCTTTCGCGCCTACTTGACCATCATCGAAGGCTGCGACAAAGCCTGCGCCTACTGCGTGGTGCCCTTCACGCGCGGGCCCGAGCGCAGCCGCACCAACGAGTCCATCCTCGCGGAAGCGCGCCGCCTGGCCGGCGCCAGTTACACCGAGATTCAGCTCCTGGGACAGAACGTCAACTCCTACCGCGACCCTTCGCCGCGCCGGATGAGCTTCGCCGAGCTGCTCGGGGCGGTGGGCGAGGTTCCCGGCATTCGCCGCGTGCGCTTCACCACTTCGCATCCGCGCGATTTCACCGCCGACATCGTCGCCGCCATCGACTCGCGGCCCACGCTCTGCAACCACGTGCATCTGCCGGTGCAGTCGGGCTCGACCCGCGTGCTGCGCCGCATGGCGCGGGAGTACAGCCGCGAGCAGTACCTCGAAAAAATCGCGTTGATTCGCCGTGCCCGCCGTGCTATTAGCATTACGACCGACATCATCGTGGGCTTTCCGGGGGAAACGGAGGCGGATTTCGAGGAGACCTTGAGCCTGCTCGACGAGGTCCAGTACGACGGCGCGTTCTCCTTCAGGTATTCCCCCCGGCCGAACACGCCGGCGCTGGCGCTTGACGCCCCGGTCGCCGAGGAAGAGCAGGGCCGGCGGCTGGTGGCGCTGCAAGCGCGGCAGCGGGAGATCCAGCAGGCCCGCAACCAGGCCCTGGTGGGGCAGGAGTTCGAAGTCCTGGTCGAAGGCAGCAACCGGCCGGGGCAGTGGGCGGGGCGGACCACGGCCAACCGCGTGGTCAATTTTGCCAGTCTAAGAGAGGAGCCGGGCAGCTACGCGGCTGTGCGGGTCACGGGGGCCGGGCCCAGCAGCTTGGTGGGAGAACGGGAGGCGGCGGTGGGAGGTCAACCTCGGTAACACGGGGGGACTGATGGAAATCGAGATGAAGATCCGCGGGCTGATGATGGACCCGGTCACCAACATGCCCATCGTCATCCTCAAGGACGTCAACGGCAACGCCATCCTGCCCATCTGGGTGGGCGTCTACGAGGCCAACGCCATCGCCCTGGAGATC